>Ga0209210_1001684_pt1 | contig 17858 bp, 18 predicted proteins | sample RifGroA1_FD_183991 | JGI IMG/M metagenome (GOLD analysis project Ga0209210, IMG submission 183991) | Contaminated groundwater microbial communities from Rifle, Colorado, USA - Rifle Groundwater A1 (SPAdes) (version 2) | ecosystem: Environmental > Aquatic > Deep subsurface > Groundwater >...
AGGCTACATCCCAAGTAGCAATTAGTTCCTAATTGCTACTTCTATTCAACTGTTTTTATTATTTCATTATTCGAATTCTGTCAGTCCCGACGTAAAACTAATTTAATTTCTCTAATTAAAAAGATAGCTTAAGCTATCTTTTTCCCAAACAAACCAATCCTAATTTATTTTTTCTTAGCCCTAACCCAAAGCGGAAGATTATTTTCAACTGCATATTGATAACAAATCAAAATTCTGAGGTTATATGCAATCAGTCTTAATGCGATTTCTTTTCTTCTCATCAGACAACTTTTACAATCTGTCTTATCACCAAATCGTTTTTTAATAACTGAAAAGACAGATTCTATTTTGCTTCTCTGATGATAAATGCCCATATAAATCGTATTAAATTTTTTCCATAAATTGAAATTTGTTTTCCAGGCAGGATGGCTTTTTGGCTTGGCAGTTGAATTTTTTTTGAACGGAATAAATAATGCTCCTTTTTTATCGCTCACAAATTGGAAGTTTATCCTCGACAAATATCCTTTATCTGCTAAAACAATTTTGAGCAGATAAAATGGTTTAAGCAATATAATCAAGAATGGAGAATCGTTTTTTCTCCATGCGGTTATTCTCCAGTTTAAAATTAACAGCAGATCCAAACAAACTGCTAAATGCAGTTTGTCACAATCTTTTTTGCTAATTTCTTTTTTTATTCTAAAGCAAAACCAAGAACTTTTTTTATCAGTTCTTATGCCTGATGAATCGACGAGAATATTCAGTGCTCGTCTTGTCTGGTCTTGGACAAGCAAGAAGTTGATTTTGTAAATCAACTTCATATTCAGCATTTGCATTCCACGATGAATCGTGCTTTTTCCTGGAAGAATATGCAATTGAAAAACATTGCATATTCTTGAGTCATTTCTCATTTCTACTTCATAATCTTCATAGCTCTTTCTTAGGAAAATCCGAAGAATAGATAAACCTATGATTATTCTATAATCATAATGCTTTTTACCTTTTATCGACGGCAAAAGCATTATAATGTAAAGAATAAGATGCATGGATTTATCGAGTAGAATTCGATTTACCCGAGATTCTATCTTTGGGTTGAGCCTCAAAACAGGCTCGCCCATTTTTTATTTTAACCTCCTTTCAGAATTTAATTTACGACTGTGATGCCTTCTGTTTTTAGATTACCGACGACATCACTCTTTTGCAAAGAGAGAAAAGAGAGAAAGTAAAAATAGCTACCGATTTATAAACTTGCCGATATATTTTTTATAGAATTATTTTAGTTGGGATGTAGCCTTCGGAGAATGAACATTTTAATAGTTACCAAAAAATCTTTGTTGTCGGAAGGTTTATAAACGGTTTTCCTTTTTAAATGATATTCATTTCATGGTAATAAAAAAATCAAATCTGAAAGTGCAGAATATTGTCGCGACTACTTCTCTTGGAAAGCCTGTTTCTCTGACTAAACTTGCGCGTTCGCAGAGCAATACTGAATATAATCCTGAGCAATTCCCCGGCTTAGTGCTGAGAATCAAGGAGCCAAAGTCGGCTGTTTTGGTTTTCTCGTCGGGGAACCTTGTCTGCACTGGAACAAAAAGTGTAGCGCAAGTCAAAGAGGTGATTGCGCAGGTGATTAAACAGATAGGGAAGATTGGGGTTAGGATAACTGACGTGCCGAAGATAACTGTACAAAACATTGTTGCTTCGGGCTCGATTGACTTAAGTCTTAACCTCAATGTTTTAGCTCTTCAACTGGAAAATACAGAGTACGAACCTGAGCAATTTCCGGGGTTAGTCTACAAATTAGTTGATCCTCCGGCTACTTTTTTACTTTTCTCGAATGGGAAATTGGTTTGCACTGGGACGAAGAATAAAGACCAATTGGAAGAATCGATGGTGCAGTTGAATAGGAATATTAGGAATGCTGTTAAGAACGATTAATAAAATGGGATGGAAGAAGTTTTTTGAAATAGGACTTTGGAGAATAATAATTAGCCTGTTTCTGATTTTATCGCCTTATCTCATAAGATTTTTTGTAGGGGGTTGCAAAGAGTCTAATCCTCTACAATGTACTGATAAATTTACAGAGTTTTATTATTCTAATCGTTCTTTTCAATTCATTCTTTTAATAATTGCCGTTTTATCTTTGATTTGGCTTGTTTCTGCTATTGTTATTTGGATAGTTGGAAAAATAAAGAAATAATTAACCTTTCAAATCAGAGAGTCCCAGCAATATGAATAAGCATCCAATCATGACGACGAACCAGAAGATTCCGCCCTTCAGGAAATTCCATGCAGGTGTCCAGAAATTAAAGCTGATTCCCCAGAAAATCCAGGTGCCTGTCCAAGAGTAAAATGCGATTACGATTGGAACTATGACGAGAATTAATCCAAGCAAGAGTTCTGCCCATTTGTTCATGGCTATAGATTAGCGCGGAGGTATTTAAATATTTTTGTGGGATTTTTATTTTTTTGAGTAGTGAATTTGAGAGTTATATCTTCTTCTTGAAAGCAGGACATTCTATTTTTATTTTACTAATGTCTTGTTCAATATTTTTTACGTTTCTTTTTACATCTTTGATGTCGTCGGTTGCTGTGTCGAGTTTTTTCATGGCCCATCCCGCGAGATAAATCGCTCCCCAGACAGGAGCGTATTCAAGCCAGAGAGGGGTGTTAATTATTCCAGAGATTTTTAAGATTAACCAGACAGCAATACCAATTAAGACAATCCATGCGAGATAATCCCAGAAGCTGACTGCACCTTTTCTTTGCATGGGAGTTTAAGGAAATTGAAGGTTATATTCTTTTCCCTTGCATAATTTTTGTTTGAAAAATAAATTTTTGTCGTCGGGATTGGGGGGGGGGGCGAAGAAAGGTTTAAATAATCGACGCGCGTAGATAAAAAATAAAAGAGAGTGCTATGATGAAAAAAAAGAGCTTGACTATTCTGATAATAGCAATCGTTGTTGTAATAATTGCCGCGATTGTACTGTCGCAGCAAAACGCCCAGCTTTCTCCGAGCTATGATCCTTTGTGCTACCGCGCCGATACTAATATGGATGGAACTGTTACGACTGCTGATATGGCTCTTGTTAAATCAAGAATAGCATGCGAGGGCGTTGATAAAACGGGTTTTGTTGGAAACGAAAAATGCGCAAGAGCTGACACGAATGCTGGCGGAACTGTTACGACTGCTGATATGGCTCTTGTTAAATCAAGGTTGGCATGCTTGGATTCAACAGCTGTTACAGGATGCATTGATTCCGATTCTTCTCCTTATCGTCCCGGTTCCTTTCTTTTCCAATATGCAGAAAAAGGAAATATTACTTTACAGGTTAATGGATTTCCTGTTAAGGTTTTTGATGACTGGTGTGTTTCTTCGAATGTTCTTTTAGAAGGGCAGTGCGCTGTTTCTTCGAATGGAAGGCCAAGTTATGTTGTTAACGGGAGTTACTGCGATGACGCATGCGTCAATGGGGCATGCGTATATTTTGCTTGTCGTTCTGATTTGAATTGTCCATCTGTTCAAGGACCAAAATATTGCAGAGTAAATAATGTTACCAATAAAAATGAATCTTGCGGAACAGTAACTACTTACAGATGTGATTTTCCCGCTACAATTAATTCTAAATGTGTTGCGTCTGGCGGTGGTTTGGGATGTTCGACTTGTGATAATGGATGCAGTGGCGGAGTTTGTGTTTCTGAAAATCTAACACTGACAGGAAGTTTATATGTGACTTCGAATCCTTCTAGCGCTTATCTTTATGTAGACAGCGCGTACAAAGGATTAACACCTGCTCTGGTTACAAACTTAAATATTGGAAGCCATTCTGTTAAACTAACAAAATCAGGATATAATAACTATTCGACGACAAAATACATTTATGCTGGAAGCAATACGCTAAGTGCGACTTTGGTTTTAAAAACTGGGAATTGTACGGATTCAGACGGCGGAATAAATTATTATACATTCGGAACAGTAACTGCACAAGGCGCAGTTTATTCAGATGCTTGTAGCGGCAATAAAACCTTATATGAACGATATTGCAGTGGAGCTAATCCTTTATCAACTACTTTCACTTGTAATACCACTTGTAGCGGTGGAAGATGTCTTTAGTTAATTTCTTTTAACTTCAAATACTCTTGAAGTCTTCGAGGGATTTATATACATATTTACTTTAGGTAAAGCATGGCAAGAAAAGAAATCAACATGGACATCGACGACCCGCGAATCGGGAAAGTCGCAGAAGTAATCAGCAACAAGACTTGCAAGAAAATTCTTGGGGTTTTGGCTGAGGAGCCGGAGATGAGCGAGAGCGAGATTGCTTCGAGATTAGGATTGCCATTGAATACAATTGGATATAATGTTGACAAATTAGTTGAAGCGGGATTGATTGAGCCGGTCAAAGGATTTTTGTGGAGTGTCAAGGGGAAGAGGATTCAGAAATACAGAGTTGCAAACAAAAAAATTGTTATTTCTCCGAAAGTTAATGTTAATAAAATTGCTGCGGGTTTTGTCGGCGCATTGATTCTTGTCGGCGTGATTGCATTAATAATTAGCTTGCAGAATTCTTATCCGGAATTGCCTTCTGCTGGAGATGACGGCTTGAAGACATTTAATAATTTAAACGAGATAAAAGATTTTGTCAAGGAGAATTCAGAGAGTAATAATTATTACGGGAGAGGAATTTTTGCGGCAGAAAAATCAATGGCTGAAGATTCTGCTGCGCCTGCGGCTGTCAGCAGTGGAGAAAGCGCAAGCGGCGGAGCGAGTGATTACTCTGAGACAAATATCCAGGTTGAAGGAGTGGACGAGCCAGACATAGTCAAGAACGACGGCAAATATATTTATGCTGTTTCAGGAAAGAAAGTAGTGATTGTTAACGCTTACCCTGCAGAACAAATGAAAATTTTGTCAGAGATAGAATTTGACGATTATATAAGAAATATTTTTGTTAACGACGACAAACTGGTTGTTTTTGCTGACAAGTATGAATATATCGACACTGGAGTGAGATGCGGAGACGGATTTGAAATTGGAATAATGAGATGCGGAGGATACAGCAAGCAGACAACTTTGGTTTATGTTTACGACATCTCAGACAGAGCAGAGCCAGAACTGGAAGATGAGGTTACTGCAGACGGAAGCTATATTGACGCGAGAATGACTGGAGATTATGTCTATGTGGTTTCTTCGAAATGGATTAATTTGAATTATTTTGATTTGCCTGTTTACGGAATTAATGGAGCTGTAAAAGAAGTCAGTGCAGACAGTGTTCATTATTTTGACAGTCCTGACAGCAACTATGTTTTCAATTCTATCACTGCTTTGAATTTGGACAACGGAGAAGTCAACAGCGAAGTTTATCTGCTTGGGCAGTCAAGCACGATTTATGTTTCAGAGGATAATATTTATCTGACTTACATGAAACAAATCAGCCAGAAATATTATTTTGAGAAATTTGTCGACGATGTTGTCATGGAAGTATTTCCCGTTTCAGAGAGAAATAAAATTGAGAATATTATGGACTCTGATGATTCTTTGAGCGAGAAGAGAGACAAAGTAAACGAGATAATTAATGATTATCCTGAGAGTTTGGAAAAGGAAGAGCTTAGTGAATTTATGAAAGAGTATGACGCGAAGGCTGAGGAATTTTATAGAAATATCCAGAAAGAAACAGAGATGACTGTTGTTCATAAAATCGGCATTGACGAATTAGACATTGACTATGCGGGAATGGGCGAGGTTCCCGGAAATGTTTTGAATCAGTTTTCAATGGACGAATACGATGGGAATTTCAGAATTGCGACGACGACGGGGCAGTGGGGCGGAGAGAGCTTGAATCATCTTTTTGTTTTGGATGAAAATTTAGATGTTATTGGAAGTGTTGAGGATTTGGCTAAAGGCGAGAGAATTTATTCTGCTCGATTTATGGGCGACAGGGCTTACATGGTTACGTTCAGGCAGGTTGACCCGCTTTATGTTATTGATTTGTCTAATCCAGAGAAGCCGGAAGTTTTGGGATATTTGAAAGTAACTGGATACAGCGGTTATTTGCATCCTTATGATTCTAACCACTTGATTGGGATTGGAATGGAAGCTGACGAGAGCGGAAGGACGCAGGGATTGAAGGTTGCTTTGTTTGATGTTTCTGATGTCGCAAATCCTGTCGAGGTTGGGAAATATGAAGTTAAAGGAATGTGGGCTTCGTCTGAAGCGCTGTACGAGCACAAGGCTGTTTTGTTTGACAAGTCCCGGAACTTATTGGTTATTCCTGTTTCATATACTGAAGAAGACGGCACAAGTCCTGAGGGTTGGACGAAATATAACTACTGGCAGGGTGCTTTTGTGTTTGATATTAGTCTGGATGGGATTGATTTGAGAGGAGAAATTGCGCACGAGATTAATGAGACGAGAGATTATTATTACAACGGGCAGGCTTATGTTCGCAGGGCATTGTATATGGATAATGTTTTGTATACGATATCTGACAGAAAAGTTAAAGCAAATGATTTGAATGACTTGCGGGATGTTAAAGAAGTTGAATTGCCTTGGGAAGAATGGCGAGTTTATTATGGCGGAGGAATAGTGGCTTAATAAATCGAAGTAAAAGAACATTTAAAAATAAATCGATGGTAAAGATATCATGAACAAACAAATACTAATATTATTAATTGCAGGTTTGATGATTTTTCCACTTGTAAGCGCAGATGTTATTTTTCAAACTTTAAATGAAACATCTCAGGCAGGGTTTGAGAAAAATCCTAATTTAGAAATTAAAAGGGCGGATGTTACAATAAATGCAACTGACGGAAGTCTTAAAGCTCTTTTTTTAATTCATTCAAATGAAAAAGAAATAATTAATTCAAGTGTTTATTTAAGAGCCAAAGGAGAAAGTTGTTATGGCGGCAGATGTTGGCCTGAACAATTTATCGAAACAGGTTTTCAGGTTAGATATGAAAAAGCCATGGCAGAAGATAATTGCAAATGGATGCAATCAGCAAACAAAAAATCTGTTGACTGGGAAAACTATTATTCTTGCACCTTATATTCTGAGGATTATGAAACTACTGAGGGCATTTTTCAAAAGTCAGAGGGATTTAAGATATATCCAAACGATACTTTTATTTTATATGTTGAACAGAATAGCATAAGTTTTCCATTCCAATATTACTTGGATAGCTTATCAACATTTTCAAAAGCAGACTATGAAAAAATAACTATTTATGGAGAAAATCTTGATGTAGAGTTTAATGATAAATATCCTGTCAAGAAAATTTCTGAGAATGAGTTGGTTTGGGAATATAACAACATAGACACCAAAGACCAAAATTTGAAAGATATTTTAGTCGTAACTCAAAATAATAATGTTGAACCTACACCACAAAAATCCTTTTTTCAAAGAATAGTAGATTGGTTTAGAAATTTATTGGAATAGGCGGACTTCTATGGAGTTGTTGAGCAAGAGGCAAACTTAAATAGTTATTTTTTTACTTTTGATTATGTTAAACAAGAAGCAAATTAAAGAGATAAAGGAGCATTTGGAGAAGGCGCAGAATCCGATTTTTTATTACGATAACGACGCTGATGGGCTTTGCTCGTTTGTTTTGCTTCGGAAATTTATTGGGCGAGGCAAGGGAGTTGCTGTCCGCTCGTTTCCTGACTTGAACGCGTCTTACGCGCGAAAAGCTGCTGAGCTAAACGCTGATTATGTTTTTGTTTTAGACAAGCCAGTTATCGCAAAAGAATTCATGAAAGACATTGATAATCTCGGGCTGCCGATGGTTTGGATTGATCACCATGATTTGCCTGTTGAAGAATACGAAAAAGATTTCAAGAATTTTTTTGTTTACAATTCTGCCCGCGGAAATGGGGAGGGGGAACCTGTTACTTATTTGTCTTACAAAATTTCCGAGAGAAAAGAAGACTTGTGGCTGGCTGTTGCCGGGTGCATAGCTGACCATTACCTCCCTGATTTTGCTCGAGAATTTGCTGAGAAATATTCTGACTTGTGGGGGAGGGTCAAAGAGCCGTTTGATGCTTACTACAAAACAGAAATTGGGAAAATTGCTGTCGGCTTGAATTTTGGCTTGAAAGATTCTGTCACGAATGTTGTCAGGCTTCAGAATTTTCTGATTTCCTGCGCTGGGCCGAGAAGTTTTTTTCAGGAGCTTAGCGAGAATTATTATTTCCGGAAAAAATATTCAGACATAAAGAAAAAGTATGACGCTTTAATTCGGGACGCGCGAAAAGCAGTTGAGGGAAATTTGATATTTTTTGAATACGCCGGGGATTTGAGCATCAGCGCTGATTTGTCGAATGAGCTGTCTTATTTGTATCCTGACAAATACGTTGTTGTTGCTTACAGAAACGGCGGGCTGGCGAATTTGTCTATTCGGGGTGCGGGTGTTAAGGCGATTTTGACGACGGTACTTGGAAAAGTCGGCGGGAGCGGAGGAGGGCATGAGAATGCTGTTGGAGCGAGAATTGGAATTAATGATTTGCCGAAATTTAAGGAGGAATTCAAGAATGAAATTAATGGGGGTTAAATTGATTGTTGGGGGAAGAGTGCAAGGTGTTAATTTCCGGGCGAATGTTTTTGATTATTGCCGAGCGATGGGCTTGACAGGGTTTGTTCGTAATTTAGGGGATGGTTCTGTTGAGATTGCTGCTTGCGGCTCCCGATTGGAATTGGAGAAGTTGATTGAGTGGATTAAAAAAAGTCCTGGGCTGAGCCGGGTTAAGGAGATTAATGTTAAATGGGGAAAGTGCGATGTTCGGTTTGAAGATTTTGAGATTAAGAGAGAAGGGAATTTTGTTAAGGAGCAGGCGAGGAATTTTAAGAATTTGGGGAAGGAGATTTTGAGGAGAGATTAATTTTTATTAATGGGGAAATAGTTAGTGTGACAATATCGAGAAATTAGCCTTCGGCTAATTTCCGAGAATTTTTGATAATTTGATTGATTGGATTAGAAATAATTGATATAAAAATTTTCGAGAACTTTACGGCAATAGAAATTTCCGAGAAGTTCATAGGATTAATAGTTCGTTGCTCCAAGATGATTAATTATTTTTGTTTTTTACGATGCCTTATTTTGCATAAAGTTTAAAACACTTGGTTTTAATTAATTGCCATGGGTTCAGACAAATTGCCTGCGCATGTGGTTATTATTCCAGATGGAAACAGGCGGTGGGCTCGGGCTCGCGGATTGAAGCCGTGGGAAGGGCATTACAAGTCAGGCAGTTATGACAATCTGATTTCTTTATTCAGAGAGGCAAAAAAATTGGGAGTTAAATATCTTTCAATCTGGGCTTTCTCGACGGAGAACTGGAAAAGAGACAAAAAAGAAGTAGATATTCTTTTGAACCTGACTCTGAAGCGAATCATGGATCTTGGCAAAGAAATTCACAAAGACAAAATCCGAATCAGGCATCTTGGAAGAAAAGACAGGATTCCTGCTAAACTGGCTCGCGAGCTTGAAAAACTGGAAAAGGAAACTTCGGGATATAAAGATTCTAATGTTCAGATTCTTTTAGATTATGGGGGAAGAGATGAGATTCTTCGAGCCGTTAATAAATTGGTTGAGAAAGGAGAGAAAGTTGACGAGCTGACGTTTAGCAAAGCGCTGGACACAGCTGATATTCCGGATGTTGATTTGATTATAAGGACTTCTGGGGAAAAAAGATTATCTGGGCTGATGCCTTTCCAAGGAGTTTATGCTGAGCTTTGTTTTGTTGACAAACATTTTCCTGACTTTAATGCAGAGGATTTGAGAACGGCGGTGGAAGATTTTGGGAAGAGGAAGAGGAATTTCGGCGGGAACTAGATAGGATGAATTAAATTCTTTTCGGCACGCATTTGGATTCGCAATTTCGTGTAGCGCGAATCTTATCTGTAAAATTCGCTCTTGATGCGTCGCAATTGGATTCGCAATTTCGTGTAGCGCGAATCTTATCTGTAAAATTCGCTCCGCGAATTTAGCGACGCATCAACTCCGCGAATTTGGCGTGCCGAACTAAAATATTTGAAGAAATATCCAGAATATAATCGCACCGCCGATAAGTATCGCGGCAATTATTAGAAGTTCTATTAAAGTGTTACTTATATCTTTATCTGCCATTTTGTCTTATGTTTTTTAATTCTGCTTTAATATCAATTAGCTGCTGGTGTATATTAAGTTTCTCTTTTAGTTTGTTTTGTTCTTTTTGTATATCGGATATTTTAATTTGTTGCATTGAGATAATTATGATTATGATGAATATGAATGTTATTGCGATTGATATTAATCTATATTTTTCGGAAATGAAAGTTATCACGATTGAAAGAAGAGTCAAAATTCCCAAAACAATATTTAATGTATTCGTTTCCATAATTTTTTATTCTGATTTGCGTTAATAAAGATTTATATACCTCGAAAAATCGGTTTTATTATGGACAAAGAAAAAATTGTTAGAGAGAATGTTTTTCGTGAAAGTGAAGAAACTAAAGGCATTGCTGTTCGAGGATATGATTTTGACGACGGAGTTGATTGGGAGAAAATTATAGAAAGTTATAGGAGCACTGGAGCGCAGGCGACAAATTTGTCGACGGCAATTTCGATAGTCAATAAAATGATTTCTGAGAAAGCATTTATTTTTTTGGGTTATACTTCTTCGATGGTTAGTTCCGGGCTTCGAGATGTTTTCAGATATTTAGTCAAACATAAAAAAATTAATGTTGCTGTTACGACAGCCGGAGGGATTGAGGAGGACATAATCAAGTGCCTTGGTGATTTTGTTATTGGAGATTTTAGAGCTGACGGGGGAGAATTACGCGGCAAGGGCATAAACAGAATCGGAAATATTTTTGCCGCGAATAACAGATATATTGAGTTTGAAAAATTTGTCCAGCAGATTTTGCAGGAGATGCTGGATGAAAAAGAAATTTGGACACCCTCAGAAATAATTTGGAAGCTGGGGGAGAAGATAAATGACGAGAGTTCGATATGCTATTGGGCGTTTAAGAACAAGATAAAAATTTACTGCCCGGCGATCACTGACGGGGCTTTTGGAGATAATGTTTATTTTTTTAGATTGCAAGGAAAGGATTTGAAAATTGATATTGCCCGCGATGCTGAAGAATTTAATAATACCACGATTGGCTTGGCGAAGAGCGGATTGATAATTCTTGGAACAGGAATTGTGAAGCATTCGATTTTGAATGCTAACATGCTTCGCAACGGAGCTGATTACGCTGTTTACGTTAACACTGCTTCGGAATACGACGGCTCTGATGCAGGGGCTTTGCCTTCGGAGGCGGTTTCGTGGGGGAAAATAAAAGAGAATGCGGAGAGCGTGAAAGTTTTTGCAGATGCTACGATTGTTTTTCCGTTGATTGTTGCGGAGAGTTTTGCTAAAAATTAGTTTAAGAACATCTTTATTATAATAATCTTTTTATACTTGATTATTGGCTAAAAATCATGAGTAACTGTTTTGTTTTAAAAGAATGGATGGCAGAATTACCTTGGAAGCAACAGAGTGTAGTTCTTTCTTCTCTTAGGGGTCCAGATACCAGCCGTCCGGCAAGTGTTAAAATTCTAAATAGATGGTTGAGAGGAATTACTCAAAATAACGCGGATTCTTCTACAGATTATATGAAAAATTTAGCTCATCCTTCAGTTGGAGATTTGCAGAAAGATTTAGAATATTGCACGATGCATTATTATTGTCATTTGATGCACGCAATGGAAATAATCGGATACAATCATCCAGATAAAGAAATTGCAGAAACTGCAAGAGGATATTATGAAAATATGGTTCTTTTTCTTCATCTTAATCCCGAAACGAAAGAGCAGTTAAATAAGCGACTTGAGGATAAGATTAGCAGATAGAATAATTTTTATAGCTTTCTTTTCTTCTGATATAATGGAAGGAACGATAGGGTTAGAGATACATACTTATCTTGTTACGAAGGAGAAATTGTTCTGCAGGTGCGCTGCTAAAAGAGAGAAGAGCTTGATTGCGAATAGTTTTATTTGTCCGATTTGCACGGGACAGCCGGGAGCGAAGCCGATGCTTCCGAACAAGTCAGCTGTTGAGAAAGCTGTTAAAATTGCTTTGATGCTCGGATGCAAAATTAATGAAAAAATGGCGTGGCAGAGAAAACATTATTCGTGGCCGGATTTGCCGAAGGGATACCAGAATACTTTGTCTGGGCCGTATGCAACTCCTGTTGGTTCGGATGGGAAATTTTTGGGAATTGGAATTTGGGAAATGCATCTTGAAGAAGACCCTGCTGCGTGGGATCCTGAAACAGGGCGCGTAGATTATAATCGTTCGGGACTGCCATTGGTTGAAATTGTGACTGCGCCTGATTTTTCTACGTCTGAAGAAGTTAAAGAGTGGCTGGGAAAATTGCTGCATTATCTTAGATATTTGAAATGCGTTTCTTCTGACGCTGGAATTAAAGTTGATGTTAATGTTTCTGTCAAAGGCGGAGCACGAGTTGAAGTTAAAAATGTTAATAGCGTCGACAGCATTGTCAAGGCGATCGAGTTTGAGCTTGAGAGGCAGTCTCGGGAGAAGAGTGTTCAAGAGACGCGAAGATACGATGCTGCCAAAAACAAAACAATTGTGATGCGTTCGAAAGAAAATGCTGAAGATTACAGATTTATTTCTGATCCTGATTTGAAAGATATTATTCTGGACAAAAAATTTATTTCTGAAATTGAAAAGGCGATGCCTGAGTCGCCCGACGTTAAATTGAATAAGCTGATTAAGAAATACAAGATTGGAAAAAGCGACGCTGAAGTGCTGGCAAAACATTTGGAGATTGTTGAATTTTTTGAGAAAGTTGCGGAGAAAATCGACGGCAAATTTGCATTACATTGGATTACGGTTGAGCTGCTGAGGCATTTGAATTATAACAAAACTTCTTTGGACGATGTTGATATTAAAGTGGGAGATTTTGTCAAGCTGCTTGAGATGGTTAAGTCGGGAAGAATTACAGAATTGCAGGGCAAAGAAGTTTTGAACAGATTTTATCCTGCGAGTTTTGATCCCACTTTTGAAGTCAGGGACAAGATTTCTGACAGCGATAAATTGGAAAGCGTATGCAGGGATGTTATTCTTCAGGAGAAAGATGCGGTTTTGAAATACAAAAATGGAGACGAGAAAGTCTTGAATTTTTTGATTGGGCAGGTTATGAAGAAGACGGAGAAGAGAGCTGACTTTAAAGTTGTGAAGAAAGTGATTGAGGTGCTGCTGAAATAAAGGAGAAGAGATGATACAATTACCCATAATCGGCGCTGTGCTTGAAGCGAGCGGAATGATGTTTGAGAAGAAGATGCTCAAGCGAAAAAATTTGGATTACAAAAATTACACTGTGTTTGAGTTTTTGTCGATTGTTGCTGTGATGGTGACTTTCGTCTGGTTTTTTTGGAGAATTGACAGTGCTGCTTATTTGGCAAAGAATTTATTGATTTTCGGGGCAGTTGTTTTGTCGTCGGTATTAGCGAATTTGCTGGTTTTTTATTCTTTGAAAAGAGAAAAAATTTCAGAGTTTGAGCCGGTGTGGCTGATGCAGCCGCTGTTTACAATTATTCTCGCGTTTATTTTTTACAGCTCTGAAAGGAATTGGACAATTGTTATTTTGGCTTTGATTGCGAGTGTTTCTTTAATTGCCAGCCATGTGAAAAAAAGCCATTTTGTTTATGACAAGTATATGCTTGCGGTTTTAGCAGGCGGATTTTTCTTTGCTGTTGAATTGGTTTTGTCTAATTCAATTCTTTCTTACTACTCTGGATTTACTTTTTATTTTCTCCGGTGTTTTTTTATTTTGGCTGTGACGTTTATGATTTACCGGCCGACGTTTAGGGTTTTGAGCCGGAGAAATATCTGGATGTTTTTAGCGGTCGGGTTTATTTGGGTTTTTTACAGAGTAATAATGTATTATGGATATGAGAATTATGGAATTGTTTTTACTACGATACTTTTTCTTTTGTCGCCGGTTTTCATATTTTTATCTGCTATGATTTTTTTTAAGGAAAGATCTTCTTGGAGAAATATTGTTTCGAGCGCGGTGATTGTTGCCTGCGTGGCTGCTGCGATTTTTCTCGGGGAATAAGAAAGTTTGATTCGCTTTTGCTCAGGTACTCGCTAAGACTGGGGAAAGTTCGACTCGCTCGCATCGCCTCGAAACTCGGCGACTCGCATCGGCGAACAGAGTGGGCCCAGAAGGAATTGAACCCTCGTCTCAAGGTCCGAAGCCTTGCATTCTATCCGCTGAACTATGAGCCCAGATTAAGAGTTTGAGCAGGGTTAAAAAAGCTATGGTTTCGGATTTTTGATAAACTAAAAGTTAATTATTTTTTGTCTGCTGTTTTGATGAGCCAGTAAATTCCTGCGATTATAAGCACGACGACGAGAACCCAAGTTATCCAGCCGAAGAACATCATGCTGTATCCGTAACCACCCCCCATCATGCCCATCATTCCGTATTGGGCGAATTTGTTCGCAAAACTGAAACTAAAAATTCCTGAGAGAAGGAAAACTGCGATAGCTACGATTATTATAATTGCGAGGGTATTGTTTTTTATTTCCATTTTTATATTAGAGAAGTTTGATATAAAAGAGTTATGAAACATAGTTCCTTTTGTAACAATAAGATTTAATAAACTAATTTTCTAGGGAAAGGGATGACGGAGAAGAAAGACACGAAACAAAACAGAAACAGCAAAGAACTTTTGACTAAGCGAAGCGAGGATTTTTCGGCTTGGTTTTCAGAGATAGTCCAGAAAGCAGAACTTGCTGATATGAGATACAATGTCAAAGGGTTTTTAGTTTTTCAGCCTTGGAGCGTATTTTCTATGGAAAAAATGTATGACATCTACGAAGAAGTTTTGCAGAAAAAAGGGCACAAACCTTATTACTTTCCGACGTTAATTCCAGAAAAAAATCTGAAAAAAGAAAGCTCACATCTTGGAGGTTTTACTCCTGAAGTCTTTTGGGTTACTCATGGTGGGGAGACAGAACTTGATGAAAAATTAGCTTTGAGGCCTACTTCTGAAACTGTTTTTTATCAGATGTTTAAATATTGGATTAGAAGCTACAAAGATTTGCCTTTCAAGACATACCAAAGAGCAAATGTTTTTAGATACGATACTAAAGCGACTCGTCCTTTTTTGAGAGGGCGGGAATTTTATTGGATTGAAGCGCATTGCGCGCACGCTAGTTTGCAAGATGCTGAGAAACAAGTCAAAGAAGACATGGAAACTACAGAAGAAGTCATGCATCAGATTTTTGGCTTGCCTTTTATATTTTTTGAGAGGCCTTCATGGGATAAGTTTCCTGGAGCTGCGAGAACATTTGCTGCGGATGTTTTAAATCCAGATGGAAGAGTTGTGCAACAGCCGTCTACTCATTTTATCAGCAACGAATTTTCAAGGGCTTTTGATATAAGATTCAAGAACAAAGACGAACAGGAAGATTATGTTTACATAACGTGTTATGGGCCGGCGATTTCTAGGATTTTTGCAAGCATTGCTATTGTGCATGGCGACGATAAGGGCCTGAGGTTTCCTTGGAAAATTGCACCTTTGCAAGTTGTTATTGTTCCTGTCAGCGATGATGAAAAGGTTGTTAAGAAAGCTAAAATGCTGGAAGAAACTGTTAAAAAAATTGCATCTGTTGAAGTTGATTTGAGTGAAAAAAGCGCTGGCGAGAAATTCAATTATTGGGAAATGAAAGGCGTGCCTGTGAGAATAGATGTTGGATTAAAAGACATGGCTAGCAAAAATATAACGGTGTTCCGGAGAGATTTGAATAAAAAAGAAATTATTAGCGAAAAGAGTTTAACTGGATATATTAAAAAAGTTGCTGACGAATGCGGGAAGAATTTGAGGGAACAGGCAGATAAATTATTTGAAGGAAAAATAAAAAATGTCAAGAATCTTGAAGAGATGAAAAAAGTTATCAAAGACGGAGGAATTGCGCGGTGTGGCTTTTGTTCTGTTGGAAAAGACGGAGAAAAGTGCGCTGGAGTTATTGAAAAAGAAATTGGCGCTGAAGTCAGGGGAACAAGGCTTGATGAAAAAGAGAAACCTAACGGAGAGTGTGTTGTTTGCGGCGAGGAAGCAAAAGAGATTGTTTATGTTGCGAGGAGTTATTAGATAAATTTTTATAACTGGTTCTTTTTAGTTTTGGATGGCGGAATTGAATTTTAATCTTGGGGATTATGTCAGAATAAGACTGGCGTTGAAAGAGCTTGAAGGGAGAGTTTTAGAGTCGACTGATAGTTCTGTTTTGCTTTTGAAATTAAATTCAGGATATAATATTGGGATTTCGAGGGATAATATTCTGGCGGGAAGGGTTTTGCGGAAATTTAAAGAGGATGCGAGTACGCAACCTGCGTTTTCCAAGCAAGTTGGAAAAGAAGAGGAGACTGAAAAATTTGAACCAAAGGAAGACGGAGAGAAGAAGAATATTGGATTGATAATTACTGGGGGGACGATTGCTTCCAAGCTGGATCCTAAAACTGGGGGAGTAAAACATTTAGTTGATATTTCTGAGTTCGCTAAATTTTATCCGGAGTTATTTAAGATTGTGAATGTTTCGAAAATTGATGTGCCGTTTATGATTGCGTCAGAGTCGATGACGTCGGAGCATTGGATTAAGATTGCTTCTTCCTGCGAGAAAATGCTAAATGACAAAAATATTTCCGGAGTGATTGTCACGCACGGGACGGATTTTTTGCATTATACTTCTGCTGCGCTTTCTTTTATGCTTAGGAATTTGAACAAGCCGGTTGTTTTGACTTATTCGCAGAAAAGCATTGACAGGGCTTCGTCGGATGCAAATTTAAATTTGCAATGCGCTGCGCGGGCTGCGATTTCCGACGCTGCCGAGATTATGTTAGTCGGACACGCTAATTCTGATGACGATTACTGCCATGCTCTTTTAGGAACGAAAGTACGGAAATTGCATTCGTCGAGAAGAGATGCGTTCAAACCAGTTAATATTTCTCCGTTGGCTCGCGTTTGGGCTGACAGAATTGAATGGCTTCGCGAGTATAAACCACGAAATGACGAGAAAGTTAAATTAGATACTGAGTTTTCTGAAAAAGTTGGACTGATAAAATTTTATCCAGGACAGGATTCTTCAATCTTAGATTATTATGCTTTGAAATATAAGGGAATTATTATCGAGGCTTCTGGACTTGGGCATCTGCCTGTTTCTGAATCAAGAGATAATTGGATTCCCAAGCTGAAAAAACATATTCGGAATGGGCTGGTTGTTTGTGTTGCTTCGCAGACGATTTTTGGGAGGGTTGATGGATTAGTTTATTCTAACGGGCGGGAGCTGCTAGACGCGGGAGTTATTTTTCTTGAAGATATGCTGGCTGAAACTGCTTTTGTTAAATTAGGATTTGTGCTGGGGCATTATGGATGGAAAGGGAATGTTCGCGAGAAGATGCTTGAGAATTTTTCTGGGGAGTTGAATCCTCGACTTGGCGGGGAGTTTTTGTAAGCGCTTAAAATATTCTGTTTTCTGGCCGCAATTAGACTCTTGTAAGAACCCTTCTCGGTTTCTTACCAACTTCCCCTTGCAATACGCTCAAGGCTGATACAATCGTGAGTCTTATCGGTAAAATTCGCTTTTGATGCGCCGCAATTGGACGCACAATTTTGTTTGGCTGTGCGTCTTATTTGTAAAATTTGCTCCGCAAATTTGGCGGCGCATCAACTTCGTGAATTTTCCGCGCGCTGAATTTTCTTTTAAAAATCTTTAAACTTTCGCAAGAAATCCGTCCTCTTTTAAGGGACGGATGAATTGCGCCGCAATGTATTTATTTCTAAATGTCTTGCTTTGAATGAGCTTGTTGTAG
>Ga0209210_1001685_pt1 | contig 17857 bp, 19 predicted proteins | sample RifGroA1_FD_183991 | JGI IMG/M metagenome (GOLD analysis project Ga0209210, IMG submission 183991) | Contaminated groundwater microbial communities from Rifle, Colorado, USA - Rifle Groundwater A1 (SPAdes) (version 2) | ecosystem: Environmental > Aquatic > Deep subsurface > Groundwater >...
ACCGCCCACACCGGCTCGTAAGCGATGATCATGTTTTTGAAATCGGTTTTCTTTAAGCCGGCTAAGGCGCCTCTGATTTGCCGCTCAAGCGGCGCCAAATATTGCCCGCTCTCATCTCGCTCGGTCTCGCCAAGGCAAATCACCGGCTTAAGCCGAGCCGCCAAAGCGTTTTTAATTTTTTGATTAATTGTCTCATCGGTCTCGCCTAGCGCCCGTCGCTCGGAGTGACCAATAATCGTTAAGGTGGCGCCGGCATAGCGAGCCTGACTGGCCGAGACTTCGCCGGTGTAAGCGCCCACTCCCCGGGTTAAAGAGACATCTTGCGCGCCCCAGAGCAACTTGCCACCAGTGCCAGCCCTGCCTGCCGGCAGGCAGGCAAGCAAACCCAAAAAGACGGCTGGTGGGCAAACGGCAATAGTATGCTGGCGATGACGCGCCGCTAGAGCCTTGAGCTTATGGGCCAAAAGCTTGGCCTCGCGCGGTGTCTCGGGGTGCATCTTCCAATTGGCCACCAGGAGTTTTTTCATCATGGCCGTATTATACCAGACTCGGCTTAAAGATTAGGGGATTATTCAGTCTCTGACCAACTGGAGATCTCGAAGCCGCCCGAGGGGCCATTGGTAAAGTTCTGGTTAATTAAGCCGACATCGTAATTGACCACGGCATTGTTCCACATCTGGATTTTGTAGGCGGTTACGCTCTTGGTGCCAGAGTTATCGGCAAAACTGATTGTTCCTTTTTGGGCGTTTAAAATCACCGTGCCGGCATTGTTGGACACATGGATAGCATCAGCGCCGTTGCAACTTGAGCTGGCCGGACAATCGCTAGTGGTTAAAACCATTAGATAACTGCTTGCCTCGCCCGAACCGGAGAAGACGCCATTGTTGGAGATGTTAACCACGCCATCAACCACGATTACCGCCGAATTAGGACCGAAGCCGGGGTCCAAATTAACTTGGGCGTTGTTGGAAATGGTGAAATTGCCCGTCACCCACACCGTGCCGGCAATCGTCAAAACAGAATTATTTTCCACTGTCAAATGGCCATCAATTTTCTGCGGCCCCAGCGAACCGGCACTTTCATTAAGAATATAATCACTGTTCGTTACCCCACCAGCTTCCGCCTGTTCCTTCCACACCGCAATGTTGCCATCAGAGATGGGAAAAGGTACTGGCGAGGGGTCGACGCGAGAGGTATCGCAGGCCTGATTGTTGCTACTACCGATTTGGCAATACAAGCCACCAACGACAGTGGAGTTATTAACTTCATAAGCCCAAGCATCACCTTCGCCAGCTGTGCCAACATCAATATTGTCAATCAAACCGGTTTGGCCACCGAGATAAATCTCAAAATAAAGATCCAGCCCGGGCGGAGAAGTGTTGCCCCAACTGCCGCCCAAACTGCCAATTTTGGTCTGGCCATGGCTGTAGGCATTGCCGGAACCAATTTGGTAGTAGTGATTGGCAGAGTTGGAGCCGGAATCAATTACCAACCAATAGGTCGTATTCGCCTCCAGGGCCGGCGCCGACTCAAACACCACCTCGACCCAATTGTAAACATTGGTCACCTGACTGGAAGAGAGGGTGCCGGAAGTTAAAGTGTTAGTCCCGGGTTCGCCGTTAACATTGGAAACAATTTTAACTGTGGCGCTGCCGGGGTTGCCGGTTTTCTTCAAATAAAATTTGGCCTTATTAAGCGGTTCAGTGCCGGCCAGTTTAAAGCTTTGGGCAATATCTTGGGTGCCGGCCGTGTCACGGAAGATAATTTCTTGATCGGGCGAGGCAGGCTGGTTGTTGGCCTGATCGGCGGTAAGGGCCGCCGCCGAGGCCGAGATGGCCGAACCGGTGACGAAGGCGCCGTTCTCGCCCTCAATTACGCCATTGGCATAAACACTACCGTTAACCCCGGCATTATTGTTGAGAGTAAAGCCGCCGGCGCCGGCCTGGACGCCATAATGGAAGGCGGCGCCCTGACCCACTTTAACGGCGGCGGTTGTTTTCCTAATCAAACTATCGAGCTCACCCACCGACTCAATCTCTTTGCCACCCGGAACATCGGTAATCACTACCGAGGCTTGACTGCCGGCGACCGATAATTCCTCCTGACTGCCAACCTCCACGCCGTTTCTAAGACGATACACCACATCCTCCACTCCCGACTCGGCGGCAAACCAGCTTTGTTTGGAATCGAAGCTCTGCCGCGCGCTCTTGACACTGCGATAAACCGGCCCGCCCAAACCAAGCACAAACACCGAACTAATAATCACCGAGAGGAAGACGGCGGCAATCATCGCTTGTCCGCCCGAACGACTGGTCGGTCGGGCGGGACGGGAATTAAGTTGTCGGTTAATAGTCATAATTAATAACTGCCCCGCATAACGGCGCTAGTCATAAAGCTAGCCAGCGACTCGGGTTGTCTAAGATCATAAAGTTTAAGTGTTACCGCCACCCCGCTCGAACTGGAAGCGGTAATTTGCCGAGCAATAAACTCGGTCGTGGAGGCGTAAAGCGGCAACAAGGGATACGCGATGCCAGCGGTATCGGTAATCATTAAAGTATCGTTTTGGATAAAAAAGTTGACCGTCGCCGGAGTGCCATCGGTCAACTGGGTGTTAAGCGCCAACACCCCGGGGTGATTATTTAACACACTAGCGCCCAAATTAATACTCTCGGCCCGGCGGATCTCGTACTCAAGCCGGGCGAGGGCCGCCTCGCCGGCCCGAGCCAGGTTAGCTGTGGCTTTGAGCCGGTTGAAGGATTGGATGGCGCCGAAGGCCATTGCCACCGCCGCCACAATCACCACGCCAATAATCGCCACATAGAAAACCGTTTCGATGAGCGAGAAACCGCGCTGGTGATTAGTGGCCGTCATATTAATTATCAAATAAGTTGGTTAAATAAGCCGACAACTGCTTGGTGGTGGTGCCCCGACCAGTTGGCCAAGAAACGGCAGCGGTCACCAACCAAAGATCGGGGTCGAGAGTGCCCGTGGCGGCGATGTCGTAATTGGCATCGCGAGACACCGCCGCCACGCTGACCGTCCGATCAAAGCGATTGTCGATAAGCGTAGGCGTAACATCGAGCGCCCAATGATCCGACACCCAGACCAAGTAATACTCCTTCCCGGGATTAAGCGTCGCCACCGCCTCCGTCCAACTGGTGTCTCTAAGCGAACGCACCGCTTCCAAACCCTCAGTGGCCAAAAAGGCGGCTTGGGTCCGGCGGAGATTATCGACCGCCAACAAGTTAAACCGAACCAACGAGCCGGCCAAGAGCACCAGTACACTGGCCACAATCGCCGAACCGATTAAAACTTCCACCAATAGCGCGCCGTGTTGTTTTGGTTTAATCATCAAGAGTTAACGCAAACTGCCGATTCCGGAAGCCCCAACGGCAATTTGTTTAATTTTAGTATTATCGGCCGCCAAGGCCAAGGTAATTGACCCCGAGTTGCTCGCCACGCCGGTTAACCGCTCGAACACCACCTGATTGTCGGTAAAATCGATCGCGATAATTTCCACACTCGAATCAAGACTAATCACCTCGTTGCCGGTGGCGCCAGCCACATAAGCCGACCCGCTGAAAATTGTCACCGCTCCGACTTCAAAATAAACCCCGTAATTAAGCGAGTCTTTGGAAGCCAAAGTTTCCGTCCGCGCTCGCTCTAAGATTGTCAGCAAACGCTCGGCCTCGCCGGCCAAGGCCGCCTGCCGGCGGAAGACGCCCGCTTGCCCCAAGATAATGGTGGCCACAATGGCGATAATCGCCACCGCGATCACAATCTCAAAAACGGTAAAACCGCGGCGGCTAATAATGGCGGGGTTAGAAAGCATCGCTGATGGAATAAAGCGGACCAATCATCGACACTGCAAACACACCGACCACCAAGCCGACCACAATCATCAACACTGGCTCGATGATAGTGGAGAGATTTTTCGTCAGCTGGTCAATATCCTCCTCATAAAACTCGGCCCCCTTAAGAAGCATGCCGGAGAGATTACCGGTCTCTTCGCCCACCTCGGCCATCTCGCCGGTTAAGATTGGCAAGACGGCGCCATACGATTTGAGCGCGGCCGATAACGGCAAACCTTGCTGAACCGATTGCGACGAGGCGGTAAGAATGTTTCGGAAAATTTGGTTCTGAAGCACTTGAGCAGTAATTTCCAAACTCTCGGTTAAGCCCACCCCGGCGGCGAGAAGCGAGGAAACGGTCCGCATTAAAATAGCGGCATTGAGCTCCTCAATGAACTTTTTAATCACCGGCACCTTAAGGAGAAAACGCTGCCAGGCAATCTTAACGGCCGGCAAGCGGTACAAAGCCGCCAAACCGGCACCAACCAAAAAGATAAGGAGGAGGAGCCACGGCCAGTAACTGGTCAGAAAATGGCTCCCGGCGACGATAATTCGAGTCGTTAACGGCAACTCCACTTTCAAATCCTCAAAGGTCGCCACCAAAGTGGGGATTAGAAAAATCATCATCAAAATGCCAATCACAATAATCGCCGCCATCACCACGGCCGGATAAATGAGGGCGCCCAACACCTTGCGGCGCAAGTCGTAACTCTTTTTCAGCTGAGAGGAAACGAGAGCGAGTGATTCGGGTAAAGTGCCGGAGCCCTCGCCGGCCCGGACCATCGCCGCCACCACCGGTGGGAAAGTGTCGCTATGTTCCTCTAAAGAGGCGGCCAAGGAGGAACCGGCGGAAATACGGGCATCCAAATCATCAATTACCGCCGCCATGGCTGGACGCTTAGCCTGACGACGCAAAACCTCAAGCGCTCGAGAGAGGGAGAGGCCGGCTTTAATCAAAACCCCAAGATTACTGGTGAAGAGGATAACCTCGCGCTTAGACACCCGGGTGCTCCGCCAGCTAAATTGCCACCAAGCCGCCGACTTACCCTCGGCCACTTCAGTGGCCGAGATTAACACCAAACCGCGAATGCGCATCGCCCGCGCCAAAGCAAAGCGGTCTAAGGCCTCCTCGCGGCCAGTTACCCGTTCGCCATTTTGCCTTTGCGCTTGATAGGCAAACTTCATCTTGATTTAATTATTCGGTAATCACCCGCATCACCTCCTCGAGCGAAGTCAGGCCTTGAACCGATTTACAAATGCCGTCCTCAATCATGGAGAGCATCCCTTCGACCTTGGCTTGCTGTTCAATTTTGGCATCATCCACCCCGGTTTGCATAATCAGTTCTTTAATCGCCGGCGACATTACCAACACTTCATGGATACCAACCCGACCCTCATAGCCATCATCGTCGCCCAAGATAACCGGCCGATAAAAATTGATTGTCGGCCAATCGGCCGCCGGCTCAACAATATTCTCCTTTTTCAAAATCTCGAGCATTCGCTTTAAATCAAGGTGCTGACCCAAGCTCTCTAGGTCCTCGGCCGAGAGGTGATACGCTTCCTTGTTGGCTTTAAGCCGTCTAACCAAGCGCTGGCCAATCACCGCTTGAACGGTCGAAGTGAGGAGGAACGGCTCCACCTTCATATCAAGCAAGCGCGGCACGGCGCCAGCCGCCGAGTTGGTGTGCAAAGTAGAGAGGACCAAGTGGCCGGTTAAGGCGGCATTGACTGCCAAGTCGGCTGTCTCTTTGTCGCGAATCTCCCCGACCATAATAATGTCGGGGTCTTGACGGACCAACGATCGGAGACCACTCGCGAAGGTAAAGCCGATATCGGGCTTAACTTGAGTTTGGGTAATCCGCGGAATCTGATACTCAATCGGGTCCTCAATGGTGGAGATATTAACATCCGGCGTATTGATAATATTGAGCAAACTGTAAAGAGTAGTGGTTTTACCCGAGCCGGTGGGGCCGGTGGCCAAAATGAGCCCGGTCGACATCTTAACCGCCCGATGCAAGCGCTCCAAGCCCTCGCCGTGGAAGCCCAACTCGTCTAAAGTGAGACCTTGGACCGTATCGGGCAAGAGGCGCATCACCACCTTCTCGCCGAAGCTAGCCGGCAAAACCGACACTCGGAAAGAGACTTGGTCGCCCGAGAGCTCCATCTTAAATCGGCCGTCTTGTGGCAAGCGCTTTTCATCCAGTCGCAAACCGGAGAGAACCTTGACCCGCGCTACAATCCCGGCCGCCGCCTGGCGCGGGAGACTCATAATATCTTGCAAAATCCCGTCGATACGATAGCGAATAATCAGCTCTTGCTCATACGGCTCGATGTGAACATCGGAAGCCTTTTGCGAGTAAGCGTGCGAGAGGAGCGACTCCACAATCCGGACCACCGGCAAGTCATCGGCCAAGCGCTTAAGCTCATCCTCCGAGCCGGTGCTTGGGTCGTGGAGCACCGATGACTCGCGAGTGATAATGTCGCTGAACTCTTCCTTCAAGCTTTGCTGATATTGGGTAAGAATATTCTTGATTGACGGAACATCGGTTAAGCGCGGCAAAATTTTAAGACCGGCGCTCTTTCGGATAAAATCGATAGCGGTAATGTCTTCGGGATTGAGCATCGCCACCTCAAGGCCCCGAGGTGAACGGTTGAAGGCGACAATGTTGTGCTTCTTGGCCACCGGCTCGGGGATCATCCGAAGCACTTCTTGATTAACCACCGTTTTGGCCAAATTGATAAACGGAATGCCAGATAAATACGCCCGGACTCGACGGTAAGACTCGTCGGTTAGGTGGCCCTCGTCAATCAAAATTTGCGCCAACTGATTATTGTCGCCGGCCGCCTTGGCGGAAGCGGCTTCCACCGCCTTAAGCGGCGCTAAACCCTCGCTTAAAATAAATTTTTTCAAATCATCACCACGTAAAGTCATTGTTAAAATTATAGCAGAAAGATAAACAAAAAGGTCCGACCTTGGGGAATTCTTAAGGTCGGACCTTGGGGAATGGATTTTAATTTGGACAACAAATCGCTCGATTACTGGTGGTTACCTGATTAGAGCTATTGAGTAGCTCGCAGGTTTGAGTATTGCTTTTAACATAGCCGCTCCGGCAAGAAGTCACACCGCAAGTGGTAGTGTAGCAAGCCCCGCCGCCACCGCCATCATCGCCGCCCCCACCTGGTAAGTCCGGGAGACCAGGCAAACTGATATTAAAGCCGGTCTTAACGCAAGTAAATGAGCCGTCAGAAGCGAGCGAATTAAGGGCCTCGCCTTTATCGCAAGCAAACGAGAAGCTACTACCGCCCGGACCAGTAGTCACTGCTCCGGGGACAATGCAGTTATTGCCCTCCTCGTCGCAATAAGCCTTGGCCCCCACTCGGCCGTAAATCTTGGTTCGCAAATTATCGGCAATCGTCGGCTCGTTCTGCCCATGCGAGAGAATGGTTTTGCCACGGGTGGTGAAGGCGCCACCAAGACCTAAACCGCCAGCCTTCACCTGACTGGGCCTGGAGACATTAATCGGCGCGTCGCAACCGACATCGCCGGCCGGGCAAGTGGGCGGCGAGTAACGCGGGGCCGTCCAATCGGCCAAGGCGTAACCGGTGCCGATGGTTAAGACCGCCACGGTGATGGCAATTTTAGCAAACTCAACTATTTTTTTAGCATTAAACATAAAGTTTATTTAGCGCAAGTGATGGAAGCGTTTTTAATGGCCCCGGCATTCCTGATGGTTAACTCACCGAAAGTCAGGCTGTTGTAAAAGTGTTTGGTGCATTGGACTTCCCATTCTCGCTCGTTAATCGGCCGGGTATCGGTAATTGAGGCAATCACCCCGGCGTAAAGGCCGAAGCCGACGCTGGTGTCACATTCAACACCACCGGACACCACCTTATAATCAACCGGACAAGTCATGATCACTGTGCCGGTATTGCCCGCTATCACTACTCGCTGACTGGGCTCACTATCACCACTCTCAAGCGGGCAACCAACCGCCGCGGCGCAGCCGCTGAATTTGGTATGGAGAACATCGGAACCGATACCATCGCCGACTGGTGGCGGGTCCACCACCACACCGCCATCGCCGAAGCATTTGCGTGTACCGGCATCAACGTAACAAATACTGCCGTTAACATCCAACTTAACAGTCGGGTTGGTCCGGCCAATGCCCACATTGCCAGTACCGGTAATCCGCATCACTTCCTTGTCGTCGTTGTAAAAAATTTGCGGACTGTTGGCACTGTTCCAAAAGATGGTGGCAAACGGTCCGCCGGTGGCGGCTGGGTTGGTGGCACCGCGACGGCTAAAGCTAAAATATTCACTGCCGGAATCAGCAAAGAGGGTTATTTGGGCTCGAGCATTAGGACCAGTGTTGGTGTTTTTTATCCGAACAGCCACTTGTTCCGACTGGTTGCCAACAATATCAAGTAAGACATTTGGATTAGCTTGTTCTGATCCAGTCCCAGGACCAATCATTATGCCAAGAACCGAGCGCAAACCACCCACAACCAAACCACCCAATTTAGTCTGGCTGACACTAGAGACATTAATTGGCGGATCGCAGCCCGGATCGCCGACCTTGCAAGTTGGCGGAGTATCTTTCGGCGCCGTCCAATCGGCTAAACCAACGGACGGAGCGAATAAAATAACGGTTGCCAATAAACTTAAAGTTAAATAATATTTCATAATGATTATTAAAATTAATGTAAATATTCTAAAATTTGCTCTTTTTCATATTCGCTTAGGTTATCTGCTTCGCTGGGCGAGTTAAGATACTCAACAATCGCCGTAGCCTCCGCCTCACTGGGCACCTCTTGCTCTTGGCTTAAGAAATTAAGGATCTCCTGTTTTTCCGCTTCGGTTAAATCGGCGGGAACCGGCTCGCGAGACGCGCTTTGCCACCACACAATCAAGGCCAGCGCGGCTAAAATTAAAACCACTAAGGCAATTAAGAGCGGCCGGCGGGCATGCGACTCGTCGGCAACGCGATAAAAATTTTTGTTCCCTTCTTCCATCTTCCAAACATTGTAGCAAAATCCTCACCACAAAGCTGGCCAATCAAGCGGTCAAGCTGTTGATAACCGCTATATGTGCAACACCGAGTGTTGCACAATTGACAAATTTGAGACCAAAGAGCATACTGAAAGAGTCAATGTCCGTGCCAACGGGCATTTTTTAAAAACTAACTATAAGCTAACATAATGCTAGATTTAAAGGCCCTTAAAGCCGCCCTCGACCAAATGGAGGAGGAGCGCAATATCCCCAAAGACAAAATTATTGAAGCGATTAAAGACGCCTTAACCGCCGCCTACCGCAAAGACTACGGCCGCAAGGGGCAGATTATTCGCGCCGATTTTGATATGGAAACGGGCGCGCTCGAGTTCCATCAGGTCAAGATTGTGGTTGACGAAACCACGGCCAAACCACCGCTCGAGGAAGGAGAAGAGGAAGTAAGAGAATCCTTCGATTCCTCTCAGGACAAAGCAACCGAGAGTGAGGAAGGGTCCGAGGAGGAAACCAAGGTCCGCTTTAATGAGGAACATCATCTTTGGCTCGAGGACGCCCGGAAAATTAAAAAAGACGCCCAAGTGGGCGACGAGCTCACCTTCCCCCTTGAGACCAAAGACGACTTCGGCCGGATTGCCGCTCAAACCGCCAAACAAGTAATCATCCAGCGTCTGCGCGAGGCCGAGAAGGACTCGGTGTTGGAGGAGTTCGGCAACCGCGAAGGCGAGATTGTCTCGGGCACCGTCCATAAAATTGAGCGGGGCAATGTCTTCATTGATGTGGGTCGGACCACCGCCATCCTTCCCTACGAGGAGCAGGTCCGCGGCGAATTCTACCGTCAAGGCGAGCGAATCAAAGCTTACCTTTATTTGGTTGAAGACACACCGCGCGGTGTAACCTTGCGTCTCTCTCGCACCAACCCCAAGCTGGTGGAGAAGCTCTTTGCCACCGAGGCGCCCGAGGTAGCAAGCGGCACCGTGGAGATTAAGGCGATTGCCCGCGAGGCCGGCGCCCGCACTAAGTTGGCGGTGACCTCTCACGACCCAAGCGTTGACCCGGTTGGCTCAATGGTCGGCCAGCGCGGCAGCCGAGTCAACACCGTTATCCAAGAGCTCGCCGGCGAGAAAATCGACATTATCGAGTGGTCCGACAATCCGGTCCAATTTATCGAGCACGCCCTCTCGCCAGCCAAAGCAAGCGACATTAATTTGAACGAGGAACAGAAAATGGCCACCGTGACCGTACCGCCGGACCAATTTTCATTGGCGGTGGGCAAAGGCGGCCAAAATGTCCGTTTGGCGGCTCGACTTACCGGTTGGAAAATCGATATTGTTAACCCGGAAGGTTATGAGAACAATCCCAAGCCGATTGAGGAGAACCAGGGAGATGATAAAATCGAAGATAATAAAGTAGACGACATTAAAAGCGCTAACGAAAAAAAAGATGATGAATAACATTTGGCATCGCCTGTCGAGTGGCGAGCCGGACAAGCTCAATGTGATTATCGAGATCCCCAAGATGTCGCGGATTAAATATGAGTTGGATAAGGAAACGGGCTTGATTCAGGTTGACCGCGTGCTCTACTCGCCGATGCATTACCCCACTAATTACGGTTTTGTTCCCCAAACTTTGTGGGACGACGGCGACCCGCTTGATGTGTTGGTGATGAGCCATGAGCCGTTTGTTCCCGGCTGTTTGGTGGCCGCTCGACCGATTGGCGTCCTCCAAATGACCGACGACGGCGACTCCGATGCCAAAGTTTTGGCCGTGCCGATTAAAGATCCGCGCTTCAACCACATCAATAATCTCACCGACATCGACGCCCACACCCTTGAAGAAATTCGACACTTCTTTAAAGTTTATAAAGATCTGCAGAAAAAGGAGGTGGTAGTGGCCGATTGGCAAAACAAAGATCAAGCCATCGTCGACATCAATCATTCGCTCGATTTATACCAAGAGAAATTTGGCAACAAATAAGTTATACTTAGTAATAAATATTATGAAAAAAACTTTATTCAGTCTTATTGCCTTAACTTTAGTCGCTACCCCAGCCCTGGCGTTAGCCCAAGTTACCACCACTCTCGCTACCAGCACGCCGGGCTACCGCTTCGGTCAACCCTTCCAAGACGTTAGACGCGAGTATGAGGAACGCCGGCGGGAACTCTTAGAGCAATACCAGGAGGAACGCGACGAGATTAAAGATCAGGCCCAAGAGGAACGCCAGCGGTTAAACGAGACTACCCGCCTGGCCACCACTACAGAAGCCCGCGAGCAAGTGCGACAAGAGCGCCATGAGCAATTGTCGGTCTTAAAGCAAGAGCGAATCAAGCTTTACGCCCGACGAATTGTTGACCGACTCAATACCGCCCTCGACCGCAGTCGCTTGTTTATCGACCGGATTAATGCTCTCCTCGCCCAATGGCAAGAGCAAGGCAAAGAGACCACTCAAGTCAGCGCCATCCTAAGTGAGGCCGAAATCTTAATCGCCGACGGCCAAGACAAGATTGACGCGATTATGCCGGCAGTGGAAGACTTACTAACCTCAACCACCAGCACTAGCACCCTGGCGGAAGTGAGAGGCTTAACCCAAGAAGCGATTACCGCCATCCGCGCCGCTCACGCCAAAGTGGTGGAGGCCGTCAGAAAACTCAAAGTAATCGGCGGTGATAATGGCGACAACGAGACAGACGATGACGAAACGGCCACCACCACGGCCACCACTACCAACAATTAATTTATTAGTATTAACTATAAGCTAACAGCCCCGACGTTACAGTCGGGGCCCCGACCAAAGCGTCGGGGCTATAACAATAAAAATTATGGACAACATCGGCAACAACTTAGGCACCCCCAACATGATCCCAGACAAAGAGACCAAGGGGCCAATGGTTGGCATTATTATTATTATTATTTTGCTGGTGGTTGGCGGCATCTACCTCTGGCAGAGCCGAACTTCGCCCGAAGTGATTAACATTACCAGCACCTCCACCGATCCGACCACCCAACAACTCGGCACCCAAAGCACCTCGGTTAACCTCGAAGACATTGAGGGCGATATCAACGCCACCAATCTTAATGATTTGGCTGCGGAACTTGATGATATTGAAACAGAACTGAATACTCAATAAATGGTAGAGATTAAAATTGAACAACCAAGCGGGTCACAAGTAGTGATTGAGGGCGTTATCCCGGCCGACCAATTTGCCCAAGAAGAGAAAGGGGTTTTGGAAGCGCTTAATCGTGAGACCAAACTCGACGGCTTCCGCCCCGGGCATATCCCTGAGGCGGTGCTTCGGCGCGAGGTAGGCGAAGATAAAATCCTGAATCAAATGGCCGAACGCGCACTCCAAGCCGAATACCCTAAAATCTTGGCCAAGCACAAGATTGACGCCGTTGGCTACCCGCAAATCACTATTACCAAAATTGCCCGCGGTGAAGATTTGGGCTTTAAAATTGTCACTGATGTCATCCCGGCAATTACCCTCTCTGATTGGCAAACAGCGGTTAAAAAAGTGGGCGAGGCCAAGCCAGTTGAAGCGGTAACCGATGAAGAAGTAGATAAAGTGGTGGGCGAACTGTTGGCCAGCCGGGCCAAAGAGGGCGAGGCAAAACCTGAACTGACTGATGAGACAGCCAAAGACTTTGGCGAGTTTACCACCGCCACCGAGTTAAAAGAGCAAATCAGAAAAAATTTGACCGGAGAAAAAGAGCGGCGCGCCCGCGACGCTTGGCGCTTGAGCCTGATGGAAGCGGTGCTGGCCGAAACACCGTTTGAAACTCCCAAAACCTTGGTTGAGGCCGAGATTGATAAAATGCTAGCCGAGCTCCGCGACAATATTGAGCGAATGGGAATGAAGTTTGAAGATTACCTCTCTCACCTGAAAAAAAGCGAGCAAGACTTGCGCGCCGCCTGGCAAGCCGACGCGGAGAAGCGGGTCAAAGTGGGCCTGGTGATGAACGAGCTCGCCCGCGCTGCCGACCTCAAGCCGGACGATGAGCAAGTGAGGAAAGAAGCGGAACACTTAAAGTCGCATTACCCCGATGTGGACGAGAAGCGGATTGAGGCTTACGTGGCTCACGGCTTGGTGATGGAGAAGGTTTGGGAACAACTTGAACAAACAGCCAAGAAAGTATAAGCTATAAGCTATGTTAATTCCCACAGTCATTGAGAAGTCCCCCTTCGGCGAGCGCGCCTACGACATTTACTCGCGCTTGTTGAAAGAGCGGATTATCTTCCTCGGCGGGCCGATTGATGACGACTTAGCCAACATTATTATTGCCCAACTCCTCTTTTTAGAATCGGAGGATCCAAAAAAAGAGATCAGTTTGTATGTTAACTCCCCCGGTGGCTCGGTGACATCCGGTTTGGCTATTTATGACACGATGCAGCATGTTAAGCCGGATATTAGAACTATTTGCGTGGGTATGGCCGCCTCGATGGGCTCGGTAGTCCTCTCTGGTGGCGCCAAGGGCAAACGAATGGCTCTCCCCAGCGCTGATATCATGATCCACCAGGTGTCGGCCGGCTTCCAAGGCCAGGCTTCGGACATCGAGCGAAACGCTAGGTATATTTTGCGCTTGAAAGCGCGACTCAACGACATTTTGGCTAAACACACTGGCAAAACACCAGCCCAAATTGAGAAAGATGCCGATCGCGACTACTTTATGACCGCCGACGAGGCCAAAAAGTACGGCATCATCGACGACATCATCAAACCGAAGAATAAATAGACCCTGCTCTTTACACTGGCGACCAGCTCTGGTAAGATGAGAGTGTTAATTCTTATTATTTGTTAAATCTGCGACGGCTGACCTGAATAACCAACGAACCTTTGATCATTCCAGACTAATACTGAAATTAATGTTTGTTTAATCAGGTCGGCAGTCTGCCGCACCTTATGAATTTAGTCACTTTCGTGCTTGTTACCGGCATTGTGGGCCTGGCCGGTATTGTGATTGGTTATTTTCTCCGTTGGCTCGTGACCTTGGGCCAAAAGGGGTCGCTCGAGCTCTCGGTTAAGCAAGCCCTGCTCGAGGCCAAAGACAAGGCCCAACAAATTGTTAACGACGCGGAGGCCGAGGCCGATAAGCTCCTTAAGGAGGCCAAAGCCAAGGAAACCGAAAAGGAACAACAGCTCAAGAAGCTGGAAGATCGTCTGATTAAAAAGGACGAGCTTTTGGATAAGCGCCAAACCGATATCGATAAGGAATCGGAGCTAATCAAGCGCCAAAACGAGCAAATCAAAATTAAAGAGGAGAAGGTTGAGCAATTAAGCGAAGAGAAGGGTCGCGAGCTTGAGCGCGTGGCCAAGCTAACCGTCGAAGAAGCCAAAGAGGAGCTAATCAGGACGATTGAGCGGCAAGAGAACGAGGACCTCTCCATCCGCCTCCATAAGCTCGAGACTGTCGGCCAGGCCGAGCTTGAGCGCAAGGCCAAAGACATTCTCGCCAACACTATCCAGCGCCTGGCCACCTCGACCGTGCCCGAGATTATGTCGACCACGGTTGATATCCCCTCCGACGATTTGAAGGGCAAAATTATCGGCAAGGAGGGGCGCAACATCCGGGCGTTTGAGAAAGCGACCGGCGTGGAGGTGATTATCGACGACACCCCTGGCTCCATCGTCCTCTCCTCCTTCGACCCCGTCCGCCGGCAAATCGCCAGGGTGGCGCTTGAGACCCTAATCCAAGACGGCCGAATCCAACCGGCCAAGATTGAAGAAACGGTAGATAAAGCCAAGGAAGAAATTTCCAAAATTATCAAAGATAAGGGTGAGGCCGCCGCGTACGAGGCGGGCGTCTTCAACCTTGATCCGCGCATCCTGCTCATTTTGGGCCGGCTCCACTTCCGCACCAGTTACGGGCAAAATGTGCTCCAGCACTCGGTGGAGATGTCGCACCTAGCCGGGATGTTGGCCGAGGAGCTCGATGCCGACCCGGTGATTGCTCGGGCCGGCGCTCTCCTCCACGACATTGGCAAGGCCGTGGACCACGAGGTGCCCGGCACTCATGTGGAGATCGGGCGCCGAATCTTGGAGAAGTTTGGCGCCGGCGAGGCGATTATTAAAGCGATGCAAGCCCACCATGAGGAGTATCCGTATGAAACGATTGAAGCGATTATCGTGAAGGTGGCCGACTCCATCTCCGGCGCCCGCCCGGGCGCCCGGCGCGACTCGCTCGAGAATTACTTGAAGCGGCTCAAAGATTTGGAAGACATTGCCAACTCCTTTACCGGCATTGAGAAGAGCTATGCCATCCAAGCCGGGCGCGAAATCCGGGTGTTTGTCAGACCGGAGGAAATAAGCGACATTGAGGCCAAGCAAATGGCCCGCGACATCGCCCTGCGCATCGAGCAAGAGCTCAAATACCCGGGCGAAATTAAAATTACCGTCATCCGCGAGAACCGCGTCATCGAATACGCCCGATAAAACCACTTGGAGGTTCAACCTCCAAGTGGCAAAATCTAAGCAAAAGAATCCCCGTGACGCTTGCGCGTCACGGGGATTTGGACAAATCAACGAACCAACGAAAACTGAAAGAAGGCGTCGGCTGGGTCTGGTTCGTCAAAATCACAATACCCCAGAACACCCTTAGATGCTGGACAACCCTTCCTCACCCAAGGCAAAAGGTAGTGATTTTTAGACAAGTAAAGTCGGTTACGCTCATCAAATGACAAGATGTGTTTGAAAGTATGATCCTCCAAACGCCAGTCTTTGTCGGGTAATTGACTAGCCTTCTGGTCTAAAATCAAAGACACTGCTTGGGCACCAATCCAGACATTGCGTGGTTGAACTTCGCAAAACATCATCCGCTGCTCATTGTCTGGGCGATACATGACATCTTGCCGAAACACCCTTACTCGCAGTCTGTCACCAGGTTCCAAAATACAACTCGGATTCGGATAGTTATTTTCGAATGGATACCCTAAAATTAGGTGGTTAAAGTCCGCCGGTACAATAACCCATCCCAAATCCTTAACCATAACAAACTTATCCCATAGGTCATCGGTAACTGGGAGAAGTTCCCCGTTCTCAGCGGTATAACAGGGAACCGTGGGGCGATGTTCCTCCCTAAGACACCGCCGATTATGCGGATCAAGCATCAACCACCACTTGAAGTCATCCAAAAAAACCTGGCCGTTCCGAACTTGCCCAGCTAGATAATCTTGCAAGCGAGTTAACTCGTTTGCTTCGTCTATGCCTATCACCTCACTCAACTCACTGATTTTATCCATTTTCACTTCCTCCTTATCTTCCCTGGTTGTTACAATTTTCTTTCTGCCCACATTACTGCCTTAATTTTAATTATCTGTCAATATTTGCAGGTAATGTGCACACTCTTTTGGCGGCTTCTTTTAAAATACGGCTCTATTGCGTAAATCAGGCGGGGTGGCTATACTAAAGCTAGGTGGAAATTAAGGTCGTCTTTAAAAAATCTTAATAAGTTACTTAATTATGAACAAAGCTTCAATCGTTGACGCGGTTCACGAGGTCTTGGGTGGCACCAAAACGCAGGCCGAGCAGGCCGTCGACAAGGTCATCGACTCAATTGTCGGCACGCTCAAGAAGGGGGAGGAGGTCTCAATTGCCGGTCTCGGCATCTTCTCCACCAAGGTCCGCGCCGCCCGCACCGCGCGCAATCCGCGCACCGGCGAGACGGTTCAAGTGCCTTCCATGCGGGTGCCCAAGTTCCGCCCCGCCAAGGCCCTTAAGGACGCGGTTAAAGAATAAGGTTTTATCACTACACGAAAAAATCGCTCATTGAGCGATTTTTTCGTGGTTTTCGTGATTAAGCGAGACCTCCCCGCCAAAACTGACTTCCCCTCGCCGACCGGGAAGTTTTGGCGGGGAGGTCGAGCGGTTTACTTGTTCCAACGGAACTTGCGCGCGTAATCCTTGGCCGCCTGGCGATAGGCCTCAAGGAGCTTGAGGGTTACCGGCCCGGGCGCGCCATCGCCAATTACCATATCGTCTACCCGCACCACCGGGGCAATGTCTTTATTGGTGGCGGTGATGAAGACTTCGTCGGCATTCTTAAGTTCGGTCAGTAGCACATCGCGCTCGGTCACCGGGTGCCCGAGCTTGCGGGCGAGCTTAATCGCCATTTGCCGGGTAATGCCGGGGAGCACGCCGCTTGCGGGCGTGCGGAGCGCGCCATCTTTGATATAGAAAAGGTTGCTGGTGGAGGCCTCCAGCACCTTACCGCCCGAGACATACAATATCTCCATTGCGCCAGCGGCGCGCTTCCTCGCTTGGAGCTTAACCGCCAGCAAATAGTTAGTGCTTTTGGCCTCGGGGAAGAGACGCTGATAGTCAGTGGTAATCAGTTTGCCGCCTTGTTTAAACACTTTGGCCGGCAAGGCATAAGTATCTTCCACCAAGATTGCCAAGTTGGGCCGGCCGCCCGGCGTGATGCCGTCTCTCGTCTCGCCGCCGGTCAACACCAAGCGCAGACTCCCCTCTTTAACTTTATTCTTCTTCAACAATTGTCGGGCAATGGCCGTGAGTTTGGCATCCGAGAGCGGCACCGCGAGGCCAATCGTTTTGGCCGAGCGCCGGAAGCGGGCCAGGTGCTCCCGCCACCAGAGTGGTGCCCCCTCGCTTACTTTAACAAAGTCGAACACGCCGTAACCACGCAGTACCCCTAAGTCATTCAGTTTAATTTGCGGTTTGTTAATATCACTCACTCGTCCATTCGCATAGCAGTATTTATGCATTAATTGGTTATTTATTTTAATTATTAAAGTGCGGGATGAGGGAATCGAACCCTCGCCCTCAGTTTGGAAAACTGATATTCTACCATTAAACTAATCCCGCCTATTTTTCTACCCTTCCATTCACCAGACCATCCTAACAGAAACCCAGCCGAGAAACAAAAAAAAACGGTCCCGACAGGGTTGTCGGGACCGGATTCGTTCTCTTAGATAACCGCGAGATCAGGGAGGACAGGTTCGGGAATAACCATCGACCCAGTCCGCCGGGCCAACCGATGGGGCTCCTCG
>Ga0209210_1001689_pt1 | contig 17828 bp, 19 predicted proteins | sample RifGroA1_FD_183991 | JGI IMG/M metagenome (GOLD analysis project Ga0209210, IMG submission 183991) | Contaminated groundwater microbial communities from Rifle, Colorado, USA - Rifle Groundwater A1 (SPAdes) (version 2) | ecosystem: Environmental > Aquatic > Deep subsurface > Groundwater >...
TTCTTAATTCATGTTAAATATTGTTGAAAATAGGAAAGTTTTTTACGCCATTTCCGTAATTTTTATTGCCATAAGTTTTATCGCGTTAGCACTTTGGGGCCTTCAGTTTGGCATTGATTTTAAGGGTGGCTCGATTTTGGAAATTAATTATTCCGCTTTGCCCGATTTAAATTTAGTTTCCGATGCTTTAAAGTCCCTTAAGTTAAATGATTTAAAAATTTCACCGCTTGGATCAAACGGCGCGGTTTTGCGATTTGGTGAAACCGATGAAGTGACCCATCAAAATATTGTAAAAATTCTTGCCGCCGAGGCGGAAAAAAATAAAATTCAATTTGAAGAAAGAAGATTTTCGTCCATTGGGCCGACTATCGGGGCCGAACTGAAACAGAAGTCGATAAAAGCCATAATCATCGTTCTTTTTGGGATTTCACTTTATATCGCCTGGGCTTTTAGAAAAGTGTCGCAACCGATAAGTTCGTGGCGCTATGGCGTTGTTACTTTGGCGGCGCTTTTTCACGATTTAATTATTCCCATCGGCCTATTCGCTTATTTGGGGCGTTTTTACGGCGTTGAGGTTGGCGCTAATTTTATCGTCGCGCTTCTCGTGATTCTTGGTTTTTCGGTTCATGATACTATCGTAGTGTTTGACAGAATTCGGGAAAATCTTAAACGCTATAGTCAGTTGAGTTTTATGCCGCTGGTCAACCAAAGCATCCGTGAAACCTTTATTCGTTCGCTTAGCACTTCGTTCACCGTCTTGCTGACTTTGGTGGCTTTATATGTTTTTGGAGGAGAAAGTTTGAAATATTTTGTGCTGGCGCTCATGGTCGGTATTTTTTCCGGGACTTATTCGTCTATATTTATCGCGGCTCCGCTTTTAGTAACTTGGTTTAATGTTTTAAAGAAAAGTTGACCCAAAAAGTTGACAGCATTACAATACCATTATATGATAAGTTAATTAAAATTTTAATTAATTAGAATATGGCAGAAGAAAATTTAAAAAATATTTTAGATGAAATAGTTAAAACTATCAATCCAAGGGTTCGGGAAGTTATTGAAAAACGTTTCGGCCTTCGCACTATATCTTACCAAACTTTGGAAGCTATCGGCCAGAATATGGGCATTACCAGGGAACGGGTAAGGCAAATTGAAGCCCTGGGTCTTAAACAACTAACCAATAAAAACGCTTTAGAGCCGATAAGGCCGGTTTTTGAACTGATAGAGCGGCATTTAACGGCCCATGGCGGCGTTAGAAGCGAGGGTTATTTTTTAAAAGAATTAGCGGAATTACTTTCTTTAAAAGAAAAAAATAGAGAAAATTTGATTAATTTTACATTATCTTTAGGCAACGGAAGATTCGTTTATTTCAAAGAAACTCCAGCTTGGCGGTCGGCTTGGGCGCTCGGCGCCGCGCATTATAATCAAGCGATCGCTTTAGCCGGCGCTTTAAAAGAAAAGTTAGCCAGCCAAAATTTACTGCTCCAAAATGAAGCCCTGTTTAAAACCGCCGCCGGATTAGGCCATGCCTATCGGCAGGCAGGCGATAAAAATTTAACCGAACAAACTTTAAAATCTTATATTGGGCTTTGCCGGCATATTTCTCAAAATCCTTTCGGCGAATGGGGGCTAATAAGTTCGCCCGAGGTCTCGCCGCGGGGCGTTAAAGATAAGGCCTATCTTGTTTTTAAAAAAGAAAAAAAACCGCTCCACTTTACCGAAGTCGCGAGCTTAATAAACAAAACGGTTTTTTCGGATCGCAAAGCTCATCCCCAAACGGTTCACAATGAACTTATTAAAGACGCGAGGTTTGTTTTGGTTGGGCGGGGGACATATGCTTTAAGCGACTGGGGCTACGAGCCGGGCACGGTGCGCGATGTTTTGATTTCGGTATTAAAAAATTCTAAAATCGGATTAACCAAGGAAGAAATTGTTAAAACCGTCCAGGCAAAACGGCTGGTTAAAGAAAACACCATTCTCTTGAATCTTCAAAACCGAAAGGTTTTCAAAAAAACCGCTGACCAACGATTTACTTTAGCATAATAAAATTAATAATAAAATTATGAACATTGGAGAACCAAAATTTGATAAGCCGGAAGAACAAGAGCCGGAAACGGAATCAGAAGCAGAATTAATGTCGCCGGAAGCGGCAAAACAGAGATTAGCGGACGCGGATGAATATATTGAAGAACTAAAAGCCGCTATTGTGGAAAAAAGAAAAAAGCTTGAGGCATTAAAACAAGATCCGGATGCTATTAGCTATACTATTGCAGAATTAGTACTTGAAATATCTGATTTCGAAGAACAATTAGACGAATTAGAAATTTTTAGCGAGGAAGGAAAAGAAGTCCTCGAACAAGGCGGCGAATTTTTTGATAGGGAATTGTAATAGCATATAGCATAGAAATTTCTTATTTTGCAACCTATGTATTCTATAAAAACGATCGTTCGGATAGGATACCGAACGCATATCTATCCTATAGGCAGTTAGTGCGTTCGTAGAATAAAGGGAATAAAAATAACTCGTTAAAATGTAAAATAATTGTTATTATAAAAACACATAGGAATAGGTTTTTTTGGTTTAATAGTATTATATAAAATATGCTTAGCGAATTTATATCCAAAAAATTAAGAGAAGCCGTTTACGAAATTCTTAAAGACGGCACTTATTTTGGCGAAATTCCTGGCCTTAAAGGAGTGTGGGCAAACGCAAAAAATTTGGAAGATTGCCGCGAGGAGTTAAGAAGCGCCTTAGAGGATTGGCTTTTATTTAAGATTAAAGACGGAGATTCAATACCGGAGCTTAAGATTGAGGTAAGTCGCAAACAAGCAGTTAGACATGCTTAAAAATATATCCTGGAAGAAACTTGTTCAAAAACTGCATCGCTTGGGATTTGACGGCCCCTATTCTGGCGGTCGTCATTTAATAATGAAAAATAAGAATCTTAAAATTATTATTCCGAATCCTCACAGAAGCGACATATCGAAACATCTTGTTTCAAAAATTTTAAAACAAGCCGGTATTTCCGATGATAAGTGGGATGACGCTTAAAGTTTTAAAACAGCGATTCAGATGAATTCATAGAAGCGGAATTAATTAAATTGGGGAAATAGATTTATGAAAAGAATTAAAGAAAAAATTTATTACAATAGACATATTTATTATTTTATTTTACTTTGTATAGGTTCCGCTTTTTTACTTGATTGGTCTGGTAAAAATAATTATAATCCTAATTTTTGGAACATTATTATAATTGCTTTCTTTTTAAGTATCTTTGCCCATCTTTCAAAAGACTTATTAGAAAAATTCAAAAAAAGGCATGAGATAGAAAAAGAAGGCAAAGAAATAGAAAAAATTAAAGATAAGTATTTTAAATAAGATTAATGAATCTGGGAAAAGAAATAGAAAAAATAAATGATGAAATTGAAGCCGCACACGCTGAAGATGTTTTTTATTCCGAATATTCATTAACAACAACCTCATTAGGGAGACAGATGCATAAAAATCGGTTGGATACGTTAGAGCGTAGAAAGAAAAATATTTTAGAAAAAATAAATATTCCCCAATCCTTTCCCAGAATTTCGATCAAAGGCGAAAAAAATGTTTTTCAAGCACATTTAGGAAAGGGAAATAATGTAGGGCATGATAAAAATTCAAACGATAAAAAAACAATCTGGGATAAATTTTTCTGGCCAGTTATCACAGGAATTTTCGTATTAATAGTGGGAACGTGGGTATTGTATTTTTTTGGCATTCTTAAATAATATTAAGACATGAAACTAATTTAAAAAAATGAAACAACCGTCTCGCGAGGCGGTTGTTTTTATAAATTACGGATATTTTCCCGATCGGCTGAAAATCCGTAATTGTATTTTAAATTTATAATTATCTTTGTTTTTTATCTGAAGAACGCATATCTATCCTATAGGCAATTAATGCGTTCGTAAAATGAAATGAAAGGAATAAAAATAATTCGTTAAAATATAAAATAATTGTTATTATAAAAACACATAGGAATAGGTTTTTTTGATTTTATTAGCGTTCTTTCGGTAAATTTGATATAATTGAACACGTCAGTATATAAATTGCCAATTGGATGGATATTTTTTACGCGATTATTAAGATTTTTTTGGGGCTCTGGTGGCTGTGGTTGCCGGTGGTTTTAATCGCGCTTTTTATAGAGCTTTGGACAAAACACTTAAAAACCACAGCCATAAAAGCGCTGAAATGGACTTTTCTCGAAGTTAAGGTTTCGCGGGATATTGAAAAAAGCCCGAAATCGATGGAACAAATATTTTCCGGGCTTCACGGCATTATTACCAGAATCAAATTTCTTGATAAATACTGGGAAGGCAAAGTGCAGGAATGGTTCAGTTTTGAAATAGCCGGCATTGACGGAGCGGTGTATTTTTTTATCAGAACGCCGGAACAATTTCGCAATTTAGTTGAGGCCCAAATTCACGCTCAATATCCCGACGCGGAAATTTCCGAAGTTTTAGATTACGCCGGCCCAATTGCGAAAAAGGTCCCGTCCAAAACTTATGACATCGGCGGCGCGGAACTTATTTTGGAAAAAGACGATTTTTATCCCATCAGAACTTATCCTTTTTTTGAAGAAAAAGAAGAGGAAAGGCGGGTTGACCCGATGGCTTCATTTCTTGAAATTCTTTCAAAACTTAAGGCGGGGGAAAATATTTTAATTCAATATTTAATGAAACCGACTGTCGAAAAAGAATGGAAAGAAAGGGGCCAGGAATTCATAAACAAGCTAATGGGAAAAAAAACCGCAACCAAAGAAAACTGGCTTGACAGAGCTTTGGGACCAATAGATGAATTCGTAATAAATCTTATAAAAGCCGTTTTAATTTACCCGATTTGGGGAGAGAAGAAAAAGGAAGAAAACAAAGCATCGGTTGCTAATCTTACATCGGGAGAAAAAGCAGTGATTGAAGCCATTGAAAATAAAATGGCAAAACTGGCTTTTAAAGCATGCATCCGTTTTGCTTATATTGCCAGAAGCGATATTTTCAGCCGCGCCAATATGGCGGCGATAAACGGCGCCTTTAAGCAGTTCAACACAGTCAATATGAACGCCTTCAAATCAAACGGTAAAGCCGGGACTTCGGCTGACCCGCCTTTTAAAAAGAGAAAAGAATTCTTAAAAAAGCAAAAATTTATTGAACGCTATGCCAACAGGGCGTGGCCGAAAAAAGATTTTATTTTAAATATTGAAGAATTAGCGACCGTTTACCACTATCCGATTTTAACTGTTGAAACGCCGACTATGCGCCGTGTTGAATCTAAAAAAGCGGAGCCGCCGGTAAGCTTGCCTATCGGGTAAAATAATATGACAAAAAGAAACAATAATAATTTTCCTCGCGCATTCGGTCGCCCAGCGGCGACCTCATTGTCCGATGAAAGCGTTTTATTCGCCTTTGGCGAAACCATGCTAAAACGCTTTCATAAGCTTCGGAAAATTATTATTATTTCTTTTTAAATTTTTAAAAAATGAATAACGAAAATAAAAACGAAATAACATTTTTTGCCGAAACGACTTTCCGTAACGAACGGAAAAAGTTCGGCATTAAAACCGATGACCGCCGCCGCCATGTCTACATTATCGGGCAAACCGGCACCGGCAAGACCACGCTGCAAATGAATATGATGATTTCCGATATTTTGGCGGGCCACGGCATGGGTTTTGTCGATCCTCACGGCGAAATGGCCGAAAGATTGCTTCATTATATTCCAGAAAGCCGGATAAAAGACGTTATTTATTTTAATCCGGCCGATATGGAGCATCCAATTGCTTTTAACGCCATAGAAACTATAGACGCTAAAGCGCGCCACTTAGTAGCCTCGGGCCTTATGGGGGTATTTAAAAAAATATGGCCCGATGTTTGGAGCGCTCGAATGGAATACATTTTAAACAATACTATTTTAGCTCTTCTTGAAGTTCCCGGTTCCACGTTACTTGGCGTTAACAGGATGTTTTCCGATAAGGTCTTTAGAAAAAATATTGTTAATCAAATATTGGATCCGGTTATTAAAGCATTCTGGACGCAAGAATATGCCGCATATCAGCAAAAATACGAACAGGAAGCTACGGCGGCTATTCAAAATAAAATTGGCCAGTTCAGTTCGGCCACTATTATCAGAAACATCATCGGCCAGCCGACTTCTTCATTTAATTTCCGGCAAGCCATGGACGAAGGAAAAATTGTGATAATGAACCTTAGTAAGGGCCGACTCGGGGAAGACAATACTAAACTTTTGGGCGGGATGCTTATCACCAAAATCCAGCTTGCCGCCATGAGCCGAGTTGATATTTTGGAAGAAGACCGCAAAGATTTTTATCTTTACGTTGACGAATTTCAGACTTTTGTTACCGATAGTTTTGCCGACATTTTGTCGGAGGCCAGAAAATTCCGCCTTGATCTTACCATTGCCAATCAATACATAGGCCAATTGGTTCACGATCAGAATGTTAAAGTAAAAGACGCTATTTTTGGCAATGTTGGCACTTTTATTGCTTTCAGAGCTGGCGGTGAAGATGTTGAATTTTTGGAAGAAAAGCAATTTAGTCCAAATATCGTGGCTCAAGACCTGCTTAATCTGCCGAATTATAATATTTATCTGCGTCTTTTGATTGACGGCGTTCCCTCAAGGCCGTTTTCGGCGATTACTTTACCTCCATATCCAAAGCCGGAAATTTCTTACGCCGATGAAGTTATAGAATATTCTAGAAAAACTTACGGAACGCCCAGAGCCGATGTGGAGGGTGTTATATCTATCGCTACCGGCATTCTGCCGGCAGAGACACCGCCGTACAACGCCCCTTCGCGCGAGCCATCTAACGAGCAACGCGCGGTTTTTGACGATAAAAAGAACATGTTCAGCGCTGTTTGCGCTAACTGCGGAAGAAATACAACCGTTCCTTTTAAACCGGACCCGTCTCGGCCGGTTTACTGCAAGGATTGTTTTTCTAAAACTTCTGCCCGCCAGCGGCCTGAACCGCAGGCAATGGCAGGCGGGCGCCCGCCCGCAAAACCGTTGCATTTATCGCAACTAAAACCGCGATATCAAGAACCTTCTTCACCCTCCCAAATTTTGCCTCGCAAAAATTGGGAGGGCAAGCCAAAAGTTTTTGAAAAAAAACAGCGCAAAACCGTTGACACCGAAGGCCTCAAAAAAATCTTAGAAGAAACAATCCCGAGGATATAGGGGATATAATAGAAAATTAAAATTCGACAACTTAATTTCCGATCGGTTCTTAATATGTCAAATTTTTAATTTTCACTTGCCTTTCTCTACACGCTCTACATATTCTCCAGTTTGAGTATTTACGCGGATTATATCCCCTTCATTTATAAAAAGAGGAGTATTAATTTGAGCGCCGGTTTCGATGATAACGGTTTTTGTTCCACCTTGGGCTGTGTTGCCGCGAACGGCAGGAGGGGCTTCTGTGACTTTAAAGTCCATTTTTATTGGCAAGGTTATGTTTAAAATTGCGCCTTTAAATTTCAGCGCCTCAACAACGGTATTTGGTTTTAAAAAATTAATAGCGTTTCCAATTTGTTCCTGCGAAAGTTTAAAGCGATTTACTGGGTTATTCTCCTCGGCGAACCAATATTCATCTCTGTGGTTATAAAGATATTTTACTTTCTGTTTTAGAGTATCTGCTTCTTCAAAAACGTCGGACGGCTTAAAATTACGGTTTAAAACTCCGCCGGTTTTTAAATTTTTCAGTTTTGTTTGAATACTACTGCCACCGCGGCCGATATGAAGATGAAGGACTTCAAGGACCTGATAGGGCGTTTCTTCGTAAACGATGTTTATTCCGTTTTGTAAGTTGTTTATTGATAACATTATTCACATATGTTATCCTTTTTTTATCTTTTTTGCCAAGTTCCTTAAAAAAGGAGGAAAAAATGAGCCGAACCAAGGTTTATATTGCTCCGATGCCCGAAGGCCTTGTTTCCCCAGCTTTTACCGAAGACGCGCTTAAGCTTATCACCGAGCGTTACTTGCGCCGCGATAAAGACGGCCAAATAGTCGAAACTGTTGAAGGCATGTGCTGGCGAGTCGCTTACTACATAGCTTCCGCCGACAAAAAACACGGCAAGTCCGACGATGAAGTTAGTGAGCTGGCAAAAGAATTTTACGCGGCTTTAGCGGAAAGAAAGTTTTTTCCGAACGCTCCGACAATTTACAATGCCGGCACCGGTAACGGATTGCAGTTTTCCGCCTGTTTTGTTCTTCCGATTGAGGACTCTATGGATGGAATTTATGATGCCATCAAGTGGCAAGCGATAATCCATAAATCCGGAGGCGGAACCGGTTTTTCATTTTCATCTTTGCGGCCGAAAGACGCGATTGTAAAATCAACCCGCGGCCGGTCATCCGGTCCCGTTTCGTTTCTTAAAGTATTTAACACTTCAACCGAATTTGTGAAACAGGGCGGTATGCGCCGCGGCGCCAATATGGCGATTATGAATGTTCATCATCCCGATATCATGGAATTTGTCCAGTCCAAAGGAATGTTAACGGATAAAAATAAGTTAATCTATGAACGCGTAAAATCATTCATTTACAGCAAGCGCGCTTTAGATCTTTTAAGAACTTCGCTTCTTGATACGCAGATTGCCAATTTCAACATATCCGTGGCGGCAACCGACGTTTTTATGGAAGCGGTCAGAAATGATTCAGAATATGATTTAATCGCTCCGCAGAATGGCGAGATTGTATCTCGGCTTAAAGCCAGAATGGTTTTTGACGCCATTGTGAAAATGGCGTGGGAAACCGGCGATCCCGGTTTGTGGTTTGTTGATAAAACCAACAGATGGCGGGCAAATCCGATTCCATCGCTTAAAATGATTAACGCGACCAATCCCTGCGGCGAACAGCCGTTGTTTGATTTTGACGTTTGTAATTTGGGTTCCATTAATCTTTCCAAGTTCCTAATCAAGGAAAGCGATAAATACAAGATTGATTATACGGAATTGGAAAAAACCGTGCGTTTAGCCGTCCGCTTTTTGGATAACGTTATTGAACTTAATCCTTATCCGCTTCCCCAAATTGCAGATTTTGCTAATAAAATCCGGCGGATTGGCCTTGGCATTATGGGCTGGGCCGATATGCTGACTTACCTTGATACGCCTTACGCGTCAAATGATGCCATTAAGCTGGCGGAACAGATCTCAAGGTTTATCAACAATATTGGCCATAAAGAGTCGCAAAAACTTGCCGCGGAACGCGGACCTTTCCCGCTCTGGGAGCAAAGTATTTATAAAGATGATAAGCCGATGAGAAACTGCACTATTACAACTATCGCCCCGACCGGTGAAATCAGGATTTTGGCCGGTTGTTCCGGCGGCATTGAGCCGTTCTATGGCCTTACAGAAGTTCATAGGTTTGAAAATCGGATTTTGTATCGAATCCAGCCCGGATTTGAAAGATTTCTTGAAGTTGCTAAAAAGCGCGGATTTTATTCCGAAAAACTTGAAGAGGAAGTCAAAAACCGCGGCCAACTTAGCGATTTAGACGGTATTCCCGGCGATGTGAGGAAAGTTTTTGTCACCGCTCATGAGATAAAGCCCGAGTGGCATGTCAAAATTCAGTCCGCTTTTCAGAAAAACACCGATAATGGAGTTTCTAAAACTATTAATCTTCCCAATTCGGCCACGCCGGCCGACATTGAAAAAATTTATTGGCTCGCTTATGAAACTGCTTGCTTGGGAATCACGGTTTTCCGGGATGGCTGCAAAGGCGGAGTGCTTTCGGTGGGGATTAATGATAGTCAAAATAGCAAATTAGATTACCGAGATTTTATCCGCTCAAGGCCAAAGCCGGCTCATGGCATTACCACGCGCGTGGAAACGCCCGATGGCGCCGCTTTTGTCACCATTAATTATGATATTGAAATCGGGCCGATTGAGCCGTTTGAAATTTTTATCAATGTTGCCAAGGCGGGAACCGATGCCGCGGCCGATGCCGAAGCTATGGGGCGGCTCGCTTCAGCGCACTTGCGGATTGAATCGCCGAAAACGCCGATTGAGCGCTTAACCCAGCTTAGGGATCAGCTTAGGGGTATTGGCGGAAGCCGCACTTCCGGTTTTGGAAAAGAAAAAGTTATGTCGCTTGCCGACGGCGTCAGCAAGGCCATTGATTTTTATCTCAAATATTTCGGCTTTATTGAAGATAAAGAAATAAAAGAAAAAGAAATTGCAATTCTTCGCGGCAATCGCTGTCCGCAATGCCGGCAAGGCGCGTTGATTTACGAAGAAGGATGCAGCCACTGCGATAGCTGCGATTACAACGTTTGCTAATTTCTATACCCCGCATTTCGCGGGGTTTTTTGATATTTATAATTTTATGTGTCATAATATTGCAACTATGGACAAGCGAAAAAAAATATTCTGCGCAATGAGCGGAGGTGTTGATTCATCCGTCGCGGCCTTGTTATTGAAACAAAAAGGATACGATATTATTGGGGTATACATGAAAGGATGGTCACTGACGGGGTGCGCGGAAGAAGACGCGACCGACGCGAGGCGCGTTGCCGGCGTTTTAGGCATTCCTTTTTATGTTTTTGATTTTGAAAACGAATTTAAAAAAGCCGTGGTTGATTATATGGTTAGCGAATATGCTGCCGGCCGAACTCCCAATCCGGACGTAATGTGCAACCGGGAAATTAAATTCGGGCTTTTCTTAAAAAAAGCGCTCCAGCTTGGAGCCGACTATATCGCCACCGGACACTATACCCGCTTACAGCGGGAATTTTCAATTTTCAAATCTCAATTTCCAAATTATAAATTGAAAATTGCCAAAGATTTAAATAAAGACCAAAGCTATTTTCTCTGGACTTTAACACAAGAACAACTGAAATATTGTTTATTTCCGATTGGTGACTATACGAAGCAGCAAATACGAGCGATAGCAAGCAAATGCTGCTTGCCGACGGCGGAAAAACCCGATTCGCAAGGCATTTGTTTTGTCGGCGAAATTGACGTTGCCGAATTTTTAAAGGAAAAACTTGGCATAAATCCCGGGCCAATTAAAAATCTTAAAGGAAAAATTATTGGCACGCATGATGGCGCGATTTTTTACACTATCGGTCAAAGAAGGGGAATAGGCATTAAAGGCAGTTTGCCTGGCGAACAGGGGAAAATTTATTATGTCGCGGCAAAGGACTTAAAGACCAATACTATTTTCGTTGCCGAAGGCAAAGATGAAAATTTATTCTCGGATAAATTAACGGTAAAAAATATCAGCTGGATTTCTAACAAAGCGCCAAAATTGCCGCTTAAATGCTTGGCAAGAATCAGATACCGCCAACCATTGCAGAATTGCGTGATTTCATCAATGAATAACGAATCCAATACGAATAAACGAATATTTGTTGATTTTAACTCTCCCCAGAGAGCCATCACTCCCGGCCAAAGCGCGGTTTTTTACAATACAAAAGGCGAAATGCTCGGTGGCGGGATTATTGACTAACTTTTTGTTTTGTGTTATTGATATTATCAAGCTATCGGCGCTTGCCATGAGGCAAGTAGCAGAGGGCCATGTAATTGTTATTTAACAAAACGGAGAAAATAATGAAAACACGAAACGCAACTACTGCTTTTAATGGTCTGCTTTTCAATATTTGGGCGATTCTGATGTTTTTATCGCCATTTACAATGATAACTTTCTTTTTCTTTTGGGCCTCATGGCTTGATGGTTACTCACCAGCAATCTGGCCCAGCATACTGCTCTTTTTGTTATATGCGTTGCCAATGTGGCTTGCCGGAAGGATGAGCGGAAAATGGATTTCTGGTTAGAGTATAAATTTAAAGACAAATTCGAGGTTTATGAATCTAGCGCTAGTTATTTTCTGAAATCAACAATTTTCGAACAGGCCTTAGAAGAAGCGCTGGAATTTTTCCAGCGGTTTTTTTTATTTTCAATTTTCGGAAATCGCTTTTCGAAAATCAGCAACGATCGTTGGAATATTACGAAAAGTAAAAATACGAAAAGTAAAAATTAGAAAATTCTAATAAATTAGCTATAGCTAATTTATTATACAAATAAAGTAGAAATAAGGTGGAGAGATAGAAAAGAAATGCTCGGCGGAGGGGTTATTGACTATTAGTGAAATTTTTGTTAGAAAGGATTGTATTTGTTTTTCATTATTATAGACCAAAAGAAACATGTCAAAAATAGGAAAAAAATTAATAGAAATTCCAAACGGCACGACCGCTGTTATTGAAGATGATTTCGTTAAAGTTAAGGGACCAAAGGGGGAATTGGAATATAAAATACCGCGGGAATTAAAAGTGGCGCTTATGGAAAACAAAATTACGGTTTTACCTATTTCTAAATCCAAAAGAACGCCGGCATTATGGGGAACGATAAGGGCGGTAATTGCCAATATGATAAACGGCGTTACCAATGGATTTGAAAAGAAGTTGGAGATTGAAGGAATTGGGTTTAAAGCCGAAGCGCAAGGCAATAATTTGGTTTTTAACCTGGGATTTTCTCATCAGATTGTTTTTAAAGTTCCCGACGGCATTAAAGCTGATGTTTTAAAAAACACGATTACGATAAGCGGAATTTCTAAAGAACTGGTGGGCCAAACAGCTGCCAATATCAGGGCGCTTAAAAAACCGGAACCGTATAAAGGCAAGGGCATCCGCTATGCCGGCGAGGTAATAAAACGAAAAGTCGGTAAAAAAGTGGCCGGCACGACAGGATAAAAAAAATTTCTAATTTCTAATTTCTAAACAAATCTTAATGACCAAAATTCAAAACAGAATTAAAAGACATAAGAGAGTCAGAGCCAAGATAAAAGGAACGGCGCAGCGACCGCGGCTTTCGGTTTTTAAATCCAACTATCATTTGTACGCGCAGATTATAAATGACAACGAAGGGAAAACTTTTGCCGCCGCTTCCGATAAAGAAATAAAATTAAAAACCCCCACAAAGAAAGCTTTAGCTTATGAAGTAGGCAAGTTAATTGCCAAAAAAGCCGCTGAAAAAAGTATTACGAACGTTGTTTTTGATAGAGGCGGCTATAAATTTCATGGTATAATTTTGGAACTTGCCAAGGGCGCACGAGAGGGAGGATTAAAATTCTAAATATATGATAGAAACAAGTAAAAAAAATTTTTCCGCCAGAGGCGGATCCGCCTATGGCGGAAAAAGAGGGTCGAGGAGGCCGCGAGAAAAATCTGAATTTGATCAAAAAACCCTGGATATTAGAAGGGTTACTAGAGTAGTGGCCGGAGGCAAACGGTTCAGATTTAGAGCCACAGTGGTGCTGGGAGATCATAAAGGAAGGGTTGGTGTTGGTGTTGACAAGGGAGCGGACACTTCGGAAGCGATAGAAAAGGCGGCGCGAGCGGCAAAAAAAAATTTAATTGTTATTACGATAAAAAACGGCACTATTCCCTATGAAGTTATTGGGAAATTTAGCAGTGCCAGGGTAATTTTAAAACCGGCTAACGAGGGTCGGGGTCTCGTTGCCGGCGGGCCAGTTCGGGTTGTCGTCGGTTTAGCCGGTATTACCAATATTTCTTCAAAAATTTTAGGGACGACAACCAATAAGCTTAATAACGCGCGAGCGGCGATAGAAGCGTTAAAGAAGTTAAAAATGAAAAGTGAAAAATTGAAAATTAAGGATTAATATGCAATTGCATAACGTAAAACCAATTCATAAATTAAAAAAGAGAAAGCGGATTTCTCGCGGTGGAAAACGCGGCGGTTATTCGGGACGAGGCATTAAAGGCCAAAAATCTCGAGCCGGCGCCGGAATTCGGCCGGCTATTCGCGATATGATGATGAAATTGCCAAAACAGCGCGGGCGGGCTAAACACGCTTTCAAAAGTTTATATGAAAAACCGGCAATTCTTAATTTAGTAGATGTCAATAAGCGATTTTCCGCCAAAGGCGGATCCGCCTCCGGCGGAAAAGATATACAAATAGTCAGTCCTCAAATTTTATTTGAAAAAAGAATGATTCAAAAAAATAGAGGTAATTTACCACAAGTAAAAATTCTGGGTAAAGGAGAAATTAATAAAAAGCTTCATTTCCAAAATATATTGTTTTCTAAATCGGCGAGTGAGAAAATTAAGAAAGCGGGAGGAAGTATAAGGGCTTTGCCCAAAAATCAGTAATGATTTTTGGCAACAAAACCTTACCCCGTTAAATATTTGTAAATCTAAAGATTTACAAATAAAATTTAACAGGTTAAATCTTATTTAACGGGGTGCTCAATTCTGTAATTAAAAATTCATCGCTTCGCTCTAATTTTTAAACATAATTGGCATGTTAGACAAAGTAATTCAAATATTCAAAATTAAGGATTTAAGAAACAGGATTTTTTTCGTTTTGGCGCTTCTGGTTGTTTTTCGCTTTATGGCGACCATTCCGGTTCCGGGAGTTGACGTTTTGCGCCTTAAGTCATTTTTTGAAGGCAATCAGCTTTTCGGATTGCTCAACATATTTTCCGGCGGCGCTATGGATAATTTATCCATTGTGATGCTTGGCGTCGGTCCTTACATCACGGCTTCAATTATTATGCAGCTTCTGACAATGCTTATTCCGGCTCTAAAAGAACTTTATCATGAAGAAGGTGAGATTGGCCGCCAAAAATTTAATCAGTATACAAGATACCTGACCGTTCCCTTGGCCGCCCTGCAAGGTTATGGCCTTTTAGTTTTGTTAAGAAACCAGGAAATTATAACTACTCAAAGCAGTTTAATATTTTTTTCTTCAGTTTTCGCGGTTACGGCCGGTTCAATGTTTTTAATGTGGCTTGGCGAGCTTATAACGGAAAAAAATATTGGCAATGGTATTTCGCTTTTAATATTCGCCGGTATTGTCGCGAGTCTTCCGATTGATTTAAAACAAACCCTCGTTACTTATGACGCGTCTTTGTTTTTTACTTATTTGGCTTTTGCTGTTGTTGCTATTGTAGTTATCGCGGGGGTTATTATCGTTACCGAAGGAGAAAGAGCTATTCCTATAGCTTATGCCAAAAGAATTCGAGGCAACCGGATTTATGGCGGCTCCATGGCTCATTTGCCGCTAAGAGTTAATCAAGCCGGCGTTATTCCGATTATTTTTGCTCTTTCAATTTTGCTTTTTCCGCAACTAATAGCGCAAGTTATCGGCGGGCTTGATATTATGTGGCTTTCCCAAATTGCCCGTTCATCGGCAGTGTTTTTGCAAAACCAGTTCGTTTACGGTTCTTTTTATTTTCTTTTGGTGATTTTATTCACTTATTTTTATACGGCGATTACTTTTGATCCCGATCAAATTTCTCAAAATTTGCAAAAACAAGGCGGATTCATTCCGGGGATCAGGCCCGGTAATTCCACTGCCGAATTTATTAAAAGAATTTTAAACCGAGTGGTGTTAATAGGCGCGATTTTTTTGGGAACAATCGCGGTTTTGCCTATTGCCGTTCAATATTTTACCGGTATTGCCACCTTAACCATAGGCGGCACCGCTCTTCTTATTGCGGTTTCGGTGGTTTTAGAGAGTATGAAGCAAATCAAATCCCAACTCATAATGCGCGAATACGAAGGGTTCTAAATAAATAATAAATAAATCATTTTCCTCGCGCGCTCGCTCGCCAGCGTCTCGCTCGCTGTCCGATGAAGCTCATTTTAGTCCCGCCTTTGGCGGGACACCATGCTAAAATGGCTTCATAAGCTTCGGAAAATAATTTATTTATTATTTATTAAAAAATGAAAACTCTTAAAAAAAATATTGCCATTATTTTACTCGGGCTGCCGGGCTCTGGAAAAGACACTCAAGCCGAACTTTTAGCAAAAAAGTTCGGCTTGGTTCATATAATTTCAAGCAAAATAATCAAAACAGCCCTTACTTTAAAACAAAAAGAAATTAAACTTAATAGCAAAATATACAGCGTTCAAAAAGAACGGGAAAATTTACACAATGGCAGATTAACTACTTTCACCTTTATCTCCGCTCTTATGAGTAATGAAATCAGAAATATTTTTAAGAAAAATAAAAGCGTTATAATGAGCGGCTCGCCGCGTTCCAAAACCGAACTTAAAAAAGAACTGCCGCTTTTAAAAAAACTATATGGCGATAAAAATATTTTTATTTTTCACGTTTGGATTTCTCCAAAAGAAGTTTATGTAAGAAACTTAAAACGCCATCGCAAGGATTTACCGGAACTTGATACGAAAAAAGTTATTAATAGGCGCCTTAAAATGTTTAATAAATATACTTTGCCGGTAATTAAACTTTTGGAAAAACAGAAAAAAATCATAGAAATAAACGGCGAACAATCAATAATGAAAATTCACAAAGACATATTGATGTCTTTGTATCAGCGAATAACGAATCCGTTGCGAATAAGCGAATAAAATCTTGAACGAATAACGAATTGACAACGAATAAAAATGCTTAAAGTTCCGTTGTTTAAACAAAAATATAATAATTCTTGTGGGATCACAGCATTAAGAATGGTTTTATCTTTCTATGGAATGAATGTCTCAGAAAATAAAATTATTAAAGGTGTTGGAGGATTAAAGAAATATGGCATTCGAGCAATAAGGCTTGCTGAATTTGCTCGTAGTTTAGGATTTAAGACGAAAACCTTTTCCGTAAATAAAAAATTAGCGGATTCTTTAACACAAATCAAGAATCCGGATATCAGGTATGTTTTGAAATATTTGGGAAGAGAGATACCAGTGATATTAAATGTTAGATATTCTTTATTGTATAATAAAAAACCTACAAAAGAAGGACATTTCATTGTTGTTTCAGGGCATAAAAAAAATTATTTTTGGTATAACGACCCCGAAAATGCTAAGGTACGTAAAGTAGAAGCGAATCATCTAAAATTAGCTTGGATTAAAAACGCTTTTGATTCAAGTGCCTATCTTTTAATAGTTTATCGCAATGAATAATTTAAAACGCAACGATTTAGTTTATCCCGATTTAAGCTATCAAATTATTGGCTGTGCTTTTGATGTTTATAATTCTTTGGGCAGTGGTCACCATGAAAAATATTACCAGCGCGCACTGGCAGAGGCATTTAAAGAAAAGAAGTTGAAAATTATTGAGCAGGTTTTTTGCCCGGTGATATTTAATGAGAAAGTTGTTGCTAAAAATTTTTTTGATTTTCTTATCGATGACAAACTGGTGGTAGAAATTAAAAAGGGCAACAATTTTTCAAAAAGGCATATAGATCAAATTTTGGATTATTTGAAAACCAGTAAATTAAAACTTGCTATTTTAATAAATTTTGGCTCTAATGGAGTCAGTTTCAAAAGAATTATAAATTTTGATTCGTGATTCGTTTATTCGTAAAGGATTCGTTATTCGCTGATGGTTACTTCGTTTATTCGTAACTAGATTCGCTATTCGTTGATGTCTATCACTATCAAAACAAAAGAAGAAATAGAAATTTTAAAAGAAGGCGGGCATATTTTAGCCGAGGTTTTAAGAGAGCTGGCGAAGTTGGCTAAGCCCGGCGTTAGTACAGGTTTTTTAGACCAAAAAGCCAGGGAGTTGATTTCAGCCCGCGGCGGCGAGCCGGCTTTTCTAAATTACCATCCAACTTTTATGGATAAGCCATATCCGGCTTCTCTTTGCGTTTCGCTAAATAATGTTATAGTTCACGGCCTGCCAAGTGAAAAAACCATTTTAAAAAATGGCGATATTTTAAAACTTGATCTTGGCGTTAAATACAAAAATCTTTTTACCGACGCGGCTATCACGGTCGGAATCGGAGAACTTACGGAAGAAAAACATAAACTTATCGATATCACTAAACAGGCGCTGAAATTGGCAATAAACGAAGTAA
>Ga0209210_1001696_pt1 | contig 17760 bp, 15 predicted proteins | sample RifGroA1_FD_183991 | JGI IMG/M metagenome (GOLD analysis project Ga0209210, IMG submission 183991) | Contaminated groundwater microbial communities from Rifle, Colorado, USA - Rifle Groundwater A1 (SPAdes) (version 2) | ecosystem: Environmental > Aquatic > Deep subsurface > Groundwater >...
TTTCCATTGTTTCTAGCTGCAGCTAAGAGTTCTGCATAACGTTTTAGTCTTAAAGTATCATATCCTTCTGAAACGTAGAGCTGGTAATGGGTGGGCATATTGTAATCTACCCTAGCTGTTTGGCCACCATAAAACCGGTTAATCCCGATATTATTTTTTAGATATGTAAATAGCGGATGATCAGGAAAAATAAACTTTTTGGGAGCAAAGGGGAGAAATTTGTTTGAGAAATAAATTCCTCCAAACAAAGTTAAAGTAAATATACAGGCTATAATTAGATTTTTTTTAGTTTCTTTCTGAATTTTGATTTTTGGAAACAATACATAAATACTAGCTGACATTAACAGGAATGACGTGAACATGAATGACGGGATAATCAGGTTTCTGCGTGTAACTGCAAGATTTATTTGCCAAGTGTCTGCAGGTTTTAATAACAAATGTCCAACATAAGTAAATATCCACATCAATACATACAATATGCCGACTACAATACAAAACTTAATAAAGGATTTTAAATATCTTAGCCTGAATAGTTTATGGAGAAAGTCTTCAAAACCAAAACCCGCAACTGCAATCATTAAGAAAATAGATAAAGATATAAATCTTGACGGCGTTGTTGAATCAAGAAGCGGGATCTGAAAGGTTTTTATAAGATATGTCACTGGCCCACGGACTGAAGCGATTACAAAAAAGACAGACAAAAAAGTTGCAAATCTTACAAATTTAATTTTCCATAGTTTATAAATTCCCCACAAGCAAAATAAAAAAGGTATGACCCCAATATATGGTGTAAAATCGCCATATGTTTGGCTCCAAAAATTGTTACTTGCCGGATGACCAAAAAAATCTGGAGCAAAAAAAGTTATCAGATTTTTGTACGGCAATATTGCTCTGTCGAATACTTCACTTGCAAAAGGGAGGGAGATTGGTGATTTTGTGTAGAAGTCGGCAGTGGGGATTAGTTGAATAGCCGGTAATAATGCGCTTATAGATACGGCTGACAGTAAAACCACGAATCTAATTAAATTTAGTCCTGATTTATATATCCAATATATTGGAGTGATTATATAAAGATAAATTGCTGTCTGGGGATGCCCAGCTAATATCGACATTGATAAGGAAACTGAGAGTGTAAGAAAATATCTAAACTTGTAGTTTTTAAAGTAATTATTTATCGACCAAAATATTAAGGGAAGCCATATATAGCTATGAGATACGTTGCCGTTTTCCATCCAGGTTATGACATAACTTGAGAACATAAAAGCAACAGCTGAAAATACTGAGGAAACATGGGATAATTTGAAGCTTCTTGCAGCAAGATACATAAAAATTCCAGCCAAAAGTGGTTGAGAGATAACTAGAATAATCCAGGCATTTTTAACATTAGTAAGAAAGTAAAAGATATTTAAAGGATAATAAACGCTGGATTGGAAATTCGCCAGTAAGGGTTGACCGGAAAATGTATAAGGGTTCCAAAGTGGAAACTGGCCATTTTTAAACTGTGTAATAGCAAATTCCTTCCAAAGATAAATTTGCCGAATGGCGTCAGCTCCCAACATTTCTTTGTGGGTTGTCCAGGGATTATATCCTTCCCATCCGCCTGAATAGTACGGAAAATAAAAAGATACCAGAAGATCTCCCGGTATCGGATAAAGGCCTCGTGTAATAATTTTGAAAAACAGCAAGGATGTGACAAGTATTATGAATATAATAGGAAAAAACTTAAAATGTTTCACTGTTGTTGTAATGGTTAGACTATTAACTATCGAATTACTTTAAATGACAATATTTATTGTTTCCGAGCTCAGTACTCTTGAGGGTGTGAACTCATAGTAGATTTATTTCCCTTCCACCATTCTCTTAATATTTTGATCCTTTAATAAAAAATCATAAAATGCGTCTGTGTATTTTACGACTCCTTCTTTTGTGGGATGACCATCTTTTGGGTAAAAGAATTTTTCGTATCCGGGGTTGACTAAATAACTTAATGTATCAAAATTGGCTATATTTTTTTTGTCAAGATAATTCTTAATCATCTTTTGGGGTTCGCATCGGTCTAAATGATCTTTTGTACAATTAACTTCGCCTAAGCCTTCAAAAATTGGCTTTACTTGGGGACCGGCTGTAGTTGTCGCAATAACGAAAGGTATATTTGCTTTTATAATCAAGTTGTTCATGCCATCAATAATCTTAAAATATCGCTCAAGCAGGGTCTTCATCTTGTCGCTGCACTGACCCTTATAAAGACAGTTAAAAATTTCCTCTTCAGAAGCTGTTGGAGGGGTTTCTTTTAAACTTAATATTTGTTTAATTTTGCTAACAGTAGATGGTGATTTAGCTTCGAGATTGGTAGCAAAGAGTATCCATAAATGAGAATTTTTTATTATGGGGAAATTATAGCGCCAATCCTGATATTCGTTTTTTCTGCGCAGATATGTTCCATCAACCATATTTACTTTTGAGGAAATTTTGAGCGGCAATCCGAGTGGGTCTATTTCTTCCCAGATATTTTCGTCAAGATCACTTATATCATTGAAAACGAAATTATTTACGATTATAAGATCTGGTTCTAAATCTAAGCCTTTCGTTTTAAGATAAAGGTAATATGAATCAGGAGACTTGCCATCTGCAAAGCCTGCATTAATAATTTTAACCTTTTTGCTTTCAATCTTGTTGTCCTTCAGATACTCATTAATTCTTTTTTCCAGCTGGGTTGTTAAATTATCATCTTGCCCTACCCCGACACCGAAGGTCATAGAATCACCAAGCATCAAAACTCTGAATTCGTCTTGGGGTTTTTCCAAACTAAATTCAGGCATTCTGTAGCCTTGCAAGTTAATTCTGATGTTATATGTGAATTCGTACGTGTTGCCAGTAGTGACTACAGATGTATTCGGTTTTAGCTCAAAAGGCAGAAGCTCGCTCTTTTTGAAGATTTGGGGGCTTAGTTTTTTGGCTTCGTTGTAAGTAAGTTGGGGACTAGCAAATTTTACAAGTTTTTCGGCCAAGTAAAGTGAGATCAAAAGAGATATAGGGGTTATTATTAAGGCGGGTATTATTAGCTTTTTTAAAAAGCCAATCAGTTTTTGCAAAGTAGGATTCTTAGGTTTTTCGGACGACATATATATTATGACTTTCTGAATTTTGTTATTTTAATGATTAAAACAAACAGCGCTGAGATTAGTAAAGGGGCTACTGTTATAAACTGTAGGAAATTAGTAGTTTGTGGATGTGACCAGTCACCGTAATAAAGATAAGGCAAGTATCTAAGTGAAGCACCAAGAGACAGGGCAATAGCAATAACAACCAAGAACATATTACCTAAAAGTGCAATCAGAGGTAGTGTCCAGAATAAATACCAGGGTTGGAATTGGACTTGAGTTGCACCTGAAGATACAAAAGGGACTGTTATTTTGAAAGATGAAAATAAGTAGGTAAATACGGCCATAGTTGCCAAGTTTAAGAAAATGAGCCTCCTAAATTTGTGCCGATTCATATCTTTGAGGTGATAGAAGATCAATGGGGGTAGATTGAGAACCGGTATATATTTAATTAGCGCTCCCGTAAAAAGTGTTATGTAGGACCAATTGATTTTTTTTGAGATTAGAAAATAGACGGGCAAAATCAAAAATGTTGCCAGAACTATATCGTTGTGAGCGTTAGCAACTCCTTCAAGTAAAAATAAAGGGTTAAAAGCGTAAGTCGCTGTCCAGAAAATACTGTTTTTGGGATTTGTTTTAAGAAGAACCTTATAAATTATGTAAGTATTAATTAGATGAAAAGATGAAATAAATATTTTGAAGGTTAAATAATTAAGGATGAATTTGCCAAAACCAAGGAAGGCTGGAATTATTGACATTCCCAACCAGAAAGGTCCATATGGAGAATATCTATGAACCCAACGCATGAATCTTAACCATTCATCGTTTGGGAAATCCAAGGGCCGATGAGTATAAGGACTAGCATGGTATTTGAGAATTATCTTGGCATCAAACATATAGTTAAAAAGGTCTGATGATAAAAACGGGTATGCAAAAACCAATATCAATGTGCTGGCAAGAGTTGAAAATTGTAAATAATTTAGTCCAATTTTTGATTTGTAAAATAACCATAAATTAAAAATGAAAAATGAAAAAGTAAAAATTATTAGTAATAGATAAATCAAAGTAGCTTGGGGTCGATTGAAGTAACCCAACTGTTGTATGGTATCGACAAAGCTTAAAATTAACTTATTTTGCGAAATGGTCAGGTTTAGGTCTACATAGGAGTATGAAAAAATAGCCACAAAGCCGTAAAGCAGTATGTTAATTGCTAGAAGTATTATTTCAATTCTCGACACTTTCAATCATTTTACTCAAAACTTCTTTAATAGGGTAGCACAAATTTCTTATAGGCAATGGGGATAACAACTAGGATTTAATTTTCTTTTCATAAATTGCCAGAATTGGGCATCTTTTTGCGGAGGATTTTCCTTCCACCATTCAGCTGTCTCAGTAAATACTTTAGATGTAGTTTTGTTTACATAACCTTCCTCCTGAATCTTTTTACTTGATAAAATGACCCACTCGAACTTTTGTGCAGTTTCACATACCCCTATTTTAATGCCATCAAGATTGTTCTTTTTGTCATTGTATATAAAAAGAGCTAAAGGGTGGCTTAAGGAGCTTGTGTTTTCTTTACAGCCGTAAATACTGAACTCAAAGTCTTTTGGGAAAGTAGAGTAAATTTCTGTCTTGAGAATATTAATTTTTTTAAATGATATTCCAGTCTCCTTGAAATTTGTGATTGACTGATTCAATGTAACAAAAACAACTAATATTATAAAAAATATCCCTGCCAGTCTCTGAACTTCCACTAATTTTTTGAGAGCCCAAGCAGACAAAATTAGAACAGTCGGATGCGTAAAATAACTATAATACTCGTAGCGAGGTCCTCTATAGTATCGAAACAAAAGTACTTCAAGAACAAATGTTAAGGAAATTAAATAAAATATTTTATTCTTATTAAATTCCTTGAATCTAGCAAGAGTAAAGCCTGCTAGTAGAATAATTACTGCCCCCCCCGCCCACTTATTTCCGCCGATAATCTGGCCCCAGGTAAGAGGCCAATAAGAAAAGACGTAGGTTAACCATCTGTTCGGAACATAAATAGAATACTGATCTATTGCTAAGTAAATAAAAACGCTTTTGAAATCGTACCAATAATGTCTAACATCAAAGTAAATTAACGGTAAGAAAGGAATAAGCAGACCGAAAAATAAATAGATTAAATGTTTTTTTGGCGGTTTGGTTGCTATTAATAAAACAATTAAAACAGGCAGTAACAAAATACTTTGAAAATGAATTGTTATTGCAAGCGATAATACAAAACCAAAGATGAATATTTCTCTGGTTCTTCTATAGGAAAAATACTTAGTCATGAAAATTAAAATGATGACCGAAAGTAATGGTATGATTGCCGGATTCCAAACTGCTAGAGAGTTTGATATTTGTGCAGGAGAAATCACTGCAAAAAATGCTGCCAAGGCTCCTAAGTGTCTCCCACCGATTTCTTTACCCAACCAAAATATAAGTAGCACAAATACTAATGATAAAAGAGACATCATATACCATGGAGAAAGCAAACCTAACGGGGCCTTGGAAAATACCATGAGAATCCAGTAATACCAAGGCCCGTAAAAGAAAGGACCCGCGGAAGAAAACTGGCCTATTTGGGGGATTCTAAAATAGTCTAAAGCGTATTTTGCAACTTGAATATCCCTCGAATTGTCAGCCAAGATTACAATTCTGTCATAGTAATCCCAAAATCTAAAGATAATTCCTATGGCAAATATCAGTGTGACAGCTAATTTAAAGACGGAGTCTTTCTTAAACCACAGTATAATTTTTTTAAAGACTGGGGATAACAAACGATCCGAGTTAGTTTCCGCCATTGATTGTTGAACAGATTAAGTATCGAGGTTAATTATACACACCGCGAAGGTCATTTATGCGGATTTTGATGACATCTCTAAGCATCCTGAGTGAGTCTTTGAGGGGATTAACTCTACTAGTTGCTACGTGATGCCAGATAATTGGAACTTCTTTGATTTTATATCCGCGTTTTTTTGCAATAAAAAGAAGTTCAACATCAAATGCGGTAACGAGTGCGCCTTTTACAGCCTTTCCCTTACCATAAACCTTTAGACTTGAAAAAAGAGGCTTGGCGGCTTGGCTTTTGAAAAGTTTAAAGCCTGCTTGAGTATCCCATATGCCTTTGACTGCAATTATTTGGACTATCAGGTTAAAAACGAGTCCCATTAAATGTCGGTGAAATGGTTCTTTCTCTCTTTTGGCCCCTGGCAGTTGACGGGAACCGATGACGATATCATATTCGGGAATGTATGGCAAAAGCTTTTCGATTTCAGAAAGCGGAGTTGCCTGATCAAAATCTGTAAATAAAATTAATTCTCCGGATGCTTTTTCTACACCAGTCTTGACTGTTTCTGCTTTCCCTTGATGAGAGTTCTTAATCGCCTTAACATTTTTGTGTTTTTTAGCAAAACTTTCTGCAAGTTTTGCTGTATCGTCATCGGAGCCGTCATCGACTATTAAAACCTCGTAAGTGTAGTTTTGCCTCTCGAGATACTTAGGTACCTCGTCAATTGTTCCTTTTTTGAAATTTGGCTCTTCATTATAAGCGGGGATTATGACGGAAAGATGGGGTTTGTCTGCCATTTATTAATTATGCTTGCTTGGGTTAGATTTTGTCAAAAAATTGAAAGTAAAAGCGCCATTCTGATAAATAAACCGTTTTGGGCTTGTTCAAAATAAATAGCCCTAGGATCTGAATCAACTTCCGGTGTTATTTCGTTAACACGAGGAAGTGGATGAAGAATTATTGCTTTTCTTTTAATTAAATTCAAAGCTTTTTTATCGAGAATATACTTTCCGGTGTATTTTTTATAATCTTTACCCAAATATTCTTTCGGGATTCTTCCTTGGTACACTACATCCGCATTTGAAATACTTTCATAAAAATTTTCTGTTTGCTGAAATTTGATTTTGTTTTTCTTTAGATGATCTTTAAGTTCCTTGGGCATTGAGAGATGCTTTGGAGAAACGTAAATTATTTTTATTTTTGGATATAGAGATAAAAGGTAAGAGAGAGAATGATGAGGCCTGTAGTTTGCATGATCACCGCAAATGGCTATGGTAAAGTCAGTAGATTGCAGCTTTTCGAAAATTGTGTAAATATCCATAAGTGCCTGGGTAGGATGTTCGCCGACACCGTCTCCTGCGTTTATTACAGGAACTTTTGAGTATTTGGCTGCTAAATCAGCTGCGCCGCTTTCAGGATGTCGGATGACAATTACATCTGAATAAAAATTGACAACGCGAATAGTATCTTCAAGAGTCTCCCCTTTTACAGCTGAGGAAAATTCCGCGGCGTTTTCTGTTGTAAGTACTGCTCCACCTAATCTTAACATTGCCGACTCGAATGATAATCTTGTTCTGGTGGATGGTTGATAAAACAATGTTGCCATAATTTTCCCCAAAAGAGCATGTTTTTTGAATTTTCCCTTTTTGATTTCATCTGTTAAAGAAAAAATTGTTCGGAGAGTTTTTTTATCAAATTGTCTTGCTGATGTTATGTGTTTTAAATTCATGCAACGATTATATATTAATATTTAGGCCCTTGGCAGCGTGTTTACCCTTCTTTTATAGCTGGCTTGCCGGCAGGCGAAGGCGCTCCAGGCCAATGGACAAGGCGAAAAACTTTAATACCATATTCTTTGAGTTCCCACTCCTCTGCAATTTCTGCCCTTCCAAAGGCCGCTACTTCCCAAAGAGGGTAGCCAAGTGGCTCGCATTTTTTTGATTCACAGACAATTAATAATTGCTCAGTAACAATTTCTTCAAGTTGCTTCGGTGAATTATCTTTCGTTTCTAAAAAATATCGATAAGCGTGGTCGGAATTGCTTTCTGAAATTAAGGCAAAATTGTATGGCCTGTTATCCGATTTTTCGTTGACAAAATCAGTTATTCTGGAAGTTTGATCAATGAGCTTATTGGGAGGCGTTTTATAAAAACCGTGGTCTATAAAAAAGACAATGAGGAAAATACTTATGACACTTATGCCGAATCTTAGAAAGATGTTCTTCCAAAAAAGAAAAACTATTAGGCCAATAAGTAAAAATGGAGCTGGAAAAATCGTGCCAAAGTAGTAGTCAAAAATTTGTCCGGCGTAGAGCCGAAGAAGGACAAGACCACCCAAAAACCAGACGAGCGAGATCGAGAAAATTAGTTTCTTTTCTTTTTTAAATTTGAGAAAACCCCAAATGCCAAGAGCAACCAATGCCAAAAAGAAGATCTTAGTATAAGCCGTTTCTTGGAAAGTTGATAATTCTTCTAAAAGAATATTGCCGATGTCAAAAATTGACCAAATGATATTATTGCTCTTGTAGCCTACAGTCGAACCGCGCGTAATAAATTCAAGAATTGTTCTAAAATTAGGGAAATTGTGGCGAATTTCAAAAAATAAAAATGGGAAAAATGTTGCGATGAATCCGAGCAATGAAAGAATCGCAGCTTTAAAAATCTCTTTAAGTTTTGCATTAACAATTATTATCAAAAATGAAAGGGGTGCCAAAATAACAGCCAAGTAATGTAATTGAACAGTAATTCCCAAAGATGCACCGGCAAGTACAAAGTATTTTGTATCTTTTTTTAAAGCCTTAAAAAGGGAGTACATTACGAGGAGTGCAAAGAAAGGCAGAGGGTTTGGATTCCAAGATGAGCGCGAATAGCGCACAATTAAAGGAGCTGTTGCATATAGAAAAGAAGCAACTACTCCGGGCCAAAAACCAACAGCTTCTTTTAGAAATATGTAGAGTAACAGTACCGTTGCTACCCCTATAATAGCCACAAAATACGAAGGGCCCGCAGGATCAAAGTTAAAAAGATAGAGAAATGGCGCTGCCATCCAATAGTAGATTGGTCCTAAATAAAAACCGCCAACTGAAGCTGTTGGGCCTAAAAACGGCAGATTTTTGTTAACAAAAATATTTCTCATGATAATCATATCCCTACCCTCGTCGCCAAGGAAAACGACATAATCCCTGATCTGCCAAAACCTAAAAAAGATAGCAGTTATGAGAAGCAAAATGAGAAGGATTAATTTAAATTTATCTTGAATTTTTGGCATAAGGTTCAGACATTGGACTCAGCCGGATGGTCTTTCCAAACCCAAATTAAGTTTGCAAAATAGTTAAAAGAAAGACCCAAGACAACACCAATTGCTAGGCCTATTTGTTCATGCAAGTGAAACAGTCTGGCAAAAAAAATAATGCTAAAAAGCTGAATTATTGGGCTTCCTAATGAGGTGGCATTGAATTTTAAAAATCTTTTTTTTCTTGAACCGTGACGGGATCTGTGTCTAAAGGTCCAACTGTCATGGAAAATGAAGTTAAAAATAATTGAGACTTCGATAGAAATAAGCGATGCTATTAAAAGTCTATCGAGAGTAATAATAAATCGCGGAGCAGATTCAAAAGAGGGAATAAAATAAAGGATAGGTTTTTCAAAAATTGGTAAATTATAAAGTTTGCCACGGTTTAAAAGACCTAAAATACTGGCATTAATAAGATAGCTTATAGCTCCAATTATTAAGAATTTTACTAACATTTTTGATCTTTTGAGACGCACCTTTATTCCATATTTGATAACGTCCCATGTATAGGCAACTATTTGTGCTTTCGAGTAACCTTTTTTTCTATCCTGAAAAGTTATCGGTACTTCTTTGATTTTGGCTCCGGCTGTATATGCAGCATATAAAAATGCCGGCTGAATGATATAAGTTTTAGAACGCCACGGAACTTTATTAAAATCGATCTTTTCGAAAAGTTCTTTGGTGAAAGCCCGATAAGAGTTGGTATATTCGGTTAAGTTGAAGGTTCCCCAACTCAATTTGCAAAAAAACGCAGATCCTCTGGTAAACAGTCGCCGATGGAAGCCTAAAAGATTTTTGCCACCTTTTAAAAGTCTTGAGCCGGTAACCAGATCGTACCCATTTTTGATGTACTCAACCATTTGAGGTAAGGTTTTCGGATCGTGAGATAAATCTGCGTCCATTTGCGCCAAGATATCTGCTTTTAGTTTATCTATTGCCCAGCGATGGCCCAAGACAATACCGAATCCTAAACCTCTTTTTTTTACGTCCAAAAAATGGACTCTTGGGTTTTTCTTAGCAATCTTTTTGACGATTGTAACGGTACCATCATTTGAGTGGCTGTCAGAAATTAGGATATGCAAGTCTATATCTTTCATAAATTTTGATTGAGAAAGAATTTTTTGAATAACTTCTTGGATATTATCTCTTTCGTTGTAAGTGGGGAGAGTGACTACTAATCTCATTTGGAGTTTTTTGAAAGCAGGTCAATATCAGCTTCTACCATCATCTTGACAAGCTGGGGGAATTTGACTTTCGGCTGCCAGTTAAGAACCTTTCGAGCTTTTGTGGCATCTCCTATTAAAAAATCGACTTCGGCCGGTCTAAATAGCTCTTTGGATATTCTTACGTATTTCTTCCAATTGGAAATGTTAACTACCTTAAAAGCTTCTTCAACAAATTCGGCAACAGAATGATTTTCTCCTGTTGCAATAACGTAGTCATCGGGATTTTTCTGCTGAAGCATTAGCCACATTGCCTCAACATAATCGCCGGCAAAACCCCAGTCTCTTTTAGCATCCAGATTACCTAGTTCAATATATTTGGATTGTTTTAAGTAAATTCTAGCGACAGAGTGAGAGATTTTCCGGGTAACAAACTCCAGACCCCTTCTTGGTGATTCATGGTTGAAAAGAATACCTGAGATTGTAAAAAGATCATAAGATTCCCGATAATTGATGGTTATCCAGTGTCCGTATACTTTAGCAACACCGTAAGGACTTCTAGGATGAAATGGCGTATTTTCGTTTTGGGGAGTCTGTTTTACTTTACCGAACATTTCCGAAGAGGACGCTTGGTAAAACTTGGCATCCGGTTTAATCTGGCGCATTGCCTCAAGCATTCTGGTTACTCCAAGTGCCGTAAACTCACCGGTTAAAACCGGTTGAGACCAAGAAGTTGCAACAAAACTTTGAGCTGCCAGATTATAGATTTCGTCAGGTTGAGAATAATCGATAGCCGATGTTAGAGATTGTTGATCTAAAAGATCAGCCGGAATTAACTCAATCTTGTCTTCGATATGTTTGATTCTTTCGTAATTAGGGGTAGAGGTTCGACGGGTTATACCGAAAACTTTGTAATTTTTGGAAAGTAAAAATTCGGCCAAGTATGAGCCATCTTGTCCTGTTATTCCGGTAATAAGTGCTCGTTTTTGTGCCATTCTAATAATTTAAAATTTTCAATTTACAATTTTTAATGAATTTTAAAGATTTAATCATTTAATTTTCAATGAAAATTTCGAATTTTAAATTACAAATTATCTTAATTTATTTCTTTCGTATTCTATTGTATCAAGCAGACTTTTTGTTATGTCTATTTTAGGCACCCATCCTGTTTGGTTTTTAAATTTTGAATAATCGCAGTAAATCTTTTTTATCTCTGTTGGACGAAACAATTTTTTGTCTCGAATAATTTTGATTTTGACTTTTGAAAAAGAAATTAACTTATCTAGAATATCACCAATTTTATACATTTTGCCAGATCCGATGTTGTAAACATCTCCTAGTTTTCCCTTTTCCAGAGCTAGAAGATAGCCAATAACTATGTCTCTAACATCTGTAAAATCCCGCCAAGTTTCAAGATTCCCTACTTTCATAACTCCCCCACCTCGTTTTTCAAGATTTACTATTTGTCTGGAAAATGCAGGTACAACAAAGTTTTCTGATTGCCCGGGCCCAATATGATTAAATGGTCTAACCCTAACTATTTTTAAAGCATGATGCAAATAAAATTGATATCCAAGTAAGTCCTGGGCAACTTTGGAAACAGCATATGGGGAAAGTGGAGCAAGAGGTGCAGATTCAATAATGGGCAGATATTTTGGGAACACATTTCCGTATTCTTCGGCTGATCCAACAATCAAAATTTTAGCTTCGGATTTTAATTTGACAAGCGTTTCTAATAAATTTAGCTGGCAGAAGATATTGTTTTCAAGCGTTTGAGTGGCATTTTTAAAACTTTCGGCAGGGGATGAAAATGCGGCTAAGTGAAATGTGTAATCAAAAGATTCATCTTTAAGAGCTTTAAAAAGCTCTTTTTTGTTTAGCAAGTCGCATTTGATAAGTCTGACTTTGTTTTTAGGAAAATTAGGATTATTCCCTTTATGACTTGGGTGTACAAGACCTGTTATGTTTAATTTCTCAGTTAGAAGATAGGATGTCAGATAAGTTCCGACAAAGCCATTAATTCCTGTTATAAGTACTTTTTTCATCTGCCGATACCCACATAAGAGAAACCTTGGCTTTTGACAAGCGTTGGATCAAAAAGATTTCTACCATCAATTATTACTGGCTTTCTCATGAGAGCTTTAACCTTTCGAAGGTCAATTTGAGAAAATTCTGGCCATTCGGTAACAATTACCATTGCATCCTTGTCTTTAATGGCATCATATATATCCTTGCCATATGAGATCTGTGGCAAAATATTTCTGCTATTTTTAATAGCTTGAGGGTCATAAGCCGTAACTTTAGCTTTTAGGCTTAAAAGTTTGTTGATGATCTTAATGGATGGTGCATCGCGCATATCGTCTGTATTTGGTTTAAATGAAAGGCCTAAAATTGCAATATTTATGCCTTCTAGGTTGGTTTTTTTGCCCTCGGGCGCTTTGAGAGCTGATCTTATTTTGTTTATAAATCGTTCGACTTGGCTACTGTTGATTGCGTCGACAGCCCTTAATAATTCAAAATCGTAATCAAAACGATCTGATTGAGAAATGAAGGCTGTTACATCTTTCGGAAGACACGAACCACCATAACCTATTCCAGGAGAAAGAAAAAAATGTCCCAGTCTTTTATCAGCACCCACTCCGTACAGGACTGATTTAACATCGGCTCCCATTTTTTCACAAAGAATCGCAATGGCATTGGCGAAAGAAACCTTTGTTGCCAAAAGCGCATTTGCTGCATATTTTATAAGTTGAGCAGAGCGCATATCAGTTATGATTCTTTCGCCGGAAATAGGGGCATGAAGTTCGAGAAGTATCTTTTGGGCTTTTTTGCTTTCTGTGCCAATGACGATTCTGTCGGGATGCAAACTATCTTCAATTGCCGTTCCCTCTTTTAAAAATTCTGGTGATGCTGCGAATTCAAATTTACCTTTAGCATATTTTTTGCAAATTGCCTCAAGATCGTCCTCATAACCTATTGGGATAGTACTTTTTATAGTAATCAGTGTGTAATTGGACATATACTTGGCTACTTCTTCGACAGCGGAAAAAAGATAGGAAAGATCGGCTTCGCCGTTTTCTTTTGGTGGCGTACCGACGCAAACTAAGACAATTTGAGATTTTGGTACCGATTCCCGATAGCTTGAAGTGAATATCAATTTTTTTGTTTTAAGGTTTTTTTGCACATACTGCTCAAGCGATGGTTCAAAGAAGGGGATTTTACCCAGTTTTAATTTTTCAATTTTTTGCTCATCTACATCTACACAAAAAACTTTATTGCCAAGATCGGAGAAGATGGCAGCAGTAACTAAACCAACATAACCGGCACCAATTATTGTGAGGATCATAAAATATCTGAATCTATATTTGAAACTGTAACGTAATTTTAGACAAAAGCATCTTGTTAAATCAATTGACCCTGAGACTGCCTTTTGATAATTTCTAGACCCGATTGCCAGTCTGTCGGGATAAATCCCAATTTTTTTATTTTCTCTACGTTCAGGCCACCTTTTATCGGTCTTGGTGTAACATTGAGATTTTCTAGATAATGACGTACGGATCCCTTTTTTAACTTGCTTGAATCACCTTTGAAGAGGTTAATTAAATATTTCGCAAAGTTATACTGGGTCGTACTTTTGGGACTTACTAAATGAAATATACCTTTTTGCTTTTGGTCAATGAGCAAGTCTATTGCCGGACTCAAATCATCTATAAATGTTGGAGTGATAATTTGATCAGTAAACAATGGGTAGAGGGTCCCTTGGCGGTATAATCTGAGAATCCTTTTGACTATATCATCTTTATCTTTAAACTTGCCCCTATATGGGTAGGCGATTCTTAAAATGATTGAATCGCTTGATTTTCTTAATATTTCATCCTCTGCTTCTATTTTAGTAATTCCGTACCAAGAAATTTTATTGAAGTCTGGTCCTTTTGGCTTATCTTCGTCATACGGTCCATTTGTGCCATCGAATACAAAATCTGTTGAAATAAATATTAATTTTTTTTTGAATTTTTGACAGAAGTTGACGATATTTTTTGTACCTTGGACGTTAATCTGCCAGCAGGAACCTTTTTTATCACCTCTTTGTTTCTCTGCAGCGTCTACGTTGGTGTATGCAGAAAATTGAATTATCCACTCAAAATTGAAGTTTTCGAAAAATTTGGCAACTGAAGTTTGCGAGATGATATCAACTGAAATCTTGCCACCAAGATCAGACTTGATTAACTTTCTCTTTGTAAATAATTCGCAAAATCTGGAACCCACCATCGATGAGGCACCAATAATGGCGATTGGCAAATTATTAGATGGAGAAGTCATCGCGAATTATTGACCATTCTAGATCATTATTATGAGGAATTCTTCCCTCATCTTTTGGATTGTATAACTGAGTTGGAAAGTTGAGAAGGTAACCCGGTTCTCTGGACACTGGCATAAACCCATGGTATGTTTCCTCTGGAATAACAACAATGAACATTTCGTCTTCTTTTTGAGGTCCCATTAGAAAGAGATTAAGAATTCCCTTAGTTTTCGATTTTTCTCTGGGATCAAAAATCGCCGTCACAATTCTGCCGGAAATGCAGATGAAGCGATCTTTTTGGAATTTATGGACATGCCACAATTTTTCGTCACGGGCGATGCCGGAGGGGGTAATAGACATGTATTGCATAGCAAAGTTGAGATTATTATTGTTGAAGACTTCCTGCCAGTCGCTTCTTAATGTTTCTACCAAAGATCCGGTTGGGTCTTTATGAATTATTAGCTTTCTTAAGATTACTCCATCTATTAAATTTTTTTGGTTAGTTAGATTGAGATACTGATAGTTCATGGTGATCCAATTTTAAATTTAAAATTTTTTAAATTTTATTTACCTTCTTACGTACTGTCTTTCGTAATACTTTTCAAACTTATCATCTTTTAATATTTCCCACCACTTTCTATTTTTTTTGTACCATTCAACCGTCTTTGTCAGTGCTTCATCGAAATCGAATTTTGGTTTAAAGTTCAGCTCTTTTTTAATCTTTGTGCCATCTATTGCATATCTCCTATCATGCCCGGGCCTGTCTTTAACATATTCTATCTCATCTTCTGATTTGCCTAAAATTGTTAAAATCTTTTTAATTACTTCTAAGTTTTCTACATCGTTTTCTGCACCGATACAATAAGTTTCTCCAAGTTTTCCTTTTTGAAGAACTAAATCTATTGCTCGGCAGTGGTCTTCAACATATAACCAATCACGAACATATAAACCATCACCGTATACTGGTACTTTCTTACCTTGCAAGATATTTGTAACTGTTAAGGATATCAATTTTTCGGGATATTGATATGGGCCGAAATTGTTGGAGCAATTGGTTATAGTTATCGGTAGATTGTAAGTTTTGTGATAAGCACGAACTAAATGATCAGAAGCTGCTTTGGAGGCAGCATAAGGACTATTTGGTCTGTAGGCAGTTTCTTCGTCGAATCTTGCGGTTGAATTTAGATTTAGCGCTCCATAGACTTCGTCTGTTGAGATGTGGTGAAACCTTTTGACATTCGTATCTTTTGCTGCATCCAGAAGTATTTGTGTACCGACTACATTGGTAATAATAAATGGAGCCGGATCTAAAATTGATTTGTCAACGTGAGATTCCGCTGCGAAATTGACTATGATATCAACATCTTTTACTGCTTTTTTAACATCGCGGATATTGCCAATGTCGCCTTTTACAAATTCGTAATTTTTAAATCCCTCTATATCTTTGAGATTGTTAAGATTGCCGGCATAAGTTAATTTGTCGAAGTTAACTATAAAATCCTCAGGGTGATTTTTAAGCCAGTAATGGATAAAGTTTGAGCCAATGAAACCGGCTCCGCCTGTTACCAATACTTTCATGGGTATTAAATTTTGGATTCCTTTTTAATTTCTTTTGCTACTAAAATGTTCGCCTTGAGAAGTTCGTCAAAAGAAGTTCCGGCATCCACCCACCAGCCGGTTAGAATTTTGCAAATCATCGTTCCTTCTTTTACATATTTGTTGTTAAGATCCGTAACTTCAAGTTCTCCCCTTTTAGAAGGGGACTGTTTTTTGATGAAATCAAAAACTTGCTCGTCGTACATATAAACGCCTGTTTGACCAATTTGAGATTTGGGTTTTTCTGGTTTTTCTTCAATTGAAATTACTTTGCCGTTTTTTACTTCTATCACACCATATTGTTTGCTCTTTGTCGCCATGTTTTTGCCAAAAACAACCGCTCCCCTTTTTATCTTTTTAAAATCATCGACATCCTTTTTAATAGATTGTGCGAAGATATTATCGCCAAGAATTACTAAAATCTTACCGTTGTCAGCGAAGTCTTCCGCTAAGCAAATTGCCTGAGCAATTCCTCCTGCCTCTTCCTGAATTTCGTAAGAAAGCCTAAGACCAAAATCTTTACCCGATTTTAGAAGATTAATAAATGCCCCGCTGTGGTTTGGACCAGTAATAACAAGGACATCTTTTATACCGGCTTTAACCATAGCTTCAATAGGGTAAAAGATCATCGGTTTATTGTAGATAGGAAGAAGATGTTTGTTGGTAACCCAAGTAAGAGGCCTTAAACGCGTAGCATTGCCGCCAGCTAAAATTACGCCCTTCATTTGATGAGATAATTATAGCCCACCAGAATTTTTTAAAACAAGCTTAACACTACTTTAGAGTCTGCTTTGTTTGTGGAGTTTTACCCTTTAGTAAATCACCTATGACCTTATGTCTAAGATGGATTTCGATAATATCTCCTGAACTGGCGATTTTTAAAACCTGGTTACCATGGAAATATATTGGTTTGGAGATATCCTGTTCTTGGCCGGTTTTGTCGTTTTCGTCTTTGCATAACCATGCACCGACGTAATACTCACCTTCACAGGAGACGATTGCACTGCCATGGGTGTCATATTCGTCACAAAATACTACGACTGAACCACCTTCGAATTGTTCAAGGCATGGTGAGGGGTTGGGATATATATCTCCTCTAACCGAATAACTCCTGCGAGTGGAATTGAATAATTTATTTTCGACTGGCGACATAATTCTCCATATAAAAACTGCGCAGGTACTGCGCAGAATTGTCCTAATTATAGGTCTTGAGTCTTAGATAGTCAAACTTTGTAATAATTGATAGTACGTCTAAGACCTTCGGAAAGAGAGCTATTGGCACGCCAGCCGACAGCTTTTGCAAGCTTTTCGCTTGAAGCGTAGTTGGCATCAACATCGCCAGCCCTTTCTCCTAAATCATTAATCGGGACTCTGTAGCCGACTATTTTGAAAATCTCATCTATTACATCTTTGACTTTAACACCAGTTTCGGTACCCACATTGAAAATTTGATGGCCGGATAAATTAAGTACATCGATGTGGGCTTGAGCC
>Ga0209210_1001700_pt1 | contig 17749 bp, 23 predicted proteins | sample RifGroA1_FD_183991 | JGI IMG/M metagenome (GOLD analysis project Ga0209210, IMG submission 183991) | Contaminated groundwater microbial communities from Rifle, Colorado, USA - Rifle Groundwater A1 (SPAdes) (version 2) | ecosystem: Environmental > Aquatic > Deep subsurface > Groundwater >...
CGCGAGGTGGCGGGCGTCTCGGCAAGCATCTACTTCCGCAAAAAAGGCATGACCGCGGAAAACTTTAAACTGGCGCCCGCGACACAGCTTCCTTCCGTGTATTTTATCCAAATAGGCCTCCGCGCAAAGATAGAGGGGTTGAGTGTGGTCGATGTATTGCGCCGCGCGCACATACCGGTGCTCCAATCGTTTGACTCATCCAAGTTCTCGCCGCAGTTTGCCTCGGCGCGCGCGGCAGGCGTATCGCACCTGCTTATCATGGGCCAGCGCGAGGCGCTCGACGGCACCATACTGGTGCGCACCATGGACGACAGCCGCCAGACCATCGTCGGCCTCCCCGACCTGCCGAAGTATCTAAAAACCTTGCGCTGAAAGCGCAGGGTATAGCCACTAGCGACTAGCCACTAGTCGGAAAGAAAAAAATCAAAAGTGAATAAAATTTACTATAGTTGGAGTTATTCACAATTCACTTGCGGTAAAAATATTCCCTTGTTATAGTCCCTGGCAGAAGACAATTTAACCAAAGGAGAGAGCTATGCGGATTCGCTTTGACCGTCCGTATCTTGGTACTGATATTGTTGCCGCCTTCAAAAAAGCCTTCGAGTCGATTGGCGACGGCAAGACTACCCGATGGAAGATCTCGGAGGACAAACACAACTTTCAGCTGGAAGTTGGGCGCGGCCGCGATATTGTCATCGCGGGCGAGCATGTTTACCAAAGCATAAGCGCATTGCCCGAACGCCTGATTTTCACGACGCCGTTTGGTGGCAAGGTCTGGAGATTCGACGTGGTGGATTGGGAAGGCTTTGGCTGGATTAGACTAAACCCGATCATTGCCGAAAAAGAGTACCAAGAAATCGAATTCTCCTTTGCGGGAGTTACGGCCGCCGAGGAGGAATCCCAGTATCTTGGGAAAAAGCTGCCGGCCGTCAAAAACATCGTTCTTGCCCTCTACGAAAATCTCCTGAAGGCTTCCGTCAAAAAAGCCGCCTAAGCGGAGCGCCGGTCCACCAGACCGGCCTTTTTCTTGCTCAAAAAAGGCCGGCGTGGTATATTCATTCGCGCAATGGCTGCAAATGCTGAAGTAACTAAAAACGAGGGCGAGTCGGCTATCAACCTGATACGCCGTTTTTCCAAGCGCGTGCAAGGCGCCGGCGTTATCCCGCGCGTACGCTCCAACCGCTACTACACCCGCGCCAAATCTAAGGCCGTGTCCCGCAAGGGCGCGCTCAAGCGCATCACCCGGCGCGACGAGATAGCCGAGCTCATCAAGCTCGGCAAAATGCTCGAAAAGCCAGTCCGTGGAAAATTCCGCCGTTAAAAAAATAAAGAACGCCGTCCTCGGCCGCAGGTACGACCTGTCGGTCGCTTTTGTTTCTGTCCCAAAGATGCACCGCGCCATGCGGTATAAAAAATCACGTACTACCAAAACCTCCAACGTGCTCGCCTTTCCCCTTTCTAAAACTTCCGGCGAAATTTTGATATGCAAAGCCGCCGCCAAGCCTTTTAGCGTCGAATTTTTGTTTATCCACGGCCTGCTGCACCTAAAAGGTCTGAAACATAGTGCTACAATGGAGCGTGAGGAGGACCGCCTGCTAAAGCGGTTCGGCTTCGCTCGTAATGGCTAATCATGTAACCGGCATAGACATCGGCTCCTACCACGTCAAGGTGGTTATTGCCGAGCGCTCGGACGACCCGCGGCTGCCGCCGCGTATTTTGGGTACCGGATACGCCGAGTCGCGCGGCCTCCGGCAGGGTTATATCGTTTCCATACCGGAGGTGTCGCGCTCGGTCGCGGCGGCCGTCGCTCAGGCAAGCAAAGCGGCCAGGGTCAAAGTAAAGCGGGTGTACCTCGGCGTCGGCGGCATCGGTATAGAAGAGGCCTTCTCGCGCGGCGAGACGGTCGTAGAGCGCGGCGACTCCATAATAACCCCCCGCGACCTGCCGCGCGCCGAAAAAGTGTGTCTGGAAGCATTGTCGCCAGCCGCCAGGCAAAACCGCATTGTCATACACTCGATACCCCTGCGATACAGCGTCGACGGCACCAAGGTACTCGGCAAAACACCGGTGGACATGAAGGGCCAGCGCGTATCGGTCGAAATGCTTTTTATCACCTGTCTGGAGCGGCACATAAACGACCTCAAGGCCGCCGTCGAAGACGCCGGGTTCGAGGTGGAAGACGTGTGCGCGGCGCCGTTGGCGGCGTCGTTTGTCGCGCTGTCCAAGATGCAAAAACGCGTCGGATGCGTGCTCGCCAATATCGGCTCGGAAACGCTCTCGATACTGGTGTTTGAGAACTCCGTACCCATATCGATAAAGGTGTTCCCCGCGGGCGGAGCCGATATCACCAACGACCTCGCGCTCGGCCTGCGGATTTCCCCAGAAGATGCCGAGCAGCTCAAACACGGCGCGGTGCTCGGCGCTCCGTATCCGAAGCGCAAGATAGACGACATAATAGCGCGGCGCATCAGCGACATGTTTAAGCTCGTCGAAGCGCATCTTAAAAAAATAGGAAAGGACGAACTGCTTCCTGCCGGCATTATTTTGACCGGCGGCGGCTCCTCTATACAAACAGCGGCCGACTTGGCCAAAGCCGTTCTGCGCCTGCCGTCGCGCACCGCGCCGCTTGCCGAGGGCGCGCAAAAGATGCAGCTGCGCGACTCCAGCTGGTCGGTCGCGTACGGGCTTACCATCTGGGGATTCGACGGAGGGCGCGATATGGAGGCCGACGACCGGAGTACTGTCGGCGATTTCTTTAAAAACCTCTGGCGTTGGTTCAAAAAGTTTCTGCCGTAAGACACGGCGACAATACAAAAGGACAAGGCGTCAATAGTTTTTTTGAACATACACAAAACGGCTTAACGACAACGTTTTAAGTACTAAGCAGGTGGGTACCCGCCTGTGGATTTGTGCTTGCTTGCATATGCAAGTATCGCAGTGTTAAAGTGATGCGACCATTTATCAGAGATCAACCTCATATTATTTATGCCGCAAATAAACCCAGACATAGAGGCGTTCGCACGGATCAGAGTCGTCGGCGTGGGAGGCTCGGGAAAGAACGCCGTCAACCACATGATCGACTCCAAAGTGCGCGGAGTGGATTTTATCGCCATCAATACCGACGCGCAGGATCTCCATCACTCGATGGCGAAAAAGAAAATCCATATCGGCAAAAACCTCACCCGCGGTCTGGGAGCGGGCATGAACCCGGAGCTCGGCAAGCGCGCAAGCGAAGAGACAAAAGAGGAGGTACAGCAGGCGCTTAAAGGCAGCGACATGATTTTTGTCGCCTGCGGCATGGGCGGCGGCACCGGCACCGGAGCCGCGCCGGTTGTTGCGCGCACCGCCAAAGAGATGGGCGCTCTTACGGTGGCGGTTGTCACCAAGCCTTTTTCGTTCGAGGGCGCTCAGCGCATGCGCATCGCCGACCAGGGCCTTGAGGAGCTCCGCAAAGAGGTGGACGCCCTCATCGTCATCCCTAACGACCGCCTGCTTGCCACGGTGGCCAAAGACACAACACTTAAACACGCCTTTGCCATGTGCGACGATGTGCTCAAACAAGCCGTCGAGGGTATCTCCGACCTTATCACCAACCCGGGTATCATTAACGTCGACTTTGCCGACATCAGAGCGGTGATGGAAAACGCCGGTTCCGCGCTGATGGGGATAGGCGTCGCCAGCGGCGAAAACCGCGCGGCGGCCGCGGCCAAAGCCGCGGTATCATCTCCCCTGCTTGAGCTCTCTATCAACGGCGCAAAAGGCGTTTTGTTTGCAATCGCCGGCGGAGACGACCTCGGTATGCTCGAGGTGCACGAGGCCGCAAAAATAATCACCGAGTCGGTAGACCCGAACGCCAAAATAATCTTCGGCGCGGTCCGCGACGAAAAGCTCAAAAAGGGCGAGGTGCGCGTTACGGTCATCGCGACCGGGTTCCCCGCCGCTGGCGTCGCTCCGCGCGGTACTCCACTCTTTGGAACCTTCCGCGAAAAGGAGAAGGACGACTCTCCGATAGGAAAAATCTTCCACTCGCCGATAAAGGATGAGAAGGAAAAAGATAAAGAAACAAAACCGGAGCCGGAACCGAAACTGACCCCAAAACCGGCGGATGAAGACGACGAGTGGGGCGCGGTGCCATCATTTCTCCGCCGGCCGAAGATGAAGTAAACTGGAGGGATGTATGATTTAGTGATTATCGGCGGAGGGCCTGCGGGCGTGGCGGCGGGCGTGTATGCCGCGCGCAAAAAACTGAAGACACTGCTGATAGCCGAGGCCATCGGCGGGCAGTCGACCGACTCCCCTGACGTGCAAAACTGGATAGGCACGCCGCACATAAGCGGTATGGAGATGGCAAAACAGCTGGAGAAGCATCTGCGCGAGTACGCCGGCGACATGCTCGAACTGACGCTCGGCGAGCGCGCGACCGCGGTCACCAAAAACGAGGGGAGTTTCTCCGTACAAACAGCCAAGACCTCTTATATCGCGCAGACGGTTTTTGTCGCCACCGGCGGCTCGCGCAAAAAGCTCGACGCCGCCGGCGCGGCGCAATTTGAGCACAAGGGCGTCACCTACTGCGCTTCCTGCGACGGCCCTATTTTTGCCGGACAGGATGTCGCGGTGGTCGGCGGCGGCAACGCCGGATTTGAGAGCGCGGCGCAACTGCTCGCCTACTGCAAGTCTGTCACGCTTATACACCGCCAACCGGACTTTCTGCGCGCCGACAAAGCGACCGTTGATGTGGTACTCGCACACCCCAACATGAAGACCGTTGTTAACGCGACCCCGGTGGAGGTCAAAGGCGACACGTTTGTAAAAAGTATTTCGGTTAAAGACAATGCGAGCGGCGCGATAACCGAAATTCCGGTTGTGGCTGTATTTGTCGAAATAGGGATGGTCCCGGCCACCGGCCCGGTTAAAGACCTTGTCGAGCTCGACCCGTGGGGCAAAATCAAAGTCGATGCTAAAAATCAGCGTGCCTCGGTGCCCGGCGTGTGGGCCGCGGGCGATTGTACCGACGGCCTGTACCACCAAAACAACATCGCCGCCGGCGACGCCGTCAAAGCGCTCGAAGACATCTACTTGTACATAAAAGCGGCAAAGTAATCTAAACGCTATTTTTTATCAACGAAAGCGTGGATATCCTTTTCCAAATGGTCGAGCTTGTTGATAATTTCCTGAGCTTGAGTTTTTTCAGCTTCTAAAATTTCTTTCTCGGTGCGCTCAACCAGCTTCTTTTCCTTTTTAAATCCGGAGATGATGATGCTGTCGCCGATAAAAAATGATACGAGAAGGCCACTGACAAGTAATATGATGACACCCATCACTATGGAGCCAAGGCCATGGAGCCCGGGTATCAGCTCAGCCACCTCCCACACCCCCTTCCACAAAAGTATGATGCCCACTGCTCCGACGAGCGCGTAAAGGATGGGATTGTGGCTGAGTTCAATGCGCACAAAGTCCTCAAGCCGGTCGAAGAAGGAAAATATCTTTTTTACCATGCTTTATATTATACCCCGGCGGTTCAGCGATATAAAATGATGCCGTACACGATGATAAAGTTCAAAATACCGACCAAAAAGTTGCCGATGTATATAGGCGGCTCGCGGTGCACCAGGCCGTATACAATCCAAAACATGTTGAGGCAGCCCAAAAGAAACCATGTATCAATAGAAAGGCCCACCACATTTTTGTCGGAAAAAAGTTTGAATACCTGCGGCAACAACACCAACGGCGTTGCCATCGCGATGCCGTACATAAAGTAATCAAACCAGCTTCTTACCTTCTTTCTGTTGCGCATACTCAAATGGCGCAAACCGTGGTTCATACAGGCAAGCTTAACATCTGTTTGGATCTGTGACCCCGGCGAGAGTCGAACTCGCGTTCTTTGCTTGAAAAGCAAATGTCCTAACCGTTAGACGACGGGGCCTTACTACCTAACAAACTTAGCATACAACACTTGTCCTTACTCATAAAGTATATACCCTAATTCTGCAGAACTATGGTATAATACTCAATATGGACAAAAAGAGCCATAAAGAACTGGAGTGGATTTTAAAAGGGGTTGCTAATCATCGTCGCCTCCAAATAGCCGAACTGCTCCAAAAGGAGCCTGAGCTTTCGGTATCGGAGATTGCAGAACGCATTACTATCGACTTTCGCACCGCTTCCGAACACTTGCGCAAGCTTGCTATCGCCGGAATAGTAATGAAACGCCACGAAGGCGCCGCCGTCCGCCACGCGCTTACCAACCGTGGAAAAAGTATTCTCAAGTTCTGCAGAACAATGGAATAAGGAGTGGGGTGGAAAAAAACGAGGAAAGTTGTTAGATTGAGTGGGTAACGGAGGAGTGGCTGAGTGGTCGAAGGCACCACACTCGAAATGTGGCGTGGGGGAAACCTCACCGTGAGTTCGAATCTCACCTCCTCCGCATGTTTAAGTGGATACTACTGGCGGCGACTGCACTGCTCCCCTACACGGTACTTGCAGTTGCCGGTCCTTTTTCGTTGACGGTATATCCGGAAAGTATCATGCAGGGCGAGCCGGCCGTCGTAACGATAGTCGGAATAACAAGCACTTCGTCGGTCAAAAAAATATCATTCGACGGCGTTCCGCTCGGCCTCTTTCTCAATCAAAACAAAGTAACCGCGCTCATCGGCATCGATTTAAACAAAAAACCCGGTTCGTACATCCTGTCGGTGGAGATGTCGGGAGGCACAAAAATTGAAAACACAGTAACCGTAGTTAAACGGGAGCGCATACAAGAGCCTTTTAGTATCCCGACAAAACTCGGCGGCAATACGGTGCAAAGCCAAAAAACCTTGGTCTCAACGCTGGCCGCAGAAAATGCCAGCCTTGCACATATCACGACCGGCAAAAAAGCATTTTGGAAGGACACCTTTGTGTGGCCGCTCGAAAGCATTACCGTAACAGACTCCTACGGCTACTCCAGAGAAACCGGAGCGTATTCTATCGCGCATAAAGGGACCGACTTTAGAGCCGCGGAAGGAACAAAGGTTTTGGCGATAAACCGCGGCGTCGTGCGGATTGCGAAAACATACCGCAACTACGGCAAGACAGTCGTTGTCGACCACGGCCTCGGGTTGATGTCTTTTTATATGCACCTATCAAAAATAAAAGTAGCGACGGGCCAGCTGGTGGTGCCCGGACAAGTGGTGGGCTCAAGCGGCCAGACCGGCTACGCCGAGCAGCCGCATTTGCACCTGACTATCCGCATCAACGGCACCTCGATTGACCCGATGAAGTTTTTTGAACGTATAAATACAAAGCGATGACAAAAAGAGTATTTTTTGCTATCGTCTGAGTGACGCGCGGTTAGCTCAGTTGGTAGAGCATCCCCTTGACGTGGGGAGGGCCAGGGGTTCGAGTCCCTTACCGCGCACCGATGAAAGTGCTTGCCATAGAAACATCCTGCGATGAAACAGGAATAGCGCTGGTTGAGGGTACAAAAACTCCCGGGGGTTTTGAGTTTGTAACAAAAAAAGCCGCTCTGCTCAGCCAAGCTCTGCTCCACTCGCCTTACGGCGGCGTATACCCCAACCTCGCCAAACGAGAGCATCTAAAAAACTTACCTGCACTGTTTGAGCAGTTTAAGGACGACTCATACGACGCAATAGCGGTAACGCACGGCCCGGGGCTTGAACCCGCGCTGTGGACGGGCATCGAATTTGCTAAAAAGTTGGCGGCAGAAAAAAATATTCCACTCCTCCCGACCAACCACATGGAGGGGCACATAGTCTCGTCTTTAGCAAGACGAGAAAGTATCAAATCTCAAGTATCAAATGACAAACAAATATCAAAGTTAGAAAGTATCAAATTACCCGTACTCGCGCTTTTGGTTTCCGGTGGGCACACAGAGCTTGTTTTGATGAAAGAGTGGTTTACTTACGAAATTGTAGGGAAGACGCTGGACGACGCCGTCGGCGAAGCATTTGATAAAGTGGCGCGCATGCTCCAGCTTGCATATCCAGGCGGTCCGGAAATCTCCCGCCTAGCTACACAAGCAAGATCCAAATCACAAAAAACAAATATCAAATTGCCCAGACCAATGATTAATTCAAACACCTGCGATATGTCATTTTCTGGTTTAAAAACAGCCGCCTTATATGCCTTGCGGGGAAAAAATTTAACAGAGGACGAAAAAAACGCGTTTGCGGCAGAGTTTGAGGACGCCGTTGCCGATATTATGGTCAGCAAAACACGCAAAGCGCTGTGGGACAGTGGCGCGCAAACGTTTGTCATCGGAGGCGGAGTGGCCGCCAACCGCTACCTGCGCGAAAAACTGGAGGCCTTGGTGCTGGACGAGTTCCCCGATGTCGACCTGCGCCTGCCCGAACTCTCCATAACCGGCGACAATGCCATCATGATAGCGGAGGCGGCACTCGCCCGCGCGCTCAGTGGAATAAAAGAAAACAGCGCGGATATACGCGCTGTGGGCAACTTGTCGCTGGCTGATTAGGCCGCCTTGAACTCAGGGAAGACGTGTACGGGTCTGGCGCCGAGCTTGACCTTGTACAAATCTTCGCCCACCTGCTCGACGTTGTAGTTGTTGTACTGCGCTCGGGTGCCGCCGTCGAACCATAGAGTAATATGATGATCGAAACGCCCGATCGCGCGGCCCTTGAGTTCTTGCGCCTCGATAACAACCGGCAGCGGCAGCGCGGCAACCGGCACCGAAGCCGCCCCCACAAGCAACATCCTGCGACTAATCATTATTTTTTCTCCTCCTGTTACTCTAAAAAACACCATACCACAGTGGCCTAAAATAGGCTATGATGCCTCTTATGCCCGAGAAGTTTTTAAAGCCTTACGATGCGCAGGCGGTCGAGACCGCCATTTACAAAAAGTGGGAGGAGTCGGGCTACTTTAACCCGGACAATTTACCCCCGGTCGAAGATGCTGAGGGCGCGAAGCACGAACGCACCGAACCTTTTTCTATAGTCCTGCCGCCGCCCAATGTTACCGGCACGCTCCACTTAGGCCACGCCTCGATGCTCGCGGTCGAGGATATCATTGTGCGCTTTGAGCGCATGCGCGGAAAGAAAGTGCTGTGGATACCCGGCACCGACTCGGCGGCAATCGCGACGCAATCGAAAGTTGAGGAACTATTATACAAAGCCGAAAAGAAAACCCGCCACGACATCGGCCGCGACGAGCTGCTGCGACGCATCGATGTGTTTACCGACGAGAGCAAAACCACCATCATCAACCAACTGCGCCGCATGGGCGCGAGCCTCGACTGGTCGCGCTATGCGTACACCATGGATGCTCCGCGCTACGGGGCGGTAATGGAGGCGTTTGTGCGCATGTATAACGCCGGGCTCATTTACCGCGGCGACCGCATCGTCAATTGGGACCCGAAGATGCAGACTACCGTTTCCGACGACGAAATAGAGCGCAAGGAAGAGGTCACGCCGTTCTACTATTTTAAATACGGACCGTTTGTCATCGGTACTGTGCGCCCCGAAACAAAGTTCGGCGACAAGTACGTGGTGATGCATCCCGATGACGCGCGCTACGCGCAGTATAAGCACGGCGATAAAATAGATTTGGAGTGGATCAACGGCCCCATCACCGCCACGGTTATCAAAGACGCGGCAGCCGACATGGAGGTAGGCTCCGGTGTGATGACCATCACGCCGTCGCACAGCGCGATAGACTTTGACATCGCGCAGCGCCACGGGCTCGACATCGAGCAGGTCATAGACGAGCGCGGGATACTGCTCCCCATCGCCGGCGAGTTTGCCGGAAACCATATCAAGAAAGCCCGACCGTTCATCGTCGAAAAACTGAAATCGAAAGGCCTGCTCGAAAAGGTGGACGAGAAATACACCAACAACATCGCAACCAACAGCCGCGGCGGCGGCATCATCGAACCGCAGATAAAGCGACAATGGTTTGTCGCGGTCAACAAGGAGTTTGACCAAAAAGGAAAGCAAACGACACTCAAACAGATGATGCGCGACGCGGTCGCGGACGGCGGCATAAAAATCACTCCCGACCATTTCGAAAAAACATACTACCACTGGATAGACAACCTGCGCGACTGGTGCATCAGCCGGCAGATATGGTTCGGCCACCGTATCCCTGTTTGGTATAAAGGGGACGAGACGTACGTCGGCACCGAAGCACCGCAAGGGAGCGGTTGGGAGCAGGACCAAGACACGCTCGACACGTGGTTTTCCTCCGGACTGTGGACATTTTCAACACTCGGCTGGCCCGAAACAACGCCCGACCTCAAGCTCTACCACCCCACTGCCCTGCTTGAGACCGGCTACGACATACTCTTTTTTTGGGTGGCGCGCATGGTGCTGATGAGCGGATTTTTGCTCGGCGAAGTGCCGTTTAAAAACGTGTATCTGCACGGACTCGTGCGCGACGGCCAGGGTCGCAAGATGAGCAAAAGCCTCGGCAACATCATCAACCCGCTTGATATGATCGAAAAATACGGAGCCGACGCGGTGCGCCTCTCTCTCATCATGGGCGCCTCCCCCGGCAACGATCTGCGGCTCGACGAAAACCGCATCCGCGGATACAAACACTTTGCAAACAAAGTGTGGAACATCACCCGCTTTGTTTTATCGCAAGAAAGAACGGGGGAAATAAAACCGGAACTCAAAAAAGAGATAGACGAGCTTATTAAAGACGTGACAAAAGATATCGAGGGATACCGGATAGACCTCGCCGCGGACAGGCTCTACCACTACGTCTGGGACCGTTTTGCGGCAGAGATTATAGAGGAGAGTAAGGGCAAACCCGAGTACGGCGCAACGCTCTATTACATCCTTGAAAACTCACTAAAGCTCCTACACCCGTTTATGCCCTTTGTGACAGAAGAGATTTGGTCGTCTATGCCACCGCGCCCTGGACAGAAAGAAAACGGGCTTATAATGGTAGAAGCATGGCCTCACCCGTACTCTTAATAGCGATGCTCGGCGGAGTGCTCCCCGCCCTCTTATGGCTGACCTTTTGGCTGCTCGAAGACCGGTGCGAGCCGGAACCGAAGCGCTATCTGCTGCTGACTTTTGCCGCGGGCGCACTGGTTGTTTTTGTGGCTTTATGGATGGAACAAAGAGCGATGCTTTACTTTACCGGCACCACGCTTTTGTTTGTATGGGCGGCGACGGAAGAGCTGTTAAAGTTCGGCGCGGCATACGTGGTTGCCCTGCGCCTGCGTATCTTTGACGAGCCGATAGACGCGGTGGTGTACATGGTTACCGTGGCGCTCGGATTTTCCGCGTTCGAAAACATGCTCTTTCTGCTTACCCCGCTGCAAAACGGCGACGTACTGCGCACCATTATCACCGGCGACCTGCGGTTTATCGGCGCGACGCTTCTGCATATATTGTCTTCGGCCACTATAGGCATAGCGCTCGCGCTCGCCTATTACAAGAGCGCGGCTATCAAGCGCGTGGCGGCGCTTGCCGGAGTTGTCCTTGCGGTCACGTTGCATACGCTCTTTAATTTTTTTATAATTGGAGGCGGTGGAGAATCGACGTTTTGGATATTCCTCATCATTTGGTTCGGCATCGTGGTGATGCTGTTTATGACCGAGCAGATAAAACAGCCCGCGCGCGACTACTGCTAGCACAACTATATGGCAAAAGAAAAACGATCCTTATTTGAATGGCTTACCGGAAGCCAGAGCGACGATTTTACCTTCGACGAGCTCGAGCAGGGCGGCGCATCATACGCGCCAAAACCGGTAAAAACAAAAAATGTTCCCGTTTCCTCATCATCAGCAGAGCCCGATGAAGTGGTCGAGGAGGAGGAGTCCGGCGAGCTGGCGGTGGATGTCTACCAGACCCCTACTCATATTGTTATAAAAGCTATGATAGCCGGCGTCCGGCCGGAAGACCTCGATGTTTCCATCACGCGCGACCTGGTAACCATCCGCGGCAAGCGCGAGCGGCACACCGAGGGCACCAACGGCGACTTTTTCTTTCAGGAGCTGTACTGGGGCTCGTTTGCCCGCACCATCGTGCTCCCGCAAGAGATAGAAATAGAGGAGGCCGAGGCCACCGAAAAGCACGGTCTGCTTATCATCCGCCTGCCGAAGCTCGACAAAGGCCGCCAAGCAAAATTGAAAGTTAAGTCGAACTAATTGGTGCTTGGGGCCGGGATCGAACCGGCGACCTATTCCTCTTCAGGGAAGCGCTCTACCAACTGAGCTACCCAAGCAATGTGCATATCCTAGCATATTAGAATTGCTTTTTCACGCCTTATTTTTCCATTGCTGGCGTGATGTGTGGCGCAGGTGGAGAATCCATACTTCCCCAGCCTCTATACTCCAATAAATCAAGTACGGGTAACGTCCCGCCGGCAAAACTCGCGTATTTTGCTCTCCTGTCGTTCTTCCGGCATACGGGTATTCACCGATTAATTCAACCACGCGCCTTATCGAATAATGAACATGCTTCGCACCATTCGGACTCCTTTCGTCCAGATAGATAAGGATGTTGTCCAAATCACCGCTTGCGCGCGGCGTATACCGTACAATCATAAACCATGTCTTTTCCACAAGGCCTCCATTTCTTCATTCGGTACAAACTCTCCTCTACGAGCCTGCTCTAAACCCTCTCGTATAGCGGCGCGTGTTTCTCCATCTAGTTCAATGGGAGCATTCTCTGATTCGGTAATCAAAAGTGTGGCCAAGGCATCCTGCTCCGCCTCTGGCAACTCACGGACTTTTTCGATAGCTTTTTCAAGCAGTTTAGTCATAAGACTATTATAGCACAAAGCTACTGCGCTTTAGTTTGTCCAAACTTGGCGAACCAGTCTTGCACCTGCACTTGCAGGTCGCGCGTGTTGCCGTATGCCGCTGTCGCCTGGGTGATATACGGCTGTATGAGGTAATAGGACCACGCGGAGGCGCCTATAATGACCGCCCACCACGCAAATGCCATAAACGAACGCCAGCGCTGGTTGCGGCGCATGCCGTGCACGATTTTGTTTGTATCTACCGTAACCGCTTTAAGCGACTCCACCTCCTGCTTCAAGTTTTCTATATCAGTGTCCATGCTGTAATTATATCATCGACATGGTACAGTTTTTTCATTGCCCTCGTAGCACAATGGATAGTGCAGACCCGTCCTAAGGGTACGATTTCGGTCCGATTCCGGACGAGGGCACTAGAATTTACGCCTCGATACCAAGCTTGGCGGCTATCTTTTGGCGGTCAAAACCGACCATGGTTTCGCCGCCGATAACTATCACCGGCACGCCGAGCTGGCCGGTCATCTTTATCATCTCCTCGCGCTTAACCGCGTCGCTTGCCACATCGTAGCCGGTGTACTGCACCCCCTTTTCCGCAAAGAACTCCTTGGCCATCTGGCAAAAGTGGCAAGTCGGCGTCGAGTAAATAGTTACTGATTTTTGTTCCATATATTTTATTTATTTTTAGTCCCCAGATTATAACCCGAACTTACTTTAGAATCCAAGTTTCTCTTTAACCAGGATTATACGGATTTTACGCCCCGTGTATGTCGGCTCTCCAAAAAAGTACAGGAGCTTATTGAGCGCCGTGCCGCCCATGCCTACACTCTTCATGCGGGCATCCTCCAGAGGTATCACGTGCGCCTTAAGCCGCGCCTCGGCCTCGGTTAGTGTTGAGGTTATTTTCTGGCTCCCCACCACCAAAATCACATTGGGCGAGGTGTAAGCAATGTGCGGCAACTGGCTGCCGCTGTTGGAACCTATAACCGCCTCCCCTGTTTGGGCGAGGGCGTGTACGCTACCAATGTAGTAATCCGAGAGCACCGCCTGTTTGCGCAGTTGCGCCTGCTTGGCAGGGTCGGCCTCCGTAAGCACCACCGCGTGTAAATTGTTCCACCCGTGAGCCCCCGCCTTAAGATAATCAACGAACCCTATTTCCTGTAGCGTCGTGGAGGAGCCGTTCATGACAGAGGCTCCGACAGGAATAAGTTCTTTAATTTTTGCGAGCGCTTCTTCCTTGGAGCCAACTACGATTCCCTCTATGTTTCTCTCCTTGAGTGCTCCAACAAGTTTTGTAAGAGTCGCCTCGTCTGCTAATTTTGTATAATCCATATCTCTACAGTATACACGCGTACTTTACATTGTAAAGTGGATATCCACATGGTACTCTAAAACCATGTTACGGACGCCTGCCCAGCGCAAAGCGCTCTGCCCAGAATGCCCCGTCGCCCGCGTGGCCGACCTTGTAGGCGACACCCAAAGCATCCTCATAATCCGCGACCTGCTGGCGGGTTCCAAGCGCTTCGGTGAACTTGCGGAGTCGCTCAAGATGAGCACCCGCACACTTACTCTGAAACTCAGAGGTCTCGAAAAATGCGGGTTTATCCGCCGCTCCCCCGACCTCGCCTATGTCCTCACCAAAAAAGGCAGAGCTCTTAAAACAATAATAGGCTCAATGCGCCGCTACGGAGAGAAATATCTCTAGTTGTGATAAAATCGCCTTGTTCCGCGTCAGCGAGTGTAGTTTAGTGGCAGAACTGGTGCTTCCCAAGCATCGGGCGGGAGTTCGATTCTCCCCACTCGCACCTGTCACCACACCGTAAGCATCTGCCACAGTTTTTTCAAAATGCCCGGGTCCTGTTTTAAAACCTCGCTGGTGGTGGCCTGGCGGACTATGTTTATCTCTCCCTCGCCGGGCCGCGCCATGCCGTAGCGCTCGCGCACCTGCGCTTCCAATCCCCGCTCCGACGAGAGCGCCTGCACGTCGACATCTATTTTTTGACGACGCTCACGCAAATCCTGCAACTGCGTGTCCGCGGATGCGCGGGCGGTCGCGGCCTCGGCAAACTTGCCGTACATGCCCCACGCCGCGCGCGATGCGATAAAAGCGACTCCGGCAAGCGCCACAATACCGGCCACGCCGGCTGATATCTTGAGCACTTCCATACCGGAAACGCGCCTCTTTTTAAACTCCCTCATGGTCTTTTTTAGCCAACCACCTCTTTTTTACTTTCTTAAAATATTTGATTCTGTTTCCTATCTTAATGATCTCTTTATCATAAAACGAAAAGAGTCGATTGCACATTTCTATCATCCATTTTTTTCTACTAGCCCTCTCATTTAATAGAATTTTGTTTGAGTTTGCAATCTGTATCTGTCCCCAGCCCAATGCGCCAAGTGTCAAACAATCCCAATCAAGGAACTCTATCGGAATAAAATGTACCTTCTTGATTTTTACCTTGGTCTTTTCAACTGTATAAGCGAGGGAAAGAATGACAAAGTGATTTTTATCGTCTTCATAAAAACGAGATAGGCGCTCTACAGAGGTTAAGTTCGGCATATTGAAGTGGGTATCCAACCGATGGGTTTTTATATCCACAACGTAGTAATTACCCTCCTTGTCAGTAAAGGCCAAATCCGCCATTGCTCGGCGGGCAAAGTCAGAAGAATAATCGGCAATGGTCTCGCCTAGAATATCCTTAAAGCCCCGCTCCAATATACTTTGAATAGCATCCCCTACAGCGCGAGGACTAGATATGGTGTGCTCTGATAGAAAATCTGATTGAGCATTTATGTATTCTTTTATGCTTCTTTCAATTTCCTTAAACCGATTCGTCTGGAATATTTTATTCTTGTTCATAGTAATTCAGACATACTATCAGTAACACCTGTATTTCCTTTTTCTTGGTCCACTAACGAATTCCTTTCCCAAAATACACCCTCAGAATATCCTTGAATATTTGCGTTCTCTCCTGCCTTTTGGATGCGTTTTTCTGCCAAATGACAGTACTCCTCGTTCATCTCTATACCTACATATTTACGCCCTAATTTTTTAGCCACTACAGAAGTAGTCCCAGAACCTAAAAATGGATCTAGCACAGTATCGCCTTTTTCAGTAGATGCCAAGATGATTTTGGCGATTAATTTTTCCGGTTTTTGAGTTGGGTGGTCAGTGTTTTCGGGCATTGACCAAAATGGTATAGTAATGTCAGTCCAGAGGTTGGAGGGGTGGGTTAATCTGTATTTGCCGTTTTGCTCTTCTGTCCAATCCTTTGCGACACCATTTTCTTTGTACGGGGCAAGTACTTTTTTCTTCAATTTTACAGCGTCAACATTAAACTTGTATATATCGGAGGTTGTTGCAAACCAAATATCTTCCGAACAATTTTTCCAATTGCTCAGGGCTCCTCGCCCTTTTTCTCGCTCCCATGTTATCCTATTCTTTACATTTAAGTGTTTATTTAGGACGGAATATATAGCTGGAGAACTCTTCCAGTCACAGCAGACATACACTGAGGCTGTCTTCTTAAGCGTATGCAGGATGGACAACAGCCACCGTTCAAAAATTTCTTGATATTCTAAATCTCCTTTGGTATGAAACTGATTATTACCAAAATCTTTGTTGAGATTGTAGGGGGGGTCTATAAATAACAGATCTACAAAGGCTGGCGGCAGCTTGCTCGCCACATCCTCAAGTTTTCCATGGATAGTCTTGTCCAAAAAACCCCCTTGGAGGTCAGTTGGCACAATCACTCGTTTTTTGAACACTGACACTTCACTTGTTGAAACAAAAGTAGTTCTATTGTTTTTTGCCCTGATTTTCTCAGTAACCGCCTTCATACGCTAAGTCTAACAGATTATAGGCAAGTTGCTCCAACCGTAGATATTGTGTTATTTTATGAATATGTTTGGAAAGAACCGAGACCGTTTGCTTAAGACAATTACCGTCGTTATCGGCGTCGTCGTCATTATTTCGATGGTGCTGGCCTACTTTGCCCCGACGGTCTAACCAACCCTTCGACTGCGCTCAGGGTCAAATCATTCTGATTTGACCATCTTCAGAAACACCTCCTCGGGTATATTGACCGTGCCGCGCTCTTTCATCTTTGCCTTTCCCTTCTTTTGCTTTTCTCGGAGCTTCATTTTGCGGGTGATGTCGCCGCCGTACATGTGCTGGGTGACGTTTTTGCTCATGGCGGAGAGCGTCCTGCTCGACACAATGCGCCCCAGCGCCTGGCCCTGTATTTTTGTGCTGAACATCTGCCGCGGCAAAATACCGTACAACTTTTCCACCGCCGCCACCGCTTCCTCATCGACGCGATGCCGGGCGACAATGCGGGAGAACGCGGGCACCAACTCGTCGGCAACCAATATATCGAGCCGCGCCACATCCGCCAACCGCAACTCGCGCATATGGTACGACACCGACGCATAGCCTGATGTCGCGCTCTTAATTTTGTCAAAAAAGTTGCGCATGAGCTCGCGCAGAGGCATCACAACCGTAAGTTTTATCCTGCCTTCGGAAAAGTTTTCCGTCGCCTCGGTTACGGCCTCGTGCTCAAACAGCAGTGTGACGGTATTGCCCAGATAGTTCGACGGCAGGAGTATCTCAACCTCCACAAACGGCTCCCATACTTTGGCGATGATGCCGTGTTCGGGGAACTGCGGCGCCGAGTAGACACTGACTCGCCTGCCGTCTTTTGTCTCCACCTCATACTCGATGCTCGGTGTTGTAACTACAAGTTTTAAGTGCGCTTCGCGGCGCAGACGCTCGGTCACAATCTCCAAGTGCAGCATGCCGAGCATGCCGCAGCGGAAGCCTCTGCCCAGCACTCCGGACGACTCCTCCTCAAACGACAGCGACGAGTCGCTGAGCCTCAACCTACCGAGCGCTTGGCGCAGGGCGGTAAAGTCGTCTTGGCTCTCCGGGTAGATAGATGCCCACACAACCGGTTTAGGCTCGCCATAGCCCGGCAGAGGAGGCGTGGCGCTCTTTTGGGTGCGTACCGTGTCGCCGACG
>Ga0209210_1001702_pt1 | contig 17731 bp, 19 predicted proteins | sample RifGroA1_FD_183991 | JGI IMG/M metagenome (GOLD analysis project Ga0209210, IMG submission 183991) | Contaminated groundwater microbial communities from Rifle, Colorado, USA - Rifle Groundwater A1 (SPAdes) (version 2) | ecosystem: Environmental > Aquatic > Deep subsurface > Groundwater >...
TCCAGGGAGTAATGCCCCAGGGCGTTGGAGCGACGGTGAGGTCCACATCGTCACGCTGGAGGAGGTAGCGGGCGATCTGGCGGCAATGCGTGCCATAGCCACTATGCGTCAGTGACGGTCCGCGGATGATGACCCTCTTCTTGTTCATCACAGCTCCGTCACCTCCCAAGGTTGATACAGCTTCTTTCGATCATTTCTCCAGGTCTCAATCGTCTGTGATAGCGTTCTGTCCCAGTCTGCCACAGTCTTTGAGATGTCAAACTCTGAGAGGACATAGTCCCTTGCTTTCTGACCCACTGTCCTTCGTTTCTCTGGGCCCCACTCATACATCTGTAGAAGAGCGTCTGCCGTTGATTGATTGGAACAGTAGCACTCATAGATATAGGGAACGAGCAATGACCCCACCAACGTCCTCAGCTCAACGTCCAATGCAATACCGTTCTCAGACCCATCGCGATGGTCGACGACCTGCCTGGTCAGCCCGCCTGTCTTCAGGGCGATGATGGGCACGCCGCACTGCATTGCCTCCAACGTGCTCAGGCCGAACCCTTCGTTTGCCGCTGTGTTGAGGCAACAGTCAGAAATGTTGTATAACACCGCCATCTGCTCGAACGACAGCCTCTCCTTGGAGAAGAACACATCACGCTGGACGCCCAGCATCTCTGACGTCTTCAGGAGGTTGCTGCCCTGTGAGTCGAGCGGGTCAGTGTGCATTATGAGCGTCGCCTTTCTATGTCCGTGCTTCGCCTCCAACGCGTCGAGGAACAGCCTCCACGACTCAAGCACATCGTTAGCACGCTTGCGCTTTGCATTCCTGTTGACCCAGATGGCCACAAAGTTGTCAGCATGCGCGGGCGATAGGACGCTTGACCTGAGTTGTGGACGCTTGCTTGGATCGATGGGCTTAAAGACGTCCTGAGGGAGGGCATGTGGGATGAAATTCAGCGTTCCGTCGTGAACGCGGTCGGGCAGGAGCTCAGACAGCATCTCGTACGTGAGGTATGAGTGGCAGTTGATGAGGTCAGTTGAGTCGTAGAGGACCTTGTTGAAGGCGGGCGTGGGTCGTTCATCCCAGACTTTCCAGTATACGATGGGGCAGACCTGATGGAGCTCGTCCTCTATTTCCCATAGCCAAATGAAGAACCGAGGGTCGGTAAAAAGAAAGACAGCGTCTGGTCGTTCTGTCGCCAGGATCACCCTCAGCATCTCTTTATCGCCAAACCCATCTATGGGCTTTATTACGATGTCGTCAGACACCTTGACGACATCGTAATTTGCGTGCTTTACTGCTGCGCCGAGCTGCAGAAACTTATACTTCCCTGTCGCTACGAGCCCGTTGACTACCCAACGTGATTGTGTACCAACTCCGCTCGTGCTCAAGAGATGGTCGCTGAGGAGCAATATCTTATACTTTTCAGCCACTTAGAGCACTCCTAACTGCTTAAGCTCGTATTCACGTAGAATGACAATATTCTCTTCAGGATTACTCTTCCTTATCATCTCAAACTTCTCATTTGACAGCGCAAACACGAACTCATTCTTTGGGTCAACGTATGCATCCTCACCATTCCAATCCTTCACCCAAAAGTCAGGGAAGTATAGATGCTCTGACCCATCAGCTGCTGCATATGTTAGCGGCGCAGGATGCGACTCAAACTCAAAGCCCTTCTCATCAAGCCATGTGACAAACGATAACTCCCATGTTCCCTGAACGTGATGCTTTCTACCTTGAACGTCAACGTAGTCATACCACTTCACATTTGTAAAGATGACATCATCGAACTTTCCCTCAACCCATGCATTCTTAAGCGATGATGAGAGCTGCTCTCTGGTCTCTGTGCTATGCTTTCGACCGTAATACGGATTTCCTTCGCCAGAATACGCTTCATTTTGACAGCTAATTCCGCAGTACTTTGCTTCTTGTCTATGTGGAATGACATAGAAGACTGTCTCACATTGCAAGCATTTCTTCTCAACCCTAGTTGCAAGACGAGCTTGAGCAAAGCACTCTCTGCCGCAGTATCTTCTCTTCTCAGCCATCTTTCGCTGTATCTCACGCTCCTTTCCGCAGTACTCACACCTATGAATGACGTAATGCAAGAGCCTATTTGTGCACTTTAAACTGCATGTCTGTCGCTTGTCACATGGAAAGACACAAAATTCCTTGTCACAACGGATGCAGCTTCTAACCTCACGATGAGATTTTCGTTGCGGCTTAATATCGTACGGGCTCAAATGCTCAACTATCGCACCCTCTCTGACAAGCATCCTCCCAAGCCTACAGGCACGCGAACGGAAAGTGAAATGGAGAGCATGGCTGACGGCGCATCAACCACCCTCAGAGATGTGAGGGTTGCTTACAGAAACACACGCGCCGGGCGCAGCAGCATCACAACCGCGAGACGACCCTAAGCCCATCGTCGTACTCAACCTTAGCTGTAGAAACGACCCTGGGCAGATACTTGAGCTCATTCTCGATGAGAAACGCATGCACAGTGACATCCTCAGGCTTGACCCGCTCGTTGACGACGAGCGTGAACGTCAGCGTAGACTTCAGATGCTGTCGGCGGCCGTCTGGTCCCTTGAGGTTGAACCAGATGCCCAGTGCATTATCGATCTGTGACACATCCAAGAAGTCAACGTCGATCACGCCCATGTAGATGCCTACAACGTCCCAGAACGTACAGAGGTCGCCCAGCTGCAGCTCATCATCCCTTGCATATCGTGAGGGCGGAGGCAGGACTGCAACATTGATGTTTTGCATGTATACGCCTGGGTCCATGTGCTTGCCCGCGGGCGGGCTCATAGGTCAGCAGGGCAGTGCTCAGTGTTCTCAAACTCACAGAAGCGACATGAGTTCCTGTTCTTGAGAAACATGCCGCGCTGGACTGAACGCACGTGGTTCTCTATCACCTTCAGGCCGCGGCCCTCTGTTGTCGGACCGACTGAGACGGGCACCAACGAGACGCTCCTTCCAGGCTTCCCGTCGCGCGCAAGCAGGGCGAATGCGCATCTGATGTCCTTCATCGGGACCTGATGCTTCCTGCTCCAGAAGCTCTTGTAGAGGATCAGCTGCAGCTGCACGTTGAAGTCATCGCGCTTGTCCTTCCTCCAGCCCCAGCCGCATGTCTTCCAGTCGATTATCCAGAAGAGCCTCTTTCCTCCCTTGCCCGGCACGGAGAGGATGCTGTCGATGAAGCCCTTGAAGCTTATGGGCTGGTCCTGGATGGCCTCATACAGGAGCTCCTCTGCACCGAAGCACTCCCAACCTGGAAACTGCGCGTCTAGGAAGGGAGGCACATCATCAAGCACCCTGCTAGCCTTGGCGATCCAGTCATCAAGCTTACCGTAGCCGCTGGAGGCCCAGTCTGGGAAGGGACCCTTCATGAAGAGCTCCTCATTCTCCTGCCATGATTTGCGGATGACGTCGTACGCACGCTCCTTGTCAAGCTCACGCGTCTGGATGAAGTGCTCATTCGCGTTGTGGACGCCCGTGCCGAAGCTCAGGTGCGGCGTGGGTGTGAATGAGCCCAGCTTCCTTATGTGGATGAGAGAATGTCTGAAGGGGCACTGTATCCAGTCTGACAGCTCAGAAAAGGAGACATGGGGCTTTCCTGTGGGCCAGGAAACGGCTTCATCGCTTGACATTGGTCCATCATACCGCATAGGGGCTCATCTGGCCCATAAAACCAAGGCCGATGGTTACCATCATCCTCTGCCTGCAAAGGGCATCACGCTGTGCGCACGCATCTGACATGATACGTAGAAGACGACTTAGCAGTATCAGCTACCTTCCTTAACATCGACAACAGCCTTAGACATCCTCTCCCAATCCCTGTCTTCACGAACCTCAAGGTTCTTCTCCCATGCAGCTGACATCAGCTTAGGGTCTATCCCAAGCTCTTTAGTCTTATGAATCAAAGCATTTAAGTCCTTAGGAAAACATGAGAGCCCGAACCCGAGCTGGCCATCTGGACCAGGCACACGCCACCCCCACTTTCCCAGCCTTTCATCCAACGTCGCGACCTCAATCACACGGTCGTAATCAACGTCGCTCCCTCGTGCGTTCAATGCCTCACAGACCTGAAACAGCTCATTCGCAAACGATACCTTCGTCGCCAGGAAGCAGTTCGTTGTGTACTTCACAAGCTCTGCGTTTGCTGCGCTGGTTCGCACGATCGGAACGTTGGGATACGCACGCTTGAAGACGTCGCGGACGACTTTGGTGCAGCTTGCATCGCCACCGAGGATGATGCGCGTCTGGTTCTTAAAGTCATCGATGTAGTTCGCTTCTGTCAGAAACTCCGGCGAGAAGATCACGCCCTTAAGATGATAGTGGGGACCCGCAAACCTGCTGTGAAGCCCGTCAGTCGTTCCCGGTGGGACTGTGGACTTGATGACGACGATGTTCTGGCGACCGAACTCTGCGATGGATGCGACGACGCTCTCAACGACCCTCGTCGATGCTGACCCATCTGGGTTCATCGGCGTGGGCACAGCAACGAAGACCACCTGTGCTCGTTGTGTCAGCTCATCAAGCGTCTCAACGAGCTCAACACCTGCTGTTCCTGACCCTATCTTTCCAGGAGGATACTTGAATGGGTCATGGACCAGCACGTCAAAGGCGTGTTTCATACCCTTCTCAAGGGCCTCTCCCACATACCCGTGCCCGACGACAGCTATCTGCTTCCTTGCTTCCTTCATGCTTTCACCCGTAAGACTCATGCTCTAACAAAACTTCCATCATTCAATAGCTCATTCTCTTTGATACAGACCGTAACCCTACACCCCAACAGCTCATTGAACCTAGCAGGAGAGATGCCTGTGCCAGGTCTCTTGCATGCAATGTTTTCAGTTGTCAGCAGCTCACCCACACTTATCTCTCTTTTCGCAACGATACTTCTACGAGCATATAACCGAGCTCGTTCCTCGCTGGGCGTGGGTTCTTTTACGCACTTTCCGACAAGCGTCTTAACGAAACGTACGTTCTCCAGTATCTTACGTACATCGTCTGGGTCGGCGCTTAACCAGTGGTCAGCACTGAGCTTAAGAGACTTATCAACCGTAAAATGACGCTCAAACACTGTCGCCCCGCGGGCGAACGCAATCGCTGGTGTCCACATATTCATCGTATGATCTGAAAGACCTATCTGATACTTCTCTCCCCATTTTAATTTCAGCGTGTCTATCATTCCCAGATTTATTTCATCATCTGCTGTAGGATACTTTAAATTGCAATGCATTATGACAATTGATGAAGTTCCTCGCTCAAGGACGCTAACGGCATCCTCTATCTCATCAATCGTCGAGGCTCCCGTTGACAGCATCACAACCTTTCCCTTGCTAGCTATGCACTCAAGAAGGGGAATATTCGTGACATCACATGACGCGACCTTATACGCACAAACACCTATCCTGTCAAGATAATCAACAGCATCTGCATCGAAAGGAGTTGACATGAACTCAACATTGAACTTCTTGCACAACCTCGCAAGCTCAGCATGTTCATTCTCACCAAAGGAATCAAGGATAGAATATGAATCAAACTGTGAACCATCCTCAACCTCCTCGCCGCTCCAATCCCAAAACCTCGGAGCGTCTGGCACGCATAGGTTATCAGCCTTATACGACTGAAACTTCACGGCATCTGCTCCGGCAAGAGCTGCCTCGCGTATTAGACGCTCAGCTAGCTCAAACGAACCCAGATGATTTACGCCCGCTTCCGCAATAAAGTACGGTTCACCACCTCGAATCCTCTTCCACAATTCATGCTCGTTCATCTATCTTTTCCTTAAGCCTTAGGCGTTCATCGACCATCGTTGAGAGGCTGCCCGCACGCTTAAAGTAACGATAATAGGGTAGCTTCAGATGATAGCCATCAAAATTCTTTATGTAGCGAGAAATGAAGTCATAGTCTTCTCTATTCCGCAATGATTCATCATACAGACCTAATGCATCCATGTACCGACGCCTAAAGACAACTCCAGCACCATGGTCTAACAACCTATCGAGAGTGTTTATCTCAACCTGACGCTGGCCCTCTTCGTCAACCCTGATATGATCGCAATACACAAACCCTACATCATCATTCCAGTCTAAGACCTCACACATTGAATGTGCAAAATTTCTGTTGATAAAGTCGTCTCCGTCAACACGTGTTATGTACTTTCCTCTTGATAGATGGATTCCCACGTTTGAAGAGCATGAAACGCCACCGTTTGTCTCAAGCCTGACTGACGTTATCAAGCTTCCGAATCCCTGGATCTGCTTCCATGAACCATCAGTCGAGCAGTCATCAACGACAACAACCTCACAAAAACATTCATCAAGCGTCTGGTTTAGACAGCTCGATATTGCACGCGTGATATATTCCTCAAGATTATAGCATGTGATAATCATGCTAATCTTTGGCTTAACCGATGATGACCCTTGTTCCATCATGCTTCACATGCCTATCTAACAGCCTTGCCAGTGAATCATTATTGATGCTTCTGACCCAGGGCTTCTGACATTGTGTCGCCATTGAGATGGAAGCATCAAATCGCTCATTGCTGTCACTAATCATAGGAACAGCGTTGTCTGTGTTCACATCATGTTGTATCACGTCTGACGAGAACCCATCTGCGTGCAGCTCAGGCGCACAAAACTCATTAACCAATGCTTTCGCTGTCTTAAAGTACTCTTGAGGAGGGTCTAAGCCCATATCAAATAGGTCTATGCCCACAATGCGCTCAACACCGAGAGCCCTAAGAAAGGGCCAATACATGCAGAAACCACATCCTACATCTAAAACGCTTTTTACTTCACGGTTTAGCAGCGCATCATAAAACCTACGATCAGTAGAAACAACTTTCAACCACCTCTCATCAACGATAGGGACTGACATCGCCCAATGCCAAAGATTATATTGTGGCTTATGACGTGACCGCAGAAACTCTTTCATCTGTAGCTCTATCTGATGAAACCCTTCTTGAATGAACGATTGATGTAAGCCTTCCGTCTCAAGCATGTTTCTCACCCTATCCTCGTCATCTCGATCGTGCATGTCAACATAATCAGTTACAACAACACCCTTGTAGACGCTAAGGGCATCCTGATAGACACAGCGCCCACGCATCACATGTATCGCTGCATCCTCCAGTCCGTCTTGGTTCACAGTGAACACTTCATACAACTCATTCTCAAGTAACTTATCAATGCATTCATCAATCTTAGCGCCTGTTATCTGGGGTGAGTTTGCCTGGACCCGTACGAGAACGTCTGGTAGGGCGTCACCGCACACGTTCTTGACGGCATGCTTGAGGACATCCTGCGTCCAGACACTGTCTTCAGCTAGCTGTTGAGGTCTATCAATCACATTCACACCTAGGCTGCAGGCAAGCGACTTTATCATCGCGTCTTCTGTTGACACCCATAGGTTCATCCTATCAACATACTTGCTCTTTAGACATGCCTCGATTGACCACTGTAACATCCGTTTTCCTGCAATGAAACGGATGTTCTTTTTAGGTAATCTCTTGCTACCCCCACGTGCAGGGATGACACACATGACACTCATCGCTGTCACAGGTCTAACACACTGACGACCTTGTCACCTGTGACGCTGGTCGCTGCAACGCCTACTTTTTTTGTATCCCTTGGTAACCCTACGTCATAACACAGCCCACCGACGTGAAATGTATTACATCTGATTACCTCATCTTCGCTGTCAAGCACGTAGACGAATGGTTCCTTCTGGAATATCTTCCCGCTGAATCGAAATCGTATGTTAGATCCGACAGCTTCCGTGAAAACACTTAGCTTCGTCTCACTAAGCCCAGCAGATGCTTGAAGCGCTCGTTTAGCATCATCCCATCTGTATGGAACACCAGACCTAGACGAGGCACGCTTGATCAGGCTTATCGCGTGCCTCGTCTCATCCCTCATGTCGCGATGGTCGTGGCTAAAGTACGACAGTATCAACGGTCTTCTTGTATACTTCGCATAGCAGAACGCTTCATACACATCGTCGTACGAGAGGCTATAGAGCCTTGACCTCAGGTCAGTACATCTAACGATGTACCTACGCATGTCGCCCACGCATGTGATATCATCACTGTGCGGACGGTAGTATCCCCAGCTGGTAGGAGCGCCGTGCCAATTAAAGTCAAAGATGTCATCTGTCGGCATCGAACCTCGAAACGAGCGGTTCGAATAGTCAATCATAATGTTGTCTTCAAGCCATTGAGAACACTTAATGTCCTCTATCGTACCACCAGCACGGAACGCTTCGGGAAAATCACCTCTATGTATGATTCTGTGCCCTAGTATCTGCTCCCATGCACGTGATGAATCCCAATCATTGCTCCACTGGTCACCCACACCAGATGCAGGAGGATGATGATAGTGCCAATGAAATGAATCATCTCTAATATTCAATGACTTGATGTTATCATATGTGTCGTTATATTTCTGTACACGATTTTTAGGATTCGTCTTAAATCCCATGAAATCCATTATGAACCAATTAAACTTATAACGTCCACCAAAAGAATCACTATTTTCAAGACGAAAAGTATCAGACGTTAACTCTTTAAGCGTTAATGATATATCAACCCAATTATCTAAAAATTCCCTAGTCCCATCTGGATTTCTTCGAACATCGCCACCGATGGGCCCTTCTGTGTCGATGCAGTGTACGACACGAACTTCAGGACAGCAGGAACCACCCATACTTAATCATACCCGATACATGACCTCTCGTTCTATGCCACAGAAAAACATCATTTAACAGATGCCAGCGTCTAACAACGAAGTCAAGGAACGCAGGTTCAACATACTCTATGCTTCCATCTAATGATACGCGTTCATTTAGCTTCTCTGTCAGCTCGCATGAAACTGACGATAATAGTTTCAGATATAGCATCAGACATTTGAACCTATCATTGAAAGTATAGTGGCTTGATATGTTTACCGTTCCGCAGATGTCTCCCACCAAGCCTCTGAACTCACGTTCAAAGCATGACCAAGCCTCATTCGCCGCGAAGATAAACAGACGCACTGTCTCATTAAGGTTAAGCATCTCATGATTAAGCCTCACATCATCGATGCTAGGCCTAGAGATACTATAGTTCGTATACTTCTCAACGTTTGAAATACTTCTATCGACAGACTTTAGGTATAACAGTGTGCGTCTTCTTTCGTCTGAGGTGTCATGCGTCACTAAATCTAGACTTTCAAGCAGACAGATTCTCTCAGGTAACCACTCCAATATCTCAACCTCATCAAATGCATCGATAGCTGGCAACGCTTGAATCTCATCACCTTGTAATAGCTGCAGATCAAACTTCTCAATCTCATTGATGCGTTGAAAAAACTCACGTGGATACACTATCACATTTCCACCCATGAGAAAACGCTTAATATTGTCGCTTATGACGGGCTGTTCATCCAACGTTAAGAAATCTAGATCAGATATCCCTGGATGAGAGATAGAGCCCGCCATGTAGATTTGCAACCCAGGGTTGTCGCTGCAGAACTCACTGATCGCATCATAATACTGCTCAATCATACAGTCTATTCCATAACTCATCAACAAAACAAAATGCACGTTCAAGATAATCGTTTGGCACGACATCCTGAACCCACTTGGGTATCTCGTTTGACATTACTGGAAACTCTTTCCATATACGTCTAACTTCTGAAGCCTGTTCGACTATCTTCCATGTTTCAGGTGTGATATATGGCCTAACAAGCTCAAATGAATCACCCTTTCTACAGTTCATGCCACGTGCATTCATCCATAATGTGGGTAACAACATGATGACAGACAACATATACTTAAACTGATACATGTTATCATCGGCATTCACATACCTTTCTTTCAGGAACACTCCGCGCAGTCCATGATGCATTAACGCGCCGTCAATAGCTGCATCCTTGAAGACGTCATGAATGCTCTTTAGTCGCATCACCTGCTCCTGAGATGAGTCACGAACCATAAACCTCATGACATTCTTTTCATGAAGAAGTGACGCTCCGTCTATGAATAGCTCATGAGGATAGAATATGTCAGGATACATCTTAAGATCAGACTCTAGCATGCACTGCACACCATGATGTTGCAGCTTATCAACGCGTGGAATTATCTCATTTTCTATAAGAAGACAACTATTTCGAAGCTTTAGAAAGCTAGACAATGACACCAAAGCATTATCTTTGATAATCACTATTATATCAAGATCGCTCCAACCCATGACATAGTCTGCTGTAGCTAGGCTACCCACAACTATAAAATCACAGACAAGCTCACGTATGGATTCAACAACCTGTTGAAGGTCAGATAACGCATTGGCATACTCGCATCTTATGCCAGACGTATCAAGTCCCATGACCTGTATGTCTGCACAGCTTAACTGCGACTCCTCCAGCGCGAGCACTGGTAGCGCAGCATTAGATGCCCTAACATTAGCAACAAGCATGTCTTGAACGTATCGAGGCTCACAGAACAACTGATTTGACCTAGAATGCAATAGCCAGTTTAATAGCTCATTCGTCCTAAGCTGCAATTCATCGTGTGCATGATCCATCTTCAATCACATCCATGACATTCTTTCGTGCGCTACTATGGTCACCTGGAAAATGCATCGCCTGGTACGACGACCAATCCTTCTTTGATGACAGCACTGTCTCTATACTATCTGATACAGACTCAAACGAAAACCCATCCGACAAAACTGCTGAACAATGCACACCATCAACAGCTGGACCTGCGTAGTACCGCTCATTTATTAGCTCAATTCCAGGCTGCGGACGCTCTCCTTGGTGCAGCACGCGATGCAGCTCAGGAAACACACACACTGATGGCACATCAAGGAATGCAAGCTCATTTATAGCCGATGAACAAAAGTTCACAACACATGCTGCATGTGCATAAAGCATCAAATGATCAAACGGATTTTCATCTGAAAGCACTGCTTGAAACTTCGCTCCCTCGGCGTGATCTACCGTATACTTCTCACGCGTCTTAAGGATGAGCTGTAGACCAGACTCATGACAATACATGTCAAGATATTTAAGAAATTGTTCTACAACATGCTTAAAGTTAGAATACCTGCTATAAAAACTATTATGTGGTGCCATGAAAACGATATATTCAGAATTGTCAATGCTTTTAAACGTGCTGATTAGATCAAACCATGGACTACCAATAGACATGACGTTATCGTAGCCACTCAAACGACGAATAGCCTGCAAGCTCCAGTCAGAGTTTGCAAAGAGCGTTGCATCGCTAACAATTTTGCGACAGTTATATATCTCATTCCAGCAATACTCAACAGCATATGTATTTGCTGGTGCACCCTCATAGATAGAGCTCCAAATACTATTAAACAGGTTGATGCCCAGAACCGCATCATGTCTTTTTCGTTCACTTAAAAATGAAGCTCTGACACCCTGTCGATCGTCAAACTGGCGCCACACCACATTCTCAAAGCCGTCGATGCACTGAAGCTCAGGACGCTTACACGTAGAGTAGACAACACAATCGTGCCCACGGAGTGAGGCCTCAAACAGCACAGCTGCTAGCGCCTGAAACGTTTGGGCTTTATCCATCAAAAACGCTATTTTCATAACGCTCTTCGTTCTATCAGCTCGTTTGAAGAAACTGGTCTGTCAAGATGTCCAAAGAGCTGCTCCATCTCATGTAACGTAAAAGAAGGGACTATCGTCATCATCGGCTGCGTTTCAGAAGCCTTGTATCCGTTAGGAAAGTCAACAACATACGGATACTTAAGAAACGCTTTCTTCAACCCAAGGGCGTCAGCACGCCAGAGGTAGTCACGGTAGTGGTCAAACGTCTCTCTCTCATCTCTCCAGTCCCGTAGCCTCTGAGAGTCTGTCTCTCTTTCTATCTCTAGATAGGGACCGATGCGTTCATACATCACACGTGTCATAAGATGATAATCATCATAACCCTTATGTCTTGCAACATAGTATGACACGTCACTTTCAGTCGTAACAACAGGTTCACGTTCGTTATTGGACTTCATCAGACGATTATGCCACATCCCACGATAGATTACGCTGGAGACATTAGCGCATTGCTGAATTACACCCAACATCTCAGACACCCAATCGCCTGTCCTAACAAACTGATGATCATCTGCTATGTCTATGAACACGTCACCCCTGCCTACAGCGCGCGCGACATTGCGTGCCAGACCGAACATGGCATGTGATCTAAATCTCTTTGACTTAGGCGCTAGCTCCTTGTATGACAGCGCTTGAAAGTATGTGCATTCCCTAGAGAACAGAACTGAGACATAGGGATGCGTGCTCATGTGCTCATATAAGAAATCACGTGTTCCGTCAGTAGATCCGTAGTCAGTGATGACCCATTCAAACCTATCATACACGTTGTGCAGCTCAAAGCTAAGCAACAGATTTCGCAGCAGCGACAGCCTGTTGAACGTATTAACGTGGTACGTCACAAATGGCTTGTCCATCATTTCACTGCCTGCACGTTCAATGACATTGCAATCCCATTATCAAAGTCCATGTGCGGACGATGGGCAAAGCTAAAGTCATCGATGTTGCCATGAAATGTCTCTCTAGGGTCATACAGCTCAATCCGCTTAAACCCTGCCTCATAAAGTAAGGCACGGATGTTAACAAGGTTGAAGATGCGTCGATGCGTAAATTCATCCAACACCTCCTTTTCACGACCACCGTAGATCCAGTTTAGACAGTTCTCGAGATCATGTGTCCGCTGATAGTACATCACTGTCGCATCCCAGTCTGGAACGGAGATACGGATCATACCACCAAACTTCAGGACGCGATACCACTCGCAGATCGTCTTAAATGTATCTGATCGCGGGATATGCTCAAGCACATGACATGCATAGATGTAGCTGAACATCTCTTCTGGTAAGAAGCTTAGGTCACGAGCGTCCTTCTTTGGATAATCAATCCCAGGAATGTCAAGACTATCAAGGTTCCTGAACCCCTTGAATGGCTTCTGCCCACATCCAATGTTCAGCAAGCAGACATCTGAAGACGTCACTTTCCCATCCCGGTCATACGGTGATGGGAAATCCTTATCACCTTCATACCGCGGTAAGAGCCATTTCACAGTCATAACCAACACCCACAGTCTTCCTTTCGCAGGCCGTTTGCGATTAATGTCTTCTTAAGTCCCTGCTCAAGCGTCGTCGTGGGTGTATACCCATATGACTTCATCAGCAGGATGTCGGCTGCTCGGTAGAACACACCCTCAGGCTTATCGGTCAGGCAAGTGATCTTTGGCTCACCGTATTCCCATAATAGGGTGTGCGTCTGCTTAATCAGATCAACAAATGTCATTGGGTTACCCGTTCCCAGGTTCACAGCACGGCCATCATTGACCTGGGGTGCAATGTGAAGGATCGCATCGATGCAATCATCGATGTAGATGAAATCCCTGACCTGATCGCCTGATCCCCACACTTCAATGGGCTTCTTCCCCTGGCTCTTCATGACTTTTCGAACCAATGAAGGGTACGGATATGACAGATGCTGGTCCTCTCCGTAACCCGAGAAGGGACGGAAACAAACCGATTGCAACCCATTCCGTTCGAAAGCGAGCTTTGCCAGATACTCACCAGTCAGCTTGGCCCAACCGTACGTCAAATCAGGCTTTCCGATGACGTCTGATGACAGATCGATCAGGTCCTCACTGAGGAGACGATGACTCTGCCGTGTCTGATGTTGGATCGGGTACGCTGCAGATGAACTGAGAAAGATGACCTTCTTCTGATTTGTCTTGACTGCCCAGTTGAACATCATCGCATCAATCGCGAGGTCTTCAGCAACTGAGAGTGGTTGATTCTCAATTGTTAAACGGCCGCCTACGACAGCTGCTAGATGGATAATCATGTCGAATTGTTCAGAACTCTCATTAAAAAATGCCCTGCAGTCAACATTGAGGAACCTGACCGGTTTTGTTGGCTTGAGGTGATCCATCCACAGATTCGGATGGAGCGAAGACTCAGACACCATGTTATCGACACAGACAACGTCGTCGCCTCGGTCACACAACTTCTTTGTCATGTGGCGCCCGACGAAGCCCGCGGCGCCCGTCACTAAGATTTTCATATGAGCCTCGCTACATCATCAATCCAGGTACGCTGAAATCTATGCATCTTTTCAGAGATGAATGGTAGACCGTAAATCCCGCAGACAACATCAGCATACATCTGCAAGATCGATACTTCCTTCCTTACCTCAATCGAGTTGAGCCTCTGGAGGAATGTAATCGTATGCCTGTAACCAATCAACTCCTTCTCAAGGTCATTTGAGAGGTCGTGAATGTTCCTGTCCTGAAACACGCTCGGACCTCTGAAAAGCACTCTACTATCTAGCTCCCGCATTACACGTTGCGTCATGTAGCTCGCCCATATGTCATCCATCCGACCGATATCATAGGGCAGGCACATGCAGGATGCGACCCGACGAGAGAAGAATGTATTCTGGGTGTTATAGGGAGCAAATGACTCCATGATCGATTCGCGATCACCAAAAATAAGATTGAATGGGCCGTGAGCGATCCGACACACGGCATCGACATCAGGATCACCATTCCACAAATCAGCAACAACATCAATATCACTATGTCCACCAGAGACGAAATCATGCTGCCAACGCTCTTCAAGCAACTGCACAGGAAATCCACGATGCCAAAGCTTCAGACCTGGATAGGCTCGATCCCTCAGATCGATCTCATGAATGTAAAGCGGGTCAACGACAAGGTCAGATTTATACCAGGGTCGCTCTACACGCATCGGAAATTCAATGTCACGTCCCCAGTTTGGAAGCGGGATATTATCATCATCCACAGTCGCAATGATGTCTGCACCCTCACGGAGAGCAAGCAGGTAACCGATGTTGCGACGCTGGATTACACTCCATGGAATCTGCTCAACGCAATTGAAACCCAGGGTGCTCTGTTGGCGGGGGGGCACATATGTCCCCCGCTTGAGTTTGTAGTCAGTCGGAGTCTTCAGGTCACCGACCACAATCAGATGCCAGTCTTCCATCGCATCAAACTTCTCAATAGCCTTAGTGGGGCTATTAATTGATGTAGTGACGATGAACTTCTTCACAGACTGATCAGTTCCTGTGGCACATCATACATCAATAATTTTTCTCTAAGAAGCTCACGCGTTTGAGCATGGATAAATCCTCGTTCATGATCGATATTATACGGATTCATCGCTCGATGCTGAATCCCGTCATCGTAGAATGGATCGTTAAGGGCTGTTCCAACAATGTTCTGACGCATTGTTGAATAATGCCAGACTCTGTCGCGATGTTTTGCTAGCTGTAAGCTAAGAAAACTCTCTACGTTACACGTTCGCACATGCTCTTCAGGATCGACATCAAGCAAGCCAGCATCCAATATAGCTCTTGACAAAAACAAAAAATGGTCATCACAGTCGCCGTATATCGTCTTTGGATTTCTGTAGTCAAGCCCTCTGCCTCGAAAAGCAGCAACATACGTCATTTTTTCCATCTGTTCAACAATCTTTAACAAAGAGTCTACGTTGACCGCAAATGCATCTGCATGCCAATGGACAACATAGTCAGCGCGACATGCTTCCATCGACCCTTTAATGCAGTTAAATTGTCTACGCCTTAAGTTTACCTTGGGCTCTGACGGAATATTAGCGCCCATTGTCAGCTCATCAATGTCAAGCTTCTCTATTAACTTTATGCTATTCTGATCATTACAACATACACTAATAAATGCATTATTAAAGTCGATCCAGTGTTTACGAATGATATTTACGTTAGTTAAAACTTCAGAAACCTTATTAAAGACTGAAATTGCTATCCCTAACTTCAATGTCATAAGTTTACGCTTCTTTATCTAAAATTCTTCTTGTTTTCTCTATGATTGATTCACGCGCGCTCTCTGAGATATTTGACAACACTATCAGCCCAGGCCAATGAGCTATTAGCTCATATTTCACGTCAAAATTTTCATCGTTAAATGATGCATCTGTCGTAAAGAATTCATCAGAATTGAATCTCACGTCTTCTGCTCCCTCACGTCGATCATCTATCTCGGCCTGAGAAAAGGGTCTACCTGAATCATCTATTCCTGCTACGGCGTGATCTGGAACATCATAAAGCCTAAGCTTCTCAAAGTTAAGATCAGAACACCACCTTAACACCGACAGCCCATCTAACACATCATCTACACTAACTCTTACAGTATCATGACATAAGACAGCGTCATGAAAAAATACAATAGCATCATTCGAAAGAAACGGAAACCAAGCATTTATCTCTTTAAGAACACGATTACGAAGATGAGATGAATCAATAAACAGCACATCTATCAACTGATCATCTGCCATTACTTTAGATATAATAGTGTTATCAACACTATCACCCGTTAAACATCTAACATTAGCCAATGGCGGATATCTTTTTAATATTTCATTCTTATAAATGTCATTTTTTCGTTTTATATCAATGCTTGTAACATTTCCCTCTACTGAACATGCGGCGCCTAGCAGACATAGACCCTCTCCCGTGCATGTTCCAAGCTCTACTGCTTTCCTTGCTTCTGCTCCTACAATCAATTCAGCCATACGTCTAGCATGAAACATTATCCCTGTGTATTTTCTTTGCTTCTTCCCTATTCCTTTGTATGCTACTGCATTCTCGATATCTGTTACGTATCTTTCAAGCTCATTAGAAAATGACATAAGCTACTCCACTCAATCTATTCATTTATCACATACCAATCTGGAAAGAATTCATCAAACTTAAACTCACTTGATGACATGAGATGATGATATAGTAATGGTTCAGGCCTGAATACGCTATGACTTTCTACAAGCGTATGAAGCACTTTAAACAAACGTGAATAGAATGTCATACCCTTAGATGAAGAAAATGCTGATACATCAGAGCACCAGACTTGTTGCTCAGAATGATTCTTCGCAACAAAGATCGTAGCCTGTGCCTGTTCGATTACCGTATCTGACAATACTAGATCATTCTTAAATGAAACGTCAGTCCTATGTCTAAATACTAAATCATATTGAAAATGTAGTTCATTTTCATGATTCCTGCGAATCTCATCACATTTCATGATCTTATAATACATTCCCAGTATGTGCTCGCCGTTAGTCTTCTTTTTAACGTCACCAGCCCTAGCATGTCTTATATACGCATCAGTGTTCCACTCACGATCACGCTGAACATTTAGAACTATCGGCTTGTAAAATGATATAACGTCACTGATCACATGTCCAAGAGATTCGCCCGTCCTATCAATATCACCATTCTTTCGCCAGTCTCTAGTTGACCACGTATCGATGAAAAAGTCAAATTGATAGCCTGGATTAGGATCAATCACATGTCGCTTAAGCAACTCATATCCAAGCTTGGGTGCTCGAAGATGTCCTGACACACATACAGCTACGCGTTTCATCGTATACATCACTCATTCGAGATAGAGCGTGCTAAGGCTCTCTCGATGTCAGCCAATGTTGCTATGTCACGAGAATCTACGGCCTTATCACAGATCAAAACATCATACGGATACTTTCCCATGACAAGCTCATGATGTTTAACACCCCACTGTTTAAGCTGACACAGCGTTAGAGGCCTAATCTCTGCATTGATCCTCTCAATGTCTCCTTCGCAGCTTATCATCCCACGTGCTGTGAATATGACGATATAATAGCCAGCATCA
>Ga0209210_1001707_pt1 | contig 17721 bp, 16 predicted proteins | sample RifGroA1_FD_183991 | JGI IMG/M metagenome (GOLD analysis project Ga0209210, IMG submission 183991) | Contaminated groundwater microbial communities from Rifle, Colorado, USA - Rifle Groundwater A1 (SPAdes) (version 2) | ecosystem: Environmental > Aquatic > Deep subsurface > Groundwater >...
AGCCGTTTTCTCCGCCTACGTGGTAGTAGGTGGAAGCGTATATGGTGTTATTTGTTGATGCTATGTCCGTGACGCCGCGTTGATTTAGTCCGAGTTGTTGCCACGAGTCGCCCAGATCGTTTGAGGTGTAAACGCCGTTGAAGGGATTTAACCATATGCGCGAGTCGTTTTCGCCAACTAACAGCCCCCACCTTGTTGTTTCTACCGGGGCGATTTTTGTTGTTTGCAGGTTTGTTTTGGTCCAGGGTGCGGGAGGTGGCGCCGCCATGGCGGCGCCACCTCCCGCCAAAACCGCCGCCAGCAACGCAACCAAACCAAATAATACTCTAAGCATAATTGTAGTATCTTTTTTCTTGGTACAAAATCAATGGGGTAATGTCTAGCCGGAGTAGACACTTTCCTTGGTATAATCCGGCTATGCAGAATTTGCTAAATCGTCTGAAAACTCAAAACCCGGATCTGAAAGAAGCCGAGATAGAAGGGTTGCTGTACATAATCAGAAGCCGCGCGGCGCTTAGCAGCGCCTTGCTCATGGAACTAACCGGCCTGTCAAAGGAAGTGCTGCGCGCTTTTAAATCGTCAATTTCTTATCTGCTCATGGACAAGCCAGAGCTTGAGCTGAACAAAAAGGGGACTCTACTGCTGCAAGAGAGTTCCTTAAGGCCGTATGCGTGGTCGCTGCTCTCATATATAAATACGGCGGCCGTAGAGAGTTTTTTGGAAATCAGAAAGAAATACGCGCTTGTGCCCAAGCGCGCCTACGACCAATTTTTCGCAACGCCGCAGACCAGCATAAACAAGGCAATGCTGATGATGGAAAAGGGCGTTGTTAAGGGGCGACGCATTGCTCTGCTTGGCGACGATGATTTTGTTGCGATCGCGCTGAATTTGGTTGGTGCCGGCGCCAAGGAGATTGTTGTTTTTGACGTAGACGAAGCCATTTTGCAAACAATCGCCTCGATTTGTATAGCCCTGGGCTACAAGAACATTAAGACCGTTTTGTGCGATTTGCGAAAGGGATTGCCGCGCGGGTACCTGCACAGTTTTGACGGTGCTCTGACCGATCCGCCCTATACCGCTTCCGGCGTTGCGCTCTTTTTAAATAGGTGTATTGAGCTTTTGGAACCGCCAAGGGATTTTAGCGGGTCGTACGTGTTTTTGGCCTGCGCTAACAGTTTGAGATCGCCGCAGAAAACGCTGGAGCTGCAGAAAATAATCGCCGATTTTAATTTGGTGATAGAAGATAAAATCGCCAAGTTTAATCGCTATGTAGGCGCCGAGACGGTTGGAAACGCCAGTTCAATGTACGTTCTCAAATTGACCCCAAAAACAAAATCCATAAAATTAGGGGATTTGACCGGAATTTATACAAACGCTTCTTTTTGAACGGGTTGGGTTGTTGACACATGGGTGTGCACTTGGTATCGTGCCTGTGCACTTTGAAAATCTGAGCAAATGAACAAGAAATAAAAGGCGGAAAGAATGCCATTTATCTTTAATCCTATAGTGAGTTTACTCGCTATAGATTAAAGGAGCCGTTCGCTTACAAGCGAGCGGTTCATCTTTGAGAATTTGATCCTGGTTCAGGACGAATGCTAGCGGCGTGCCTGAGGCATGCAAGTCGAACGGCCCGCGGAGCCCGCAAGGGCGAAGTGGGCAGTGGCGAACGGCTGAGTAACACGTAGGTATCTTCCCTCATCACGGGAATAACTTGGGGAAACCCTTGCTAATGCCCGATAGTGTGGAGGTTAAAATCTTCACTAAAGCTTCCCCGCGAAACTCGCAAGAGCGAAGCGGGGTTACGGATGTGGATGAGCCTGCGGCCTATCAGCTTGTTGGTGGGGTAATGGCCTACCAAGGCTGTGACGGGTACCGGGCCTGAGAGGGCGAACCGGCAGAGGGGCACTGAGACACGGGCCTCACTCCTACGGGAGGCAGCAGCTAGGAATATTGCGCAATGGACGAAAGTCTGACGCAGCGACGCCGCGTGAAGGATGACGGCCTTCGGGTTGTAAACTTCTGAAAATAGCACCTGCTAACTACGTGCCAGCAGCAGCGGTCATACGTAGGGTGCAAGCATTGTCCGGATTTATTGGGCGTAAAGAGTTCTGTAGGCGGACTGGTAAGTTGGGGGTTAAATCCTTGGGCTCAACCCAAGGGCTGCTTTCAAAACTGCCGGCCTGGAGGAAGTTAGGGGTCAGCGGAACTCATGGTGGAGCAGTGAAATGCGTTGATATCATGGGGAACACCAAGGGGGTAGCCAGCTGACTAGGACTTTCCTGACGCTGAGAGACGAAAGCGTGGGGAGTGAAACAGATTAGATACCTGTGTAATCCACGCTGTAAACTATGCCTGCTAGATACTTGTCCCGCCGAAGGCGCGAGAGATTTTTCTCGCCTTGGGCGGGGTGGGTGTCGAAGCTAACGCGTTAAGCAGGCCGCCTGGGTAGTACGGCCGCAAGGCTAAAACTCAAAGGAATTGGCGGGGTCCCGCACAAGCGGTGGAGCATGCTCTTTAATTCGTCGCTAACCGAAGAACCTTACCTGGGCTTGACATGCAGCTGCAAATCCGGCGAAAGCCGGACCTCTTAGAGAGTGCTGCACAGGTATTGCATGGCTGTCGTCAGTTCGTACCGTGAGGCGTACCCTTAAGTGGGTCAACGAACGCAACCCCTACTGTTAGTTGTATCACTCTAGCGGAACTGCCGTCGTAAGACGGAGGAAGGTGGGGATGACTTCAAGTCAGTATTGTCCTTATGTCCAGGGCCAGAAGCATGCTACAATGGCGCGCACAATAGGTTGCGATGTCGCAAGGCAAAGCCAATCCTAAAAGCGCGTCTCAGTTCGGATTGGGGGCTGCAATTCGCCCCCATGAAGCTGGAATCGCTAGTAATCGCCGGTCAGCTATACGGCGGTGAATACGTTCTCGGGACTTGCACACACCGCCCGTGACGTCAGCAAAGCTGAAGCTATCTGAAGTCTTCCACTTGTGGGGGCCCATGGTAGAGTCAGTGATGAGGATGAACTCGTAACAAGGTAGCCGTAGGGGAATCTGCGGCTGGATCACCTCCTTTCTATGGAGAAAATCGAAGATTTTCTCCATGCGATTAAGCCATAGCGCAGCGCGCTATAGCATCAATCTAATGGAGAAATATTCGCAAATTGAGCAATCGGCAAACCGGTTGACGCAATTTGCCTCCGTTGCAAAATTAGCTCTAAAGCAACGGCAGTAAGCACGTACTCTCACGCACGTGTTTGAGCAGGTTTGAAAGGTGAGCCCAAATCTTTCGTCGAGGCATTCTTTTCGCCTTTTGTTTCTTGTTGGGTTTCTATATGGAGAAAATCTTCGATTTTCTCCATGCGATTAAGCTATGCGCAACGCGCTATGGCATCAATCTAATGACGGTACGCACACAGGTAGTCATTGCAATAATAAAGAATAAAATCGGCAACGTTTTGCTTTTAAAACGATTGCGCGTTGAAACCGCGAAAGACGGTGCACAGCTTATGTGGGCCTTCCCCGGCGGAAAACCCAACACCGGCGAATCCCTTGAGGATGCGGTTGTTAGAGAAGTAAAACAAGAAACGGGCTTTAACATAAAGGTTTTGGAAAAAATCTCCGAAAGAGATCATCCGCAATTTCCCGCCCATATCATCTACTTTGCGTGCGAACTGGCCGATTTCAGGGTTAAACCCATTTTAGACATTCACGAAGTTTCGGAAATCAAATGGGTTGAGCCTACGGCATTAAGCAATTATTTTACTTCCGATCTTGACGCACACGTGGCGAAGTCTCTTGGGATTTAAGCCAAGGACCTTTCCCTTAAGCGGCCCCGCCTTCGACGGGGCCTGGTTTTTGACTTGTGGTGGGTCCGAATGGACTCGAACCATTGACCTCTCCCTTATGTGCCCTTCGGGCACGAATTTTGGCTGATGGTGGGCGATCTTGGATTCGAACCAAGGACCTTTCCCTTATCAGAGGAATGCTCTAACCAACTGAGCTAATCGCCCGCGAGGACAAAAAGATTTTAACACATGGCAATGGGGAGAGGGGCGGGGTTGCTTGCGAAGCAGCGCAACCCCGCCCCAAGCGGCTTATCGTTTCCTACCATCCACGAAAGCCTTTGTTTGCGCAAACGACAGTCCGTTTGCCCAAGCCATGTAGGCGATAGCATAACCTTTTCTGGCCTCTCCGTTTGTTGCTAATGCATTCTCCAGCGCTTGGCGGATGGCAATTATGGTTGCCAGCGCATCCGCCGGCATGAGATCTCCGACTTTTGCGGTATAGGCATCGGCGAGCTTGCGGAAGTCCGTTGTGTTGTAGCTAACGGCGATGCCAAACAGGTACTTTACCGCCATCACTGCCTTTGGATGCGTCACACCATCCAGCCGATCATAAACGTCCATTTGCGTCTCCTTTCGCAAATTTAATTATGCAGAAATCTAACGAGATGCAAGAAGCAGCAGGTGTTGACTTGACCTTTTGCCTGTGTTAGGGTTTATCTTGCAACTTAAGAAGAACGCACCTTCTTTTCTCATCAAGAAAGAAGCTCTAGTTTCCAAGCACTATCAGCGGGAAAAATCCCCAAAGTTTGTAGATCCGAGCCACGGGCCTGTAGCTCAGTTGGCTAGAGCGCTGCATTTGCAATGCAGAGGCCGCGGGTTCGATTCCCGCCGGGTCCACCAATTGGTTGGAGTTTTGCGGAATCGAATGCCGCAGGCGCGACTGGCGCCGAGGCGGGGTCGCGCGGCGCGTCAGCAGACGAGAACGCGTGACCGATTCCCGTCGGGTCCACCAAGAAGGTTGAATCTAGCAAAGCTAGAAGCACATTGAAAATCGGATAGAATCTCAAAGCATCAATTTCATTGAGAAAGATACTTAATGTATACGGTGGATGCCTTGGGTCTTTGTGCCGATGAAGGACGTGCAAGGCTGCGTTAAGCCTCGAGGAGCTGCCAAGAAGCGCTATTACTCGGGGATGTCCGAATGGAGAAATCCGGCCGGTGGTAACACCAGGTCACTCATCGCCAAAAGTTTGCCTTAGGGTGAATATAGGCGATGTAGAGGGAACTCGGCGAATTGAAACAACTTAGTAGCCGGAGGAATAGAAACTAAGATAAGCATTTCCTAAGTAGCGGCGAGCGAAAGGGAAGAAGCCCAAACCTAAGGCTGATAGGGAAACACAGGGGTCGCAAGACTCCAAGTTTTCTTGTCAGTTGAGGGGGTGTGACAACCCGCGTCGATTAAATCGACAAGAAGTTTAAGAAAAATACTTTGGTAGAAGAAGTAAGCTGGAAAGCTTTGCCACAGAAGGTAATAGCCCTGTATTCGAAACCATTGTATCTTCTTGGGTTGATCCGGAGTAGCACGGGACACGCGAAACCCCGTGTGAATACAGCTGGACCATCAGCTAAGGCTAAATACACAAAGACACCGATAGTGAACTAGTACCGTGAGGGAAAGGTGAAAAGAACCGCGAGTAGCGGAGTGAAATAGTACCTGAAACCGTATACAAACAAACAGCCAAAGCTTGCTCTTGTAGTGAGTGATGGTGTGCCTATTGAAGAATGAGCCAGCGAGTTAATATTGCGCGCAAGCTTAATCCGTTCTGCGGAGGAGGCAAAGGGAAACCGAGTCTGAATAGGGCGTTCCCCGCTTTGGCGGGGGTAGTGCGTAGTATTAGACCCGAAGCCAGGTGAGCTAACCATGGGCAGGGTGAAGCCCCGCGAAGGCGGGGTCGAGGCCCGAACCGGTGTGCGTGGAAAAGCGCTCGGATGACCTGTGGTTAGAGGTGAAACGCCAAACGAACCTGGCGATAGCTGGTTCTCCCCGAAATATGTTTTGGCATAGCCTTGGTCGTGTGAGGCGCGTGAGGTAGAGATACTGGAAAGGGATGGGGCGGCTTGCTGTACCCACTCTTACCAAACTCCGAATGCGCGCGTCTTTTGACCGGGAGTCAGCAATGCGGAGCAAGTTCGTGTTGCAAGAGGGAAACAGCCCAGACCATCGGATAAGGTCCCTAATCTTTGCTAAGTGGGTAAGGAAGTGGAACTGTTTAGACAGCTAGGAGGTTGGCTTAGAAGCAGCCATCCTTTAAAGAAAGCGTAACAGCTCACTAGTTAAACGGTTCTGCGCCGACGATTTAACGGGGCTAAGCAAAGTACCGAAGCCGTGGGTGTTGTCTGCATTAGCGGATGACGCAGTAGGGGAGCATCCCGCCAACTGTGAAGATGTACCCGTGAGGGACGTTGGAGTGGGCGGGAGAGAGAATGCTGGCATGAGTAACGAGAGAAGGGTGAAAACCCCTTCCGCCGTAAGTCTAAGGTTTCCTCCGCTATGGCAGTCAACGGAGGGTTAGTCGACCCTAAGGTGAGGCCGAAAGGCGTAGCCGATGGATGGCAGGTTAATATTCCTGCACTGCTGCAAATTCGTTTTCACCAATGTGGGGACGGAGCATGAGGGATTAAGCCCATTATTGGATTTGGGTCCAGAAGGCAAGCTAGTCTGCGTAGGCAAATCCGCGCGGACGCTAACGTGAGCCGGTGGAAACGGCCCTAAAAAGCCGAATTTAATTCTGTTAAGCTTCCCGGAAAAGCCTCTAGGGAGAATTTGTAGCATCCGTACCGCAAACCGACACAGGTAGACGGGTAGAGAATACCAAGGCGAACGAGTGAATCGTGACCGAGGAACTAGGCAAATTACTACCGTAACTTAGGAAAAAGGTAGCCCCGCGTAGCCCGCAAGGGTGAAGTGGGGGGCACAAAAATGGCTCAAGCGACTGTTTAACAAAAACACAGGTCTCTGCTTAACTCGTAAGAGGAAGTATAGGGGCTGACGCCTGCCCAGTGCCCGTAAGTCAAGTCTGGAGGTGATCCCACTTTGCTCGAAAGAGCTTTGCGGGAGAGCTTTCGGCACAAGCTCGGGTGAACGGCGGTCTTAACTGTAAGGATCCTATGGTAGCGTAATCCCTTGCCGGGTAAGTTCCGGCCTGCACGAAAGGCGTAACGACTTGAGCGCTCTCTTAGTCACGAGCTCGGTGAAATTGAAATACCCGTGAAGATGCGGGTTACTTGTTGTTGGACAGAAAGACCCCGTGGAGCTTTACTATAACTTGACATTGACAGGCGATGCCAACTGTGTAGCGTAGGAGGGACCTCGCCGCAAGGCGGGGGACAATGAAACACCTCTCTTTTGGTATTGTGAGTCTTACCATCTCGCCTAAACCGGCGGGAGGGACACTGTCTGGTGGGTAGTTTAACTGGGGCGGTTTCCTGCTAAAAGGTAACGCAGGAGCCCAAAGGTTCCCTTAGCGCCGATGGAAATGGCGCTGTAAGCGTAAAGGTATATGGGAGCTTGATTGCAAGACCTACAAGTCGAGCAGGTGCGAAAGCAGGGCTTAGTGATCTTCCGTGTGCCAAATGGATGGCCCGGAACTTAACGGATAAAAGTTACCCCGGGGATAACAGGCTGATCTTGCCCGAGCGTTCACAGCGGCGGCAAGGTTTGGCACCTCGATGTCGTCTCGTCATATCCTGGGGCTGGAGAAGGTCCCAAGGGTTGGGCTGTTCGCCCATTAAAATGGCGCGTTAGATGGGTTCAATACGTTGTGAGACAGTATGGTCCCTTTCCACAACAAGCGTTTGAGTTTTGAGGGGAGCTATTTCTAGTACGAGAGGATCGAAATGGACAAACCTCTAGTGTTCCAGTTGTCGCGCCCGCGGCATCGCTGGGTAGCTACGTTTGGACGGGATAAGCGCTGAAAGCATCTAAGCACGAAGCCCACCCCAAGATTAAAACTCTGGCCGCCGAGAGGCGGCCCACACCTCCTGGGAGATCACCAGGTTGATAGGCCGCAGGTGTAAGCACAGCAATGTGTTCAGCCAAGCGGTACTAATGCGTGTGCATCTTTTTCAACTGATTCATTTGATGCTTGAAAGATTCTATCCGGTTTTCAGTGCGCTTTGGAGGCAGAGTCCTGGTGATGATAGCGGCGGGGAAACACCTCTTCCCATTCCGAACAGAGAAGTTAAGCCCGCCAGCGCGGAAAATACTGAGTCAGGTACTTGGGAAAATACGTCGTCGCCAGGACTTTGCCTCCACGGGTTTAACCCAGTGCGACCTCGAAATCCCGCGTCCTGACAACGAAGTCGTTATACTGTTCTATGTTACAGTACGATTTTATTGTTCTGGTGTTGGTCCAGTCCGAAGCCGCCTTGCCTATGTATAGCTTGAGGCTACTGTACTCGTATGTTTTAGGGTTTAACCCGATCCTTCCTGGATTATTGTGTATATATGAGGATATGTTCAATAAATCCTCGTCGGTTTTTATTAGCCTGGCCTTGTATGTTCCCTGAAACAATCTTCCCACGCGCTCGTATTTATAGTTGAAGTACGTCGTGTACTTTGATCCCAGTACTCTCATAAGTTTTGTGATATCCCGCCTGTCTGATTGCTTGATAAGCAGATGAAAGTGGTTTGGCATTAAGCAGTAGCACAGTACGGAAACGTTGCTTTTGTCGATAGACTTTTTTAGAGTTTTTAGAAAAAAAATATAATCTACCTTTGACTGAAATATGTCTCGTTTCTCCACACCCCTATTGTATATATGATAAAAACCGTTTGGGACGTAGGTCTTTATGATGTTCCTGCTAGGCATGCGGCTAGTATATACAGCTACTGTATTTTTGGAATGGTATGAACTCTAGTCTCAGTAGATATTTTTCGGGTTGAACCGGGTTAAACCCGAATTTGCCCGGCTTCTTCGCTCTCAAGTCGTATTTCTTCGGACACAATCCCAAAAAGGTCATTAGCCGTAATATCCCTAAACTTAAGCCTGTCGGATTCGGATAAACTGCTCTTCAGGCCATTCATAATAATCCAGCCCGTACTCATCATGAGCCCCTCCAGTCTTTGGGCTTTGGCTGCGTCCCCAAGGCGCTTTGCTTCTTCCATTTCCAAATACGTTTGTTTTAGTGCGTCAAAGCTTTGGCTGCCCCCGCTCGTGTACTCGGTGGAAAGGTACCATCTGATTTTCTCCCCATCCCCATATCTTGACACTGACATCTGTGCTTCGGTAAGCATTTCCGGCGATTTGGCCATACCCCCGCCCGCCTCAAACGAACGCGCAATTTGTTGGGCGTCGGCCTTCTGTTGTATTACCCGACCAATTGCGGCGTGCAATTGCGAATGTCTGGGCGGCACAACCAAAAAGTTTCCAACGTATAATACGCGTTCCGGGTTGTTTGGGTCGTATTGTTTGGCCAAGGCTGTTAACACCTCTGCCGGTATAATCCCTTCAATGGGCAAGCCTCCTTCCAAAGTTTTGTAATATTGGTATGTCTCGCCCAAAAACCCTTCGCCCATTGGTTCCAGATTCTCGGTCACAATTCCCAACAACCTTTCCTTAAAATCTTCGTAAATTTCTCGCATGGCTGCAAAACCCTTCGTCCGCATCTCGTTAGCGCGTGCCAAGAGTTCCGGGCTTCTTACGTTTTTTTGCAGCTCAATGAATGTTAAATTTAAGAGTCTACCTACAGTCTCGGCGTGCCCAATAAGCGCCGCCAAGCTTTTGGCCTCCTCCACCACTGCTAGACTCTCAGCTTCGGCGTGGTCGCCAAACTCAATGCGCGCTTCCGGCCTTTCGCCGGACGGCCGCGCCTCCGGGTTTTTTATAATCGCCGGCTCATTTACTTCAACACTGGTGGCTTCAGACGTTGGCATATTGTCCATTACTTCTTAACCGAACTCCGCAGTTCCTCAATGCGTCCCTCATCGTCCAATTTTCTCAACTTTCTCAACTCGGCAATAAGGCCAATTCTAATTTGATTGGCTTTGCTAATGTACTCAACGTGCGCTCCCACTACCTTTTTTAGTATGTCGGTGTTAGTTATATGCATGCGTTATGCTATAATCCTTTCGCTTTCGCAAGCGCGTGCGTTTAGTATAAAGTTGCTTAGTCGGAAGCACAAGCGGTACCGTTGTACTGCTGCGTATTTCTATGTCAAAAGCCAGAAAAGTAAACAAAGAAAATCCCGTGATGCAAAAGTTAATACAAGACGCCGCCGTAGACGTGAAAATTTTTAAGCCCGGCGATGTGGTAGAAGGCGTTGTGATCAGCACAAACCATTCAGCGGTTTTGCTTGACGTTGGGGCAAAAAGCGAGGGAATTATAACCACGGATGAGTTTAGCGGCGCCGATGAGGTTAGGCGGCTTAGCCCCGGCGATGCCTTATTGGCCATTGTGGTTCAAGCCGAGAACGACCAAGGTTATTTGGTTTTGTCCCTAAAACGCGCCGAAAAAGAGAGAAGGTGGCGCGACGTGGAACTTGCGTACAAACAAGGCGTTGTGGTAGACGTCAGCATAGTAGAGTACAACAAGGGCGGGCTTCTGGTTGACTACTTGGGTTTGCGAGGTTTTGTACCGTTGTCACACCTTGACCGCGTGCACTTTGCCGACAACGCCGGCAAATTTGCCACCGGCAACGAAGCCGAACTCAAAGAGTCGCTAAAGGTTCTTTCCGGCAAAGTACTCAAAGTAAAGATCATAGAGTTTGACAAAGAAAAAAACAGACTTGTCTTTTCGGAAAAGGACGCCGCCTTTGCGTACAGCCCACAAGCAAAAGAAGAAAAATTGGCCAAAGTTGTTGTGGGTAGCACGCTGGAGGGAATTGTTACCGGAATAATGCCGTTTGGTATTTTTGTCGATTTAGACGGAATTGAAGGCCTTGTCCACATCAGCGAAATTGCATGGGAAAAGGTGAATCGTCCGGGAGATTACTATTCGGTTGGGATGCCAATAAAGGTGAAGGTTTTGGGCGTTGACGAGCGTGAAAGAAAACTTGCGTTGAGTGTGAAACAGCTGGCAAACAACCCGTGGGAAGGAGTTGAAGGTAGGTATCCGGTTGGCGCGAAAGTCAAGGGTAAAGTCAGCAAGGTCGTACCCTTTGGCGCTTTTGTGACACTGGAAAAAGGGTTGGATGGTTTAATTCACATAAGTGAAGCGGCCGGACCGCTCGAAGAGGGTCAGGTTGTTGAGGCCGTTGTGACCAACGTTGACGCTCAAAATCAAAAACTGGCCTTGAGTATGAGATGAAAAGATGCTGTTAAACAGACTCACAAAAAAAGCGCAGCTCGTGTTGGAGGATGCGTCAAAAGCCTCGTATAATAATAAAGTCAGCGTAGGCAGTGTGATAGCGGCAATAGAGGGAAGTACCGGTGTGGCAAATAAACTCCTCAAAAAAATCGCGGCCGTTGAGATTGACAGAAGTAAGACGGTTAACCTAAACAGACTTGTGGAAGAAGCGTTTTATCAATCGGTAAAATTTAATCACGCGTATGTAGGCACCGAACATTTGCTCTTGGCCGTATTCCACATTGCACACTCGCCCCAAACCGAATTGGTAAAATCCGAGGTTCTAAAGCTAAACACTTTTCCACACAACATTAGGAATTTTGACACGTCTTCAAAAAAAACACCCATTTTGGATACTTTTGGCGTTGTCATAAGTCCTAAAGAAGATGTTTATACAGTTTCAAGAGACGAAGTAGACAACATGATTTCGGTCCTGCTGCAAAGGAAAAACCCAAACCCGCTCCTTGTGGGCGATGCCGGTGTTGGCAAGGATAGCTTGGTAAGATTGTTGGCACGCAGAATCTTTGCGTTAGACGTCCCGGTGGCTTTGATGGGTTATAAGGTGCTTGAGTTTGACCTTTTGGCTTTTATAGCAAGTCTGTCCAACAAGGAGAGCCTGGAATTCGGTTTGACTTCACTGCTTGAGGAGCTCACCTTTACCGACAAAACAATTTTATACATCAAAAACTTTCAGAATCTTTTTGTGGCGGTATCGGGCGGCGTTACAATTCCGTTGGCTTTTTCAATGTTCAAGTCCGACATGTCCATGGCAAATGTGCGCATGATTGCGACTATAACCGCCGGTTTGTTTGATCGAATAGCTTCGGAAAATGACCACGTGTTGGCGGGATTTGACGTTATAGACGTTTCGGAACCGAGCGAGAAAAAAACCCGTGAAATATTGTTTTCCGCGGCTTCCGGTTTTGAAAGCTTCCACGGCATTAAAATAGCCAAAGAAACAGTTAGCTATGCCTACTCCAAAGCAAAAAAAGACATAACGAGTATAAAGTTCCCTCAAAAGGGAGTTAATCTGCTTGATAAAGCCTGCAGTTGCCTTTTGCTCAAAAGCAACACCGTCACGGAAAAAATGAAGTTGTTGGTAAAGGAACAGCAGTTCCTTATAAAGGATGTGAAAGCAAATCTTGAAGCGGGAAGCATTGACAAAGCCGTGCGAGCCAGAAATGGGTTGTCGCTTGTTGGTAAGCGTATCGCCTCTCTTGAGAGACGCATTGCCACAAATACATCGCGCGTGCTGACCGTTGCAGACGTTGACGCCGCGCTGCAAAACATGGGTATTGAGCCCTTACTCCTGGCTCAGAAAATGGAAACAACGCTTCTTAGCAATTTGGCCGATAAGATTAGGACAAAAATAATTGGGCAAGACGACGCCGTTGATGCAATAACAAAAGCCCTTATAAGGGCGCGGTTGGGACTGCGGTCAACAAAAAGGCCTTTGGGAAACTTTTTGCTTTTGGGACCAACGGGAGTTGGTAAAACCGAATTGGCAAAAGTTTTGGCTGCAAAGGCCTTTGGCGAAGATAAATTGATTAGGCTTGACATGAGCGATTTTGGTGAAAAGCACACCGTAGCGCGTTTGGTTGGCGCTCCGCCCGGATACGTTGGTTACGGCGAAGCCGGCGATTTGACCGGACGAATAGACACCAATCCCGACAGCGTTGTTTTGTTTGACGAAATAGAAAAGGCGCATCCGGACGTGTTAAACATTTTATTGCAGATAATGGAGGAAGGCGAGTTGGCCGACGCAAAAGGTAACATATTCGACTTTTCCCGCGCAGTAATAATACTAACCAGCAATATGGGTACTGAAATACTTCAAAAGAAGGAAATAGGTTTTGGCGACGACAATAAGTCGGAATCGAAGGCCGAAAAGAGGTTGCGGGAAAATATGAAGAAAATACTCAAGCCCGAGCTAATAAACAGGTTTGATGAAATAGTGGTTTTTAAGAAGTTGGGCAAATCGGCGCAACTCAAAATCGTCAACTTAATGCTGATCGACGTGAAGAAAACGCTGAAAGAACAGGACATTGCCTTGGAAATTGCCGCCGGCGTTAAAAGTTTCCTGCTCGCCAACGGTTACTCCGAAGAATACGGCGCCCGCGCGCTGCGCAGGACCGTTGAAACGCACCTTTTGGATAAAATCGCCGAAGTATTGCTCAAAGAAACGGCCAGGCCGCTTAGCCTGGTTGCCATTGTACGCGGCAAAGGCGCCGACATTGAGATTCTGCACAAAGACAAAAAATCCGCCTAAACGCGGATTTTTTGCGGTACACACCAGATTGGACTACCGCCCACCAAACTACGGTCAGTATACTAATATAATTATTAGGTGTCAATGGCTTGTGTGGTGGACCTAGAGGGAGTTGAACCCTCGCATACCCGTTTGATGGACGGCGTGCCCAACCCGGTAGGCCCACCACCAAACTTTTGATAACACAAATTCTGCAATCTTTGAACCATGTAGCTTCTATTCCTACTAGACATCCAGCGATTGCTGTGGGTAGTGGCTTAGTGCTATCCTCAACTTATGCCAAAGGCCAAAACCGTGTATGTTTGCCAAAATTGCGAGTACAAGGCGTTGCAGTGGGTTGGGCAGTGCCCACAGTGCGAAAAGTGGAACACCTTTGTGGAGAGCGTAGTAACAACGGCAAAGGCGCGAACTGGCTTTAGCGGCTCAGCGTTGTCTGCGCCGGTGAAGCTTTCAGAGGTTGCATTGCGCGCAACAAATAAGGAATCAACAGGCATAGGCGAGTTGGACAGGGTGCTTGGCGGAGGAATGGCGCCGGGACAAGTAATTCTAATTGCCGGTGAGCCCGGAATAGGCAAGAGTACTCTAATTACTCAACTTGCGCAAAAACTAGGCAGCAAAAGCGTTTTGTACGTTTGTGGTGAAGAAAGCCCGCAACAAATCAAGATCAGAGCCCAAAGAATGGGGTACAAAGGTGAGAATTTGTTGATGCTGGCGGAAACAAACGCCGACGTCGTTGCCGAAGTTATGGTGAATGGCTCGTTTGACCTGGTCATTGTGGATTCAATACAGACCATGACTACGGATCAACTGACCGGAACGGCGGGGTCGGTTGGGCAGGTTAGAGAGAGCGCCCAAAAACTCGCCGGAGTAGCAAAGAAGAATTCCACCCCGCTCGTGTTGGTTGGCCACGTGACAAAAGAAGGCGTTGTAGCCGGGCCAAAAGTTCTAGAACACGTTGTCGATACCGTTTTATACCTTGAGGGCGACACACAGCACGTATACAGAATGTTAAAGACGGCAAAAAACAGATTCGGCGCGGTTTCCGAAGTGGGGTTGTTTGAGCTGACCGACGCCGGTTTGATAGAAGTCAAAAATCCCTCCGAAATGTTTTTACCCCAACAAAAAACGCCAACCAGTGGGTCGTGCGTGACGGTTGTGATGGAAGGTTTTCGCCCGATTTTATTTGAGATTCAGGCTTTGGTGACAAAAACGGCGTTTGGCTATCCAATTAGGACAACGAGCGGATTCAACGTGAATAGGCTTAAAGTCTTGATTGCAATTTTAGAAAAGCGCTGCGGGTTAAACCTTTCAAACTCGGATGTTTTTGTGAATGTTGCCGGCGGGTACAAAATTGATGAGTATGCGGCCGATTTGGCCGTGTGTCTGGCTGTTGCCTCCTCGCTAAAAGACGTCGCCCTCCCGGCCAAATCGGCCGCATTCGGTGAGTGCGGACTCTCCGGCGAGGTGCGAGAAGTTCAACACCAAACCAAAAGAACGACCGAGGCCAAGAAGCTGGGATACACAAACGTAATCTCGCCGCCGCTCACCATCAAAAAAGTCCTGGCCGAATACCTCAAAAAGTGACCAGCCCCATGGTATACAATTAACACAGCCGCTTGAATAAAAACAGCCGGTGTGTTCTACTCTGAATGGACAAGGGAGACAAGCGTTTGAATGACAAAAGGCCCCAAAACGGAAAAACTGCCCAAAAGCCCAAATTTTCGCCAAGAAGTATAGTTATTTTTGTCCGTTTTCTCATTGCCGCAATTTGTTTCATCGCCGGTTTTAATTTTTCCAACACTCTGTTCTTTCACGAGAATCCTCTGTTTGGCGTACCGTTTTTGGCCGAACTTTTAGTCTCAACCGCCGCGGCGCTCTTTGGCTTTAGCATCCTTCCAAACTGGGCAATTAGAATAAAGGCGTGGTTTGAATGGCTTGTGGAAAGCGCCGTTCGCAAAGTGGTGTCGGACTTTTGGAGCCAGCAAGCCGGACGAATGCAGCAAGCCCAAAGAGACCGCCAGAAGCGCCAAAAGCTGGAGCACGAGCAAAAGACAAAACAAACCTTGCAAAATAACGTCTTGCTAGACACATCGGTGCTAATAGACGGGCGCGTACTTTTAATCGCCAAAACCGGGTTTTTGGACACCAACCTTGTTATAACGCAACCGGTGCTTGGCGAGCTCCATTTGGTTTCGGACAGCAGCGATGTGATAAAACGCCAAAAAGGCCGCCGTGGCCTAGACATAGCCAAAGAGCTCAAAAAGTACTCAAACCTTGTGGTCTTCAAAAACGGCGGCGATGTGAAAGACGTTGACAAGTATCTCGTTGCGATGGCAAAGAAGTTTAAAATGAAACTTATGACCGTTGATTTTAATTTGAACAAATTGGCAAAAGTTGAAGGCGTTGCGGTCTTAAACGTGAACGATCTTGTTGAGGCGGTAAAGCCGGCGTTTTTGCCCGGCGAGCAAATTAAGGTGAAAATTGTCCACGAAGGGAAAGAGAAGCAGCAAGGCATTGGCTATTTGGAGGACGGAACAATGCTGGTGGTGGAGGATGCAAAGACTTTGGTTGGCGAAACGGTTGATGTAAAGGTTTCCAAGGTTATTCAATCTCCCGCCGGGAAAATGGTTTTTTGCTCACTTTTAGTACAGTAATACCCAAGCCTCCGGTATTGACAAGTGCGCCGGTAATACTTATAATCACGGTTGTGAAATACACGTCGCCTGTTACACAAAAAGGACAAATTACCATACCCAAAAGTCTCAGAGATAAACTCAACATTAGTCCTTACGGACAGGTTACAATTGAGGTGGAAAAGAATTATATAAAGGTGACTCCAACGAAAGATGTTGTTGACCTCGCCGGATTTTTGGCCGGAAAGGTAACGGTAAAAAAGGATATTCTTGAAGGCCGTCGGGCGATGGAAATTTCCTATGAGCGCGTCTAAATTTTATTTTATCGATGCGAACGTTTTCCTGCGGGTTTTTATTAATGATGACGGGCCGGCATTTATCAACTGTGTCAAGTTTTTTGAGCTTGTAAAAACCGGAAAAATTCTGGCGGTCACTTCTAGCATTGCTGTGGCAGAAGTTGTATGGGTGATGCTGTCTTTTTATAAATTGCCCAAAGATGTTGTGATAGAGGCCATTGGCGGAATAGTAAACATGCACGGACTGACAATTATGGATCGTGTTGATCATCTTTTAGCCCTTACGTTATACAAGACGCACGGTGTCAAGTACACTGATTGTTTAATAGTTTCGTCATTCTTTCAGGAGAAAGAGAAATGGGTTATGGTCTCGTACGACAAAGATTTCGATAAGCTAAAGATAAAGCGCGCAACTCCCGATTCTATATGCGCTTAAACGCAAAAGACACTCCACAAGAAGCGACTACAAGCGCAGACCGCAGAGTGTCTTTAGCAACGGAAGTTTCGCTTGCGCGAAATAATTCCTAATTGCTTCTGGACAGGAGAAGCAGGTGTGTTTACGTTAGTGTGTTTTGGCGCAAATAACAAGCGATGATTGTTATTGATTTTGCTTGAGCCGCCTATGTCGGCGATGTAAATTAGTGCATTTTGCTACGGTTGTTGGTACTTTGGCAGTTAGCGCTATAGGTTGACAAAATGCCGATTTTGGGCTAGAATCCACATTGTCATCCCGAGCGTAAGCGAGGGATCTCTGAAACTGAATACCGAGAGACCTGCTGCATACTGTGTGAAAGGTCCCTTTGGGGGCCTTTTTGCATATTCGCGCGGCTTTTGGCATCCAAGACGGCACTTTGAAAACTGAACAGATCTAGAGAGCAAGGTGCTCATAAGGGTATATCCCTTGTGGGAACTTTGCGTATGGAATGTATGGGCTCTGTAAAATTAATAGAGTTCGTACTTTACACTTTTTTGTTTTGATTTACCGCGGAAAAATCGGGTCGAATTGGGTTTAACCCAATCCAACCCTTGGCGGGGAGTCCGTTTTGGATACGTTTTCTCTTTTGTCATTCCCGCGAAGGCGGGAATCCAATTAACACTCAATCGTATGAGTTCTAATTGGATCCCTGCGTACGCAGGGATGACGGGGATGGGAACGCATCCAGAACGGACTTCCTGCCAGAAAGTTCAAAGGCAAGAGCTCCCAGTAGGTTGGATTCGCTTACCGGTTTCTACCTCCAGGATAGCGAAGACCGCAAGGTCTTTGTTTGAAAGGAGGAACCACAGAAACCGGCTCGAGGCCAACCGCCGCACCTTTGGAGATACCGCTCACTCGGCTATCCTTAGGTGCACTGACCCTCTTCCCAGCCCGCGACCCGCTAGGGGACAAAGCTT
>Ga0209210_1001709_pt1 | contig 17709 bp, 25 predicted proteins | sample RifGroA1_FD_183991 | JGI IMG/M metagenome (GOLD analysis project Ga0209210, IMG submission 183991) | Contaminated groundwater microbial communities from Rifle, Colorado, USA - Rifle Groundwater A1 (SPAdes) (version 2) | ecosystem: Environmental > Aquatic > Deep subsurface > Groundwater >...
TTCAATTGTTGTAATTCCATTTTTAACTTTTGCCAGGCCGTCTTCAAGCATGATGTGCATTCCCTCTTTAACAGCTTTTTCTTCAATATCAGCAGCACTTGCTTTACTTTCAATTAATTCTCTAATAGCCGGAGTAACTTCCAATATTTCAAAAATACCTATTCGATCCCGATATCCGGTGTTGTGGCAAACCGAGCAACCCTTTCCCCGATAAAGTCTTATTGCATTTTTACTTTCTAAGTATTGATCTGCTGAATTTTTGGGCAAGATTTTTCTGAGTTCACTTGCTGCAACTGTTTTTGACTGGCGACAACTCACACAAATTCTTCTAATTAACCTTTGGCCGATAATCAAGTTAACGGTAGAGGAAACCAAAAACGGTTCAATTCCCATGTCAATTAATCTCGGCAGCGTGGTGGCAGCATTATTTGTATGGAGAGTGGACAGAACCAAGTGGCCGGTCATAGCCGAATTGACCGAAATCCCCGCTGTTTCATTGTCACGAATTTCGCCAACCAAGATAATATCTGGGTCCTGCCTTAAAATTGACCTGAGGCCTTTTGCAAAAGTCAGATTAGTTTTGGGGTTAACTTGAATTTGGTTTACACCGTCGATATCGTATTCAACGGGGTCCTCGATAGTGGCGATATTTTTTTCCCGGGAATTAATAATTTTTACAATTGCATATATTGTGGTAGTCTTGCCGCTGCCGGTAGGGCCGGTGGAAAGAATAATCCCGTAAGGTTTTGTGTAGGCCTTTTTTAGCTTGGCAATGTCAGCACTACTCATTCCTAAATTGTCTAAGGAAAACTGTCGGGAATGTGAAGAAAGAAGCCTTAGGACAACTTTTTCTCCGTCAACAATCGGCACTATAGAAACCCTAATATCAAGCTTTTCCCCAACGTCTGCTTGCATTTTGCCGTCCTGCGCCGACAAATGCTCATCAGTCCTCAAGCGAGAGAGAATTTTGATTCTTGAGACAATTTGATTATGCAGTTCTTTGGGTAGATGGAGTACATCATGAAGAACGCCGTCCACTCGATAGCGGATTAAAGAATCTGCATCTTCCGGTTCAATATGGATATCAGATGCTTTATTCTCGAACGCATATTCTATTAGAAGATCGACAATTTTGGAGATAGGCGCTTCTTTTTCTTTGGACTTTTTTGCTTCTTCGACTTTTTGATTTAAAAGTTCGTTGAAAGTTCTTTGCATTTCTTTTTGATAAGCCTTGAGAGCGCTGGCAATATCTCGTTTGGTAGCAAAGTAGGGGATAATTTTTTCACCAGTTTTTTTGGAAATTAGAGAAATGAGCTCTTCGTCTTTAGGGTTATTCATGGCTAGCTTGATCCCGTCTTTACCTCTTTCAAAAGCAATCAGATTGGATTTTCGAGCCAAGATTTCGGGAACAACAAGCAGGAGGTCATCGGCAATATGCACTTTAGAAAGATTGATAAAAGGAATTTTTATGGATTCTGAGATGACCTTGCCTAAGTTTTCGTCGGAAATCAGCTCGCGTGATAGGAGAATTTCATCAAAAGGCGTTTTATTAGTCTGGCTTTCTTTAAATGCCTCTTTGAGTTTTTCTAGAGGAATTATATTAAGTTCTGAAAGGGTTTTGTAAACCTGATTGCTATCAAAATTTAGCACATATTGATAATATCATTATTTTCGGCTCCGACAAGCAGCCCGATTGAAAGACTGCTCCCAAATACTTGATATTGTAACGCATTGTGTTACAATATGAACGTGATTAATATTCGCAGACTTATCTGGGATGCCTGGAACATAGCACATATTGCAAGACATAATGTTACTCCAGAAGAAGTAGAACAAGTTTGCCACACTGATCCAGTAGTGCAAAAAGAAAAGAAAGGAAGATTACTTGTCTTTGGCCCAACAGATAGCGGAAAAATACTTGCGGTAATTCTTGATAAGGAACAAGAAAAAGATGTGTACTATCCAGTAACTGCATATAAGGCAAGTAAAAAACTGATAAGGATATACTTAAATCAAAAAGGAGGTGAAGAAAAATGACACAAACTAGGAAAACAATACCTGAATTTAAAAACCGTGAAGATGAGGCAAAATTCTTTGATACACATGATATGGCAGACTATCAACATGAATTTAAAACTGTAAAAGCAAAATTTACAAAAAATCTGTCAGAAGGTATTACTGTTAGATTCGACAAAACAACAATAGAAAAACTTCGGGAAATAGCTCATGAAAAGGGCGTAGGTCCAACAACGCTTGCCAGAATGTGGATTATGGAACAGTTGAGACAACAGGTGCAGAAGGCCTAAAATTCTATTTGCCGAATTTAATTTACCAACTCACCAAACTTATTATCAAGCGTAGAGAGAATTACTCGAATTTGAAGGTGGAAAGAATTTTCTTTAGCATATTTAGTGCTTGGGTTTGGTCTAATGTTTGAGTAGCCGGATTCTCAATAATAAATTCAAAGGCTTTGTCACCTTTTGTTAGAAAAACGTGATAAGCCTCCCCGTTCATAGATGGCAGGTTTGATAATAATTCACCTTGCAAACCACTGATGACAATGGTTTCTCTTTTGCCAGTATAGTTCAACCCCAAATCATTTAGATAATTATCGACCCACTGTTTTATGGATGTTTTATTGGAATTATTCTGTACCCCGATAACTAACGACGCTCCGTACATTGTTTTTTTTGATTCAGGAGGAATAAAACCGATGCTAGCATCGGAGTTATAAATATACTTGTCTCTTTGTGCTTGAGGTATATCTTGGGGTTTTGGTAAGTTCTTTAGCTCTGAAATTTGAATAGCCCAGTCGTTAGGATATTTGAGAAAGTATCCAAACTCTCTATTCGTATAAGTTTTCCAGCTTGCTGTTTCATCCTCCAATACTTGCGTTTCGGAGGACAAGTCGGCTGGCGTTGGACTTGATTGGACTTGAGAAGTTGGAGCTGTGGGTTTGGGTTTGAGCTTAAAATACCCAACGGTTGCGGCGATGCCGATAAGGAAAGCGGCGATTACTACGATTATTATTATCGGTGCAAAAGCTCTCTGCATAAACTTATCATGGCATGGTTATTTTAGAGAGTCAATAAAATTTGCAGGAGTCAAATTGGTAATTGGTTCTAGCTTCGAGAATTCGTGGTCGTAAGTTATTAGCGTTACTCCATCGGGTACCTGGTTGTAAATTAGGGAGTCGGCATATTTAATACTATGTTTTTTGTATAGGATCAGCGCTTTTTTGGTTTTTGTTTTTTCGATTAAAGTTAAGTTTCTTAAAGAAAGCACGTTTTCGATATCTTGTATGACTTGATTCTTGGCAAAATTATAAATTCTGGTTAATACATAATGAATCTCGAGTATTACGATATTTGATGAATAGGGTCTTATTCTTCCTTCTTCAACTAGTTCGAAAAGTTCGCTGCACTTTTTAAATTTTTCTTTGTCGTCTTGGGTCAAGAAACGTATAAAAACACTCGTGTCGATGAAGATTTTAGTCATTTACCGGGAGTAATCTATGTAGTCGCGGATTTTTTCTGCAGGGATTGGCTTAGCAACTTTATATTTTCCTCCAAGTGACATGAATTTAGATTTTATAGGTTCGATGATGATTTTAGATTTTTCAGCTCTAATTAACGCTTTTCCATGAGAAACTAGCCCTGCTTTTTTGCGAACAGAAACAGGAATGTGAACTTGAAATTTCGGTGTAATGGTTGTTTGTGCGTCCATTTCAATAGATATTTTATGTTATTGACGTTTTATTGTCAAGAAAATTTACTCTAGAAACTGAAATGTCGAGAGGATTTGGTTAAAGATTGTTTGTTGATCTGTATAATTGGATTGCTGAGTGTATAGTATCGCAAACTTATCTTCAGGAAAATAATATTCAATTCTTTTTTTAAAAAATGAAGAATTTTCATATTCGCACTTTAAAGCTTGTTTACCTCCTATTAAACTCTTAATTGTTTTTTCATTTTCGCATCCAGATATACCTCCGTAACCTACCCTTACCCCGTTTGAGATTGTCACTAGCGCGAAATTGCTAGAGCCACAACCACCCAGTGCTTCACTGTTATAGCCAAGAAAAATTGTATCTTCATTACACATTGCATCCGTGTTAGGTAATTTGATTTTCCAGCTGGGCGGATATTTAAAAGACACCCCAAATTTATTATCTGAGAATGTTTTCCAATTTGCTGTTTTGTCTTCCAACACTTGCGTTTCCACCGACGATAAATCTTTGGCGGACAGGTCGGAGGACAAGTCGGCTGGCGTTGAGGTGGATTGAGGAGTAGTTGTTGGTTTGGGTGTGAGCTTAAAATACCCAACGGTTGCGGCGATGCCGATAAGGAAAGCGGCGATTAAGGCAATAATAATTATTGGTGCAAAGCCTCTGCGCATGAATTTTGTTGTTTTCATACTCCGGTTATAGTTTTTAATTCTTTGATCCTTTCGAAAGCTTTATCGCCGCTTATCAAAACTAGTTTTTTCGAGATAGCGGTTGCCGCAATCAGCATATCAAATCCGGAGATTTTTTGCCCTTTTTGCTCCAGAGTTGACATATTTTGTGCATAGCTGTAGGCAATATTTTGGTCAATTTCGATTACAGGAATATCATTTGAGTTCAGGAAATTTTCGAAGTTCTGAATATTTTTTTCGGGACTAGTGGATTTGTATGCCCCTACTAAGTACTCAGCAAGCGTAATTACACTGATTACAAAACCTTCCTGCGCTATTTTTGCGATTAACTTAACAGCTTTGGGTTCGTTTCTAAAGAAATCGATTAATATGTTTGTATCAAGAAGATATTTCACAAAGAGCTAATTTCTCTTGAGGATTTTTCCCTGCCGGTTTTTACGGATTTTTTGATGATACCGGCGTCTTTTGTTGAAAGAATACCTGCAAACGAGAGAATAGAGTTTACGTTGGTCTTTTTGACGTAAGGAGGGACAATTTTGGCAATCGTTTTGCCCTTTCTTGCCACGATCGTTTCTTCGCCATTGTAGTAGGCACGATTCAATATTTCTCCTAAGTTTCTTCTGGCTTGTATAGCTGTAACTGTTTTTGTCATGCAATTGAGTGAAGTATATCAATTGATACACTTCGTGTCAAATTCTTTCTTTTGTCATTCTGAGCCCTCATGGCGGGGGAAGAATCTCATACTATAACAAAATACTTAATACTAGATACTAGAGCCCATCTCAAAACCCTCTTTGTCATCCTCGCGGATGCGAGGATCTAGATTCTCAGTCAAGTCTTCGACCGTGAGTCTCAGACCGAATCGGCTGAGAATGACAGGAGAGGAAGGTTTTGAAATGGCTTCTAGTTTATGAACTGAAATGTCGAGAGGATTTGGTCAAGGATTGGGTTATAATTGCCTATGTTATCTTTTTGTTTTAAATAAATAGTGTATCCTTCTCCTTCATGCACGAATTTTATCTTAGTCGCTTGTGCAGTGGGGTGTTGAGATTTTTGAGTATAATATTCTTTTGTAGCTTTTATATTTCCACTAATGATTATTGGTTCTGTTTTTGTTAGGGTGTCTACTGGGTTTGTCGCAGGATTGCTAAAAACATACACTGCAAATTGAGTGCTCGAATCGATCTCTCCATCCATATGTCCGCAACTTGTGATTTTTTCTGTCGTGAACTCTATGTGAATCTTGCTTGTGGAATTCTCTTCACAAAGCTCGTTATATTGAAAACTATCACCTCCGAATACTAGCCACTCTTTTGGGTAGCGAACTGTATATCCATATTTTGTATTTGTATATGTTTTCCAGTTTGCAGTTTCATCTGGAGTTGGGGATGGCAGGGGGCTTGTGGAAGAAACATTTACCGCTGTTGAATTCTTTGGAGTTGTTTCTAAGTCGCCAATTTTAGGGCGAAAGACATGAAATACTGTCAAGGTAACAGTTATACCCAACAGTAGACCAATTACAAGAACTATCAGGGGAGAGGCAAATCCAACGGGCAGTTTTTTCATTTGGGCTTAAGTCGATTATAGCTTTTGCCGATAAAATTATTTAATTAAGTCTTTAATTTTTTGAACCAAATCTTCGAGAGAAAGATCACTTTTAACTATATAGTCGTTTGCGCCCATTTTCATTCCCTGGTCGATGTCGTTTGTCTGGCCTAAGTTTGAAGCAATAATGACCGGGATATTTTTCCACTGCGGGTTTTCTTTTATTTCTTTCAGCGCTTCGAATCCGTCCTTTTTGGGCATCAGAAGGTCTAAAATTATCAGATCAGGTGTGTCAGTTTTTAAAGATTCGATCAACTCTTCACCATCGGCGGTCATTTTAACTTCATAGCCTTCTTTGGTGAGTTTTACGCGGTAGGCGTTACTTAAAAACTGATCGTCTTCGGCAACTGTTATTTTTTTCATATCAAGTCAGCTTTTTAATTTCAGTGACCAAATCATCTAATCTGTGTTCCGCCTTAATTAAATACTTTTTGACTCCTAAGTCAAGCATCTTGTGTACTTTTTCGGGACTTGCGCTATTGGATACTACAAGCACTGGGATTGTGGACCAGGTTTTATTTTCGTGGATTATTTCCATTAAGTCTATACCATTCGTGTCACCAAGGTAATAATCCAGCCAGATAGCATCAGGTTTTTTGGGAAGATTATTAAGATAATCAAGAGCCTGTTGGCCACTTGAGCAGCCGACCACGTCGCAGTCACTTATTTTGAGTTTTTTAGATATTGCTTCCAGTAGCAACACTTCGTCTTCGATTACTAAAATTGTAAGTTTTTTGGTTAGCATTTTAACTATTTATCGATACCTCTCCTTTTTTAGGTAAAATACCTTTAGTTGGTAGGCTAAACCAAAATGTTGTTCCCTTGCCTTCTTCACTTTGAAACCAGATTTTGCCATTTGAGGATTCTATTATTGATTTTACTAAATAAAGTCCAAGACCGGTGCCATCAAGAACTCTTTTGACAATATTGCTGCCTCTGAAGAATTTTTCAAAAACTCTATGCTGTTCTTTTTTAGGAATTCCAAATCCGTTATCGCTAACTTGTGAGATGATTTGGTCACCTTTTTTGGAAATGATTACAGTAATTTCCCCACCTTCAGGAGAATACTTAATAGCATTGTTTAGAAGATTCAAGTAAACCGCCCGAATTAAGTTGGGGTCAACGTGTATTTTGGGTAAATCCGGATGATAACTTACGATTACTTTTTGGTTTTTAGACTGGTATTTAAGTTTAATCTCCCTTAACAATTCCTCAAGGAGATTGCCTAAATGGGTTGATTTGGGTTCAATCATAATTCTGCCTGATTCTATTCTGCTTATATTAAGCAAGTCATTAACGAGAGCAATCATACGAATAGTAGAGTCATTGATATTTTTTAAAAATTTAGCCTGTTCTTCGTTTAGGGGTCCGGCATCGCCACTGATTAACATTTCCAAAAACCAGCGAATTGCCGAAAGGGGGGTTCTAAGCTGGTGCGAAGCAAGCGAAATAAATTCGGTTTTCATTCGGTCGACTTCTTTTTCGTGAGTTATGTCTCGGAATGTAATAATTGACCCAATAATTTCACCAGAGAGAATTATGGGAGATGTGGTAATTGCAGCTGGAAATTTTGATTTATCGCTTCTTACGTAGAAGTTGGCTGCATGATTTGTAAAGCTTTGACCCTTTGAGAGCACTGTTAAAATTGGTCTTTTGTCGCGTGAAATGATGGTTCCGTTTTTGTCTGCAGCCGGGACAGTATCTATAAAGTCTTTGCCTACAACTGCTTTTGCGTCTTGCCTAAGCATTTTGGAAGCAGCAGGATTCATTAAAAGTATTTTGGCTTCTTTGTCGGTGATTATTAAACCATCACCGACGCTGGAAATTATGGCTTCGTCGATTGCCAGCTTTTGTTTAAGCTCAATTTGGTTTTGTGGCTGTTCTGTATTGGCTGATTGAGAAGCAGGCTGCATATAAAGGGATTTAAATAACATTATCAACGCTTGAAGCGAATTTTGTCCAGTCTTTGGTGGAAGAGTAGATTTTCTGCTAAATATTTGACTATTTTTTGATTTTGGCGTTAAACTGGATCGTTGAGGTGGAGGGAGGTGACAAAATGGATAAAAAAACCACAAAAATGGTTCATATAGCTGCTTTCGCTCTTCTTATAGTTGGTGGTCTTAATTGGGGTTTATCCGGTCTAATTCCAGGTGTTAATGTAGTTAATTTAATACTTGGCAGCGTTCCAGTTCTTGAAAGAATAGTTTATATTCTAGTGGGTCTTTCAGCTGTATATATAGGTGCGACCCACATGCAGGATTGCAAGATTTGTTCAGAAAAAAAGGCTTCTTAAGTGTTTGATAGACAGGTTTTCGGCGAAGTGAGATAATATAGGTTGTATTCCTGTCCGAAGGAGGATGGTTTGGGTAGAGTTGAAGCATTAGCAACTGCTCCTGAATACAGCCCGCTTGCGATTAAGCAGGTAGATCATCTCCCATCAAAAAACGGATTTCCCAAAAATAATGGTGAATTTTTAAGATATTCTTTTGAAAAGATTATTAAAGGCGTAGGTGCTATTGAATCTCTTCAGGTCGTCAATGACGGTGAGTTGGCAGCAATAGAGTGGTTTCAACTTAGACTAAGTCCGGTTTTTCAAGGGATTGGTATGCCCAGAGGTGAAGGCACAGTTGTAATTGCAACTGGATTCGGTACGCACCCTTCCTGGTATTCTGACACAGCTAAGTTTTTCGAAAGAATCGGGTACAAGCCTAAAATTTATGATGCTGAAGCTTTTTTAAACGTGATTCCCGTTGAACAATTGATCTACGATTTTATGAATTTTCTTTCTAAACAGAACGGCAGGGTAAAATTATTCGGGCATAGCAAAGGAGGATTGCTTTCTTTCGCAACCTATGTGACCCATCACGATGAGTTTACAAAAAAAGTGGAGCATGTTGTCTTCGTCGGATCGCCAAGACCAGATTGGGTTAACTTTGCAGTTGGATCGCCTTATTTTGGCGCCCAAATAGGTTTTGGAGGGGATGATTTTAAATTTGCTGGAGAGATTCTTGATAACTCTGATATCGAAAATATCGATGGTACCATGGTTACCTCTATCGGAAATCCGAGAGATCCAATTATCCGTGGCCAATTTATTGGTAAACCGAGTGATATATTTAAAATTGATTCATCGCATCTCGGAATGAATCGACACATGCATGCTTTAAGTATAAGTGCACGCAGATTTGCCGAGTTCAACACTGCTGAAGTCAAAGCTGCTTAATTTTGATTTCAAAGTTTATACCCGTTGCCAAGACAACGATTTTAACAAGCCCTTTAAGTCAAGTTTTAATTGACAGTCCCTGCTTGTATTAAGCTTTGCTTTTCAGCTTCGAGGTTTTCGCCATTAACTTTAAGGCCTTCTCGAGCCGACATAGCAATCCCTTCGACTAAGCTTCTTATTACAAGAACGTCTTTTTTAAGCAGGTTGTCGACCAAAATTTCTGGGCCGCCAGTGAGGCTCTGGACATGGATGAAGCCAAAAAATAGACCACTTGAGCAGTTGACACTGGCAATATCGGTTGCCATTATCGAAACCACTTCGTTCATCCACGGCCCCATTTTCCTGAGCCAAACAATTCGTAGTTCCTCGACCGTGATTTGGTCAGGGAAGAGGGTAAGCGGAATAATTTGGCGGGCCGAATAGAGAATACGTGACTGGCCGCCTTCGGTGATAGCTTTTCCGTTGGTTTTTGGCCTTAGAGCCATATCAAGACGCCACATGTCGCTTAGCGCTGGGTATCTCATTTTTCACCTCCTCTCGGATAGATTTTTCGGAAATGAGGTCAATATCGTCTGATAATTTTCCCAAAATTGACAATAGAGCTGATGCTTCACTGGCAGTCAGTTTGCTTTTAATCGCGTTTTCGATCGTCTGGGTTCTTGCCCTAATCTTCTTAACCTCTTCTTTACCCTTTTCGGTCAGAGTAATTTCATATTTTCTCCTGTCCTTTTTTTGGGTTTGTCTTTTGACGAGTTTGAGTTTTTCCAGCTCGTCGATAAGGCTGACGATTGAAGCCGGTTTGAGATGCAATTTGAGTGCGATGTCAATCTGGCTTGTATCGCCCTTTGAATCTATTATCAGCAGAGCGCTGGCTTCTGAAGAGGATAGGGCGTATTCACCGGTTTTGAAGCCGAGAGAATTCTGAATTCTCTTTGATACCTTTATCAAATGAAAGACCAGAGTATGTGCCATAGTCATTGCTCATCGCAGATATTGTTAGATTACTAATAGTTAGATATCTAACCAATGTTCCTAACAGATAATATACCTCGTGGAGCCGGTTTTGTCAACAATTCGCTTTGAGTAAATTATTAAACTCTTGACAGTCAACACAGTGTTTGTAACTATTAATATATAAGGCCTGAATTTCTCAGGCCATAGCCCTTTCAGTTAAGGTACTGCCGGTAGTACACAAATTAAGACCCCTAAAAGCGCTTTCGGGGTCTTTTTTTGGGTTTTGTGGCAATTTTTGGTAGAATATGCGCTAAATATGCACGACACCACGCTTCCTAATGCTTATAACAGCCCGACATTCGGCCGGTTAGACTGGGATGCGACTTTGAAAAAGATCGTCTGGTTTTTGGGAAGGGATACTAAAGCGTCTTACGAAATTATAATCGGCACCGATTCCCAGGGGCAAAACGGAGATGTTGATTTTGTGTCGGCGATAATCGTTCACAAAAAAGGTCGCGGCGGGATATATTTTTGGGGCAAACATGAGGTTAAGCATTTGAATTCTCTGAAGCAAAGGATTTGGCAGGAAGCGTTTACCTCACTAAATCTTGCCCAGAATTTTGTTGATGATTTTGTAAAGATGGGGATACTCAACAAAGATTCCGATATGCCTCTTGAGGAAACAGAAGGATTAAATTTGGAAATCCATGTTGATATTGGGCCAAATGGAGAAACCAGAGAGTTAATTGCCGATATTGTTGGTATGATTCGCGCCAACGGCTTTAAGGTGGCCATAAAACCCTCTTCATGGGGCGCAAGCCATGTGGCTGACAGGCATGTGTAACATGACTGGAGGCCATCCTGAACGAAGTTGAAGGATCGCGGATCGACATGTGTAAATATTCTGTTCCATAGGCAAAGATTTTAGAGTTACAGCTTTAAACAAGAAAAACAAAAGCCCACGTCAAACGCGATGGGCTTCTGTTTTAAAAATATTCTATTTTAAGAATTTCTAATTATTCTAATTTCTAAATAATTTCTAAATTCCAATTAGAGCAATTAGGTCAATTTACCTGCGCTTCTTGGCGCGACTTGATTTTCTTGCCTTTTGCTTTTTTGGTTTTTCTTCCGCCTCCAGCTCCTCATCTTCTTCTTTTGTGTACCACCATGCGGCGAGAATGACTAAGGCCACCACCACAAAGATGACAAGCGCTGTTTTCTTGTCAAAGCCGGAAGTTGCAGCTGTTTCGGATGAGGCAATCTCTGCATTAGTAAAGTTAATAGTCACCTTTTGTGGGAGAGCGAGTGATTGATGAGTATTGCCTACAAGTTCTGCCATTAATGTATGAGATCCGTATGGAACATCGGAAAAAGTGTAGGTATCCTCCACGACTTTTGTTGCTGTCACCGGCGTTGGATCTTTATCGTCCAGCCAAAGATGAATATGGCCTTGTCCGGTAACCGCTGTAGTGTTTTGTTGATAATCTACAATTTCAAAATTTTCGACATTAAAAAGTATTGGGACTTTATTGCCATATATTGTTTGACCTTCGGAAGGCGTGATTATTTCCAGAGTCGGTGTGCCGGTGGCTTGAGCATTTACGGCAGTTGCAGCCACGAAAACAGCTATTAAGCTTAAAATTAAGGTTTGGATTTTTTTGATCATATTATTTTGAGAACCAATAAATATTCGAGCGGTCAGCGAACTTAGAAATACAGGGGATATTCTATGTTACGCGCCCTGAAAGCTGTCAATAGTGATCTATTTTTACTCGGAAATTGCTAATTTCGGGGTACTTTTATTGTTCAACAGCATTTTTTCGGTAATTTTTCCCACTTCGTGTTTTCTTTGGTAATAGTTAAATTTCCTAATTAGGATTTATTTAGAAATTAGAAATTAGAGATTAGAAATTCTGACACAAGATTTTTAAGTTGTTAAATTATTTGTATAATTGTAAAAATGGCAAACGAAATTCGAAACGCTGTTATCATCGGTTCCGGGCCGGCCGGGTTAACTGCTGCGCTTTATCTCTCTCGAGCAAATCTTGCGCCCCTACTTTTTGCCGGCAGTAAATGGGGTGGCCAATTAATGCTGACAACCGATGTGGAAAATTATCCGGGATTTCCAAAAGGTATTTTGGGGCCGGATTTAATGAAACTGTTTCGTGAGCAGGCAGAAAGGTTTGGGACAGAAATTGTAAACAGTGACGTGACGAGTGTGGGTTTTGGCGGGAGACCTTTTAAAATCACGGCCAATAATCAAATATATCAGGCAAAATCGGTGATTATTGCCAACGGCGCAGAAACCAGATGGCTGGGATTTGCCAACGAACAAAAGTTAATTGGCAGAGGCGTTTCTTCTTGCGCACCGTGCGACGCATTTTTTTTCAAAGATAAAAAGGTAATAGTAGTCGGCGGCGGAGACTCTGCAATGGAGGAGGCGCTAACTTTAACCAAGTTTGCAACCAGTGTGGCAATAGTTCACAGAAGAGAAGAATTCAGGGCTTCAAAAATTATGGTCGATCGGGCAAGCGTCAATAAAAAGATCTCCTTTATATTAAACAGTGAAGTAGTGGATGTCTTGGGAAAAGATAGGGTTGAGGGAGTCAAAATAAAGAACATCAAGGACAATTCGCAAAAAGAAATGCCCCTTGACGGTATTTTTGTGGCAATTGGTCATATTCCGGTGACCGATATTTATCGAGGCGAAGTTGAACTTGATGACAAGGGTTATGTGAGGCGGAAAGCTCAGATTTACGTAGGGGAAACCGATGCGCCTGGCAACTATAAAATGATGACATCGGTTAAAGGGGTTTTTGTGGCTGGCGACGTTCACGATCACCATTATCGCCAGGCAATTACCGCGGCGGGGTACGGTTGTATGGCAGCATTAGAGGTAGAGAAATGGTTGGAACAATAAATCCGCTATGTTTTGGTTCGGTAACAATCTCGCCGTTCCCGTGCTCTACGCGCACGAGTCACGGTGTCGATGTAAAACGCGGCAGGCCGCTGCTGGCTACGGCTGTATGGCTGCGCTGGAAGCTGAAAAGTGGATAGAGACAGAGTGAACTTAGTCCCTTGACTTCTATTTTAGCCTCGATTAAACTGCCAGTAAGTTAGTGTTAGTTCTGAGAACTCAAAACTAATTTGAAATGTTCAAATTATCCCAAAAATCAGATTATGGTTTGATTCTCCTCTCCTCCGTCGCTAAAGCTATGGAGGACAAGTCCAACCCCTTCATTTCCGTTTCTTCCGTTGCTAACAAAAATCAAATTTCACCTAAATTTTTATCCCAAATTGCCAGCGATCTTAAAAGAGCAGGAGTTTTGAAATCAAAGGAAGGAGTTTCCGGTGGTTACGCTCTTGCTAAATCAGCAGATCAGATTAAACTTCTCGATGTTTTAAAAGTTCTTGATGGCGAGCTGGTTGAGGGAAAATGTTTTGAAAACGGACACGAGTGCGTTTGCGGCGCTGGTGACATGTGGACAGATATGAAAGCTCAGATGGAGGAGACGATCGGAAAGAAGACGGTAGCCGATCTGGTAACTTGATATGGCAAATGAAGAGCATGGTTTAAACCCATTAGTATTGAGTCAAATACAAGATGTACTTGCAGATGCAGACTTTCTCGAGAGAGCCGAGCTTATTGACTGGAGGGAAAGAGAAGGAATTATGAAATTTAAACTTATTTCTGAACTGATTGAATCTGCGACAAGAATTGATGGCAATCGAGGTATTGATAAAAAATTAGCTCAGGTTCAGGAAGTTATTTCGTTTGACGAAATCGGTATTGTGTTTGCTCCTGACGGAGAAGGTCAACCGATTGAGGTATTTACGGTTGTTGCAGAAGATAACCAATCTAGTCTAATGATTGTGTTTAGATATTCAGTTTGGGATGAACTAGTTGCAGAAGAAGGTATGGCTAAACTTGCCGAATCTATTAAAGAAGCGTTACTGGAAGCTTACGATAAATATGAATCCTTGGAGGCAGCAAGAAGATTTACGCCGTTTTGGGCAGCAAGGGAGCAAATAATATGAATTATTGGACAAGCAAAAATGGTTGAAGAAGAAAGACCATTATCTCTAGACGAGCTACTTACTTCTGTGCAAGGGTTGGATGTATTAAGAGCGGAAGAAATAAACTGGTTCTGGGAAAACCGTGCAGAGATTTTGCGCAAGCGAAGAATTGGGGCAATCAGAGCTTCTGATGAGAGTAGAAAGTATCAATTGGAATCCAAAGCTGTTGGAAAACCGATTAGCCCTGAAAAATTGCAAGAAATTTTTGGCGAAAGAGGTCGAGTGAGGATCCAAACCTTTGCTAATGACTTAAAAATGAGAAGAAGGTGGCATAAATTTGCGGTTTCTGAAGCTCCATTTAGATTTTCAAGAAATCCTAATATGATGTTTTTTGAAGTTGGCAGAATGCAAGAAGGGGAAAAAGGGGTTGAAATTCTCTATCTTGGCACTGGCAAAACAAAAGAAACCCCTGAAATTGGAAATGAGTTTGCAGCCGATTCTTGGGGTTTTGCCGTTTTGAATTTGAGAGATGATCTGAAACAGAAAGAAGGTGAGTGAAGATGGCCGAGCGTAAAGGTGAATTTAATTTTGATGGAACACGCTCTAGTTCGATCCCAAGAGTTCTAACAGCAGCAGAGGTCAAGCAAATGGTCGAGGATGTTAGAAAAATGCAAAGAGAACAAGCAGAAAGACGCAGGAGATTGGGGATACCTCAACCCGAGGCTCTGGGTTTAACTGATGAAGCAAGACATTCTGAGTATAGAGACAATTGTAGTATTGAAGAGGATTTAGGCTAAATAACCGTTGCTCGTCAATTGACTGTACGTGGAAACGTTGGGAGGTGAAGTAAATGGCTGAGAGAAATTCAAGAGATGTTGGAGCAGAAGAAGCAATTAGCAGATTTTTGCCTGGAGTTAAACCAGAAGCAATGCATTTGACTGCAGATCAACATGAAGAAATTAGAAAAAGTGCTGCAAGGTCGGCTTTTGAGACTGAACAAAGTAGGCAAGTAAGTAGTCGTGAGTTTACGGAATCATTAGAGTTCAGAATTACTTTTTAAATAAAGATGCTACGGATTAAAAATTTAAAAGTTTCGGTTAAAAATCCCTCCTTTTCTAAAGCTTCGGCGGGCAAGGAAGAAATTTTGAAGGGCGTGGATCTTGAGGTTGGGCGTGGCCAATTGCATGTAATTATGGGGCCGAATGGGAGTGGGAAGAGTACTTTAGCGCAAGTGATAGCGGGGCACCCAGCGTATAAGGTCACAGGTGGCAGGATTCAGGTTTCAGGTAAAGACGTGATGAAATTAACGCCGGATAAGCGCGCAAAACTGGGAATATTCTTGGGATTTCAACATCCGGTGGAGATTCCCGGGGTATCGGTGTTCAACGTTCTTCGCAAAGCGAAGTATGTTGGGTTATCAGGCGATCAGGTAATCAGGTCATCGGGAAAGAAAAAACCCGACAACCCGACAACCCGACAACCCGACAACCTGAGCAAATTCAGGGAGAATTTGCTCGAATACGCTTCTTCTCTCAAACTTTCCAATGATTTTCTTCGCAGGTCGATGAACGAAGGATTTTCGGGTGGGGAGAAAAAGCGAAGCGAGATTTTGCAAATGCTGGCCTTAAAACCAAAACTCGTGATTTTGGATGAGATTGACAGCGGTTTGGATGTGGATGGATTAAAAATCGTTGCACAGGCAATCAAAAAATTTACGATAGACAATCCACGATCGTCGATAATCTTGATAACGCATTACGCTCGGATTTTGAAATACTTAAAGCCGGATTTCGTGCATGTGATGGTGGATGGGAAAATTGTTAAATCAGGGAGAATGAAGTTAGCAAAAGAGATTGAAGAGAAAGGATACGAAAAATGGCAAATGGTGCAGTTATAGCAAAGACTGACTACAAATACGGTTTTTCTAAGCCGGAGAATTATGTTTTTAAGAGCCGAAAAGGCTTGGATGCTGATGTTGTGAAGCAGATATCGGGTTTTAAAAATGAACCGGAGTGGATGAGGGAGAAAAGGCTCAAAGCGCTCGAGATTTTTGAGGCTAAAAAGATGCCGACGTGGGGAGCGGATTTATCCTCTATTAACTTTGATGACATCTACTATTACATAAGACCGACCGACAAGCAGGCAAAATCTTGGAAAGATTTGCCCAAAGAGATTTTAGACACATATGATGCAATCGGAATTCCGGAAGCAGAAAAGAAATATCTGGGAGGAGTGACTGCTCAATACGAAAGTGAATCTGTCTATCACTCCTTCCAAAAAAAGTGGGAGGACAAAGGAGTGATATTCACTGACATGGACACTGGTCTTCGCCAATATGGCGATATTGTCAAAAGTTATTTTGGCAGATCGATTCCGGCTGCCGACAATAAATTCGCAGCACTTAACAGTGCTGTCTGGTCTGGCGGTTCCTTTATATATGTGCCGCCAAACGTTTCCGTTGACATTCCATTGCAAGCTTACTTTCGAATTAATGCTGCCAACATGGGCCAGTTTGAGCGGACGCTGATTATTGTTGATGAGGGCGCCTATGTTCATTATGTGGAAGGCTGTACGGCGCCGGTTTATTCAACGGATTCTTTGCATGCTGCGGTTGTGGAGATATTTGTAAAGCGCGGTGGAAGATGCCGCTACACGACAATTCAGAATTGGTCCAGTAACGTTTATAACTTGGTAACCAAACGGGCGTTTGTAGAGGAAGATGGGGTAATGGAATGGGTGGATGGCAATTTGGGAAGTAAAATTACGATGAAGTACCCTTCCTGTTATCTTGTTGGTCGGGGTGCTCGGGGCGAAATTTTGTCTCTTGCACTGGCCGGCAATGGTCAGCATCAGGATGCAGGCGGAAAATTGATGTTTCTGGCGCCGGATACTAGCGGGGAGATTATTTCTAAAAGCGTTTCCGTTGGACGAGGTCGGACCTCGTATCGAGGGCTGGTGAAGGTTATTAAAAATGCTGAACGTGTTAAGTGCAATGTGCGTTGCGATGCACTGATTATTGACGAGGAGAGTCGAAGCGACACATACCCGACGATGCAAATAGACGAGGATAATGTGCAGATTGGCCACGAAGCTTCGGTTTCTAAAATTGGGGAGCAGCAGCTGTTTTATTTGATGAGCCGGGGTCTAACAGAAATTGAAGCGACTTCCTTAATAGTAAACGGTTTCATCGAGCCGATTGTTAAAGAACTGCCTTTGGAATATGCGGTGGAATTAAATCGGTTAATTCAATTGAATATGGAAGGGAGCGTAGGATGAAGACTATTCAGCAGGAAGTCCATTTTGATGCAAAACCGGAAGAAGTTTATGAGGCGTATGTTGATGCCAAAAAACATGGGGAATTTACTGGAAGCAAAGTTGTTTTTGAAAAGAAAGTTGGGGGAAAATTTAGCGCTTGGGGTGGGGGTTTGGAAGGTGAGAACTTGGAGTTAGTTGATGGTAGGAAAATTGTGCAAAAGTGGCGGGCGGACGATTGG
>Ga0209210_1001714_pt1 | contig 17695 bp, 19 predicted proteins | sample RifGroA1_FD_183991 | JGI IMG/M metagenome (GOLD analysis project Ga0209210, IMG submission 183991) | Contaminated groundwater microbial communities from Rifle, Colorado, USA - Rifle Groundwater A1 (SPAdes) (version 2) | ecosystem: Environmental > Aquatic > Deep subsurface > Groundwater >...
CAAGGCATATGGAAATGGGTCTCTTTCTTGGCCATTGGGTAATCCAAGAGTAACCCAGTGTTTTGGTCACACACCTTATTCATATGTCTATGCGGGAAACTTTCATCACGGCCTCGATATTGTGGACACTGCTGATAGAACTGTAAGGGCTATTGATGATGGCGTAGCCTATTTTTATAGAGGGAATTCTTTTGGGAACAATGTCCGCATATTTCACTCAAACGGAAAAATGTCCCTGTACTTGCATCTCCAGTAACAATTTAAACAAACCAATAATTAGCAATAATTATGCGATCGCATAAAATATGCTAATGTTTATTTAGTGAATGTAAAAAAAGTTCGGGCCGGGATTAAAGCTCTTTTGTCAGCTTTAAATACGAATTTCGATTGGATGCTGATTCCTTCAAGATCAGGAACGGTCAGACGTATGCTTAGTATTCACTACACCAGTTTTGCAGCAGAATTCAGTAAATTCTATCCTAGCAGCATATATCAAGGTATGAATAGTTTGCGCCGTAAAGGTCTGGTTGAACTACGGGAAACACCTAAAGGAACCGAAGTTAGAATCACCAGTGAAGGTCAAACACAAATTCTTAGACATCAACTGGGTGACTTGCAGATTAAAGTGCAAAAGAAATGGGATGGAAAATGGCGATTGGTATTTTTTGATGTGGAAGAATTAAACAGGGTGAAGCGGGACCGTCTACGGGAACTATTTATTAAATTGGGATTCAAGCCTCTGCAGCGTAGTGTATACGTGCACCCATATCCATGCGATCAAGAAATCGCGTTTTTACGTGAAGTCATTGGAGTTCCACATGCCGTAAAACTGGTAACAGCCGAAAAAATAGAGAACGATGATGATCTAAGAGTCGTGTTTGGCATTGATTAGCAATAATTATGCGATCGCATATTATTTGTAAATATTTGCCAACGCCATTAAAAATTGTTATTGTTTATTCAAATGAAGTGGTGGGGGACTGCTATCCTCTTCCTTTTGGCCGTTCTCCCGGCCTACGCAGCTTTCTCTTTTTCACTTGAACAAGCAAACCCTTCAGTCGTAGATTCTCTGGAACGAGAAGTCGAAGTTAAGTTAAACATAACTGACTTGCCAAGCGAATCGTATTTTAGAGTCGGCTGGAAAAAAGAAGGATCAAGTACCTATTTTGGGTACGTAAAAAATCAGGATGATAATTGGACAAAAATTGAAACCCTAAGTGCAGATTGTAAAAATTACTATAAAGTTTCAGACACTGGTACCACAACTCTTACCTTACTAACAAAAATGGGTTCAGATTCAACTCACGAAGCCGGAAACTATCTACTCAAAGCTCATCGATTTACATCCTCCTGTGCTAGTAATTCAGGGTCAGAAAATGAACAAATGGTTGTTTTGAATATTCCAACTCCTACTCCTACACCAATCCCTACCCCAACACCAACAGCCACCCCAACACCAACACCATCGTCCACCCCAAAACCAACTCCTTCTTCTACACCTAAACCTACTCAAACTCCTACACCCAAACCCACCTCCGTTCCATCTTCAACAACCAAACCTCAAGTTCTAGCTTCCAGTTTCCAGCCTCTAGCGTCAGCCAGTCCTACACCATCGCCAAGTCCCGAAGTTCTTTCTGCTCAAACCCCTGCGCCAGATTTGAATTGGCTGGCAGTAATGGCGGTTATTTTAGGCGGGGGAGTATTTTCTTTTTCCATCTGGCATATAATCAAAGGATATGTCCATCCCCCGCTTTCTTAGAGCCTGGCTACCCACCGTTTTTTGGGCCATAATTATCTTTAGTTTTTCTGCCAAAACCACTCCTACTACAAGTGCAGTTTACTGGCAGGATTTTGTGGTCAAAAAAGCTGCCCACCTTTTTGTATACGCCGTTCTCTCTGTTCTTATCTATCGTTCTCTGAAACTTACCACCAAGTTTAATAAGTCATATCTATTACTATTTACTATTATTATTACAATTTTATACGCTCTTACCGATGAGTTTCACCAATCTTTTACTTTTGGTCGTGAACCTACTATCCGTGATGTCCTTATCGATATTATTGGCGGTACTGCTGGACTTTCATTTTTTTTAAGATTATACTCACCCCAACTGCCCCAAAGGCATGCTCGCAAAAAAAATTAAGAGGATAATCTCCTTTATCCTCTCCTTTCTTCTCCTTTTCCAAGGCAGTATTCCTTATTCGCTAGTTGCTGCTCAAGAGGCCACAGATTCCGCTGAAATCATTGTCGAATCTAGTCCCATACCAGAGCCAACTCCGACGCCAGAGGCAATAATTTTCTCTCCGACCCCGGAACCTACTCCAGTTATAGATACAGTTACACCGGATTGGCAAACAGTTGATGGTGCAGAAGTTACTACCCAGCCGATTAGTGAGGGTCATACGTATAGATACAAAGATACTGCAGTTTCTGTCACATTTACCAAAGTCACTCAGCCAGAGTTACTGAAAATCAAAGAAGTTGCCGTCGGTGATGCTACAGGCTATGACATTACTTCTGACATGCCCGACGGAACATTTATGTACAACTTAACTCTGCCCAATCCATATCCAAGCCAGGAAGCCAAAGTCCAATATTCCGAAGACGGACAATCGTATCAAGAATTAGCATTTGAAAAACACGACACTATTCTTGTCATCAAGGATTTAAACCATTTCACCATTTTTGTAGTTATTACCAATCCAGCACCACCTCCAGCCAAAGCCCTCAGGGGATTTGTAGATAACGCTGAAGGTCCACCCGCATATTCAGAATCGGGATCCGGTTGGGTCGACGTTGGTGGAACATGTGCCACCAATTCCTACAATGGAAATAGTCGCCGTCTACCAAACACTTCTTCCGGAACGGCTACTTGGCAATTTGATGTTCCTTCGGACGGAAATTATGGAATATATTCCAGATGGACCTACAACACTGGACGGGCTACCAACGCGACTTATACAATAAATTACGAAGGCGGATCAGACACTCAAATTAAAGATCAAAAGACCGGTACTGTTTGTGATTCGTCCGGTTTTCAACTCCTGGGTACGTATTCTTTCAAAGCAGGAAATACCTATTCGGTAATTTTGGACAATGCCGGTGCTGATGGGGCAGTTGTAGCAGACGCCATTAGAATCCGTTCAGCTAATTTGACTAACGTTTACGTAGACGACGGTTATACTTCCGGCGGAGTTAACGATGGTCACACCTGGGGCCTGGACGCTTTTTCCACAATCCAAAATGGCGTAAATGCGGTTGCTTCCGGCGGCACCGTCAATATTGCCGATGGTTTATACACAACTCCCACCACCATTGATAAATCTGGGCTTTTCCTGACTTGCGCCGGGACGGGAGCCCAAATTACCGCCGGTAGTTCAGAAATTGGCATCGCCCTGCTTCCAGGAGCAGACAATGTCACCATCGAAAACTGTCTAATTACCGGAAATGGTGACGGAATCAATTTAGACAGTGTGACAGGGGTAATTATTCGCAACAATACTATTACCAACAATTCCTATTCCACCAGCGGTATTCACATTCTCGATTCTTCGGCAATTACTATTACAGCCAACACGTTTTCCGGCAACGATATAGACATTTCTAACGATTCAACGGCAGAGGTAACAGCTACTGGAAACGATTGGGGCACATTTGACGGATCTGAAATTAATGACCGCATTTATGACCAGCTCGACGACGGTTCTCTTGGTTTGGTCCGCTACGATGCTGATCCGCCCACGGTTGATGCCGGTCCAGACATCACAACCAACACTTCGTTTAATCAAACTACCTCTGCCAGTGACACTTACGGTATAGCCAATCAATCTTGGTCCCAATCCTCTGGTCCGGGAACTGCGGTTTTTGATCCTTTTTCGGCAGATGTCGACGGGACCTACGTTTTACGTCTCACGGCAGAAGATTACCAGGGCAACTCCGCATTTGATGAATTTACCCTGGTCTGGGACACTACCGATCCCGTTGATCCCACTCCCACCTCTTCCAGTCACACCATAGCCACCTGGTCTAATGACAGAACTATTGACGTCACTTGGTCAGGAGCTTCTGATGACACTTCTGGAGTTGATGGGTACTATACGGAATGGAATAGATTGGTAGACTCATTATTAAACTCGGTTTCCAAAGAATATGAGGAAGATGCTAATTCCGAAACCAGTCCCAATCGTTCCACGGCCCAGGATCATTATTTCCATATCGCTACTTTGGATAACGCCGGTAACTGGACCAGTACTGCTCACCTGGGTCCCTTTTGGATCGACGCGGCCAATCCCACTGGTTCCTGGATTTCCCCGTTAGGCGGAGCCTACTTGAGCGGCACCGTTAATCTAGAAGTTTCAGCCAGCGATGTAGGTTCCGGAGTACAACAGGTGACCTTTAGAATCCGCCCCACCGGAGGTTCATATTCCAATATTTCTATAGACACAACTTCTTCTTACCAGACGACTCTGGATACTACCACCAAACTCGACGGGGATTATGACCTGCGAGGTCTGGTCAGGGATAATTCCGGTCGCAACAATGCCAGCACCAACGCCGTAATATCTGTGACTATAGACAACACTCCGCCCCAAACCACCATTGATAGTTCACCAGCTAGTTTAGAAGCTATTTCATCTGCGGATTTTTCTTTTAGTGCCGATGAAACTGCAACTTTCCAGTGTCAGCTTGATTCCGGCGGTTTCTCTGCTTGTACTTCTCCCGTTTCATATACCAGTCTTTCCGAAGGCAGTCACACTTTTGAAGTTCGGGCCACAGACCAAGCTGGTAATACCGATCCCACTCCCACCTCGTATACCTGGACAATAGATACTCTGGCTCCAGTAGTGTCCTGGATCTCGCCCACAAACGGCCAAACTGTATCCGGTAGTGTGGCATTGTCAATTTCAGCCACTGACGCCACTTCCGGAGTTGCCACTACAGAATTCTTTTATCAACGCCAAGACGGCATAGACACTTTCCATTCCACCCCCAGTCCTTGGGATACCGCTCCCTTGCCGCTGGACAATTACACCCTGCGGACGGTAGTTACTGACACTGCCGGCAATGCTACCACCGTTGACCAAACAGTCGGAGTGGCTGCCGTAATTTCCACCGAAGGCGGTTCCACTCCCGCTTTTGGCCAAATCACTATTTCTTGGACTACCGACCGGCCTACTTCCGGCCGGATTGTCTACGATACTATTAGTCACGGTATTTTAGGAGCTGCTCCCAATTATGGTTACGCTTTCTCTACAGGAACGGTAGATGAATCTCCCAAATCTACTTCTCATACCATAACTATTACCGATTTATCTGACAACACAGTTTATTATTGGCGCACCGTTTCTGCCGGTTCTCCGGTGGCCATCGGATCTGAAAAAACTAGCCGCACCTTCAGTTACCCGGGAGCAGGGGATGGTGGCGGTGGCGGGGGAGCGTTTGCGCCTGCCGTTGCCGGAGCCGCCACAGCATTTCCACTTCTCTCTTTTGCGCCAGAAGTAGAATTTACTCCTGAAGAAACATTTCTTCCCAGCCCTACCCCAGTTCCAGTTACAATTACTGATCCAGTTACACCAATCCCCGAGGTCAAAGGCACAGGTACTTTCAACTGGTGGATAGTCATCATTCCGGCCGCATTATTGGGACTAATTATCTCTGGACTTCTGCTATGGCGTCGCCCATAATGGAGGCTAATGCCTTCCTTTCTCCGTCACATTCTTTTTCCTCATGAGTCCAACAATCAGCGGGCCAAACTCCTTCATCCTTCCTCCTGGGGTCTGATAATCGGACTTTTTACGGTTTTTCAATTAACTATCAACCAACTAACCATCAACTACCCGCAGGTACTCGGTTACGCTTCTCAAATTGCTCCGGAAACAGTTATTAAACTCACCAATCTCAAGCGTCAGGAAAATGGTCTCCTGCCTTTGCAATCCAATCCCGAACTTTCCGCTGCCGCCGCCCAGAAAGCCGCAGATATGTTTGCCAGAAACTACTGGGCCCATGTCTCACCCGTTGGTACTCAACCTTGGTACTTTATTACCACTGCCGGGTACACCTACCGTTATGCCGGAGAAAATCTAGCCCGGGATTTTTCCGAGGCCCAAGCAGTAGTCGACGCTTGGATGGCCTCGCCCTCCCACAGAGACAATCTTCTCAACTCTCATTACCAGGATATCGGTATTACCGTGGTTGATGGCACTCTTGATGGCCGGGAAACGACTCTGGTAGTGCAAATGCTCGGCACAAAGCTTTCAGCAGCCCCCTCGGTAGCTCAAGCTGCTGTAACTATAGTTAAGCCTGTCCAAGCCGCCTCCACTACGTCTACCATGAACTATGAACCAAAAACTATAAATCCATTTGATATAACTAAACTAGTTTCCTTAGGACTGATAGTTATCTTTATTGCGGTTCTTACGATTGATGTTATTAGCGCCTACCGTAGTAAAATTGTCCGCTGGACCAGCAAGAGCTTTGCTCACCTGTTATTTTTGCTTGCCCTCTTAATTGCTGCTTTAATTATTTCTAAAGGTCAAATCATATGACATTTGAAAGAGATTTCGCTCACCACCCCATGCATTACTTCACTCTCCTGTGCATCATGCTCGTTGGGCTGTGGGGCATTTTCTGGTTTAATTATTCCCGTGCAGTTCAATTAGGCATTATTTTGAGTATGGCCTCATCGTACGTAGTCTGGGGGATTGTCCACCACGCCCACCACAAAGACCTACATATCAAAATTGTTTACGAATACTTACTGGTAGCTTTATTTTCTGTGCTTATTTTTGCTTCTCTTGTTTTTCGAGCTTGAAACACCGTCTTTTTACCGCCATCGATCTGCCCGAAGCCGTATCCTTAGAAATAGCTGGGCTTCAAAAAGATTTGGAGCGGCTTAAGTTGCCGGTAGTCTGGGACAACACTTTTCATCTCACCTTAAATTTCTTAGGTCAGGTTACGGATCCCGAAACCGGCACCATCAAAAACCTTATTTCCGACACCACTAAAAGCTTTTACTCTTTTACCATCCGGCCTCTATATCTAGACACCCTTTACAGCCGCCACGACCCTACCGTTTTATATCTTACCTTATCTAAATCCGATGAGCTCCTCGAGCTTCAGGATTCGTTATCATCAGCTCTTTCATCCATTACACCCCAGCCCAGAAAATTCTTGCCCCACATCACTATCGGCAGTTTCAAACGCACCGATCCGGTGACGACCAAGCATTTTATAGATGTGGTTTCTGATTTCGCCCCCCCCGAATTTTCTGAAATTCCGGTCGACAAAATCATCCTCTATGAAAGTCTTCCCTCTAAAGCGGGGACCACTTACCGCCAAATTTCTCAATTTATGCTACAATCACAAACTATATGAAAGGTGTTATTTTGGCAGGTGGCCTGGGAACCAGACTTTATCCCCTAACACATGTAACCAACAAACATCTTCTCCCCATCTACGATCAGCCCATGATCTATTACCCAATTCAAACCCTGGTTAAGGCTGGTATTACAGACATCATGATTATCTCCAGCGGTCCTCATTCTGGTCAATTCATCCAAATTATTAAAAATGGCACAGAGTTTGGTATCAGACACTTAGAATATGGCTACCAGGAAAATCCCATAGGTGGATTGGCAGACGGGTTAAAGATTGCCGAAGCATTCGCTGAAGGGGGTCCCATTGCATTTATATTAGGAGACAATACCACAGACGCCAACATAACCCCGGCAGTCAAAGCGTTTAAACGCGGATCTGTCATGTTTCTCAAAAAAGTTCCCGACCCCAGGATGTTTGGGGTTCCGGTTTTTGACAAAAAAGATCCTAAAAAGATAATTGGTATAGTCGAAAAGCCCAAAAACCCCCCATCTCAATATGCCTCTGCAGGTGTGTATATTTTTGACAACCGCTGCTTTGAAGTCGCCAAAAAACTCAAACCATCCCCCCGGGGTCAACTGGAAATTACCGATGTGCAAAACTTTTACATTAAAGACGGCAGTATGAAATGGTACGAGCTGGATGGTTTTTGGAGAGATGCGGGCACATTTGAGGCTCTTTTAGAAGCCAGCACATACTGGGCCAAGAAAAAAGGAATAAAAGTATGAAAATACTAGTTACCGGCGGCGCGGGTTTTATTGGTTCCAACTTTATTCATTACTGGCTTAATAAGTACCCAAATGACCAAGTGATTAATTTGGATGCTTTGAAATATGCAGGCAATTTAGAAAACTTGCAAGACGTTGAAAATAATCCCAAGTACAGTTTCGTTAAAGCAGACATATCTAAATTTGACGAACTTGAACCAGTGTTTAAAAATGGAGTTGATATAGTCGTAAATTTTGCAGCCCAGACACACGTGGACAGATCTCTGTACGACCCATATGAATTTATCAACACCAACATTATTGGCACCAAAAATTTATTAGAGCTATCCTATCAACATAAGGTCCAAAGATTCCATCAAATTTCCACGGACGAGGTATTTGGAGATTTAGCCCTTAATTCAAAAGACAAATTTACAGAGACCACGCTTTTAAAACCAAGCAATGAATATTCGGCTACCAAAGCCTCAGCAGAAATGTTAGTTATGGCATACAACTTTACCTACAAACTTCCCACCACAATTTCAAATTGCACCAATAACATTGGACCTTATCAGTACCCAGAAAAGCTTATGCCGCTAGCCATAACCAACATAATGGAAGGCAAAAAAGTCCCAATATATGGCACAGGTCAGAACGTCCGTGATTGGTTGTATGTGACTGACCACTGTAGTGCCATTGATCTCATCCTTAAAAAAGGCAAGATAGGGGAAAGATACATGATTGGATCTGATCATAAAGAAATTTCAAATATTCAGCTGATTAAAAAAGTCTTAAAAATAATGAAAAAAGACGGAGATTGGATGGAGTTTGTCACAGACCGTCTGGGACACGATCGAAAATATGCCGTTGATTGGAGCAAAATTAAAAAACTGGGTTGGAAACCGAAATACAAACTGGACGATTCTATCCGTTTAACTGTAGAATGGTATATGCACAACGAGTCTTGGTGGAAAAAGATTAAATCTGGAGAATTTCGTAAACATTACGAGAAAACTTACGGTAAAAAATAATTAATATGAAACTTGATCCACTAAAACTCACATCAACCAAACTTACAATTCATTCAAACTGGGAAGGAGCTACCATTCAGGGAGTTTACTGCAAGAATCTCAAAACAAACGTTGATGGTCGGGGGGATTTAACAGAAATTTGGAGCGAAGGCTGGTCTGACCCAAACATACTTCCCCCAAAACACGTTTATTACAATGTCACTGACCTAGGAGTGTCAAAAGGTTGGCATTGGCACGAAGAAACATATAGTCAATTTGTTTGTCCAGCAGGAAAAATGCAAATCGTTCTTTTAGATCTCAATGAAAAAAGTCCCACTTTTGGCCATGTTAACCAATTTATATCTAGTTACAAAAATCCCTTATTTATTAAAATCCCCCCTTTTGTTATTAAAGGTTGGAAAGCATTAGAAGAAAATGCCCTCATTATCAATTTCCTGACATCTGCAGGAAACAAAGATAATGGAAAAATCCCCTTTAATACTTTTTTGTCGGACATTTGGCAACCTATTTCTGAATAATGAAGATTTTAGTTACTGGTGCTTCAGGGTTAGTGGGGTCAAGATTTGTGGAGTTGTACCCAAATCCTAGTGATCTCCTTACCCCGGAATTAAACGAATTTGATCTCATGCAACCGGATGAGTATTTGGCTAAGAATAATCCAGATGTAGTTTTAAATTTTGCCGCTTATACCAATGTCTCCGAAGCCCAAAAACAACGGGATGATAAAAATGGACTTTGTTGGCAAATCAACGTCGAAGGCACCAAGCGATTGGTCTCAGCTTTGCCCATCAACACCCGCTTAATTCACATTTCTACAGATATGGTTTTTTCCGGCTCTGCATCCGACCCCGGTCCCTATTCTGCTGACCATAAGCCAGAGACTAATAGCCAATTGCTAACCTGGTATGGCTATACCAAAGCAGAAGCAGAAAGAATTGTAGGGAACAGGGGCACTATCGTCCGTCTCATTTATCCTGTCCGGGCCAAATACCCAGCTAAACTAGATTATTTAAGAAAGCCCTTAGACTTATTTAATCAAGGCAAACTTTATCCACTTTTCACCGATCAACATACTTCTTTGACCCTTATAGACGAAGCATGTCTATCTTTGCAAAATATTATTAACGAAAACTTATCTGGAGTTTTTCATATGAGCTGTCCTGACACTTTTACCCCATATGAAATATATATTTATCTATTGCAAAAATTAGGTAAAGATATTTCCGGTGTGCAAAAAGCCTCAGTTGATCCCAAACGCTATCCTAAATTCGGCGGTCTCAAACCCAGTTTCAATTTCAGTCCCTGGCGGCAAGTCATTGATCAACTGATTCAACAAGGCATTGGAACCTAACGTAGAGATTCCAAACCGGGTCCAGACTGAACCCCCTCTCTGTTCGAATTTTTTAAATATAGTGTGGCTTTAACTAAGAATTCCTGAGTAGCCTGATTAACTAATCCTTTATATTTTTCTTCATCAAACAACCTTAGCCATTCCAAAGTTGGGTCAACCCTCAACACTCCCTCATTCCAACGAAATGTTCCGTCTGGATCATGTTCCCACTCTAATATTTTTCCGAATCTCCCAGCGCTTCCCACCATTCCCCCATGCGACTTAACTATAAATGGCCACTCACCCTCGGGAAATCTCATGTTTGTTTTCCCCTGGCTTCTTACAATGTCAAGAGCTGCTGTTTCAGATAGTACCCAAGCTCCACTACCCATATCAAGAAGTTCATTTTGGCCAAGCGACATAGAGTAAGCCTTAGTCAGAATAGCTTCCGGGACAACCTGGGAATAGGGATATGTAACAGCATCTCCTCCCCAATCACGCCAAGGAAATGGGCGATGGAAAGGAAACGAAAAACCATCACTAACGTCTAGAGTTATCCAAGGGTTCTCCGACTCATATATGAGATCATCTAATTTTATAGACTCTCTATTCACGGTTAAGAAAACTTCATTTCTAAAATCTGGTTTATTCACCCTTGCCTTAATGTGTCTAATCATTTTATTCAATTCCCTTGGGTATTTGTGAGCGGCAAAAACAAGTCTATCAATACCAATAAATAACCTTGCTCCTGAACCTACGGATTCATGCGATAAACATTGTAAGTAATTTTCCTTAATTCTGACATTTGTATCCGGCTCCTGATCTTTAGAAACCGGCTCGTATACAAACCTTACCCTAGTTCCTTTGAGCACGTCTTCAATAGCTTTAGAAGATTCAGTCCGAGTAGCTGAGATTAAAATAGGAGTTTGTTCTGCAATTCTCGCCAACATAGCCAAACCACCAGTCTCCAAACGTCGTTTTATCATTCCATCCCCGTCATGTAGAGGCCCAACTATTGTTAGATTCGGCATACTATCCTTTTCTCCATTTTAGCGAGTATCATAGGTATGAATAAGTTTTTGATATTTTTGTATTCCAAAACAATACTATTGGGTACAAAAATAAGACACTACCTAAAATAATAAAAATATAGTATGGAGATTTTTCAATAGTAAAACTGAGAAATGCCATGACAAGACCAACAACTCGACCGATAGCTAATATTAATTCTCTACCCGGTATTGCAAGCTGAAGATTTGAATGACTATCTATGATCATTGCAGTTGAAACATTCCAAAACAATGGTAGAAAGAATTGAATAATTCCCGTTAGAATAATCCAGCTTGCAAGGTTTGAATTAACAAACGCTAAAAGTGTTGTTGTGCAAGCCATAATAATTGTTAGTGGGTAGAGAAAAACAGTTCTTTTTTGCAACTTGTCAGTAATCTTACCTAAAGTAAAATTAGCAATAATACTAATTAATGCAAGGTAAGACAGAAAAATACCATATTCAAAAGGTGTTTTTATAAAAAAAAGAGTGTAAATGGGTATAACTCCAAAAGGCAAAGCTTCCCAAACACCTTCTAAAAAAATAAACATTCTTGTTGCTTTTATTTCTCTTATTGCAGCCTTAATTTTATATGATACTTGAAAATCTTTCTGTAAACTAACTAAGTAAAAAGAAATTAGAAAAGAAGTAGAAGAAACCATCCATATAATAACTAAATTTATTTGAGCAACATAGCCAGCTACAAGAGGGGCTATAATCCCAATTAAACTTGGGGCAATAAACATTAACGCCGAACTATGACCTTTTCTTTCTCGTGGAGTATTCTCGAAGTGAGCTATGTTGTAAAAGACAAAGAAAAAAAACATAGCAAAGCCATTTATAAAAGAAGCAATATAAAATTGAGGGACATTGTAAATTTTTATGGAAAGTAGAATGTATACAAGTGACGAAACTAGAGCCAAGCGCCAGGAAATTTTGGCAGTAAATGTCGTCAGTGTAATTAATAATAAAATTTGAGCCACAAACCTTAAGACTGTTCCAAACATCATCTGTTGTAGACTCAAGTTTTGAGCCAGAAAATGGGTTGGAAGAATTGACGTGCCAAAGACAGTAAACCATACGAAGGAAATATAAAATGTAAACAACAATAGAAATTTCTTATTAAACATATTAGGTTAAACCCTCAACTCCTCTTGACCAATTTCCCTCATTAAAACGGACTCCCTCAAGATACTTAATTACACTACTTATATGCACAAGAATTTTTGGATTAACCAAGTCCGGATACTGTCTAATTATGTTTAACCCATCACCGTCATTTAATGGCCCGACTATTGTTAGGTTCGGCATATTATCCCTTTCTCCATTTATTAATTTCCCTATGGTTTCCAGATAATAGCACTTTCGGCACTTTCCAGCCATTGTAATCTTCAGATCGGGTATATTGAGGGTATTCTATTTCCCCCTCATTATGAGATTCCTCTAATAGAGATTCCTCGTTCCCTAACACTCCAGGTAATAATCTGACAACTGTATCAACAACCACCATGGCGGGAATTTCTCCTCCGGATAAGACATAGTCTCCGATAGAAATTACCTCATCAGCTATATGCTCATGCACCCGGTGATCTACGCCTTCATAATGTCCGCAGATAATAATCAAATGTTCATCTTGTGACAATTCTTGCGCCTTTTTTTGATTAAATTTCTCTCCTCCCGCATCCAGTAAAATAACTTTTCCCTTCCCCATAGCTTTTACCGCAGCATCGATGATATCTACTCTCATAATCATTCCAGCACCTCCCCCATATGGTCGGTCATCGACCGATTTGTATTTATCCGTCGCCCAATCTCTTAAATTATGGATTTCTATTTCAACTAACAACTTGTCCTGAGCTCGTCGAAGGATCGAGTAATCAAACGGTCCGGAAAACATCTTCGGAAACAAGGTTAGAATATCAATTTTCATAAAATCTTTTAATCATTTTACACACATAATCAACTTGCTGCATTGTCATCCCCGGCCGGCAAGGCAACGATAAGATCTCTTGTGTAAACAGTACCGCTTTTGGACAGATCTTTTTGTTTATTACTTTTTGATTGGGAATTGATAGTGGATAGTGCACAGCAGTTTCAATACCCTGCTCCTTCAAAAATTCTTTTAACTGGTCTCGTTTACTGCCCCTAATTACCAGCAGATGATAGTTACCGGCGTTATTTACCGATGAAAGATATTTGTGGTATCTGTCAGCAATTTTTTGTCTCTCTTGGTTTTCTTCATCTAAGTATTTTAATTTCACCCGCAGAATAGCCGCCTGCATCTCATCTAGCCGGCTGTTTAATCCATATCTGGTGTGCACATATTTTGCCTGTTGCCCGTAGTCTCGTATCTCTCTACACACTTGTGCCAATTTTGAGTCATTAGTAGCAATCGCTCCTCCATCCCCCAAGGCTCCCAAGTTTTTGGTTGGATAGAAGCTAAAACACCCCATTACCCCAAAACTTCCCAGTTTTTTTCCGTGATAGGTCGAACCATGAGCTTGACACGCGTCTTCAATTAAATAAATCTTATGTTTTCTGCAAATATCTTGGATTTTGTCTAGATCTACTGGATTACCATATAAATGCACCGGAAGAATTGCTTTAGTCTTGACAGTAACCACTCTCTCAATCAGATTCGCGTCAATTAAACCCTTCTCGTCGATATCCACAAACACTGGTTTTGCTCCTACGGCCATTATTGCCAAGGTGGTAGCTACTGCAGACACTGGTGTAGTAATGATTTCATCTCCAGGACCAATCCCCAACGCCATTAAAGATATCTGCAACGCTTCCAACCCATTGGCTACTCCAACCACTTCTTTTACTCCTAAATATTTGGCAAACTCTTGCTCAAATTCTTTTACTTCTTTACCTAAAATATACCATCCGCTATCAACAACTCTTTTAATGGCCTCAAGTATCTCTTTCCGATGAAGTTTTGTGGATAATTTTGTGCTAACATCCATACCAGGCAATTATATCAAAGCCCTGTTTATGGCCAAATTAATTGAGGTTAAAACATTTAACAACCGTATCAAAAATGGCATTGTTGATTCTAAAAAAGCTGCAGCCCTATCAGTGTTAGAAAACATAGACATTGGATTCAACCCTCGTAGAATTTACTGGCTCTATGGCCTTTCTGCGAATGAAATAAGAGGCGGTCACAGACATAAAAAAATTAAACACGCTTTAGTTTGCACATCAGGCAGTTGTGAAATATATGTTGATAATGGTATCGATCAGAGAGGGACAATCTTCAAATTAGACCGCCCTGACAAATGTCTATTGCTCGAACCCAGAGATTGGCACACCATGCAAAAATTTACAAAAGGGACAGTTCTCTTGGTTCTTGCTTCTACCATATACAATTCTCACGACTATATATACGAACCCTACAAAAAGGGATAAGATTAGATTATGAAAGCCGTAATAGTTATCCCCACTTACAACGAAGCCAACTCCATCGGCAAGATGATAGATTACTTATTCGAAAAAGTCTTCCCTTCGGTCAAGGGGTGGACGTGCCAGATATTAGTTGTCGACGACACCTCTCCTGACGGTACCTATAAAATTGTTGCTGAAAAACAGAAAAAATATCAGGATTTATTTCTTTCTTTATCAAAAGAAAAATCTGGTATTGGCGGCGGCTACGTCCGGGGTTTCAAGTATGCCATGGATGAGCTTCATGCCGACGTCATTATTGAGTTTGACGCTGATTTTCAGCATCCACCCGAGGACATCCCGGTTATGTTGGCCGAAATTGATAAAGGGGCTGATTATGTTCTCGGATCTAGAAATATCCCCGGAGGATCAGTTCCCAAATCCTGGAACTTCACCCGGGTATTCTTAAGTAAATTTGGTGGCGGATTTGTAGCCCGGATTATTCTTTTCTTCCCTTGGAAGTCTTTCTTCCAAATCACTGACCCCACCACCGGTCTAAAAGCCAGCCGGGTTAAGGGTTTTGTAGACCACATGGATTTAGATCATCTGTATTCCCGCCAATTTGGTTACAAGCTGGAATTTCTTTACCAAATGGTCAAACTTAAGGCAAAGGTAAAAGAAATTCCCTTAAGATTTAGTTTGCGTGAAACCGGAGAAAGCAAAATTTCTCCGCAGACACCCAAAGACATATTAAGAAGCGCTATTCTTTTACGTTGGTTTGATCCCTTCACCCAAAAAATAATGAAATTTGGCACAGTAGGTTTTGCAGGTTACTTGGTCAATGCCTTAACTCTCCTTTTATTTACTAGATTAAATTTTCCTAGTTGGGGAGCTTGGGGCCTGTCTACCGAACTGGCCATTATCAATAATTTCATTTTCAACAACATCTGGACTTTTAGAGACCAGCAAATCAAAGGTGTGAGAGGCTTGGTTTCTAAGTTCCTTCAGTTTAATCTAACCTCTACTGGAGGATTATTGATTCAGGTCGGAGTAGGTATGGTTACAGACTATCTAATTGGTTCACAGTACCGCCAAATAGTTCTACCTCTTACTGTTGTTTTCTTAGTTTTGCCTTACAATTACCTCATGTACACTCTCGTCATCTGGAGAAAAAAGGCCCCCAGTCAGAAATAGCCACCGTATTGTGAGCCAGGAAGTTTAAGCTGTAAAAATACATAGGAATTAACAAAAGCAGCAGTGCCCATTTAACTTCTTTCTTGTCCAAAACATCAGACAGTCCCAACAATACTACTGGGACCAAGGGCAAACTATATCTGGCCATATCCCGGTGAGATACAAACAAAATAGTGGTATAAAAAACAGCCCCCCACCATCCCCAAATCCGGTTTTTCCGAAAGGCTCTGATTATTCCTACACCTCCGACCAGATATATCCACAGCACATCTTCCAGCCACCAGTTACCCACCCACGCTTGATTGCTGTCAAACACTCTAAATGGTAGTGCTTGTAAGTGAATATTGTCCCCGGAATGAAAATAAGCCCAAAAATCTCCGGTTCTTAAGTAATACAGACTAAATACCGCCACCACGGTCGCGGGAATTAGTAGTGTTGGCCAAATTTTCCGGTCAAACTTAGAAGCCATTAAAAAAGCAGGGAACAATAAAATTCCCGGACTTTTAGTCAGAGTGGCCAATGATCCCATCAAAGCAGCCCACCAATACTTTTTCTTCCCAAAAAAATACAAAGCCAATATTACCCATAAAATAAATAGAGTTTCTGGACTACCGACCGACCGGACTACCCACATTCTTGGCCAGGCAAACAGCCAAACAAGTGCTATCAGGAGTGGATTTCCCCATTTAAACTCTTTAAATATCTGATAAATCACAATCGCTCCCGCAACAGTAGCTATAACATTTACTGCAATTGCCGCCAGCGGAGTGCTTCCCAGTAGATTAATTAGGGCCGGATAAAATGGAAAATGGGCCGGATAATACTCTAAGGGCAGTGGGAAGGAAAAATGACTACGGATGAAATCTTTGTTGTACCAACTTTTAGCGACCACCATATAATAAGGGCCATCAAAATTTTCATAAACTTTTACCATTCCCACAGGTATCCACAAAGCCAAAGTCGAAAAAATCGCTACCAAGGCTAAGATCATCCAATTTTTCGCCTCTCTCATGCTATTATTGTAGCATGCGAACCAGCCTCTCCGTTGTCATTCCAGCCTACAACGAACAAGATAATATTTCCTACTGCTTAACTTCAGTTTCATCCGTCGTAAAAAAGTTCAAACTCGACGCTGAAATAATAGTTGTTAATGACGGATCCACAGACAAGACCGGAGAAATAGCCAAAAAGTTTATCAAGACAATTCCCAATTTAAAAATTGTCACTAACCGCCCAAACAAAGGCTATGGTGGATCTCTCAAAGCTGGCTTTGCTGCTTCTTCCAAAGAGTTTATTGTCATGTTTCATGCTGATAATCAATTCGATTTTAATCAGGTTCAAAAGTTTATTTTAAAACAAGCCGAAACCAATGCAGATATAGTCAGTGGTATCAGAGTGGCAGATTCCGATCCCAAATACCGCCAGTTTATGCGCTGGGGTTGGAATACTCTGGTTCGAGCCATTTTTGGCTATCTGGCTACAGACATTGATTGCGGCTTTAAACTTATAAGAAGAAGTATTTTAAAAAGATTTAGTCTGCCGTCAGACGGAGCCATGATAGACACCCAAGCTTTTGCAGCCGCCCGGGCCAGAGGCTTCAAAATTGTAGAACTACCGGTTACTCAT
>Ga0209210_1001715_pt1 | contig 17691 bp, 15 predicted proteins | sample RifGroA1_FD_183991 | JGI IMG/M metagenome (GOLD analysis project Ga0209210, IMG submission 183991) | Contaminated groundwater microbial communities from Rifle, Colorado, USA - Rifle Groundwater A1 (SPAdes) (version 2) | ecosystem: Environmental > Aquatic > Deep subsurface > Groundwater >...
ATAAATCAAAGCAACATATTCAGGCAGTGGGACGCAGGAAAGAAGCTGTAGCAAGAGTGCGGTTGGTTCCCGGCAAAGGTCAAACTACTGTCAACGGAATACCAATTGAAAACTATTTTCCCTCGGAGGCTGCCAAAACTAAATATTTAAAACCGTTTCATCTTACAAAATCAGAAGACAAATACTTTGCTTCTATAAAAGTAGCAGGATCCGGTAAAAGTGGACAGCTTGATGCGGTAGTTCACGGAATAGCACGGGCATTAAACGAAGCGAACCGTGATTTTAGGCCGTTTTTAAAAAGAGCCGGACTTTTAACTAGAGATCCAAGAGTTAAAGAACGCCGCAAGTATGGTCTTGCCCAAAAAGCGCGAAAAGGCAAGCAAAGTCCAAAACGGTAGTTTTGGACTTTGCGCAGTCCTTCAATGTCTCACAAGGCCTGTTTTTTAAAGGAAAATTTATTTAGCACCAATATCGCCACCTGCATCTTTAGGCAAGTCAGCGCCTGGTGCTGAAGAATCATTCTCGGGCTTTGGTGATTCTGGAATACGTGTGGTAAAGGGCCCTACAAGCTCCAATGGTGCGTGGTGTTCTCCATCTCCAGGCATAATCGGTTTTTTTACAATAGTTCGCCAAGCTTCCCTGGCACCTTCACGAATCCCCATATCTTATTAATTAGAACACATCCTGAAATTGTTTGTAAAGTTTACAAAAAATGACAAACGAAATCCTCTCCCGTACGAACATGCAAGGATAATTTCGATCTAATCTACCTTTTTTGTTCGGTTATTCAAAGCTTCTCGTCGAATCCTGGCTGATTCGATTGGTGAGAAGGTTAATGGTAGTGGAACTTCCGTCCCTTTAAAAACCGGAGTCACCTCTTCGGGAACTCCGTTGGGAACAGAAGCAAAAGAGGGTTCGCCCTCTCTTCCTCCATTCATGATTAAACCTTAAAAAAACCGCCCGCCATTTCTAGCGACCGTTTTGGAAATTTTACCTCGTGTTATGAATCTCTGTCAACCAGCTTGTCGGGGAGGGGAGAATCGAACTCCCGATACTGCACCCCCAGCGCAGTGTGTTACCACTATACTACTCCCCGCAGTTACCCTAAAATAATACCACTACTTTTTCGCTTGCGAAAAAGCAAAGTTCTTCAAGCGAGCAGTAAACTAATATAAACTGCGAGCGAAGAAGGTCTTTATACTACTCCCCGGCGTCGAAATATTTTATCACCTATTGTGTTTTTATAAAATGTATAGTAAAACTAAACTAATTCTGCCCTTAATTTCTTCATGACTATTGACGCCAAAAAGCAAGCGATTTTAACTGCTATCTCCCAAATTGAAAAAGCCTACGGTAAAGGTTCAATAATGAAGATGGGTGAGTCTGTTGGCAAATTCGAAGTGGATGTAATCCCCACCGGAATTGTCCCTGTAGATTTGGCACTTGGTGTTGGCGGCCTTCCGCGCGGAAGGATTGTCGAAATATACGGCCCCGAAGCATCCGGCAAAACTACACTCACCCTTTCTGCAATTGCCCAGGCCCAAAAAGCAGGCGGTAATGCCGCATTAATAGACGCAGAGCATGCACTCGATCCGGTATGGGCACAAAAAGTTGGAGTAAATTTAGATGACCTTTTAATTTCCCAGCCGGACACAGGTGAACAAGCTTTGGAAATAACCGAAACCCTAATCCGTTCCGGCGCCGTTGATGTTATAGTTGTCGATTCCGTTGCAGCTCTCGTTCCCCGGGCCGAAATCGAAGGCGAAATGGGCGATTCAATGATGGGAGTCCAGGCGCGCTTAATGTCACAGGCGCTGCGTAAACTAACCGGCGTAATATCCAAATCAAAAACGGTTGTCATTTTTACAAACCAGCTCCGCGAAAAAATCGGTGTTATGTTCGGTAACCCCGAAACAACACCCGGTGGCCGGGCTTTAAAGTTTTATTGTTCAATCAGGCTTGATATCAGGAAAATTGAAAATATCAAAGACGGTGACAAAATAATAGGATCCCGCCACCGCGTAAAAGTAGTTAAAAACAAAGTGGCTCCGCCTTTTAGGATTGCCGAGTTTGACATCACCGGGGAAGAAGGGATTTCCAAAGAAGGAGGGCTTTTGGATATCGCTGTCGAAATGGGACTAGTTTCAAAAAGCGGTGCTTTTTACAGATGGGGCACCAAATTAATCGGTCAGGGTAGAGAAAGCGCAAAAGCATATTTTGTTGAACATAAAAAAGACTACGCGCAAGTTGAAAAAGAAATTTGGGCGAAGGTGAAAAAAGGTATGCCCACCAAAACCGACCTGACAGTCAATCATGAAGACGAAGACAGTGGGATTTTAGAAGAAATTGCTGCGGCTTAAATTGTGCCACAAATAACTGCTGTTACCCCCCAAAAGAAAAAACCCTCGAAATACAATATTTTTTTAGATGGACATTTTGCGTTTGGCATAGAAGCCGAAAGCTTAATAAAACATAAGCTTAAAGCAGGTCAAAACTTATCCCAGGAAGAAATAAAAGGGATCATAAAGGAGAATAAACTTGGTAATTTGGTTAATAAATCTTTAAACTTTTTATCATATCGCCCAAGAAGCCAAAAAGAGGTCGAAGATTATCTGGCAAAAAAAATTGCGGCTGCCGAAGAGATTAAATTTAGCCAAGCAAAAGCAAGCAGCCTGGTACCGGAAGTAATTGCAAAATTAAAAAAGTATAAATATATAAACGACTATGATTTTGCTAAATGGTGGTTTGAGTCAAGATTAAAATCAAATCCCAAGGGGCCTAGACTAATTGAAATGGAGCTAAGAGGAAAAAATATAGATGGGCTAATAATAGAAAAAGTATTAAAAAGCTTTTCCAATCAAAAGTCAGTTGCCCTGAAATCTCTAGAAAAGAAACTTCCCAGGTTTAAAAAGTTACCAGAAATGGAATTCAAGAAAAAAGTTTATGCGCACCTGTTGTCGCGGGGGTTTGAATTGGAAATAATTCAGGAAACAATTGCCTTTTTAACAAAAAAACGTTAAAATTCATCTGTTGAGGTATCAAATACAGAAGCAAAATTACTTTTAACATGACCAAAAGTATTTCTAGTTTCCTTCAAATAGAAAGAATCTAATCCCTAAGAGGGCGCTTCTTAGTTGGTTTCAACAATATATGACTTTTTTTGATGACCAAAATAAAAAACACGACGACAAACAGGCAAAAGTTGTAGTCTCAGTCGGCGCCAACAGGGACGACAGGGGCAGCTATCATGGCGGTGATGCCCGTAGTATTATTCAGGATGCAAGGGATGAAGCTTTTAAGATTAAAAAGGCAGCCGAAGAAGAAGCCAGAAAGATACGCCAGGAATCCCTCGAAATAGAAAAAAGGATAGCTCAAAAAGAAGAATCGCTGGATTCCAAAATTTTTCAAGTGTCCAAACTGGAAGAACAAATAGATTCAGCACGAAAAGCTCTTGCCAAAAAAGAACAGGAACTTGCCAAAGTTAGAAATGACCTGATAGAAAAGTTAGCCAAAGCCTCTTCTTTTACTGCCCAGGAAGCAAAAAAGCTTCTGCTTGAGAATCTTGAGGAAGAATTAAAAAGTGAAATATCCAAAAGAATCAAAGAATCGGAAGAAAAGATTAAAGCGGAAGCTGCTGCCAAAAGCAAAGAAATCATCGTTAACGCTATGGTTTCCGGCGCAACAGATTGGGTTGCGGAATACACTGTCTCGACTGTCAAATTGGAGTCGGATGACCTAAAAGGAAGGATAATAGGAAAAGAAGGCAGAAACATTCGTGCTTTTGAACTGGCAACAGGTGTAGATGTGGAACTGGACAGCGATATAGCGGGAGAAGTCAGACTTTCTTCATTTGATCCTGTCCGCAGAGAAGTCGCAAGAAGGGCACTTGAAGACCTGGTCAAAGACGCACGAATTCAGCCAACAAGAATCGAACAACTTGTTGAAAAAGCCAAACATGATGTTGCAGGTGATATGTCAGAAGCGGGTAAAAAAGCAGCCAACGAACTCGGTCTTTACAATCTTCCGCAAGAAGCGCTGGACACACTTGGTCGTTTAAAATTCAGATACTCGTATGGCCAAAACCAACTCATCGCAAGTCTTGAAACCGGAAAAATCGCCAAGAAAATAGCCCAGGAAATTGGTGCAAACGAAATAACTTGTGCCACCGGAGGTTTGTTCCATGACATTGGAAAAACAGAAATGGACAAAGAGGGGACCCATGTCCAACTAGGTGTCCAACTAGCCAAAAAATGGGAGTTTCCCCAGCAAATAGTTGACTGTATTGCCCAGCATCACGAAGACGAACCCTTTAGCTCAATTGAATCAATAATCGTCCATGTCGCCGATGCCGTTTCCGGTGCCCGCCCTGGAGCAAGACATGAGGCTGTTGAGGACTATATTAAACGTCTTACCGACATAGAAAATGTTGCAACATCATTTCCCGGGGTAGATAAGGCTTATGCAATTCAGGCGGGGAGGGAAGTAAGAGTCATAGTCCAGCCAGACATAATAGACGATGACGGCATTATTAAACTTGCCCACGATGTTAGACAAAAACTTGAATCACAATTAAATTACCCTGGCCAAATCACTGTCACAGTCATCCGCGAAACAAGGGCAGTTGATATTGCCAAGTAATTTTGACCTTGATATAATAAACATTCACTATGACTAAAAAAGAACTCGTCGAAAAGGTTGCAAAAAAGGTTGGCCTGACAAGAAAATCTTCGGAGCAGGCAGTTAATTCAATTTTCGGAATAATTCGTGAATCAATGGTAAAGGGGGATAAAGTCGTTATCACAGGTTTTGGTACTTTCAAAGTCAGAAAACGTGCAACACGTGCCGGTAGAAACCCGCAAACAGGATCATCAATAAAAATAGCCGGCCACAAACTCCCAGGATTCACCGCAGGCAAGACCCTCAAACGACTAATCAAGTAATATTAATTAATATTTTTAGTAAGTATTATCAAGCAGCTTTTTCCCTGATACTGTACGTTTTTCTAACCTCTCTTGTAGTTGGAAGCGCAGAAGCGAACCCAGATTTTTTGTAGTCACCCAAGTTTATTCTCAATACTCTTGAAGTGACACTTATTATTTCAGGTGGGACCTTCTGGTCTACACTTGATTTAACATCAATCTGTCCACCTAGTTGATGTTTGCCGTCGATAGACCAGGGCTTTAACTCTTGTCCCTCAGTTACTTCTACAGCATCTTGTGGCTCGATGTCCGAAAGACCGTATATTTCCTTAAGGTCTTTAGTTAAGCGCGCCAGATCATCATTTTCAGAATGACTTGTGAGTAAGTTTTCATTGTCTGTTTCCCGCGACATTTAGCCTCCTCTGTTGGTCGCAATATAACCCTTTCACGCCCAAAAAGTCAAACAAATCCAAAAGCTTAAGGTTAGGCCTTAACCATCGCCGATACTCAACCAGAAGGCCTGACCTTAACAACGTAAAAAGCTCTGGCCTTTGACTGATGCTTTTGTTAGAATTTGCCAATATGAAACAATCATTTTTTATTCATACTTTTGGTTGCCAGCAGAATGTCGCAGACAGTCAAAGAATATCAAGCTACTACCTGGCTCGTGGCTATTCGCAAGCAAAAACAGCAAAAACAGCTGATGAGATAGTTATAAATACCTGCATGATTCGGCAATCGGCAGAAGATCGCGTAACAGGTTTAGTTAAAAATGTTGTCAACTCCCGAAATCATAAACCCAAAATAGTTATAACCGGATGTATGGTTGGTATGGCTGCAAGAGATGAAACAGGAAAATACTTAAAAGCTTTGAAACACCGCATGCCCGAAGTCGACGAATTTTTGCCGCTAGAGGAAGTCGGCTTTGACTATCCGGCCCTAAGAAGTAATGTTTCACATTCCTGGGTGCCAATTTCAAACGGCTGCAATAATTTTTGCACTTTCTGCGTAGTCCCCTTTACTCGCGGGAGGGAAGTATCAAGACCATTTGAAGATATCATAAGTGAAATTAAAGATCTTGCCAAAAAAGGATGCCATGAAGTCACACTTTTAGGTCAAAACGTCAATTCGTATGGCGCGGATCTCGTCAAAAATAAAATAGGTTACAAATTGTCAAATAATCGTGTTGTAAAACCGGTAATGGTTAAGCACCTTGGGAAATACCGGATACCGACATTATTTCCTTATCTTCTGGAAGAAGTTTCCAAAATAAAAGGAATAAAAAGTATCAAATTCATTTCCTCAAACCCCTGGGACTTTTCGGATAAGTTAATTGATGTCATTGCTAAAAATAAAAAAATTGACCGCAACATTCATCTTGCCGTTCAGTCTGGCGACGATCAAGTTTTAAAAAAGATGAACAGGTGGTACACCAGAAAAGAATATATAAAGTTAGTTAAAAAAATAAAGTCAAAAATAAAAGGCGCAGAAATTTCAACAGATATTATAGTAGGGTTTCCCGGAGAAACCGAAAAACAGTTTCAAAATACTGTGAAACTTGCAAAAGATGCCGACTTTGCGTATGCATATGTTGCCAAATATTCAGCCCGCCCCAACACAGCAGCAACCAAAGCATTAAAAGATAACGTCCCGTATGCCCAAAAAGAGAAACGCTTTCACATCTTAAATCAGCTCATTAACAGCAAGGGCAACTCAAGAACCGCTGTCCATTAGAATTTAAACTCCTTCTAATGTTTATAATTTGTTTTATCAACTGTTAACGCAGATTTTCGAAACCAATAGTCGAGTCTTTAATATTATAATATAAGGAAGCCTCTTTTTGACCTCTTCATAAATTCTGCCCAAGTACTCTCCAATAATTCCAATAGCGATCAGTTGAATACTGCCAAGAAATAATATTAGAAAAACAGTCGAAGACCAACCTCTTATAGTTTCGCCTGTAGCATTTTTGTAATATACAAAGATTGCAAAGAATACAGAAAAAATAACAGTTAATACCACAAGAACATAATCAAGTCTTAGTGGAAAAATAGAGAAAGAAAGTATGGCGTCAAAAGCAAGCTTAACAATTGCGATAACAGAAAAGGCCCCAAAACATTTTTAGCGCCAGCTTGGAAACCAAAAATAAGAGTTGTTAAAAGTTGCTGAAACAGGCCAAGCAGCAACGTGAGGATAAAAATACATAAATGCGATAACTACAAGAAATAAATAATAATAAACAACAATTCTTCCATTACTGTCCTCCCAGAATTTTCTGAGAGCATATGCAATTAATATTGCCAAAAATGGAATCGAAGGTGAGTAATGGTATATGAACATAATTCTTGGTGAAAACGACCAGGGCAACCAAAAAGCTAAATAACAAGTAAGAATTAAGCCAAGATTGAATGTAGGCTTTTTTAGTAGTCGATATATAGCGAAAATAATTGCTGGAATTCCTGCCCATAAAATTATTGGATTCCCCAAGGCATAAATTTGGGCAATTCTGTTTCCGAAACTTCCCACGTAATAATAAACGGGCCTTATATCAAACGGCCATGTATACCAACGAGATTGATATGAATGTGTGGCTTTGAGCTTTGTATGATACCAATACATTTGCTGTTGTACATTCCATACAACAGCCAGCTTATCGCAATACTCTCTGGGGAAAACCGGTAAACAAATAGCTTTTTCCATTTTTATTATATTGCTCCTCGAATCTATATGGGATGATAAACTCGGGTCTTTTAAAAAGAAAAACGGCGAATACGACAAAAGGTAGATAAAAACAGGAATGACAAAAAAGAAAACCGGAACAATAAAAAACATCTTTTTGACAAAAACTTCTTTATCTGGATTTTTTATAGATAAATATTCCCTGAGAAAAAAGAATGAAAATATAAAGATAAAATAAAGTGCAGTCCACTTAGAAGCTAAAGCAAGGCCCCAAAAAATACCTGTCAGAAGATATCTTCTTTTTATTAATAACAGTAATGTCAGAAGCGTAAATAAGAGAAAGTAAGTATCATTCATGCCTATTCTTGCCTGTACAAAAATTAAGGTTTCAAAAACCAATAAGAAAGAAGCAATAATTGCAATGAATTTATCCTTGAAAAGTTCAAGGGAAATCAAATAAACCAGTAAAATAACTCCAACTCCTGCAGCGGCCCCAAAAAATCTCCAACCGAATGGATCCATTCCAAATATAATCATTCCTAGTGCCATAAAGAGCTTTGCAAGGGGAGGATGTGTCCACTCATAAGCAAAACCTACAGGAGGAGTGTTCCAGAATTCCCAAGCCGCAGGGTTTCCAAGAAGCATCTCTTTCGCAGTAAATGCATGATATACTTCGTCAAAGTAGTAAGTATTTGGAATACCTAAGCGCCAAAATCTTAAAAAAAACGCGGCCAATAGGATTCCAATAATCGGCAAATGCTCAACTATTTTTTTCTTCATCAAAGTCATACCGCCATTTCAATAATATGACGAGCAACGCAACGAACACAAGAAAATTTAAAAAAGAAATGATATTAATCGTGTCGGTACTGAAAATATTGCGAAAATTTTGAGTCACCCAGACAAAACTGAAATATAAATTTGCAAGATATGTAACGGACAAAATACCAACAAAAATCCAAAGTTCTCTTTTAAATATTGCAGCAATCATTAAAAAGATAAGTGGAGTCAAAAGAAGCCTTTCATGAACTCTAGTTAAAAATATAAAACTTCCCAAAAACACTATAGCTAAGGAAAAATTTAAGACAAGAAGCTTTTGTTTGATTGCGCTGGCTCTATATATTTTTAGAAATTTCCACATAATCAATATGAAAATAATAGCAAAAACCCCGATACCCCAATAATGCAGAGAAATATTTAGCCAAAGTTGAGAATCGGGCATCCACCACCTTTGTCCAATCGCCCAAAAATTAAAAGCATTGACACTTGTATATTGGTATTGATTTAAACCTATAGAGTATCTCTCAAAAATAAAACTCAAAATATTAGACTTATTAGTAAACGGAATAAATGCGCCTATGTATACTAATAAAAACACTACAGTGCTTTTTAAAATTGTGGTGATATGCCATTTTTCTTTGAATACTAAAATAAGAATAAAAGGTAAAATGATTACACCCTGTGGTTTGATAAGTAAAGCAATTGCTAGACTCAGTCCTGTCAATAATATTCTCTTTTGAATCAAGAAAAGGAAGGTTAGGATATAAAATAATGTATTTAGGACATCAATCTGGCCCCACAAAGTAGAATTGGAAAAAATTGCAGGATTGAATGCAAACAATACGGCAATTAATAAAGCAGTTTTCTGATTTAAATATTTTTTACTAATTTTATAAGCTATAAAAACTAATATTAAGTCTGCCAAAATTGCCGGAAATTTATAAAGAATTTCCAGTGGTATCTTTAATCCGAAAGAATGAAATAAAAGTTTAATTTGCCCCAAAATCCATAAAACATACAAATATCCAGGCAAATAATCTGACCAGGCCTTGTAAAATTGAGAAAAAGGAAGCATCACAAGCCGATCACTCCAACCAACCCAGTCATTAAAATCAATAGGCAATGAGCCATAAGGGGTTAAAAGAATACGAAAAATAAAAGAGGAAAAAATAATAAGTAACAATAGCAATTGTTCCACTGGTTTATTATTATCTATAATAGAATAATGAGAAAATTCTTATCACAATCAGAACTTTGGATAATCTTACCACTTTTTATAATTACATTTTTAGTGTATGTATTTTCTAACCTTAACCATCCAGATTGGTATAAACACTTTGTATATTTGGCTGATAGTTTTTTAAAAGGGAAAACATATATAGAAGGTTATCCTAGGTATTATCTTGATCTAATTCTTATTAATGGAAAAGCATATTTGCCAAACCCCCCTCTTCCGGCAATAATTTTACTACCGTTTGTAGCGATTTGGGGTGTTTCAACAGACGAGGTTAGAATCGCAAATGTTGTAGGTGCATTCAATGTTATTCTGGTGTGGATATTATTGCGGAAGATAGGTATATCAAAAATTCCAAGAATATTTCTGACGATACTTTTTGGTTTTGGAACTGTGCATTATTCAGCTGCAATAATTGGAACTATTTGGTTTTTTGCCCATGTAGTAACAATCACCTTTTTGCTTCTTGCTTTAATAGAATTCTTCGGTAAAAAGAGACCATTTTTCATGGGTTTATTTATTGGTCTATCATTTTTAGCAAGACATTCTGTAATCCTTTCTGTTCCGTTTTTTATATTCCCGTTTATTTCAACCATAAATGCATTCGATTTAAAAAGAATTTCGTTTTCATCATTAAAAATTTCCTGGAAGAAACTCGGCTTATTTTTTTTGGGAATTGGATTGCCAATCTCCTTTCAAGCTTATTACAACACCATCCGGTTTGGTAATCCATTAGAATCCGGTTATCTACTTCAGAATTGGTATTCTTCTGTACAAAGCGGGGCAATTGCAAAATATGGGTTTTTTAATATACATTACATTCCAGAACATCTTTTCATTCTCTTATTAAAACCACCCATGTTTATTAATCACTTTCCATTTTTAAGACCATCCGATTTTGGTATGAGTATTTTTTTAACAACCCCGGCAGTTTTACTTGCTATTAAAGCAAAGTACAAAGATCTAACGAATTTTATGGCTTTAATTTCTATATTACTAATACTTACTCCATCACTAGTTTATACAGCCACTGGCTGGGTTCAATTTGGCTATCGCTACTCTCTTGATTTTTGGCCCTTTCTTCTTATTTTAATCGCATCAGGTATGGGTAAAAAGCTAAATCTTTATACTATTTCCCTGGTAATTTTAAGTGTAATAATTAACCTATGGGGCAATTACTGGTTTGTCTAAATTCTTAATAGGCTCAATGGCCGATTACAAACAGTGTTGTAAAAACACAAAGAAACTGTAAATTAGCTTATAGGTATATAAAGATGTGTTTAAAAACAAAGCTTTAATCATATACGGCCCTACGGTAACCGGCAAAACAGCTCTTGCAATAAAACTTGCCAAAATTTATAACGGAGAAATTATTTCTGTAGACTCACGGCAAGTATATCGCGGCCTCGATATAGGTTCAGGGAAAGTTGATTTTAAATCAAAGGTAGAAAAACACACAGGTTACTGGATTGTAGATGGGATAAAAATTTACGGATTTGACCTGGTAAGTCCCGGTAAGCAGTTTACGGTTGCGGATTTTATAAAATTTGCAACAGGCTCGATTATTAGCATTAACAAATCAAAAAAACTCCCAATTTTAGTTGGAGGCACAGGTTTCTACATAAAAAGTTTGCTGTACGGTTTGGAATCAATAGGAGTTAAGGAAAACAAAAAGCTACGCGGACAACTTAGCAAATTGTCAGTTTACGATCTTTATAAAAAACTAAAAGAAATAAACCCCAAAAAGGCACAGTCTATGAACGAGTCCGATAAAAAAAATCCCCGGCGCCTAATTCGGGCTATCGAAATTGCCGGTATCACCCACAAACAAAGAACAACAAACTATAAACCACCAACGATTAACCATCTAATAATAGGCCTTACTGCCGAGAATAACTATATTTTTAAAAAAGCAGATAACTGGCTTGAGGAGCGCCTAAAGCGGGGCTTGGTCACCGAAGTAGAAAGTTTAAGGCACAAATTAAACTCAGACTGGTTAATATCTCTCGGGCTTGAATATAAATGGGTAACACTCTTTTTAGAAGGTAAAACCACAAAGCAAGAAGCGATAATCCGGTTAAAAGGTGACATTCATGATTTCATCAGAAGGCAAAAAACTTGGCTTTCCCAGTTGAAAGAAATCAAAGTCTTCAACATTACCAACAAATTGGAACTTGAATCGTTAGAAAAAACTATCAGCCTATGGTACACTCAAGAAAATGAAAGATTACAGCACACCACTGAAAATTGAAATCTCTCACAAAACCGTAATTTTTATTACCGCTTTTGTAATCGGACTATGGCTGCTGGTCCAGCTTACCGGCATTATTATTATGCTGGTTCTTTCTTTCATACTTCTTTCTGCCCTTCTTAAGCCCGTACAATGGCTAACATCAAAAAATATCCCGCGTATAATTTCAATTCTATTAATCTACATTATAATAATTTTTTTAATAGGAGTAGTTGTTGGCATAATTATGCCTCCACTAATTTCCCAAACAACCGAATTTGTAAATAAACTGCCGCAAATAATCTCCTCAACCGACAGCTACATCATATTTCACCGCATCCCGGTAGAAAATTTGTCCACAATAATGGCCAAGCAAATAAACCAATTCAGTGGTGATCTTGTAGCCATCACAAGCAAAATAGTCTCAAGTGTTGTTCTAATAGTAACAATGTTTGTACTAACCTTCTATCTCCTTCTGGATTGGAAAAATCTCATAAAAGTTATATCATCGCCATTTTCGGGTGCTGAGGAAAAAAGAATTATTAACATCATATCCAAGGTGGAAGATGGCCTGGGCCAATGGGTAAGAGGCCAATTGTTGCTCTCACTTGTCGTGGGGACACTCACATACATAGGTTTGACAATAATTGGCATCCCTTACGCCTTACCTTTGGCATTGATAGCGGGTATTTTTGAAATTTTGCCTATCGTAGGACCCATAATTGCTGCAGTTCCTGCTATTTTGGTAGGGCTTACAATCTCACCAATTATGGCTGTTGCCGCCGCAGCCACATTTTTAATTGTCCAGCAGTTGGAAAATCACTTAATTGTTCCTGTTGTGATGTCTCGCGTAGTTGGAGTCCGCCCACCAATCATCATTATCTCCCTTCTTATTGGTGCACAACTTGCCGGAATTACCGGGGCTTTTTTGGCAATACCAATAATAGTAGTTATAAAAATTTTGACAAAAGAACTACTCAGTGAAGAAAAACAACTGGAAGAAAGCCTTTTGGAATAAATATTGCTTCTGGGAAGGGAATAAGCCAGATTCTGTTTTAACAATCATCTGTCTCAAAATGACGTTTAATCATCTTGTCCCGTTTTAGGCGGGATGCCCCTATTTAGAACCGTGTCTCGCATTCGCGGACTTCCGGAAACATGGTTAAACGGTTCCCAGCCGATAGCTGGTCGTCCTATGGACGAATTTCTGGGTTGCAGCGGTCAGGATTGCCCGTTTCACACCTACTCGTCTCTGTTGCTCTCCCAAAAGGTTAGTTCCCTTCGGGTTTTAAAAGCCGCATGTAGGTAAAGCTTTTAAAAACTAGCGCTTACGCGTCGGAACTTACGTTCCGTGACCTGTTTCCTGCTGTCTGGACTTTCCTCCACGTTCATGTAAACTGAACGTGGCGATCGAACTTCTTCCCAGAAGCGAAGCAAATTCTACCAAAAATGAGCCAATTTTTCAAATAAATTGACTATTCATTAAAAAAGTGAAGATAATATTCTATATGTCAAAATCTAACCCTAAAATCATAAAGAAAAACATGTTATCACGATTTTTAATCGCGCTTACATTGCTTCTTAGCCTGGTCGCGGTTTTTGAAGGCATAACCCAAAACAATTTCACAACACTTGCCCCAACGCAACTGTTTGTAGTGGCAGGCGTTTTTGGGATTCTTGGTTTGTACACAAAAGAGTGACTCTACTTTTAAAGGGCTTGGAATGTCCCGCTCTCTAATGTAAACTTACACTACAAAGCTGCTCAAATCTTATGCCAAAAAAAATACCGATAGTAGTTTTAATTGGCGGAGGTTCAAAGTTGCCGGCTCTAATTGGAGCAGCAAAGAAAAAGACGAGTAAATTTGAAATAAAACTCGTTGTAAGCCATAAGGCTTTTTCTCCGGGAATAAATCTTGCACTTAAAAATAATATCCCGGCCGTATACTTTAACTTGCCTGACTACCGAAAACGCTTATTCGGCGGGGATCAAAAAGCCCGTCTGGATTATATGCAAAAACTTGGCTGGTTTATTAGCCAAAAGGAATATTCTCCAAGACTTTTAGTCTTTGCCGGATGGGACCTGGTCATGGATAAGCACTTTTTTGATTTTTTTAAGTGCAACTTCGGGAATGGTTATGCGGCCATCAACCTTCATCCTGCTATTTTGCCAAAAGCAAATGAGGGACAAAAAATAAAACTTCCAGACGGGTCATCTACTCCGGTAATTAAAGGCGAACAATCAGAAGTTTTGGAATTTGTTCTCAAACAAAAACTCAAATATTTTGGCCCAACTATTCATTTCATGGTTGCAGAGGGTTATGACACTGGAAAAGTAATAGAAAGAGAGTTCATAAAAGTTGGTACTGCAAAAACAACAGAGGATCTGCGAAAAAAATTAATGCCGCCTGAAGATAGAATTCTTATTTCATCTATCAATACTGTCATATCAAAATTCATTAAATGACAAAAAAAACCATTTTAGTAATAGATGGCGGCGGCAGAGGGTCGACACTTGTAAAAAAATATCTTCAGAGTAGGTCAGTAAAAAAAGTTTTAGCAATACCGGGAAATGATTTAATGCTCCTTGATAGAAGTGTCGAAATTTTTCCCGAAACCAAAACCACAGACAGCAAAAAAATTCTCGATCTTTGCAAAAACTATAAGGTCGATTTAATAGATGTTGCGCAGGACGACGCAGTTGCAGCCGGAGTGGCGGATGTCCTTATAAAAAACCGTTTCAAAGTTTTTGGTCCAACAAAGGCGGCAGGGCAAATAGAATGGGATAAATCCTGGTCCAAGAATTTTATGATCAAAAACGGCATTCCGACTGCAAAATATAAAACGTTTAAATCCGAAAAAGACGGAATTTCTTTTATAAACAAACAAAAAGATTCTAAATGGTACATAAAAGCATCCGGACTTGCAGCCGGCAAGGGCGCGATTTTCGCCCAGAATAATAAAGAAGCCGTAGGTGCTATAAAAGAAATGAAAAATTTCGGATCGGCTGGAAAAACTTATATCATCGAAGAATTTTTGGATGGGGAAGAGTTTTCTTCTTTTGCCGCCCTAAACGGGAAAAGTTTTGTACTCTTGGGTCATGCACAGGACCATAAAACTGTTTTTGACAACAACAAAGGTTCAAACACCGGCGGTATGGGCTGCTCATCGCCTCCGCTAGTAATAACTGGGCAAATAGAAAATCAGATCAAGTCAATTATCCAAAAAACAGCAACTGGTCTTTTAAAATTAAAACGGCCGTACATTGGAATCTTATATCTCGGCGGGATTATCACCAAAAAAAATGAGGTCAAAGTCATCGAATTTAATGCTCGCTGGGGCGATCCGGAAGCGCAAGTTGTAATACCATCTATAAAAAACGATTATTACGATTTAGTTTGCAAAGTGTTAGAGGATAAAACCCCAAAAATCTCAAAAGATAATAAATACCGGATAGTAGTCACGGCTGCTGCCAAAGGTTACCCGGGAGACAGCAGTGCTCAAATAGGCAAGGAAATCAAGGGATTTTCAAAACTTCTGAAAAATAAAAATGTCAGAGTACACGGCACAAGAATAACTGTCAAAGGAAATAAATATATATCCGGCGGAAGCCGTCTATTTTATGTTGAAGCGGCTGCCAAAAATGTTGCACAAGCAAGAAAAATAGCCTACAATGCTCTCTCTTTAGTTTCGATACCGGGCGGAAATTTGCATTACCGTCGAGATATAGGCTATCGCGATCTTAATAGATGAAATCAAAAACTGATGATTTTTGAAGTAAGGGTAACATCAAAAAATCAAAAAGACCCAAAAGGTGAATCTCTTCTTGCGGAAATAAAAAAAACCCTCAATATCCACTCCATAAATAAAATCCAGACTGCCAAAGTATACCGTCTCGAAAATATAAAAAAAGATGAAGTTAAAAATTTTGCAGCTATTGCGCTTTATGAAGATATAGATCAAAAAGCCACATTTAACAAACCCATTTTCCCAAAATCAGCTCGCGTTATAGAAGTTGCCTATAAACCGGGGGTTATGAATCCGGAAGTAGCATCAATTTTAAAAGTGGCAAATGACCTAGGTATTAAACTTGATGCTTGTGATTCTTCTTGGGAATATGCCTTTTTCGGCAAAACTAGCAAAAATCATATCGACCAAATTATCAAGCGTTTATTAGTTAACGAAACCGTTGAAACTGTGATAAAAAAACCGCCAAGAACGCTGGTCATTTCGGGAATTCCTCAAAAGGTTAAAATCATCCCAATCCGGAGACTTAACGATCAAAAGCTTATGGACTTATCTCGCGACAAACTTTTTTTAAACTTGGAAGAAATGAAAGTAATCCAAAATTATTTTACAAAAATCAAAAGGGATCCAACCGATTGCGAGCTGGAAACACTAGCTTTAACCTGGTCTGAACATTGCGGCCATAAAACTTTTCGGGCTAAGCTTACAATTGACGGAAAACAGAAAGACTCTTTTATTTCCCGCATTAAAAAAACAGCCAGGAATAATCAAAAGCTAATTGTTAGCGCTTTTGATGATAATTCAGGTGTTATTGATTTTTATGAAGGCTGGGCAATTTCCGGCAAAGTCGAAACACATAATTCTCCCTCTGCAATTGAACCTTACGGGGGAGCCATGACAGGCTCAGGCGGAGTTTTTCGAGACATTTTAGGGACCGGCCAGGGTGCAAAACCGGTTGTATCAACAGATATTTTTTGTTTTGCCCCTTGGGATCTACCATCCAAAGATATACCTCCCGGATGTCTTCCTCCCGAATATCTGCTGCGAAAGGTAATCTACGGAGTTCGCGATTATGGAAACAGGGTTGGAATTCCCACCAACAACGGTTCTGTTCATTTCCATCCTGACTTTCGCGCGAAACCAACCGTTGCTGTAGGGTCATTCGGCCTAATCGAAAAATCAAAGGCAAAAAAGGGTGAACCAAAATCAGGAAATTTAATTCTAACACTAGGTGGATCAACAGGTCGTGACGGAATTCACGGTGCAACATTTGCATCCGGCGAAATGACCGACAGGACAATTAATGTTTCAGGTTCCGCGGTTCAAATAGGAAATGCCATTGAGGAAAAAAGGCTTATCGACGCAATCCTAAAACTAAAGGAAAAAAATTTAATTTCGACAATTACAGATTGTGGAGCCGGGGGTTACGCATCGGCAATTGGGGAAATCGCCAAAGAAACCGGAGCGGAAGTTTATCTGGACAAAGTCCCTCTAAAATATGCCAATCTTGCTCCTTGGGAAATTTTTCTTTCGGAGTCCCAAGAGCGGATGGTAATTGCCGTTGATCCTAATAATTTTAAAAAAGTCCAAAAAATTTGCACAATTTTCAACGTACCGAACGATACAATTGGAAAATTTACTTCGGATAAAAAACTAAAAATTTACTACCACAAACAAGTCGTTTGTAATCTCTCTATGGATTTTTTACATAATGGTCTACCCCAAAGACACATGATAGGAAAGTCAGCAACTAAAGGTCAGAGGTTAAAGGCTAGAGAATTGGCAAATAGGTCAAATATTAATATAGAAAAAATTTGGCAAAAGATTATGGCCCACGGCAATGTTTGCTCAAAAGAGCCGATTGTCAGGATGTACGACCACAACGTCCAGGGAACAGCTGCCCTTCACCCGTTTTCCGGTCAAAACTTTGATGGTCCCAACGACGGAGCAATAGTAAGTCCAATATTAGGCAAGCCTTACGGATTAGTTGTTACGCACGGCCTGAATCCACAACTTAATAAAATCGACCCATACTGGGGAAGTATTTGGGCAATTGCAGAATCAGTCGCAAACTTCATCGCCGTAGGCGGCAATTTAAAAGATGC
>Ga0209210_1001719_pt1 | contig 17658 bp, 16 predicted proteins | sample RifGroA1_FD_183991 | JGI IMG/M metagenome (GOLD analysis project Ga0209210, IMG submission 183991) | Contaminated groundwater microbial communities from Rifle, Colorado, USA - Rifle Groundwater A1 (SPAdes) (version 2) | ecosystem: Environmental > Aquatic > Deep subsurface > Groundwater >...
CAATTATTTACCAACAGACAAAAAACGACGAGCCCTTTTGAAACAAATTTTCTTTAAGCTGGATGGCTTGTCTTCGGTAAGAATTGCAGATAAGATCTCGGAAGAATTAAATAAATCACATAAACTGAAATAGCCGGACTCTATGGGTTTCGCTTTAACAAACGACTTGTAATTGGTGTATAACTTACCTCTTCTTGAAAAATTATATCGTAAATAATAGATACTACTATTATTAAACTCACCAAGGAAAAAATTATAAAGCCTAATGTGCTAAAAATCTTATAAGGCAAATATCTATTCAATATTTCGTTAAACGCAGGAATACTAGAAAAATAAACAGGGTTGAGGGGTGCAAAAAGACCTGCCTGAAGTGGGTTCACGAGAATTTTATAAGATGCAAAACTGAGCGCTTGTATGAGGATGATAATTGTAGCTACCTTAACATTTTTAAACCATAATATCGTGTAAGGTGCCAGCCAAAGAAGGTAGTGAAAATGAGCACGATAAACGAAATTGAGAAGTAGTAAAATTGAGATCAAACTAACTCCGACAGCCATTTTGAAATTGTCCTTAATTTTTGATTTCCAGGAGATTAACAATAAGATAATATATGATAGCGCAATGATAAAATATTTTATCAAATTTGAATAATATTCCCATCCATGAATATTCCCATTGTAAGCCTGGAAAAGCTTAACTGTGAAAGCAGAAATAGCCAATGAGGGATTGTTCAACATGGTCGGAATAAGAAAAAACATCAAAGGTAAGAATGATAAAAGCAGATAATTTATCATTTCTTTTCTAGATTTTGAGTAGATCAGCACCAGAAGTGGGACAAGCATAAAAGGATAAAGCTTTAAAGCGCCGGCAACGCCTAATAGGATGAAACTTAATTTCGAATCCCTTTTTAAAAAATAGAAAGCAGCCAATATAAAAAAAACAGGAATTATATCAATATGACCAAATATGTAGCTGTTGTAAAGCAAAGCAGGATTAAATACCCAAACTACAATCGCGTATTTTGATAAATAGTTCTTTTTGAAAAAATTCCATAAAACGCACAGGGAAAGCATGTCAAAAATAAGATAAGGAGCCTTAGCTAAAAACAAATCCCGAAAAATGTGTGGGTTAGGTGCTGCAATAATATAGTCAGACGCCTGACCCTTAAATCCATTTTCAAATAGTGCCCGTTGCGTATCCATCCAGTTTAAAAAAGTGCTGGAAAAAACCTGGTCAAAATACTGAAAAGTGCCGATTAGATAATACGTGAGGGGTGGATAGAAGAAAAGGGTTGGGCTCTTTTTATCCAAATATGAGTAGATATCAAAAACACCCTGACGGATCAAAAGCGGTGGATAGTTATTGATTGCGAATAGATCCGAATGAGCCGATATTGGCATCAAGATTAACCTTATAATCAACCCTACTGTTAACAATAATGGTAATATAAAATTTTGTTTACTCATTTTGCTTTTTTCATGCTTATAATTAATTATCAATTTTGTAAACGTTAAATGAAGGATTTCTATAAACAGTTTCAAAATTTAGTATTTGACTATTTTTGGTGACAATATAGTTAAAATATAATTCAGACCGAAGATTCAGAAATTGTTGCTTGTCAAAGCTGGAATATCCAGCGAGTTTTGACATTCTGCTATACCATTGTTTTGCAAATTCAGGACTATATACAACTGCGGCCCCGTCTTTAATATCGCCGATTATGGGTCTTTCTGAAAATATTCTAAATCCGGTAGTGTCTGGTGGGACTAAAAATATGTCTTGAGTCGATGTATTTAGTTTAGCCCAGCTTTGAACATTAATCCAATCGGACTTTTCCTTTGGAAACTGAAGCCGATTGATAATTTTGCCTAAATTTAGGCCGCTGCTGCCGATAAAATAGAAGGTGACTGTGGCTATGAGTGCAACAAGAACTAACCTGGAATGCAAATTATTCGTTGTGTCCAGTTTTGTTTTAATTGAGAATATAAAATAAATAGTTATTAAAAATAAGAACGTCGTGAAGGCATTTATCGATAGTGTGATAAAAGCGAACAGCCCTGGGACTAGTTGCCAAAAGCGTTTTGAGTAAAGGAGATAAGAAGTTAATATTAATCCTAAATACGCAATTGGCATAATCGACCTGACAAGTTGGAATTGAGCTATGGCCGGAATTTTTAACACATCCAATATAAAGGCGTTTGTGATAAAAACGACCAACGAAATAATAAGGACCTTTTTCAAAGTATTACGCAAGTATTTATCCAAATTTTTAATAAAAATTACCAAGGGAACCATATAGAGGCCTAGTGCTGCCCAACCTGTCATGCTCCATGTTGATATAAAAAGATACTTGTCCCTGCTTTTGATTATTGAAAACCATTGTTCATCGAACAAGCTGCTAAAGTTATTCAGCACGTTTGATTTCGAAAGGTAGATAAACGGGGTTGTAAATAGCAAAAATATTAAGAACGTATGTACTAGGATTTTAAACTTGTGGATATTTTTGCTTGATATAATCAATGATGGTAATAGGAAAATATTAGGAATAATCGATAATGGATGAAACCATAAACCTATCGATGCCATTAGCACAGCTTTAATATAGTTTTTTTTAAGTAGATCTGTTAAATAAAATATAAAAAATATTGTGCCAACGGACCTGTGCCCAAAAAAAGTATCGTATGTAAAATTTGCTGTCCCCCCAATAAACTTTGGGAGCAAGAAAGGCAATAAAGAAGCAAGAGCCATTGTTTTATTCTTGGTCAAATATAACGCGAGACGATAGACGGCATGAAAAAAAACGGACTGGAAAATAAAATAGCCAGCAATGAAGATCACTTGCAAACTCAAAAATCTGTTTAGGTTAGCAATTACCCAATAAAAGACTGATGAAGTATATGAACTTTGTGTGAATAATAAATCATTACCAAAAAAGTTTGGGTTATTTAATTTTATGATATAGGGTATGAAGATCTCTTGGTCCGAAACTCCAAAGAAGTACCCATGCATCATTACTGCCAACAGGGATAGCCCAAAAATAACCGTATATACTGTTAAATTTTCTTTGATAAATATATTTTTAAACATGAAATTCAAATTACTTTAAAAATCACATAGCCGTTTACACTGGTTAAAGGCTTGAGTAGTTCAAAATGGGGATTGGTATTATTTATATAGTCTGCCCTGACGACCATGTAGTCAATTTGATATCTCCTAATTAGACTTTTTATGTCAATTCTTGATAGGACATCCAGTTGGGTTTCTGCTAATATTTTTCTTTTTGGATCTATTTCAAACGTTCGCTTTTTTTGATTATAAGCTTTGAAAGAAAACACATACGAAGCGATTTTTTCTAGATCCTTTTTTTGATCACTTGGATCAATGCCAAGAAGGTTAGATAAAATTGCGTAGCGCTCATTTTCTTCATAAGTCGGCGTAATTGATCTATAGGTTGGTGGAAAATAAACTTTATTGTTTGTATACACAGGTATAAGCATATTAAAACTTGTATCGAGTGATCCGATTACCGAGTTTTTTGGGGTGAAATGTTTAAACCAGCCTAGCACATCTTTTTGGTCATCTCCTTTTGCTTCGGAAAATTGGATATTTTTCGTGGCTCTAACCTGAATAGTCAGAGCAAAAAATAAAAATCCTGCAAATATAAATGTGATGAATGATTTTAAAAAATATTTATTGTTTTTAAAAAAATAATATATGGTTATGAATAACGCAACCGTTGTGAACGGCATTAAACCACGTCTAATATAATGAAGAGTCTCGAGATCTTTTCCTATTATTTTTGAGGCGAGTGGGAAAAAAATTCCGACCAGAATCAATGCGACGTAAAAATATTTAAGTTCTTTTTTTAGAAAAATATTTTTTCTGTCCTTGGCAGATATTACTAACCATAATAATATTGCAATGAATACGTGCCTAAAAAGTGTTAAAGGGATAGGCGAACTTGTTACGGTAAACTTTTCTGTAAAATCACTTGCTATGGATAATGAATAAAAATTAAATATATTTTGAAAATAGTAAAGTCCAAAAGAAATACCGATTAAAACAGAAATTATTAAAAGTTTGACTATTTTGAAATCTTTTTTAAATGTGAAATAGATAAACACTAAGGTTATAAATACTAAAAAATATGTCCAATAAAATATATATGTATAAAAGAGTAATCCAAAAGAGATTCCAAGAATTATACTAGTTTTTAGTGCTGGCTTTTTTATTAAATGTAAAAGAAGCGTCATGCTGGATAGAAAAAATATAAATGATATTTGCGGGTGAAAAGATCTGGAGAGGTACAAAAACTCATTATGGCTATCACCATATTTTAAGTAATCGATTATCGAAAAAGGGTTAGGGACTGTTGCAATAAAGTCCCTAGATATTGACGCAGTGAACGATGTTATTAATGCAAAATAGCCACTTTTAATAAAGTGTGACGAAAATACATAAAGAAGGGCAAATATTAGTGCGGGAAATATGAAGTCAGCAGCAATAAACGCGTTGTCAATTGTTCCTGTAATATATGCGAGAATAGCCATAACGATCGACGGAGCGGATTCTCCAATAAATGGTGTGGGATAGTTGGCGTATTCGGCTACGTAAACATCTTTTAGGAAAACATGGTCTTGCGAGATGTAATTGACGGCGGGAGCATAGAGAGTACTCTCGTCCGTTCCTATGGACGATGATCTATTGGCCAACGGCGAGGAGTAATTTTTACCTAATTTATAAGTCAAATAGATATTGGGAAGACCGTATATCAGAGATATTAATAATATGAGCGAGGCAAAAGTTAACCTAAATCTATGATTTTTTATTATTGTCAACATAGAGATATTAGGTTTTGGGAGTTTTACCAATTTGTTTTATTTCTTTTTGTAGAATAAAAAACTGGTGCCGGGGATTTTCGCTTGGATAATAGGTTTTCTGCACTTTAAAACCTGAGCCTTGTAAGGATTTGACAACCTTATTAAGTGAATATCCCCTTTCCCCTATTTCCCAATAATGTTCACCGTCGAATTGTCTTGCGAGAGGAAAATCTATTTTTAGCATTGCTTCTGCTTTTGCAATAAATGGAATTAGTTTACCGCCAATGTAGAAATGAGTAAGGCTCATGTGCGGCAGTGAGATAATTACTTTCGATCTTGTAACCCGTTGAATTTCTTTTAAGGCGCTTTGGAATTCGGAAAAAGGCAAGTGTTCCAAAACTTCAGCGCACAATATCAAATCGAATGAATTGTTATCGAAAGGTAAATTTAAAACACTTCCAACAACGTCCGGTTTGAGACCTTTATCAAAATCGCAAGTTGTTACTTTTATGCCGACTTTTCTTAAATAATCTGAAACTGTTTTATTGCCAACGCCAATTTCCAGTATTGACTGTGGATTTTGTTCCAGTACTTCGTGAATTTGGTACCAGTAACTGGACCACCTTTCTTTAGTATCATACAGAAGATTAAAATAGTGATTTTTATCTACCTGAATACTATTTCTAGGATCTCGATTTTCTTTTATACGTTTAGGGTTCTTCATATACTTTGAATTTACTTATTATATCCGAAAGCTTACTGGCAAATATCTCAGTGGAATATTTATTAGCAATTTTCTGTCCTGCTTTGGATATTCTTTTTGACAAAGTGCGATCAGCGATTAAAATATCGAGTTTTTTTGTTAGACTTTCGGAATTTTCCGGAATATATGTTAGGCAATTAACATTGCTTTTTAAATTGAATGCATTTATTAATGAGGGAAGTTCGGGAACAATTACAGGTTTCCCGCAAGCTAATGCATCTAAGGTTGAAAGTTGTCCGGCAGACCATTTAACTTTCTTAGTTGGAATAACTACGATATCTGATTCAAAAATAAGTTTCCTAAGACTAGAAGGAGGAAGATTATAATAAACTTTCACGTTATTTGGCATTTTAATGCCTAATATGTTTTCTGGGGCGGTTACAATAATCCCTTTTACTTTCTTTTTGCCGACTGCGTTTATAAAAGTTTTGTAATCTCTGTTTGTATCCCAACCGAAAGATAAAATAACGGGAACAGCTGATTTTTTTATGCTTAGTTTGGCTTTTTTTGAATAGTAGCCAATATCTGTTCCGGGTGGTATGAAGTAAGTTTTTTTATTAATTGAGTTTAAAATATTTTTTTCATAGTCTGAGTAACAAACAATGGCGTCAGCGTATTTTAAAAGAGATTTGTACCAATTAAATGGAAATTTGTTCGGCTGTTTTTCAATTGAATGAGCTAGTTGAATACTTATATAGATTACTGGTGACTTTATAAGCCCAAGCTTTTTTAAAAACAGGACAGGCAGGCCTGCTGTATCCATTGTTGAGATAACAATATTTTTTTTATTCATAAACGGAAGAAGAAGTAATGCTTGATCAAGTTTGAAACCAATACCTGTTATTTTGGCAGCAATAAATTGGACCGGATAAAAAAACCATAAAAGGGGATTGAATTTAGAAAAAGCCCAGTCGTATATTTTTAAATCAAAGCCAAAATCTTCTAAATGGTTTGCCCCATAAAGTATGGTATCCGGACCGATGCCTTTTTTTTTATCAACGTACACTTGCTTCCTCGGAGTTTTATATAAGAAAAGAATTTTTTTAATCATCTGTTAGCTGTTTGTAGTATTTAAGATTATTGACAGCTGCCTGTTTCCAGCTAAATCTTTCAACAGCTATATTCCTTGATCTTTTGCCCATCTTAATGCAAAGTGTTTTGTTAGTTGCTAGTTCTAGCATTTTTTTAACCCATTCTGATTTATCATTTGGATCAATAAGATAGCCGTTTGCCCCGTTTTCAACAGCTTCACCGAAAGATACGGCTTTTGAGGCAAGAACCGGCAAGCCCGCTGCCAGGGCCTCCAAAACTACCAGGACGAAGCCTTCGTTAACTGACGGAAAAACAAAGGCGTCGGAGGTATTGTAGAACCTTATTTTTTCTTCTCCGAATGTGGTTCCAAGTAAAAAAACGCTTTTTTCTAAACCGTATTTTTGTACTATTTCTTTTATTTCCGTTTCCAGTGACCCTTGGCCAAATATTATAAGTGCGGTGTTTGGATTTTTTTTATGAACTTCCACAAAAACCTCTACCAAAAAATCCGGTCTTTTTCTTGGGATCAGCCTTCCCATGTATATAAAGACGGTTTTGTTATTTAGATTATATTTTCTTTGTATTTTCGGATCTTTTGGGCCGGGCTTGATATTTAGATCGGTCCCGCAATGAACAACCTTGACTTTCTCTTCCTTAAGGCCAAATTTTGTAATCAGTTTTTGCTTGAGGTAGAAGCTGTCGGCAATTACCAGTTCACACCTTGGCAAAAAGAATTTATTAACTGCGTTAAAAGTAAATCCATCCTCGTCTAAATGATAATGTGCAACAACAGGTACGTTTGGGTGAAACAATTTGAAAAATAATGCGCCAAATGCCAAAAAGTGAACATGGATTCTTAATAAATCGAATTTGGTTTGTCGATATTTTCTGAATAAATATGGAATGATAATTAAACTATAAAGATATGCCGGAAAAATTATTTTAATCGGAGCAAATTCAACATGAAATTTTTTTATTGATTTATCAAACGGCCTAAGTTTGGGCAATAAAATCTCCACATCATTGCCTAATTTGGCAAACTGGGCCAACACCTCTCTGTCATACACTTCCCCGCCAAGAGTAGAATTTGGCGCTATACCCAGCTGTGGTGAACAAATTCTCATTTTGCTTGCGATTTGAGCAATTTTATTTCTTTTGAAAGCAGAATAGAAGCGTTAAAATGCGCTTTTGTGAATTCTCTGGCATTTGAACCAATTTTCGAGGCCAATTTAGGGTCTGATAAGATTTTCTCAATTCCTGACTTGATATCTGCAGATTCTGTTCCAACAAGTATACCTGTTTTCTCATTCTGTAATAAGTCATTGATACCTTCAACGTCCGTCCCCAGACATGGCACGCCTGTTGACATTGCTTCCAATAAAGACTTTGGGTGGCCTTCCAAAAGAGATGGTAGGACGTAAAGATCAGCAGATTGCAAAACTGCCGGCAGCTTATCATGTGCAACTGAGTCGGTAAAAGTTACGTTAAGCTTGTAGTTTTGAGCGTATTTTTGTAAATACTTTTTCTGAGATCCTCTGCCGATAATTTTTAATCGATATGGATACTTGATTTTTACTAGCGCCTTTAAGAGCTTAACAATATTTTTTTGGGGCTCAAGTCTGCCTATAAATACAATTTCTTTAATTTTACTTGTGGTTATTTTCTTTTTAGGAATAAACAGTGCGGTATCAACGCTGTTGGGGATTAACACAACACTTTTTGCCCCGATTTCTTTGATCTTTTTTATAAAAGCAGGATTCGTGACAATCACAGTATTTGCTGTTTTAAGTACAATTAAATTGACAATTTTATAAAAGAAAGATTTTATCAGGCTGCCTTCAATTTTGGCAATTGATTCATAATCGTATCCGTAATTTACAACAAAAGGCGTCCCAAATAGTAACTTGGCGACAACACAAGGAATTCCGCCCGTTGTTTGGAATCCTCTTAAAACATCGCAATCTTTGAATTCCTTTGAATGAATGATTGGCATCAGAAAAGCATAAATATATCTATGCATTCCGTGTTTATTGACAGCAAGCCTGTTGTTTTTAAACAGAGGGTATTTCTCGTTGCCGTATGAAAATACATAAACTTTTTCAAACTCTTGGGAATAAGCTTTTACGTTTTGGTCACGAACGAGAACGTCCTGACCATGTAATTTTAAATCAGTAAAACTCTCACCTATTGATAGCGCAAGGCCTAATTTCATAGGAAACTTTTATATACTTTTAAGTACTGTTTAATGGTATTATCCTGGAATTTATTTCTTAATAGTGGAAGTTTTTTTCTAATTTCTAAACGAAAACTACTATTGTTTTCGACTATCTTTATTATTGATTTTGACAACTCGGAGGCTGAGGGTTCACACAATATTCCAGTTCTTCCATTTTCAACTATTTCCGGCAAGCCTCCGGATTTGGTTGCAACAACCGGTGTACCTTGGCTTATAGATTCAAGTGCAACCCTTCCAAACGGCTCAGGCCAGATTGACGGCATTACAACTGCCAAAGAACCGGCATATTCTCCAAGCAAAGCCGTATGGCTTACCTGGCCTTTAAATAATATCCTCCCTTTTAAATCCACATTTAGGGTTTTTTCCAAATTACGCCTTAAAAAGCCTTCGCCAAAAATCATAAGTTTAAGTTTGGGAAATTTTTTAAAAACTGAAGGCACTGCTTTCAGAAGGAGATCGACTCCCTTTCCGGGAGTTAATCTACCGGCATAGACAATTTTATTTTGGGGTTGGCTTCTGCCTATTCTAAACTCCGAAGAATTGTAAATCACATCCACTTTTTTAAAATCATTTGACCTATAAATTTCGGCTTGGGCATTACTTATGCAAATAACTTTATCCAAACGCATTGCAAAATACTTGTAAATATTGCGAATCACTCTTGCCCTTAATGCAAAAATGAGATTAATAAGTAATGTCACGGTATTTTTATTCCTTACATAAGTTTGGTAATATTTTGCAAAATCGTCAGTAAAATAGCTTTTCAAATTACATGATTTAGACTTTTGCCAAATGCAAAAACCGTAATTACATATCAATTGATAATCTCTTGCGGTTAAGATAGCCGGTATTCCCAAAAATTTCTTGATAAAAAATCCTGCAGGAGAATAATATTTGCCCTGTAAGTGCACCACATCAACTTTTTCTTTTTTACAAATTTTAATTAGATAATAAGTTGTTAACAAAATCCAAAGAATGTTTGTATGCCAAAACGGAGAAAGCGGACGGTTGTTTTTTATTTTTTTTGGGAAAGGAAAACGCGAAATGTTGATTTTATCTTTGACTTCCGACTGATTAGATCCATAATTAGGAGTTAATACTAAAACCTGATGACCAGCATCGATTAGCCCCTTTGCTAAATAATAGGTACTCCATTCAGAGCCCCCCAAATCAAAGGGCCAATAATATTCTGTTACCATTGCTATTTTCATAACTAAAAGCTTTGGGCGATAATTCTGAATCCAGTAGTCTCACTAGGTCTTCTTAGAACCATCCTCTTTCGCCAGTTTGAAAGCTGAGAATATAGTGAGAGAGATAGTCCGCCCACCAAATCTATAAACGGTTTAAGCGGCGTGTCATAAGTGTCGGGTTTTATCGACGTGATTTTAAAACCGTTATCTTTTAGAAGCTTTATGATTTCCTCTTTGGGATATTCGTATTTATGGTCGGTGTCTGAATAGTAAAACAAGTCTGCTGATTTCTGGAAATTCTTCCAGGAAGTATGCGGATTGTCTGTCAAAAGAAATATTTTTCCGTTTTTGCCCAAGACTCTTTTAACCTCTTTGATCAACTCTTCCCTGTTTTTCAGATGTTCTATGACATCAAAAATCAAGATTTTGTCAAATGTTTTATTTGAAAAAGGCAATTTGTTTTCCGCGTTATGTACAAAAAACTTTACGTTTTTCAAATTATTTTCCCTAGCAAGATTTTTGGCGATCGTAATATTTGTATTGCTGATATCAAAGCCGGTTACTGATTTTGCTAATTTGGCGCACTTAATTGCCTCCTGCCCTACTCCACATCCGATATCAAGCACTTCGTCGGTTTTTTTTATTTCCGATTCGTACCAGGACGGCTCTGATTTAATTAGGTGCTTCGGGTGTATTGCATTTTTACTTTTACCGGTAATTTTAACTAACCTAATTGCAACAGACGATAATACTCCTGTTTTTTTTAAACTTTTGGCTACTATTTTTTTAATCATGCCGTTTTAAATTTCTTGGCTATAAAAAGTTTAAGGCTTGTTGGAAGTAAGAAAGTTGTTATGAACTTCGTGGCTATGTAGAGTGGGTACGATTTCCCAAAATAACCACTTTTTAAAATTTCGAGTTTTACTTTAAAGTCTGCAACATCCACTTTTTTCATTGATTTTCTTGATCTTCTATCATCTGCCAGCCTCCATAATAGTAACTTCTCTGGAATATTTGCTAATTTATATTTTTTAATCGAACGAGCCAAAAGTTCATAATCCTCAGCATAATCAAAGTTTTCATTATAGCCGTTAAGTTGTTTATAAAACTCGCTTTTTGCAAAAAATGTAGGATGAACTATTGGTTGGTACCACTTTAAGGCTTTTTTTATCTGCCGATCACCTATCGGATATTTCTTTTCTCCAATTACCTTTCCATTGTTATTTATAAGGTCAACCCAACAGCCGCAAAGTGATACATCTGGGTTGTGTTCAAGATAACCTAGCTGTGATGCTAATCTATTTGGCAAACAGATATCGTCTGCATCCATCCTTGCAATGTAAACCCCCTTGGATTGTCTAATTGCTTTATTCAGAGACGCCGCTAGACCGAGATTTTTTGGATTGTTGATTATCTTAATGCGTTTATCTTTTAGGCTTTTTAAATATTTTAATGTACCATCTGTTGATGCATCATTAACTATAATAAATTCGAAATTTTTATATGACTGATTAAGAATGCTTTTTACGGCCTCTTTAACATAGGGCTGCCCGTTATAAACGGACATGATAATGCTAATGTTTGGTTTTAAGTTCATATTAAGATCTTTTGCCTATATTGGCCTGTTTTCTAAGAATTAGCAGTGTTCTTTTAAAAAATAAATTTGACTGTATTATAATACACAAAACATGTTTTCATCCCGGATTTTTCTTGTCTTGATTTTTTTTCTTGGACTTTTGCCTTCACTCTCGTTTATACATATGTTTTCCAAGGATTCTATTATATATTTCTCTCTTGCGGAGAGTTTCAGATTATACAAAGCATATTCATTTCAACAATTGTTTGGTTATGGAACGACTGAGTTAGGTTTGCAAGCCAGGGCACCACTTTTCCCTTTTTTGTTAGCGTTGAGCCAATCTGTTTTCGGCAACAATTTGTTAGGAGCCTACTTACCTTTATTTATTGCAAGAATTCTTATTGCTCCGTTAACCTTTCTAGTATCTAAAAATTTTTTACCCCTGCCGGTCGCTTTTTTCGCATCATCCCTAATTGTGTTTATTCCTAAGCTTCAAACTTATTCATTGTCGGCATTCGAAGCAGATGGGTTCGTTTGTGTTTTTTTCCTTCTTAGTATTTATTTTTATTTGCAGTATCATAAATCAAAAAATATATATCATTTATTGCTAACCGGTGTATCGCTAGGTTTCTTAATTCTTACTAAAGAACTAGGGTTACCAATATCGGCAGGCTTTATTATAGCTATTCTTGTTGAAAAATATTTTAATAAGGATAATTTATTCTTAAGTTTCAAAAGTTTTCTCGTATTAATCCTTCCGTTAGTAATTATTACCTTACCTTTTTTTACTTATACTCTAATAAAGGATGGAAATTTATATTTCAGTGCTTTAACAGTTGATAGAAACATTCTATATTTTCCTGAGAATATATTTATACTGTTAAAATCTGTGCCTTACTATTTTTTGGGCTTGGATGGAGACCTTTTATCGAATCAGACTTTAAGGAGCATATTTATTAATTCGACAATTATAACCTTTTTCTTGATCGGATTAATATATTTTGTAATAAGCAGAAAATTAATATTCGTTTTACCGATCGCATTTACGTTATTATCTTTAAGCCTATTAAGGACACAGTCCATTGGGGGAAACTTACCATGGAATTATGAATTAATAACAATTTTAGCTTTTACTATGCCTATTGCTTCAATTTTTATTTTCAAAGGAATGTTACTTATAGTAGATCTAATTTTCCATAAACATCACTTTTTTAGTAAGCATAAAAATTTGCTATACTTGTTTTTTGCATCGATTCTCTTGCTAAAATTTGTTAACAACTTCTTTGCTAGACCTTTCACCTTAGATTTTTCAGGCGACTATTATATAAACGGCAGTACAATCATTTTAAACCGTCATGATATTCCTGTGTTTTCGTTTAGTCGGGACATTTATGGCACTTTAAATTTAGTTAATTCACAAGTATTTTTTACCTATATGAAAAATGATTATAGAAATGAGAAGGTTATCGTCTTTTCTAAAAATTTTAAGACCATAACAACCGTATTAGTTTTTTTGGGTTTTTGTTACGGTCTTCTTGAACAATTGTTAATAAGAAAAAAACTAAAAAATTCAAAATAACTTATGTAAATATTTACACAAAAACCATAGATAATTTTGCAACAGAAGAATTTCTAGATAATTTATACTAAGGTTTCAAAGAGGGTTTTTGTTGCCATCATGGACTTATTCCAATTATAGTTTTCTTTGACCAAATTATAGCCGTTTTTGCCAATTTTATTTAAATTTTTGTTGCCTAGTGTTTCTTTGATTGCTTTAGCTATGCTTTCGGGATTATTTTTGTCCCCGATAAAATATCCATTTACGCCTTCTTTTACCAAATATGTATTATCGCCGGTTCTTGTGACTATAACGGGCATTTTTGCTGCCCACGCTTCTAAAAGGGTGAGCGCCTGGCCTTCGTATATTGAAGGTAAAATAAATGCCGAGGCACTGTTGTAAAATTTTGATAATTCCGACCTGTCCTTTGCACCAACTAATTTTATTTTCTCTGCAAGTTTGTATTTTTTGATTATATCGGCCACCTCCTGCTTTAGTGGTCCGTCACCAACGATCGTTAATTTAACATCTAGGTTTTCCCCATCAAGCAATTTTATTGCCTCAATGAGGTTGATCAAATTCTTTTGCGGATGAAGACGGCCAACAAAAAGCAACGAGTTTTTCTCCCGCTTGATCGATGAATTTGTCCTGAAAGAGAGCGGGTCGACACCGTTTGGGATATACACAATGTTGTTATTAATATTTTTTATTTTTAAAAAATCCCTCGACACGGTGATTTCGGCTGAGTATCTAATCTGGGTTAAGATAAATTTTTCCAGAAAAGCTTTTGGGCCTTGATTTAATCCTGTCCCGACAGAAGTACCGTGCACTACTAATATTGCCGGTCTTTTTTTAATTAGTATTAATAGTCTTGCAATTAATCCGGGAAGGAAGGCGTGGGCAACAATTACGTCAATGTCCTTTCGACTGATATAAACAAGTGCGTGCAAGAGGAACTTTAACCTGGATACGTCATCACCTGCTTTTGACGGTTTGCCCAGCTTGGTTACCTTTAAGTTTTTGAGGGTTTGAAGATTATCCCTACCGCAGTTTCTGGTAATAATTTCAACCTGGTTTCCACGCTGAGCCAGCCTTTTTGAAATTTCCCAGGCGTTGATCTGGCCTCCACCAACAAACGGGAACCATGTATCAATTATGACCGCAATTCTCATAGTAGTGACTTGTAAACGGCTTCCGTTTGACGGCTAATTTTCTCCCAATTGTAGCCCTTGGCGAGTGTTTTAGCTTCTTCTGATTTTTTTCGGTATAAGTTTTTATTTGTTAAAAGGTCTGTGAATTTTTCCGCAAACATCAACGGTTTATCCGGGTTTACCAAAAATCCCCCTTTTGAATTATTGGTGATTTCTTTTTGAATATCTGTATCGCTATTAACATAGGGGAGACCGCTCGCTGCAGCTTCTATTGTCGCAATGCCAAACCCCTCCACTCTGGATGGTAAGGAGAAGACATGTGACGATTTATAGAGTTTGATAAGTTCCTGTCGGGGGAGATTTGATAAAAAACTTACTTTGTCTTTCAGGTACAGAGCCTTTATCAAAATCAATAAAGATTTTTTCCTGGGACCCGTACCAACGATAATTAAATTGATTTTTTTAAACTTACTTGTAAGATAGGCAAATGCGAGAATTAGGGTTTTTATGTTTTTGTACTCGGCTAGTCTGGAAACACAAATTATAGTCGGGGTGGAAAACTTGGATGATTTCCTTTGAAATTCGCTTAAATCTACACCACAGCCGATAATGTGAACGTTGTTCTTCGCAAAGGGCTTGAGTTTTTCTTCTGTTTGTTTTGAGATCGCAATATAAGAATCCGCTCCACGAAAAAGATTTATCCTTTCTAAAATTTCACCGACTATTCCAAGAATTCCGGCATTTTTAACCCATGAACCAACCCAAACATCGGGATACCAGAAAACTACCGGAATTTTTTGAAAGGATGCTATTTGCTTTGCGACTAGGTGAGTGATGAAATTGGTTCCCTCTACAATGTCCGATTGAGTTTTTTTACCTGTTGCCACGCAATCTGCGAGAAATTTAATCCTCGATACGATATTGCCGGTTGCTGCTTCATACCTCCTCGCGTCTCCGACTCTAACAACCCTGAACCCAAACATTTTTTCGTTTTTTTGGGAGGCCTCAATTCTGCTGGTTAATACTGTCACATCGTGTTTTTTGGCAAGGCATTTTGCGACAAAGAAGGTTCTGGCCTCTACCCCGCCGGAAAACTTTAAATCCCGCCCGGCGGGAAAGAATTCCGATATTAATAGTATTCTCATTTTGAGGATTTACCGGCAGGTTTATCTGTTTGTTTTTTCAAGGCAACAGTTTGTACGATTTGTGTGATCTGTCTTTCTAAATCTTCAAATTTTACATAAATTCTAAAAATGAGATAGAAAAGAATAACGATAGAGCTATAGATTATGAGATCCGCGCCTCTGCCAATCCCAAGTATTTGGGCAACGCTGCTGGCAGCAGCAGGAATCCAGACTATCAGTTCGACAGATGACCAAAGCAAAACCCATCCTATTAAGGCAACAAGTGACACTTTGCTTTCTTTAAACCGAAGTACTACCCTTGATAGTGCAAAGAAAACGAAAATTGTAATTAGAAACTTAGTAATTATCATTTAATATCTGCGAATTTATGTATAAGTAATTTTACTAAAATATTGAAGGCATTTGCATTTTTTTGGCCTTTTTGGCGTGAATAATCCGTGTAAATGGCCCTGATTGGCACTTCTGCTACCCTAAAGTGGTTTCGGGCAATTTCTTTGGCAAACTCACTTGAAACCTCCATTCTGTTGGTTTTAATATCGATTTTTCTGGCTGCGTTTATTGTGAAAGCCCTTAACCCCGACTGCGTGTCGGTTATCCAAACGGACCAGAGAAGGTAGGTTACTAAATTTGCCAGGTAATTAATAATCCTCCTGTCTATGGGCATTTTACCGCCCTCAAGCATCCTGGAACCGATTACTGCGTCTGCCCGCCCCTCTAAAAGAGGGCTTAGGAGTTTTTTTATGTCTTTGGGGTCGTGCTGGCCGTCAGAATCGATAGTTACAACGAAGTCGGCGTCTCTGCTTTTGGCATAAGCAAAACCAGTCTGTAGTGCTCCACCCAGGCCGCGGTTTAAAACATGGTTTAAGAGTGTAATGTTCTGTTTGGCTGCTATTTTTGCCGTTTGGTCCCCTGATCCGTCATTAACTACTACGATTTCTTTTTTAATTTCCCCAATCTTAAGCGCTTTAAGGTTTCCAAGTATTACTCCTATTGTTTTTTCCTCGTTATATGCAGGAACTATAATTAGAACTTTCATACGGATTTTTCATTAAAATATTTTAATGTCAGCCTAATACCATCTTCTAATGTTGTTCGCGGTTTCCAGTTCAAGTGACTTTCAATTTTTTCGTAGGAAAGGGCATTTTTTGCTGTACCAAACTCGTGCCCTGTTTCGTGGTGTCCCAATACTTTTACCCCCGTAGCTTTACATATTATTTCCAAAAGCTGATTTATGCTGGTTTCTCTGGCCGTGCCTACGTTAAAATCTCCGGATATATCTGATAAAAGTGATGTGATTATTGCATCAGTCGTATCTTCAACATAAATAAAATCCCTTGTTTGCTTTCCGTCACCATAAATTACCGGCGAGATCCCGGATAGAACTTCTGATATAAAAATTGCAACTACGCCTCCTTCTGCTGTTGAATTCTGATTTGGACCATATACGTTTGCAAACCTTAATGTAGTATAAGGTAAGTTAAAGTGCCTATTTACAAATTCCAAATAATGTTCGCAAGTAAGTTTGCTCAAACCGTAAGGAGATAGGGGCTCTTTCCTGTCTGATTCGCTGATTGGTAACTTGTCGGTTATTCCAAATACAGCAGCTGATGAAGCAAATACAAATTTGTTGACTTTGATTTCTCTGGATAGATCCAATAAAGGCACTATGGGGAATAGATTTTTTCCAAAGTCGGATTGGGGATCTTTTAGGGACTTGGCCAGGCTTGACTGGGCTGCCAAATGTACAACAAAGTCAGGCTTAATTTTTCTTAAAGTAGTTGCAGCTTGTTTTGACTGTACTTTAGCTACAACTAAATTTATACCGTTGTCTAAAAATTCCTTTTTCCCTTTTGATAAATCATCAATTACGAAGACCTTTTGGCCGAGATTATTCAGTTTATTTGCAAGGTTAGATCCGATAAATCCGGCACCACCGGTTATAACAATTTTATTTTTGTTGGTAAACATTAATAACTGTGATATTGAACCACAAAATGATAAGAAGTTTAAGAGCGGGCAACTATAAAGATTCCGGCAAGCATAACTATTATGCCTACGAACCTCATCGCCGATACGTCTTCGTTTAAAAATTTTATTGAGCCTAGGGTGGTCATCAAGAAAACTACGCTTGCGAAAATCGGATAAGCGCGGGAAAGGTCGTTAAAGCTTAAAACGCGAAGCCAGATT
>Ga0209210_1001725_pt1 | contig 17618 bp, 19 predicted proteins | sample RifGroA1_FD_183991 | JGI IMG/M metagenome (GOLD analysis project Ga0209210, IMG submission 183991) | Contaminated groundwater microbial communities from Rifle, Colorado, USA - Rifle Groundwater A1 (SPAdes) (version 2) | ecosystem: Environmental > Aquatic > Deep subsurface > Groundwater >...
CAGCCGGGTGCCGCCCAGCCCCAGTTTTGCACTCGGTACTCGGTGACTCCGATTACACGAACGCATGCGTTTGTTTTCCATGTCATAACAAAACCCTCACTGCAAAACTGGGGCTGGGCGGCCTGTTTTATTGGAAAGCGGGAGATTTCCTCGAAGCTCTGCTGTCTGCGTCTGCCTGTGCGTGGACGCACGCAGACAGGTCTACCTGTACCTCATATATTCTATTGACATGGGTATGGATGTGCGAAGTTTACGCATGAACTTGCTACTTTCCTAGAGCGTATGGTATGCTCTCAACGATGGTTTCCCTCCAAGGCATCCTGCCTTACATACAGATAATATTGGGCGCACTCTTGATAGTCGCTATCATATTTCAGCAAACCGGAGCATCGCTCGGCGGCGCTTTTGGCTCTGATAACTTTTCCACCGGTTTTCACACCCGGCGCGGCTTGGAGAAGACCCTTTTCCGTGCTACCATAGTCCTCGGTATTCTCTTTGCCTTATCGGCACTCGTCAATCTTCTTATTAATTAAAAAAGGCACGCTATCCAGCGCGTCTCGTGCGTGTTTAGAACAAAATGGACTCATATCCGGACAATTCATCTCATGCCGCTTCATCGGATCCGGCCAATACGTTGACCAAATTACGCGGCTTTCGCCCTCTCTCTCGTCTGGAAGAGCTTCTTCCTACGTTCTCATCTTCGGAGCGCCTTATTCTGTATATCCTTACCGCGGTGCTCGCCGTCAGTGCTTTGGTGCTTCTCACCGGTGCCAACGCGCAAGTCTCTGTCATTGTCCCCGCAAGCGGCGGTTCGCTCACAGAAGGCGTTGTCGGCACCGCACGGTTCATTAACCCGCTCTTGGCACTCTCAGAGTCTGACCGTGGCTTGACGCTCCTCACCTATTCTGGCCTTACGCGTGCACGCGCCGACGGCTCCATAATTCCAGATCTGGCATCCTCATACAAAATATCCGAAGACGGCACGACCTATACGTTTACGTTGCGCCCCGACATAATCTTTCACAACGGAACGCCTATAACGTCTTCCGACGTTATGTTCACCGTGCAGATGGCGCAAAATCCGGATATCAGGAGTCCGCACAGGGCTGATTGGGAGGGTGTCTCAGTCTCCACTCCCGATCTTACGACAGTCGTATTTACACTTCCCCGTCCTTACGCGCCGTTTTTGGAAAACACAACGTTGGGTATTCTCCCCGCACATTTGTGGCAAAATATTTCTACGGAGGAATTCTCGTTCTCCTCGCTCAATACGAAACCAGTGGGAAGCGGACCGTATCAAATAAAGGAGGTAACGACTGATAAGACGGGCGCCGTTACGCGCTATGAGCTTGCGCCTTTCAAGAATTTCACTCTGGGAACCCCATATCTTAAGAAACTAACTTTTTTGTTTTTTCCAAATGAGAATACGCTCATTGATGCATGGAACGCCGGACGCATAGACAGTTTCGCGGGTATATCACCTTCGGAGCTCGCGCGTTTGAACCGCAATGTCAACATCATTCGTGCGTCATTACCCCGTATATTCGGCGTCTTTCTTAATCAGGACCATGCGCCGATCCTGGCTGATCCAGCGGTTCGATCGGCGCTAGACGCCGCCATAGATAAGCAAAAAATTGTAGATTCCGTTCTTGGCGGATACGCGACCGTTCTCGATAGCCCTATTCCCCCTAGCATCCTTCCAGAGAAAAATGATGGGACAGCATCCGTAAGTCCTGAGGTGGACCTTGTTGAATATAAAGAACGGGTGGCCGACATTCTCGAACGAGGCGGTTGGAAATTCGAATCACCTGCCGATTTGTCAGCCAAAGCTTCTGAACAAGAAGAAACTTCAACGTCAACCATTAAAAAGAAACCGACTTGGAGAAAGAAAGGTAAAGAGCTTACGTTCACGCTTGCAACTGCGGACTCACCGGAGCTTGTTGCAACAGCCGAAGCACTCGTCACCATGTGGCAAACAGCGGGAATTAATGCAGACCTTCACGTGTATTCTCTTTCAGAACTGAACACAAGTATTATTCGACCGCGCGCATACGATGCTCTTCTTTTCGGAGAGGTCGTGGGACGTACGCTTGATCTCTTCGCATTCTGGCACTCTTCACAGAGAAACGACCCAGGTCTTAATCTTGCAATGTACACGAATGCCCGTGCCGACAGCTTCCTGGCACAAGCACGCACCACCACAAACCGCAAAGAGCGCGAAACGCTTTATAGATCGTTCGTCGAGATAATCAAGAAGGAAAAACCCGCCGTCTTTCTTTACGCGCCTCAACTTATTTATGTGCTCCCCGAAACAATACTTGGCACTGAATTCGGCGTACTTGCGACATCGGCGGAACGATTCCTGAACGTGTATGAGTGGTATACCAGTACGGAGCGCGTATGGAGTGTATTTACCAGCGTATCAGAATAATCCGATATATCTTACTGGCTTTTACTGCATTAAATTACTTACCGCATATGCCCCCTACTCAACCTGGCTCCTTCAGCTCCATACCCTCTCGCCCAAACTCTGGCGCTGGCGAGCGAAAACCTCCTGCACGCCACGGAACATCTGCGCCTCGCAGACGGTTCCCCGGCCGTGGCGGAGGACGTAAGTCACGTCCGCCGCGCCGTGGCCGCACGCGCCTTGAGCACAGACACGAAAGCCGACCGCGTGCATCTTCCGTTATTCCTCCGCTCTCAACTGATACCGTTCGTGTCGTTCCCCTCGGCGGTGTGGAAGAAATTGGTCGTAACATGACCGCGGTTGAAATAGGGAATGATATTATTATTCTCGACTGCGGGTTCCAATTCCGCGAGGATGAAACACCGGGAATCGATTATATTCTTCCTAACACCGGTTATCTTGAAGAGCGGCGCGACAAAATACGCGGCCTTCTAATTTCACACGGGCACTTGGATCACATTGGTGGAATTCCTTATATCCTCGATCGCATCGGCAACCCGACAATATATACGCGGCGACTTACTGGAATGATGATTAAAAAACGACAAGAAGAATTCTCTCACCTGCCGGAGATTCGCGTGCGCGAAGTCGAAAAAGACGAAGTAATAAAACTAGGTAATTTAACTGTACGATTCTTCGGTGTCACGCATACGGTACCAGATTCCATGGGAATCATCATAGAAACACCGTGGGGTGATGTTGTTTTCACTGGTGACATCAAGTTGGACCACGAAAACGGCGAGCCGACAGAAGAGGAGCATCAGGGGTTCTCTGTCTTCCATCACCGAAAAGTCTTAGCGCTTCTCATGGACTCCACGAACGTTTGGCAACCGGGGTGGTCTATTTCCGAGCGTACGGTGTATCGTACAATCGAAGAAATAATCTCACGACCCTCTAAGGGGCGCCTCGTCATCGCCATGTTCGCTTCCCATCTGGAGCGTCTCATACGCGTCGTGGATTTTGCCGAAAAATACAACAAAAAGATAGTTATTGATGGGCGTTCGATGCGTACAAATATCGAGATCGCGCGTGAACTAGGCATCATCAAATACAAAGACGGTACTGTCGTCGCTGTCGAAAATATGGGAGAATATCCGCCCGAAAAACTCATAATTCTCGCCACGGGCGCCCAGGGAGACGAATTCGCTTCGCTTGCGCGCATTGGCAATAAAACACATAAGTACATACGTTTACAGCCGACCGACACGGTAGTTCTTTCGTCCTCTGTCATACCCGGTAATGAACGCGCGGTACAAAAATTGAAAGACAACCTTTCGCGACAGGGCGCTCATATCATCACATACCACGCAAGCGATGTTCATGCTTCAGGCCACGGCAATCGTGAAGAGGCGGCGTGGATACACCGTCAGATAAAACCAAAGTTCTTTGTTCCCGTGCACGGATACCATTACATGCTTCGGGTACACGCCGACCTCGCGGTAGAAATGGGCGTTGCATCTGAAAATGTCTCGATCCCGGACAATGGTTCCATTATTGAAATACAGGGCGGCGGACAAAAAATCGTAAGATTGCCAATGAAAGCGCCTTCGGAATTGCGCGTGGTTGAAGGTCATACCGTCTCTCAACTTTCAGACGTCCTTATGCGCGACAGGAAAGCGCTTGGCCAAGAAGGGTTCTGTGTTGTCGTTGCAACGGTAGATAGACGTACAGGTAAGCTCCATAAATCACCCGATATTATCTCGCGTGGATTCGTCTATCTGCGCGACAACAAGGAATTGATGGATCAGACGCGACTGATAATCAGAAAGAGCGTTGAATCGTCCATGCGCAACCCGCGCGCCATGGATTTGGACGCTGCACGCGAAGACCTCGCGGAAAATGTCGCTCGCTTTCTCCTTCAACGTACATTGAAATCCCCCATCGTGATACCTGTTATAGTCAGCATATAATATATGTTGTATGCTTGCGGTGAATGTATCCGACACTCGGCGCAAAATATACGTTAGTAACTTCTTTTTCAGTCTGCAATTCGGACTGGCATTCTTCTTCAATGCGACATTTCTTTCATCCCTCGGGCTTTCGGAAAAAATGGTGGGCATAGTCTTCGCGCTTTCGTATGCCGCATCGCTTGTTCTCCTTTTTTCCGTGCCCTTACTTTTGCGCAAATTTGGTAATTACAGTCTTTTCTTTTCTTCTTCTGTCTTTTTAGTCTGCGTATCTGCGCTGCTTGCATTCTCTCTGTCACCCATCGCATCTGTTCTGCTTGTCGCCACCCTTATTGTACTGAACATTTTCCTCTATACACTCCTGGACATCTTCCTAGAATCTGCCGTGGACTCTACCGACGGTATCGGTAAAGAGCATGGTCTTTTCCTCACCGTAACACATGGTGGCCGTATCGTAGCCCAACTTGCCGCAGGTACTCTTCTCCTTTGGGGAGGATTTACCTACCTCTATGGAACGGTTGCTGGGGTTGTTATTATTCTCGCATTCATAACAGCTTTCTTCCTTCGCAACGTACGAGAACCTGTATATGAAAAACTCGACTTCGCGAGTGTTCTACTCCGACTTTATTATTCGACGGACATGCGTCACGTCTTCAAACTACAATTTTTGTTGTATTTGTTTTATAGCATTATGGCCGTCTACACACCTATATATCTCTACGAATACGTCGGCCTATCGCTTGGAGAGATGGGTATAGTATTTGCGATAATGCTTGCTCCGTTCTTTCTTCTTGAGATCCTAATCGGAAAGTTTGAGGATGTACGGGGCGAGAAAGGGGTTTTGATGTATGGATTTCTTATACTCGCCGTAACCACTGCTGCGCTTTCATTAATCTCGACATCCTCGATTGTCATTTGGACTGTAGCATTATTTGCCACTCGTATCGGCGCTCTCATGGTAGAAATGGGAAACGACGTTTATTTCTTCAAGCATATCGATGCAAGCAAAGCGGCAGAAGTCGCGGCCTTTCGCGCGCTCTTTCCATTGGCATTTGCGATTGGTCCGTTTCTCGGAGTTGTCTTGCTTTTTTTCATACCCCTTTATGCCATATTTGCGTCTGTCGGCGTTATTATGCTTCTCGGTCTCGTAACTGCCCGCACACTTACGGATATACACTAAACATGTTCTTCAGAGACCGCGATCTTCTCCTATGCAATCCGCCACTTCCCTTTCTGTCTTACGATAAGACCGTCTCGTGCAAGCGAAGCGAGCGCTTTATCGAAGTTGCCGGCATAGTGATTCTGCACTTCGTCTATTGATTGATTATGCACAATGACATTGAGAATCGCACCACGAACCTGTCGCAAAGAACCCTCAAACTTTGACTGTTTTGTGTAGTGTGCACTCCGCATATTCACACGCACACCGGATTGCTTTAGATGCGCGCCATAATCCATCAATGCCCAGTGCCATGTTTTCGACCCGCCGAACGACGGATCGCTTTTCACAATCCTCCGCGCGATTGAAAATATCTCCGAGTCCCTCACTTTCCCGTTCCCAAACTTTAGCCGACCGTCAGAGATTTGGGAACGAAAGAAATGATAGATGAATGCGGAGCGAATGTTGGTTTCTATTAGGATTTCCGGCTTGTTCCATGCGAAAACGCGAACGGCTTTTGCCGTGTAGTCTCCTACCCCCGGCAGTTCGACAAGCTCATTATAAAGATGCGGCACCTTTCCGTTATACTTTTCGACTATTTTTTCGCCGCGTCGTACAGAAATTTCGCTCGCCTGTTATACCCAAGCCCGCTCCACACTCTCAAAACGTCCGCGAGTGGCGCTTTGGCGAGAGTGCGCACCGCCGGATATGCATTGAGAAATTCTCGGTATTTCTTGCTGACGCGAGAAACCTGCGTCTGCTGAAGCATCACCTCCGACACTAAGATGCGATATGGGTCTTTCGTGCGGCGCCAAGGCAAGGTCTTGCGACTATGTTTGGCAAAGTGGTCCCAAACAATCCTCTGAAAACTTCGTGTGTCACACATGACTTTGTAATGAGAGCACAAAACACAGATGTGCACAAAACACAAATAAAGACCGAAAACACAAACTTATCAGAGACCAAAACGAATGCAGTGTTTGTGCTTTCAGTAGTTTGAATTTTGTGTTTTGTTTGTGTTCTGGTTCCTGTGCTTTGTGTTTTGAACGTGAACTACAATTCGTAAATGACATCTTTTCGTTCTACGACAACCTTCCATTTCATTCTCCTCGCATGTCGGTACAATTTCATATTCGGATTGAAGCAAACGGGCCTCGCGACCACTTCCAGAAAGGGTATGTCGGATTCAGTGTCCCCAATGCCGATGGAATGCGCAATCGTTAATCCTTCTTTCTCGACAGCGCGCTTAAGGACATTTGCTTTGTTCAGTATAAGATGATCATCTACCATGCGCCCCGTAAAACAATCTTGCGGACCTATTTCGTATACAATACCGTACGCCTTATCGAATCCCATGCGCGGGCAAAACTTATCCAGCACGGTTTTTGGAGAATGTGAGACAGCAAGCAGGAAATATCCACGTTCCTTCAGGTTTTTCAAAAGCTCGCGCGTGTATCGGTACACTCGTTTCCACTGCGCCTCTACTACGTCCTCTGCCGCGTCAGCTAAGACACCATAGTGAATTCCTTTAAGATGGCGGTTAAACGCCCTCACGACCCCATCAATGTATTCTTGATAATCGCCTTCACGGTCGAGCCACTTCTCATGTGCGTACTCGTACACCTTTCGTGCCTCCTTCGGAAAAGCTCCTGTATCAACCAGTCTGTCCACTACCTGTATTAACAAGCTCGAACGAAAGATCGTCCCATCTACGTCGAAAACTGCAATTTTTCGTTTTTCGCCCATGCTACACTTTCAAACCGACCTTACCGGATGAACCGACTTTCTGCAAGATATCTGAATGAAATGTGTATGTCGTTTCTTTCTGTCTTACGAAACGATCTTCGGCAAGTCGCACAAGCTCCAGCACAAGCTCCATATTGGAGACACCCGCCTTCTTCCAGTTGTGGTGATAGAGACTTCCCGGGAGCGTGTTTACTTCGTTTACATACATCTCTTTCGTATCCGCGCGTATAAGAAAATCAACGCGCGCAATACCAGCACAACCGAGTGCTTTGTATACGCGAACACCAAGCTCTTTTACCTTATTTGAGAGATCATCATCAATATTCGCCGGAACTTCACTATATGCACTATTGGCTCCACTCCCTTCACTCTTTTTACCATTAGCAAGATATTTATCATTAAAATCAAAAAACTCCGTCTTATTGAGCGGGCGTTCGCATTCTGCTACTCGCGGTTTATCATTTCCCATGATAGGAAGTGTTATCTCAATAAGTGGCTCGACGGCGTTCTCCACCAAGACCTTGTCGTCATAGTGGAGAGCGACTTCAATCGCATTCAGAAGTTCTTTTTCATTCTTTACCCTCGTCATTCCTATCGAAGAGCCGAGGTGCACTGGCTTCACGAACACAGGCATCGAGAGAGTTTTTGCTTTCGTGAGCACTGTTTCTTTATCTTCCTTCCACTCCGTGCGCGTGAACCATACATATGGCACGACCGGCATCCCTTCCGCCGCGACGACCTGCTTCGTCAAGACTTTGTCCATCGCAACTGCAGAAGCAGCCAGATCACATCCGACGAAGGGTGCTCCCGCCATGCGCAAAAGGCCCATGAGAGAACCGTCCTCGCCATAGGTGCCGTGCATGGCGGGAAAGACAATGTCTATCTTTACCTTCTTGGATAGGAGGCCGGGCCATACAAGCTCAAGCCCGTTATCAAAAAGAAGCCCGATCTTCTTCATCTTCGCCACTTTCTCTTCCCACGCATCCTGCTTGAAAAACGCGAGGTTGTTCATCGCCTTGTCGGCGTACCATGAGCCGCCCTTGGCGATATATACCGGCCAGACGTCAAATTTCCCGTTTACAAGTAGAGAATCGATAATCGGAACGTGAGCGGTAATTATGGAAATATCGTGCTCTGCGCTTTTCCCTCCAAAAATAACGGCTATGTTTTTCCGCATATTCTTAGTATACACTCCCATTAGAAGCTCATATCCTGAAGCTCAAAGTTATTTCACGCATACTGATCCGGCCAATCGTTCTGTATCAAAATAACGTCGCCTGGGAGTGCCAACGCGCGCAATGCCGCAAGCGCGGAGGGCATATCGTCGTACCGGAGAATTTCGCCCTTGAAATCACCTGCTTGTAATCCCGATTCCATATATGAAGCAACCGAAGTGCGAATCAACACAACCTTTTCAATCCCCGCTTTTGCAAGCTGTTTTCCTATCTCCTCATGCACCTCTTTTATCCGCAGCCCAGCTTCAACAAGGCCGGGAGTAACGTAAAATCGGCGACCCTGAAGAGATGCGAGAAACTCTATCGCGGCGCGTGCACCATCCGGATTCCCGTTGTAACTATCGTCAATAAATGTAACGCCGTCGGGCCATTGTTTCGGTTCGAGTCGATGCGCGAACGGCTTTGTTTTCGCTATACCATCGCTTATCTCATGGCTTGCAAGCCCCAACCGTGACGCAATATGCACCGCCGCTGATAATGGTCCCAGTACATGAAGACCACAAACACTTGAGTGTACATTTATAGAAACACCGTTTTTCAACAGTGTAAACGTGATACCTGAAAGATCGGTGTTTGGATTTTTTACTTGCCACTCTTCTGTACCGGAACGTGTATAAAGAATATTGCCGCCTTTAGATCGCGCACGAGCAAGCTCGCTCTCTCCGTTCACATACAAGCGAGACGCATCAACACTTTCGGCAAGTTCAAATACCGTATCCGTAGTGTTCTTAAGTACTCCGAATTTTTCTAAATGTGCTTCGTTGACGCCAGTAATAATACCCCACTCGGGCCGCACCATCTGTGCGAGCTTTCGAACGTCTCCTGGATAATATTCGCCCAGTTCGAAAATAAGCACATCTTCGTCACCCTTTAGTTCTTTCACAAAGCGCGCGATACTAAGTGGAGTGTTATAACTCTCCCCCGGCGCTGCCACTTTTCTGCCTTCGGAGAGAACGGCCTTGAGAACCTCGCGCATACTAGTTTTTCCAAAAGAGCCAGCGATAGCTATTTTGATTCCTCGATGGGCGATAAGATGTTTTTTTGTACGCGCAATAAAAAATTGCTCAACAGGATATTGAGCAAAGCGCATGCAAATCACAAAAAACAGCAAACTAACCATAGCAATAAGAGGTGCTTCAAACACTAAGAGTGCCGCAAGTAAATAGTTCCACGGACTTGCTATAGTGTAAAAAACAAATACCGCGCCACTAAGGGTCGCAAGAAGAACGATCCAGCCGAGTGTAAACAGTATGACTGTCTTCGGCGTGAATGTAAGATGCTTGCGCTTCTCTACAAATCTGAAATCCTTCACTCGCTCATGCCATTTGAGGAAATCGACAATGATATATTCACTCGCCTGCAACATGTAGACGAGACTGCGAATATAGTTCCAGTGACGTCGGGACAACCAACGCTTCGCCCCGTTAACGGTCTGACGTTTATTGTTCATATGCTTTCTGGACTGATCACTTTTAGTTTATCCTGAGAATTCATATAGGTCTCGCAGGAATGTCTAAGGTAAATTTCCCTGCCAAGAGCTTTAACGGGATCATGCGAGAAACTCCGTTATAAGCCGCGACACTTCATGCGGACAATCACGATGCGGCGAATGGCCGATACCGGTAAATATTTCAATTTTGGAATCAGGTATCAATTCCGCAAAAAGTTTCCCATCTTTCAGGGGTGTCATATTATCTTCGCTTCCCCAAATGAGAAGCGTGGGGATGGATATTTTTCTGGCATATTCGGTCAAATCCTCTTTGATGGTATTGAGGTAAATTCGTGAGAGCGCTCCTGCGGCCAGGTAATCGCTTCCGAGTCTTTCATATAACTTCTTACGTAGGTATCCGCGCCAGATAAAAAAGGGCGGAATATGCATCAGTCCTTTTCCGACCTTGGCAATCAACGTGAGAAAGTGGTTCCGGGACGTTCGGTGCATTGCTACACCGGCTGATGCTACGAGAATTAAGCGGGATGGACGAAGAATGCCTTGTGCTACCCCTTTTATGGCAACCCTCCCGCCGAACGAATGCCCGACAAGTACATACGATGTCAGCCCGATCTTTGCGGTGAAATTACGTACAAAGGACGCATAGTCCCCAACATGCCAATCAAGCGGAGGGAATTCGGTCCCTCCCCCGAAGCCGGGAAAGTCGAGGCGAATAATTCGGTACTTTGATGCCAACAAAAGCGCAAGTTCGTCAAATGTGTGAAGGGTATTCATCCAGCCGGGAAGGAAGAGGAGGGCCGGCCCTTCTCCTTCATCCGTGTATTCTGTTGCAAGACCGCTAACTATAATCTTCATTCGACTATAGTACCTTATCTAGCGCGTTTTCATCCATCTCTTGTTGGCCTCCGGCCACAGTTTCGTGAGTGGGTGCTTCGTGCAGTCATGCGGACGCGCTGAGCATACGTAGCGTCCATATAAGACAAATCCGTTATTGATGTACTTCCAATCTTTCTTCGGAATGAGTTTCTCCAAATCGTGCGAGATCTTCTTGAGATCCGTGTTGTCCGAAAGGTCAAAACGACGAGCGAAACGCTTTACGTGTGTATCCGTTGGGATACCGGGCCAATCATCGAAAAGTTCCCCGAGAACTACATGCGCGGTTTTATATCCGATTCCGGGAAGCGATTGCAATTGCTCGGCTGTACGTGGCACCTTGCCGCCAAAGTCTCTCGAAACTATTTTGGCAGTAGCGATAATGTGCTTCGCCTTATTCCTGAAAAAAGGGATGGATGATATCTCACGCTCAAACACAAGTGGATCCGCGTTAGCAAAACAAGACGGTTTTTTGTACTTTTTGAAAAGTCTCTCTGTCACACGATTTACGACCTTGTCCGTGCATTGTGCCGAGAGTATAACTGCAACCGCAAACTGAAATGGTGTTTTGTACGCAAGTTCGCTCTTGGGCTTTGGATACGCACGCTTAAGGTACGAGACGATCTTGCGCGCCCTGTCTTCTCGTCCACCAGCACAACCAACAACCATAAGAAAAATCCTAACACGAGTGCTCTGTGTCTCCTTCACTGCCTTGAAAAATCAGGGTTGCGTAAATTGGCTCATTCCGACTCTACAGGGCGTTTACCCTGCGGGTCGGAATACACTCCCTGCGCACAAGCGCGAGTGCTTTCCGCCAATTTCTGACTCCTCGGCTCGGAAATGCAAAAGAGTACTTTTGCATTTCGCTCGCCCTACGTCGCCAGTAAACCAATGCATTCCGACTCTACAGAGCGTCTGCCTGTGCGTGGCCGCCTGCTTGCGCGCGGAACGCAGGCAAGCGCAGGGCGTTATTGGTTTCGAGCACCTCGCTCCAAATACGAAAGCGAGCTTTCGGGACTCTCGCTCTACGTCGCTCGTAAGAGTAAATGGGATATTGTCTCTCGACTTCTTATCTCCGCGACCGAAACATCTTTTTAATTAAGCGACCTGCTACTGAACCGTTATCGGAAATGAGACAGAATCATCGTGTTCCGGTAAACCAGACGGATTGTCTTTTATGAGAACCAGCGTCGCTGGGCCGGAGTAATTTTCTATAGTGACCGGCGCAGAGAATGGTACGAATTCAGTCGTCATCCACTCGCCCTCCGCCGTCGCGAGACCCTGACCAACGACATTTCCATTCGCGTCTTGTACTTCCACTGGAAATGACGCCTCAAAATACCAATTACCGCGCGCTCTGCCAATAAGCGTAAAAGAAGATGGAACCGTAGAGTCCGGAGCGGGGGAAGAAACGGTGACGTTTGCAGATATAAAGGGTGGTTCAACAAAATCATTCCCGTTCTTAATCGGTGTCGGCCATGCGAGCAAAACTGCACCAGCTAGTATGACGAAAAAGAGAATAACAAGCGCAACGACGAGTTTTTTATCCATATCACAATTCTATCACGAGCTATAATATGGCTATAACTCTGGCTATTTTTGCTGAGTCGTGGCGTGCGATGTCTGCTTCGGAAAAATAGTCTCCGGTTTTAACCTCCCTTGCATAGTCTGAGAGTTTATCATCACAATGAATCGGAAACTTTTTTTCTTTCTCATATGCTGAGACGAGCTCCGAATCCATTTTTGCCGTATTACATATAACGCAGTCAAACTTCTCGAAACCACTATACTTCAAGATCTCTCGTACCATGTCCGAGGCGGCGAATTCGTGTGTTTCTCCCCACTTGCTCATTAGATTCATGACCGCAATCTTCTTCGCTTTGCTCGCGCGAAGCGCTTCTGCCATGCCCTTTACAAGAAGATTGGGGATTATTGAGGTGTATGGATCGCCCGGGCCAATAATGATCAGATCTGCATCCTTTATGGCCTGAGCAGTTTCCTCGAAGATTTTGGCAGATGGCTCTAAAAATACTTTTTCGATGCGCACCGTTCCATCATGCTTCGGAATATCAATATTCGTCTCACCAATTATCTCCTCACCATTTTCAAGAATGGCGTGCAGTGTGGATTGGTCGAGAGACACTGGCAACACCTTTCCTTTTAGATGCAGAAGCTCGGACGCTTTCCTGATGCCTTCAATGTCGCTTCCGTAAATGGAAGAAAGTGCGACGAGGAGTAAATTGCCGAAACTGTGCCCTTTCAGCGAATTGCCATTCTCAAAACGAAAATTAAAAAGGTCGCGTAAAATCTCCGCGCGCGCGCCGTCGGAAAGCGCAATGAGACAGCGCCGTATGTCACCGGGCGGCAAAACCCCGAACTCATCGCGAAGACGACCCGTGGAACCACCGGAATCGAACATGGAAACGACCGCTGTAATGTCGAGCGGAAAGTCTTTGAGACCGCGCAAAACAGTATAACTTCCAGTACCTCCGCCGATTGTTACGACTTTTTTCATTGTAACCACTGTATATCCTCTCTGATGTAACGGCAATGGATTAAATGCCGACGCCGAACTTACGAAGCTCCTCGACAACCACAGCGAGCGGAAGACCGACAATGTTATAAAAATCTCCATCAATGCGATTGGCAAAACTGGAACCGCCGCCTTGTATTGCGTAACCTCCGGCGACCGTAAGCGGTTCGCGCGTCTTAACATATCGATCTATTTCCCGCCTCGAGAGTTTTCGAAACCACACCTTTGTCTCCATCGCCCGCGTAACAATCTTCCCTGTGCCCGTATCTACAATAGCAAATCCGGTAATAAGACTATGACAATTCCCGCTTAATTGCCCCAAAATTTTCTTCGCTTCCGAGAGATTTGTCGGTTTTCCTATCACTCGCCCGCGAAATATGGCAAGCGTGTCGGCGGCAACGATTAGTGCATTAGAATGTCGCACAGCGACGGCGCGTGCCTTTTCAAGTGCGAGATTTCTGGCGAGCGTCTTTGGCGAAATCCTTTTCCTCATGTCTTCATCGTACCCGCTAACCTCAACGAGAAACGAAATGCCGGCCCTTTTCAAAAGCTCCTTCCGCCAAGGAGAAGCCGATGCCAAGATTATTTTTCTCATCGGGAAGACTATATCACGGCATCTGGCATCCACTATAAAGGTCAATTAGTGAACATATGTTCACTAATTGACCTTTTCGGAAACGATTAGGACACTACTGGGAGAGATCAAGCGACTTGCATGCTAAATAAGAACTTGATACTATCAAATCACAACTGAATATCGTATCAAGAGTGCGGAGAGAGTTCTGGCTCGAGGACCCGCCGGCAACCAGTCCAACAAGACACGGTGCCACATCCAGCCCAAACGGGAAGATACCTGAATTAGAATATCTCCCCGTATAGGGGAGATATTCATTTGTATTAACAACTCTTAATAACAAAGGAATTTTTGAGAAATGTGCGTTTTTCGGTGTCTCGCAGCGCGTCGGCGCGAGAGGCAGCGCTCCGCCAGCAGGCGGAGATAGCGACCGAAAAACGTGCGCGTCGAGAAAATTCCTGCACACCCACCATGCTTCACTTACTTAACAGGTACACGACAGAAAGCGTAACCTCTGGACACCCCGACAAAGTGTGCGACCAGATATCGGACGCGATCCTTGATGCTTGTTTGGAACAAGATCCCGGTAGCCGCGTTGCGGTAGAGACATTTGGAAGTCATGGAACGCTCATGATAGGAGGAGAGGTAACAACAAGAGCCCGCATAAACTACAAAAAAATTGCGGAGCAAGTGTATAGCTCCATCGGATATCGCGAGAAACTCAACGTTCTCGTAAAGGTGGCCCAGCAATCTCCTGACATCGCGATGGGCGTCGATAAGGAAGGCGCCGGCGACCAAGGCATTATGTACGGCTACGCGACAAATGAAACAAAAGAAATGCTACCGCTTGGAGTGGTTCTTTCGCACGCACTCGCGCGACGACTCGAAAAGCTTCGTAAAGAAAAGAAACTGAAATGGCTTAAACCCGATGGAAAAACGCAGGTGACGATAAGTAAAGGAAAAGTAATTACCGGACTCACATCAACCCAGCACGCAAAGAGTGTCTCGCAGGAGGAAATCCGCGAAGGTCTTATAAAACACCTTTTTACCCCTGTTCTCGGTTCGGTGAAATCTATCGAGATACTCGTCAATCCAACTGGGAAGTTTGAGATAGGCGGCTTCGCCGCCGACGCGGGGCTTACGGGTCGGAAGATAATGGTGGACACATACGGCGGCCTTATTCCTCACGGCGGCGGATGTTTCTCCGGGAAAGATCCTAGCAAGGTGGATCGCTCGGCGGCCTACATGTGCCGCTACGTCGCGAAAAACCTAGTCGCCAATGGTTACGGGAAGAAGGTGCTCGTATCGGTCGCCTACGCGATAGGCCGCGCAGAACCCGTTATGGTGGAGGCATTCAGCGAAACGGGCAAGAATCTGACAGATATTGTGACGAGGTATTACGACTTCCGTCCGCGCGCCATCATCGAGCGTCTAGACCTTCGCCGCCCTATCTACAAAGAAACAGCCGCCTACGGCCACTTCGGAGTCAAAGGCCGCCCGTGGGAGAAGATTGAGAAAATTTGATTGAGATTGCGCGTAAGGCTGATTTTGCTATACTCGCTTCATGAGTGCGACAGTGACGATAACAAAGACGCAGTACGAGGCGCTAAAGCGCCGCGCGAAGGCGTATGAGCGCATTGTTTCCGCCGCAGGTGCGGAATTTTTCACCTCCCCTCCTGTGCGCAGTACGAAAGCGGTCATTTCCGCCATGCGTAAGACCAAGCACTACTCTCCCGCGTTCCTCAAGAGCTTGGAAGTAGGACTTTCCCGCTCCCGTCATTTCACGCGATGAACCATGCGCGTTCTTCCGCTCCATTCGGAGATAGAGGAGTATTTGAAGAAGCGCAACCTTGCAAAGAAATTCCAAAAGCAAAAGAAACTGCTTGAGGAGAATATCTACCATCCAGGCCTCAATGTTGAACTACTGGAACCGCGACATTTGCGCATTTTCAGTTTCCGCGTTGACAGAAAATATCGCGCCATTTTCATATTTACCGCGAGAGATACGATAGAAATCGTCGATGTGAACAATCACTACGCGTGATTGACCAACCGTGGGAGAAAGTTGAGAAAATTTGACTAAAGATTAAAAGAAGGTCATAGTCTCTTCGGACTGGAAATCGTTCCTTGTCCCTTGAGAAGTGGAGTCTGGCAATGGATACGTCCATCAGACTGGAAATGGCACGCGAGAAGCTCGGCACCATATGCGAACAAGTCGCACGCACCGCGTTCGTCGCGCAAGAGGTGCTGCGGGCTACGAAACCGTACATGACATACCTGTCCGGTTTTACGCCGCTCGATGAATACATGTCCGGCACCAGTGGGATTACGGCCTATGACAAGTCCCAATGGCCCGTGGATGTATGGATCTATAAGTTCCCCGTTGGGGTCTCCGGAAGAACACGGGTGCGTCGCCTTGAGATTCTCATCAACCAAAGGGAAGGTGTGAAGCGCTCCCAGAATGCGCGACGCATCGTCGAGAAGCGGTGGATGTACACGAAGACGCTACTCATCACGCAAGGGGGAGAAGTTCTCGTTTGGGACCTCACCACCCATCGTTTTCGTAAGGGCAAGAAACGACGCATGTCCATCCGGAGCAAATTCCGCATTCTGGAGGGTAGAAGAGCACTCGCGACCTACCTTTCGAACGCACAGACGGCTCGTGTGATAGTCGTCGCTCTCGGATGGATGGTCACGGACACCCTTGAGGAACGCAGGGAGCGCCTCAAGGCGACAGCTGAACTCGAAACATTCATCAAGATGCTGGAACAGCACATGTGGTAACACGCGCCGCGCTTGCCCGGGCAACTGGGCAGGCGCAACTTCTTTATTCAACCGTGACTGACTTCGCGAGGTTCCTCGGACGATCCGGATTAAGGCCTTTTCCTTTCGCAAAGTAGTAGGCGAAGAGCTGGAGCGGAACGACATTCAATATCGGCGAGAGCATTTCGAGGGTTTTCGGCACGTAGACAACATCATCGGCAAGTTTTGCTATCTCTTTATCCCCCTCCGTCGCGAGTACGATAACAGGACCTTTGCGGGCTTTCAGTTCGTGTATGTTGGAAACATTCTTTTCGTACACGCTGTCCTTCGTTGCGATGGCGAACGTCGGAAAGTCTTTATCAATCATCGCGATGGGGCCATGCTTCATCTCGCCTGCGCCGTACCCTTCGGCGTGAATATAAGAAATCTCTTTAAGCTTTAATGCGCCTTCGAATGCGACGGGGTTATTATATTTCCTTCCGATAAAAAGAAAGTCGCGTGCATTCTTGTATTTCTTGGCAAACTTTTCAAATTCTTTGCGGCCAGCAAGGACTTTCTCCAGCTTTTTGGGGAGTGCTTTGAGCTCTTTCGCAATTTCCCTGCCCGTCTTCACCGACATCTCTCTTTGGCGACCGAGAAAAATGGTAAAAAGCGCAAGTGCTATCAGTTGTGAGACAAACGCTTTGGTCGAAGCCACTCCTATCTCCGGACCGGCGTGATTATAAACTCCGGCATCCGTTTCGCGTGCGATAGTCGAGCCAACTGCGTTCACAATGCCGAGTGTTAAGGCGCCTTTGCGTTTACCTTCTCGCACCGCCTCCAATGTATCTAACGTCTCTCCAGACTGCGAGATGGCGATGACCGCCGTTCGTTGGTTCAAGACGGGCGAACGATAGCGAAACTCGCTTCCA
>Ga0209210_1001728_pt1 | contig 17605 bp, 48 predicted proteins | sample RifGroA1_FD_183991 | JGI IMG/M metagenome (GOLD analysis project Ga0209210, IMG submission 183991) | Contaminated groundwater microbial communities from Rifle, Colorado, USA - Rifle Groundwater A1 (SPAdes) (version 2) | ecosystem: Environmental > Aquatic > Deep subsurface > Groundwater >...
CTTTGATGCGCTTCGCGCCGAGTGGACATCCCGTATTTAGAAATGACTTGCCACTATGGGAATATTTTAATGATCGTTTTAAGAAGCTGGGCGGCATGACGACCGAAGTATCTAAACAAATTGGGTGGTAACAGCATGACCCAAGAAGAACACGAATCAATTGAAGCTTTGGCAAATCAAATTTATAATTTAGCAATGTATAATGCCAAGCGTGATGATGCATTGGACAATCCAGAGTACCTAGCTTTTGAAATTATAAGCCTATCGGAATATATGGCAGATTCACCAGAACATGCTCGAATGAGCGCCAGCATTATTGCAAATTCATATGAGCTTACAAAGGGCACAGCGGTAGAAATTAAGAAATATTACAGCTTGGCATATTGATTCATTATCTAAATTTAACCTTGACCCATTTGCGGGGCAACAGAAAGGAAATAAACATGAAGCTGGTATTTGAAATGATTGATGGTGAGCCATATATGTGGGATGCCACAGAGAAACGTTATAATAAGGTAAAGAGCCAGCTCTCTGGCGAAAGAGTTAAATTAGGGGACCTAGCAAAGGAATGCTATCTTGGGTCATACGGAGACAATTTTCATATGGTGTTCAATCTAAAGGATAAGAAGTAATGAAATACCAAATCAGAGATAATGCGTTAGGTGGTATGACCTTGGCCGCAGCTATTGCATGTGTGTTAGCAGTTCCAGTTAACTTAGCTATTGGAAACTATTGCAATGCATTAGCTGTCGCATGTCTAGGTGTTATTAATCTTTGGTTGGCTATTGAGAAGAAACAATGAGAGACGAAGTTGAATGCAATAGATGTAGAGAAGTTTGCATAATTGATGGAGACTATCCAAAATTCTTTGCCTGGTGTGATACATGCAAAGATTATGCTGAAGGGTTCAATGCAGATGAATATGCGGCAGATTATATGGGCGGTCTAATTGATGATACATATGATAGGGTAAAAGATGACTAAAGAAGAGATTATTAACATAATCAATCATTCTGAGCCATGCATAGATCCATATAGTATAGATCCAGTTGCTCGCTTTCTGTTTCTGTACCTTAAATGTGAGGACCGAAGCAAGATAAGTGGACATGGTTTAGATATTAGTGATATAGACTACAAAGCGCTGGCATATGCATTAAGGGAAATTCTGATCGAAGAATCCTGTGGTTGCTACGGATAGGATGAAAGATGAAAAGGATGGAGATTAAAAGTAAACATGGTGTTGTTGGTATTAAGTTTTATCCACGTGGGAAAAATGATCCACACATTTGCATTAGGTTTCTCGGAGAAGATGACGGGAATTGGTGGGAGACAGATGTCTCTTTTTCAAGTGCTTGGATAGATGAATATATTAAAATGTTACAGGCTGCTAAATCAATATGTGAATCGGAACATCCAGATATTGTGGATGGCAGACAATATGGTTGGAAGTTTAAAGGATGAAAGAAGATGAATGAAACAATGCTGGTGGTTATGACAATTGTTTTTACTATTGGTTTTAGTGCGGCAGCAATTTGTGATATCAGAGATATGCAAGAAGAACAGAAAGAGTTCGAGAAGAAGAGAATTAGAGAGGAACTCAGAAAAACCAGGAAAAAATATGAAATGTAAAGTAACCTCTAAGGGCCTGATGGTCACGTGGATTATTGTTGTATCATTTATGGGGCTCCTATTGACACTATGTCTGAATGGTTGCGGAGAATATGAAGACCCAATGCCACCTCCATATAATTCCTTTGAAGAGATTGATGGACCTACTGAATTCCCTTGGAACGAATTAGATACAATCTACCTGGATAGCACTACAGGACAATATCAAGAGCGATTTCTATGTAGAGACCTTGGTAGACAGTACTTCTGCATTCCATTAGAATATCAAAAGATAGATAATAAGGGAGATATTGATCCTGTCCCATAGAGGAATAAAAAATGAAGAAGCTAACAATTGTTTTTGTTTTGTTGTCTGCCTGCGCGGGCAATAAGACAGACATTAAATCTTTTGAAGAAAGATACACAAGAGATAAGTCTCCTTCTTGCCTTAGTCCAGTCCACGAATTCTACTGTGATAGTCCCATGCTGAGGCTCTACATTTATTATAAATTTCCATCAATTATATTTTGTCAGAGATGGGACGAAGATTCTGTAGATAGCTATTACGATGATGACAAATGGTTTAAACTAAGAGTGCCTGAATGCAAGGATGAAGAAATTGATGAGGTCGTAGGGAGATTTGGAAATGAATTTAATTAAAGCACTTTGCTATATTGCCGTAGGTATTTTAGCAATTCCACTACTTCCATTAATTGCCCTATACCTTATAGGTGGAGCAATGATACAAACACTTAAGGAGATTTAATATGAAACTTTGTATGCTTTGTGGCGTGCCGACAGAAGGTAGCATCGGAGCGGCTGGTATTAAATGGACGATGTTGTGTCAACCATGCAAGGATGAAGAAGATGGCGCACTAAGTAAAACCCTTGCAGCAAATGCAAAGGTCGTAAAGAGCATGATGGATACAATTCTTGGGGCGGTTAACACAAAACCAAAAGGAACATAACAATGTATAAGGCAAAGCTTGTTGTTTATCCAGATGGAAATGGTGAAATTTACTTTGGCGATAGATTGTTTTGCACAGGAAAGCTTGGGCAAAGCGCAAGACTAGAAGCAATGATTGATTCATTTTTTGTTGACAGGTATCATAAGAATGTGGTAAAACTTCAAAGAAAAGAAGGGAAGTAAAAATGGCCCTTGTAAATGTCGCAGAGCAAATGAAAATGCTTTCCAATAGCTATAGAAATAAATTAAAGGACGAGAACTATAAAACAATTCTTGACAAGATTTTGGAGGAAATCAAAGAAGCAGCCACCGTTGGCCATAAATATTATTTTTTCGATAGCAGATTTCAACTTCAAAAAATAACATCCAGCATGGATATTCAAGAGTTTTTTGTTGAAGAGCTTAGCCATGAATTACATCAGATGGGCTTTAAGGTGCTCCGAAATGGTAATGATGGGATATCGTTAAATATTTTTTGGTAAATCAAAACAACAAATTAAAGAAGGGAAACAATATGGATAAGAGAGAGCTAGCAGATTATTTGCAGGCAATTATTGATCATACAAGCAGTCTTGACAATGGACAAGAATCATTGGAAACTGCCATGGTTGAAATCCGTTTGCTTGTTGAGCAGATGGCAAGCGAATCCGAAATTGAATTGGATGGAGTGGAATAAATGAGCAAGAGAACTGCAAAGAAAGATAAGCGCGCCAAAGAAAAACAATCACGAAAGGCTGTACAGAGGGCACTATACGAATCATATAAGGACCAAGGCATTACAAAGAATAGCAAAAGGTTTAAGCGCAATAGCAAGAAACAGAAGAGCATTCTATCTACGAAGAGTCATCCTGTAGGCAGTTGTGGGAATGTTGGATGTGTGAGGTGTCATGGTGTGAACTTTAATCAATTCCTAGATAAGAATGGCAAGCCAGTCAATATGCCGAATTGGATGTTTAAGCGCTGGCTGCTGAATCAAAACCAAAAAAGCGCATAGGAAAAATGCCAAGGGAATAAAAAAAATGAAACAGGCTGTGCGAATAGAAAAACTAAAGCAGGTATCAGACATAAACACACTCTCTGTAGGCTACTATATAAAGGGATTCTTAATCAATGATGTTGAGGTAGGAAAGCTTATCCTTGTTGAGAGATATATCAAAAATGGTGATAAGATTCTTGGCATTATGAATACATCCATGGTGAAAGATATTATTCCACAAGGAGATGGCGTATTATTGGTGCACACAGAAAATTCAATATATAAGATTCAATTCATTGATGAGCATGAGGTTTATCATGAATGAAAACTTTGAAATTGGAATGGAGCTTGAAGCAGAACTATCTCCAGATGGAACGAGCCTTAGATATGATTATAGAGCAGATTACACCATGTTTGACTCTGGTCCGTCTGGTAATATTATTAAAGCAGTAGTTCATAATATAAATTACAGTAGTAATGTCTGTCTTCTATATTATGGTACCCCAAATAAGATGTGGGGCATTCCTCTAAAAGGCAATCCGAATTATCAAGAAAACCAATGGACATTGCCTGGTTTCCCTATTCCTGCCCATGGCAACAAAAGAGCAGTAGAATCAATTAAATGTACATGTGGAGTATGGTCAACATATGGCCATGGCGTTGGCAAGGGTGGTGGTCATTCTCCTTGGTGTGATATTGAAAGGGTGAACAAATAATGAACACAATTGAAGCAGCCAATGAAAGTGAGCTAATAGATTACTGGATAAAGAAAGCATGCTGGGATAATGGCATGAGTGATCTTAAGATTAATTATACATTTAATAAGAGAATGACAAAGTGTCTTGGCCAAGCAAATTACAAACATAAGACGATTGAATTGTCTGTTCCGTTATGGCCACGAATGAGTGATAAGAGACACGTAGTTATTCATGAAGCATGCCATATTATTGCATTTGCAATGCACGGAACAAGAATTAGAGGGCATGGAATAGAGTGGAAACAGTGTATGCTTAATGCTGGCGTTGTTCCAAAACGATTATATGATATTGATAGGACAGGTCTAGTCCGACAATATAAAAAGTATTCTGCCGCGTGTGCGTGCGTGTCTGTATGGGTTTCTGGTGTTCGTGCGGCAAAAATAAAGAAAGGAGAGCTTGCCTGCGGTAAATGTAAAGCGACATTGGTCCTGACAGGGTATGTGTACCCCGATGATGACGCAACGATAGCAAAAAGTGCTTGACATGCGTCTCTTGTCGTGGTACCATAACGTTATTGATTCGTGAAGTGTGTGTGTGAGAGAGTAGTTAACCTAAAACATTTTACAAAAGGAGTTACTATGGCGTCTGTTGTTGTTTCTGCTGTCGGAGGTAGTCCTCAACGTGTTACTGCGGATACTGTTGGTGAGGCAAAGCGTGCTTTGGCCTGTGCCAATTATACCGCAACTTTGAATGGTGAGCCTGCTGATGATGATCTTGAGCTTCAAGATGAAGATTATGTTGCGCTCAGTCCTTCGGTGAAGGGTGGGAGCCGATAATCAAAGACTAATCCAATCTTATTGCATTCCCGTGCAATATAGTTAGTCTTTCTTAATTTCAAAAAAGGTTTGGTGTTGTCCTTCAAAACACCACCATTCGATCTTAATATCCTTCTAGGTAGACAGGGTTAAGTTCCTGTCATAGCGTTCAGGGAGAAGGTAACAATGGGTAGAGTGAACGTATCCCATTGCCATTGTTTAAAACAAACAAAACAAAAAGGATCATAAATATGGCTACTGTAAATACCATTACGGTTGAATTTGATTCAATGACGCCCGAGCAGAAGAAAGCAAATTTGCAGTCATTGTCATACATTAAGCAACTCGCTTCATCCACGAACACTCCAATTCAACGTTGGGATGTTCTCTCTATGTTTGGTTCAGGTGAAGGTGCAAATCTTCTTACGGACAAGAAGGCAATCAATAAGATTTTCTTTGGAAAGCTAGAGAAGCTTATTGAGAAAACCACAGGAGATATTGCTCTTGTTGATGATTTGCCCGAGCTGTCTTCTGCGCTAGAGAATGGATTTAAGGCGAGCATTGAAAATCAGAAACGACTCATTGAAAATGAAATGCGTACAATCAACGAAAGGATTATCTCATCGCATAGGACTCTTGAAGAATATATTAGCAAGCTCGTAGATACAAGCAAACGTTTGCATTTTGTTACAAAGAATACAGATCCTCTAGGAGAAATTAAAAAGGAAATTAATGAAGTGCTTCGCTCTGGTTGTTGGGTCAACCCTGTCATTGTTAATAATCAACTATTCCTAAACACAAAGGTAAATCTTATCTTGACTTTTAAAAACCCTGCTGCTGGATATGATATTACACAGGATTTTGGTCAGCTTTCTGTGCGTATTGATTTGGATACATTCAAAATGATGGTCATCCCATATAAAAACAATATTCATTTTCCAAGGTATGGTGAGCAACTTGGTCATTATCATCCACATGTACAATATATGGGCAACATTTGTTGGGGAACTGGCCAAGAAACAATGATAAAGCTTGTAAAAGAATTTAAAATTGGCAAAGCATTGGAGCTTCTATATGCTGTCCTAGCGAATTATAATGATGGAAATCCATATGTTCATTTGACCAACTTTAGAGATAGTGGAAAAAAGGTCACCGCAGATATTATTCCTGCGACATTGCGGCATCCAGAAAAGCTTAACGAGAAAGAAAAGGAAGCTCTAGCTTCTGCTCCTGGTGTTCCTGTATTTCAGGTTGGTGATATTGTAGAATACCAAACAGTAAGTGCAGATTCTGCAAATCCAAGATATGATCATCTTACTGACAATGGCAGCGCGAGCGGTGGAACATTTGAGAGAGCAACGGTTTCAACGGTAGCAAATAATCTTATTTATATTGCTCTCCCTAGTGGTGGAACATGGAATTGGCCAGACGTAGGACATGAGCATTACAGAGAAGATCAATGGTCAAGGCCAGGCTATCTACGGCATGTACGTTAATTAAAAAAAACATTGCACAAAATGAAAGGAATGACAATGAACTTTGGAGAATATCATAATCGTTTGTTTGGTGGGCACAGCAATCAAAAGGATGAAGAGGAAGCTGACCCTAAGGATTTTGGGATAAAGCTAGAAATTGATGATGATGTATTTAAGAAGATTATGTATTGGATTGATAAATCTGAATTTGAAGTATCTGGTCTCGGCAAAATAGAGTTTGACGAGAAGACAAATACTGCTCGTGTAATTGATGCAATTCTCTTGCCACAAAAGAATACATCAACTACTACAGACATTGATGGAGCTGCCGTAGGTAAGGCTATGTTTCTGCTAAAGGATACGCCAGGAGAACTTAAATGGTGGTGGCATAGCCATGTAAACATGGACACGTTTTGGTCTGGCACGGACAGGAACACCATCATGGAATTAGGCAGTGGTGGTTGGTTTCTAGCGACGGTTTTTAATAAGAGTCGTAAGATGCTATCTGCTTATTGTCAGGCCAAACCTCTTAGGCTTCTCATCAGCGGCGTAGAGACATCAATTTTGGAAACTGTTGATGAAGATCTCTCAAAGGAATGGGATAATGAATATGACAAGAATGTAGAAAACGTGAGTCACTCCCACATTTATACATCGCCAGGCGAATATGGATACGGATATCCTAAATACACTAAAAATGATAAGCCGTGGTGGGAGAAAGAAGAGCATGAGCTTACTCCACGAGACCGTGTAATGTTGCGTGAGAACGATAAGGAAGCTGCCGCTATTCCTGTTGATGACGATAGTAGGGATATGCCAGCCACAGGCGATGATTGCATTCGTGCTGCTGGATGCAAAGAAGGTGATCATGATGAGCTTTGCAGTCTCTATGATTATGATGATGAGATAAAGAAGTGGCAACAGGAAGGCTTTGAATTTGGCCCAGAAATTGATGAAGAGACAGGGAAGCTTGACCTAGGCAGCAATTTTAAGAGGAGGCAATAAATGAAAATTGTTGACAAAAGAAGAAAAAACGATACTTTTAAGTCATTAGAAGCTGGTGATATTTTTTCCTTTTCAGATAATATTTGGATGAAATTGTGCGACGAATGGACAGATCAAGCAGTTCGTTTATCAGACGGATTCGTATCATATATTGAACCAGAAACAAAAACTCAAGAAGTATATGGAGAATTTGTTATCAAAGGAAAATAAAATGAATGAAAAACTTGAATCTTTTTTAGATAATGAGCGTGAATGGTTTTTCCAAAATTCTTTAACTGCCAAGGTGCGCCTTAGAGCAGAAAGGCTATGTGACATTATTGAGCAATTTGCAACGGAACTCAGTTATGTTACCAGTGCTGCATTTCCGCATGGCGCTGGACTGGTCGCTGCTAATGAACGCATTAATGCTATTATTAAAGAGTGCTTAATCGAAAGCAAAAAAGGATAGGGCAAAATGATTGAACTTACAAACGTAACATTAACGAGACAAGCAGATGCATTACCTATTGAATTGCTTGGAGAGAACATTACCATCGTTGGAGCAGGAGCTGTTGGCTCTTTTGTAACGCTCGCACTAACAAAGATGGGCTTTCAAAATGTTACGGTCTATGATTTTGATAAAGTGGACACAGAAAATCTTAATGCACAATGCTACAGATGGTCAGATGTAGGTAGACCAAAAGTAGACGCACTAAAGGATGTCATAAAGCAATTTGCAAATGTTGATATTAATGCCAAGAATCAGAAGTACGAACATGGAACATTCCCTGGTATTGTTATCTCTGCTGTGGATTCAATGGCTGTTCGTAAGCTGTTGTGGGAAAATCACAAAGAATGCTCACCACATACTAAAATTTTTATAGACGGAAGAATGGCAATTGAATTTGCAATGTGTTATGCAATGAATCCTATGAGCGAGAAAGATATTGCTAGCTACGAAAAGACTCTCTATAGTGATGATGATGCCGTACAAGAACGCTGCACAAACAAAGCGATATCTTTTACTTCTATGCTTCTCGGTGGGTTTATTGCCAAGGTTGTAAAAGACTTCTTGACAAAAACGGTGCCATATAGTAGAGTTACACAGTGGAGCATCAAGGACAATAAGCAGGAATGTTATCCAGTGAAACAGTAAAGGAATAGCAAATGCACCAAGAAACTAAATCATATATCTCATTCCTCGCATCACAAACAGGAACAGATATTAGCAAATGGAATCTGCCAGAAATCTTTGGCAAGTCAAAATCTAAAATGGATAAAGCAAAAGTTAATAAGTTTTTCTTTGCCGCACGGGACCTTGCCTCCAGAGCATCACCACCTGCGACAGATCAATTGGCAAATGTGTCAAAAGAAATCTCCACAAGAACCAAATCGTCAAGCAGGGTCGTCATGGCTCTTGAAAATAAAATTAAAAAGAATATGGAATCTGTATCCACTCTTCATAGGAAATTAGAAAAGCTTATGAGCGAGTGTGTTCAAAAGAAAATTGAATTGGCGAAGGTAAAGAAACAGGAAGCCATTGATCTGCGTCCACAAATTGAAAACATTCTAAAGGAAGGGTACTGGACCCATCCAATTATGGATGGCAAGCGTTTATGGCTACATACCAATGGCAACGTAATTGTAAAATCATTAGCATCCTGTCACGAGTGTAGTGATCCTAATTGTAATGAAAAGGATGACCCCATTGAAGTTAATTTTGGCAGATTTGCAGCGTGTATTAATTTGGAAGATCTAAGCATTATGGTCTTTCCATACGAAAATAATTTAGATTGTGACGGTGGCTTTCATACATATGTTGACACTATTGGATATATCTGTTGGGGCAATGCAGCGAGCATTGTAGCAAAACTAAAAAATGAACTTAATCTCGAAAAATTAATGAAGCTACTTAGTGCTCTCTTGTCAAGCTACGATCCTTCAGATAACGGTTTTAATAGTCTTGGAAATTTCGTAGAAGCAGGTACGCTTAATGTAAAACGTTTTTATTCTGATCTTAACACGCTCGGCTGCGACGATTGCCAGGCATGCTATGATGGTGAGGAATGTGAAGTCAAGCGCATCATTCACCCAGAATTTAGGAAGGGAAAGAAATGAGAGAGCTGATTCTCTGGCCACTTGTTTTGATAGCAGGTCTCGTAATACTTCGTTCTGTTGAAAAGGTTGCCAATGCTAGTCCACAGCAAACAGAAGAGAATAAATGTACAAGTGGATTTCTTACGACATCATCCATGTCAGGAAGCATATATCGTTTCTGTGATACAAAGCTATCCATTGCATGCTATGAACGTAGCGCCATAGTGTCCTGTGTTAAGTATTAATGTTTGGTGGGCGATCCTTATTCTGTCATGGATAATCTATGGTCCATTTGTTTTTATCTTTGCCGCGTGGTTTTTGTACGGATTTTTTTACGCAATATGGAACTGGAAAAAAACATGGAAAGAAATGAAACAAAAGAAAAGACAATAAGGTACGAAGAAAAAGTATTTGATATCCTAATGAAATCAAAAGATAGGTTGCCACCTTGGATAAAAGGATTTTATATAACAAAACCTAATAGCAAATTAGATCGTGAAGGAGCTGATATCGTCGTACAAACAAGCGATGTTGGCGATATATATGTACAGGTAAAAGGCAAAAATAGATGCTCCAAGCGTGGGCGAAACGGGAAAAAAATTAGAAGAGGCAGATCATATTACGCACCCAAAAATATAGGATATGTTTGCTGTCTTCGTCGTAAACACAATAATAAAACCAAAACAGATGAAAAAATTTTAAATATCTTTTTAGATGAAGTAGGAAAAATAAGATATAAAAAACTATCCAAAGAAAAGGAAATGTAAATGAAAGTATGTTCCAAATGCAAACAGGCAGGCCACAATGCCGCTACTTGTGGCAAAGAACGTATTGTTAAACCACCTCCTACATTTCAACGTCAATGCCAACAGTGCCTAGGCTACGGTCACAATAAAAGAACTTGTCTAGGGCAAGCAGGCAAACCAGATAATTCTACACGCAAGTCCCTTGTGGATATTGGTAGAGAGATTCTCGCAGAACAAAAAAAGAAGGTAGAGCGCATTGAAGTGGATGGCATTACACCAGCGACAGGATTATGGTTGGTCAATCCCACAAGGAAACGTTGTGCAGGAATGATCTCTAGGGTTAAGCGTACTGGAGAAATTCTATGGCATGATTTCTATGGCATGAACGCATATTCCAAACAAAAAGATCTCATTAATGATGGATATAAATACCTTGCTGATATGCCATCAGGTGAAGATTGGTCATATTTGCATCTTGGAGAATGGAATAATAATTCAACAATGAGACAACCATTGGAGGAACCAAGTGAATATTAAGACATTACACATGAAGCTTGAAGTTGCAACTGAAGGTCTGTATAAGGGACAAGAAGTGCTTTATGTATGGGATGGTAAAGATATAATGAAGTATCTTTACGAAGCACCAATTAATAAGCAATATTGGGATCTATTCCATGAAATGCTCGGGAAGTATATCAAATCCTAATGGGAGAGCATACATGAAAACATTTGATACATCTGAGTTTCTCTCGTCTATTACAAAGCTCCAATGGTGTGCGATTGGTTCACTAGTGGCAACCAAGGCATTTGGTCTCATTGGATTTCTTGTAACACTGATGGCTACTCAGGATAGAAGCCTCACACCATTTGCTATTACCTTGGTGGTCTTTGCTTTCGCTTCATTGATGATGACATTCATCTTCTGTGCTAAATCAGTTCTCAATGGAGAAATGGATAGGAGGACGTGATGTATACTATCGCTATAGTAGGATTATTCCTACTATTCATGCTTGTACTCTTTGTTGAGAGTATAAGCAAGTCAATAGAACGTATTGCTCGCGCAGTAGAAAGGATAGAAAAACATAAAAGAGAGGAAATCTGATGGCAGTAGCACCATATCTGATACATAGAATGTGTGTTGATAGTAGCGGTGCTAACTGCTATCTTACCGTTGGAGATCTTCTAATAGTAAGTATCGTAAGCTTAATTGTGGCCCTACCATTAATATGGTGGGCAACAAGGTAAACATACAATGACCATTAATGAACAGGTATCTTTATCTCTCGCAAGAGTAGATAATCAGATTGTTTATTATGTTCAAGAGCTTACAGACTTTAAAAAGAATATTGCTTCTGGATTAATAAGCAACAATCCATATGTTGAATGGTTAGATGGGCTACTCATGGGGTTAAAGAATGCAAAATTTGAACTAGAAGAAATTGAGAAATGTCTACTAGAAGAAAGGTAAATTCATTATGCAAATTTTAGGCGCAATTATTTTAGTTGTACTTGTGATAGCTCTTGCACCGATGGTTACAATATGGTCGCTCAATACATTATTTCATCTTGGCGTTGAAATTACATTTGGTACATGGTTTGCTACGCTGTGGCTTTTTGGATTGATTGGCCATCGCATTAACCAGAAAGGAAAGTAACTTGACATTCCTGTTGCTTTTTATTATTCCATTCCTTGTGGCATTGGGATTTTTTATTTTTGGAAAAAGGCTTTTTACTTGGCATGAGTTTTTAGGCCATGTGGGTATAGCATGTCTTGTTGCGTTGATTAGTACTGGCCTTGTTTATTGCTCAAATACAAGCGATACAGAAATATGGAATGGGCGGGTATCAAAAAAACAAAGAGAGGAAGTTCATTGTCGCCACGATTATTGTTGTGGCTATTGTGAATCTTGTTCAACAGATAGTAATGGCAGTACCTCTTGCTACACATATTGTTGTAGCACATGCTACGAACACAACTATGATGTTGATTGGAATTATTGGACAACAGATGCAGGCGGCAATTCAATAAGCACAATTGATAGACAGGGAATAAAAGAACCTCCACGATGGACACAGATTATTGTTGGTGAGCCTAGTAGCAGCAGACACTCATTTGAAAACTATATTAAGGCAGCTCCTGATACACTGTTCCAGTATAGTGGCCTTGTAGAAAAATATAAAGATAATCTTCCAGATTATCCTAGCCGTGTATTTGATTATTACCGACTGAACAGAATGACCCTCGCTAATGGTGCGATGGTTCCAAAAATACAAGAATGGAATTATGATCTTTCAGATCTTAATGCAAAAGTAGGTGCTCCAAAAGAAGCCAACGTCATTATTGTTTTAGTTAAAGATTTTGGTGAAGAATACTTTAACGCGCTACAACAACATTGGCTTGGCGGGAAGAAGAACGATATTGTTGTTGTTCTGGGTGTAAGCGAAGACAACATAAACAATATAAAAATAAATTGGGTGCGCGTGTTTTCGTGGGCAAAGAGTGATTATTTTAACATCAAGCTTCGCGATGCACTGTTGGAAATTGGTAATCTTGATAATAGACAATTGATTCTATCGGCGATTGAAAAGAATACATTTTCATTCTTTGAACGAAAGCCGATGGAAGACTTTGAATATTTGAAGGCTAGCATAACACCTACCACAACACAGTTAATCGTTGCATTAATTATAAACTTGATTTTGTCTGTTGGTTGTGGTATGATTTTTCTTATGAATGAGTTTACAGAAGATAACAACTTTTCTACAGGGAGATATTAAATGAATCTAATAATGAAGATTGTTCTTGGCGGTGTAGCCTTGCTTGTGCTTCTTGGAGTCGTAATGGGAAGCTCTTGTGTAAGCATTAATAACAACTGTGTACGTCTTGAAAAGAACGTCACAATGCAATATAAGCAGAACCAAAATAACTATGATAACTATTGGAAGAAGCTAAAGGAAACTGCCCAAGTCCCAGATATGTATGCTAGCGACATGAAGAAGGTTTATGATAGTGCTATCAGTGGACGCTATGGAGCCAACGGATCAAAGGCAATGTTTCAGTGGTTACAAGAACATAATCCACAACTTGATTCATCACTGTACAAGCAGATTCAACAGGTTGTTGAAGCAGGAAGAAATGATTTTGAGGCAAATCAAAAAACTCTATTGGATAAAAAGCGAGTCTATGAAATTTACCTTGGAGAATTTCCAACCAATCTCATTGCAGGATTTCTTGGATTTCCAAAGGTTGATCTAGATAAGTTTGATATTGTAACGAGTGATGAAACCGTTAATGCTTTTGAAACAAAAAAGACACCAGAAATTAAGCTGAAAGATTCAAAAGGAAATTAATATGAATCAGCGAGATCCATTTGATTCTGTTATGGGACCTCAAAGTCGTGATGATATGGACCACGATCCCACAGACCCAGGACCAGAAGAAGATACTCCCAACAAACCCTATCCTCATATGTGCAGAGATGGCCACAAAGAAATTGGCCATCGTGACAGCGAACAGGAACAATGCCCATTGTGCCGTATAAAGGCAGAACGTGACGAATTGCTAAAGGTAATGCGTTGGTATGCTCATCCACGAAATTGGGGCGCAATGGGACACGGAGCATACGCCGATATTGGCAATCGTGCTAGAGAAATACTTCATAAGTTAGAAAAAGAAAAGTAAACATTCAATGATAGATGTTCATTACTTAGGTCCAAAATATACCTATACATACCTTGCTGCTCAAAAATATTTTGGCGAAGAGGCAAACTACATTCCTGCCGAATCAATAGACCAAGTATTTGAAAAAGTAAACGAAGACAAAGATTCTAGAGCAATTGGAATCATCCCTGATGAAAATTCTCTGGAAGGTATTATAAATTCAACGTTTGATAATCTGACCAAATACGATATCAAAATTCAAGAATGTATAGAAATGGATATACAGCATTATCTCTTATCAAACAAAGATCTGGCCTTAAACAAAATAGAGCAAGTCTTCTCCCATGCGCAGGCACTAGCTCAGTGTAACGAATGGCTAAACAATAATCTTATTAATGTAACACGAACTGCAACAAATAGTACGGCGGTAGCAGTAGATAATCTTTATAGATCATTTAGTAAACCCGCCGCGATTATAGGCTCAATAGAATTAGCAGAAGTATATAAATTAAAAATATTAGAGAAGATTATTCTTCCCAATAATGTAACAAAGTTTTTTATTATTTCAAAAAACAATGGGATGAATTCATTTGATAAACACTTTAGTTGGTATGCTTTTTCTTTGCCAAATGAATCTGGCAGTCTGTATGGAGCATTAAAATGTTTTTATGATAATAAGGTAAACCTAACACATATCCATTCCAGACCTAATAAACTAAACAATTGGGAATATGTATTTTACGTTTGTGCAGAAAACTGTTCATCCTATGTCGTTAGTGAGTTGACAAAGATAACATATAATGTTAAAATATTGGGATCTTACGAAGGAGAGAAGCTATGACCGACCTTGAAAAAGATGTTGAACGGGTACGTGCTCAATGGCGGAACCAATTGCCAAATCAAGGTACAGCAAATATTGTGCTTATGGCTTATGACGCCATAAAAGCAGAGCGCGATCAACAAAGACTTGTGGCCGACAGGCTGCGAGTATCATGGAACGAAGATGTGGCTGAAGCCAGAAAAGAGCGCGACGTGGCGTTGGCGCAACGAGACAGGTTAGAAAAAGCATTGATGGATCTTGCCGAGCACGGTCTGCGCGCAGATACTAATCCAACCAGGACTGGTCAAACCGATGATGAATGGTGGGATTTCCTAATCCAATATCTTGATGATGCAGATTCATATGTTCGCGAACTGGCAAAATCTGCACTCGCTGGGATGGGGGAGAAGCCATGATAATGATAATATCATTTCTTCTAGGATTTATAGGAGGAATGTGGTTGGCAACATATCTAATTGACAAACACATAAAGGAACATAAAAATGAGCGATGACTACTATGATTCAATTACTCGTCCTATACAACCAGACCCACCTTTGTGGTGGGCAATTCTTAGGATGGTGCTGTTACTCGTCGGTGGCGGTATTTTAATTGGAGTGTTTACATGACCAAGCTTGAAGAGTTTTTAGTCGAGCAACGTAGAATTTTGACGTACAGTGATTATGGCAGAGACATAGGTAAGCACTTTGCACTGTTGCATCTCAACATCATAGAGCAATTAGCTGCAATGATATCACATAGTATCAATTGTCATTCACATTGTAGAAATAGCGAAGAGGACAATGGACTCTATTGGTGCTATTGGAAATCAACACAAACACCTACAGAGTATAGTTGGTGTTCTGGTGCATGCTCTTGTGATCGTTTAGATAAAATTGATGCAATCATTGAGAAGGAAACAAAATGAAACGTTCCTACAACAAAATAAAAAAAATGATTGAAGAAGAGCTATCGCCAGAAGACAGAGCCAATCTGTTGAATTTAGAAATGTGCGATAGATGCAAACATCTACAGAGAGAACACAATCTATATGGGTGTCTCCATAGAGAATGTGTGAATGCACCTTGCACAATTGAAGTATATGATTGAAAGGCATAAACAATGAACGATCTTAAAATCAAATGTAATAAATGCCAGATGCCTGTTGAACATGTCTGCGACAAAACCTTTAAAGAAGCATTAACAAAATTGCTGCAATGGGTTCCAGAAAGATGCTGGAGCAGCAAACAAATGGAGGATGCTTTCAAAAGGGAATCCAAGGATCAAGGTGACACATACGACTTTCAAGAACAGCCTTTCTTTGGTTCCCAAGCGTGGACATATTTGATTTGGAACAAAGAAGATGCTCGTTCATTTCATGCTTATTTTCATAATCTTGTTCGTGCGGCAGGAATTGATCCATACGAACTTATGAAAGAACTCCAACAAAAAGAAAGGAAATAATATGAAAACCATGAATGCTGTTGATGCTCTCATTTCACAATACCTTGACCCAGAGGGCAGCGAAACAGATAAAGCACTCATTGACCTTCTTGAGAAGGGATTTGTGGAGTGTGCTCTTAATGGAGATACAGGTGAACTTATGTTCTCTATGACAGAGAACGGCAGGAAGCTAATAAACCAATTGTGTCCAGAGGATTAAACAATGAAAAAGAATATGTGGTGGGGGTATCTCCATCAAAACAATACGATACAGGTAAAATTCTGGTGTGGTGATCATGCCGATTACACAAGCGACTGCGATGGCAATCCATTTGTGCAACGGGTTGTCCCACCATTTGAAGCAGAGACAAGAGAAGAGGCGATAAAAATAATTCAAGAGAGGCTAAGTAAATAATGAAAACAATCTGGAAATTTGAAATTCCTATTGATGATGAATTTGAATTGACCATGCCAAAGTATGCTAAAATTCTTTCTGTCCAAACGCAACCACAGGATGGCCTTGTTAACAACGATAAGGCATTTATGTGGGCAGTCGTGGAATCAACGGAAAGAACAGAAAAAAGAAGGTTCCGTGTGCAAGGCACTGGCAATCCATTTTCAAAAGAAGATCGCTGTTTATACGTTGGAACCTTTCTAATGTACGGTGGAAAACTTGTATGGCATCTATTTGAAGAGAGGATAATTTAAATGAAAAACTGTCCTGAATGTGGTAATGCGACCCACTGTACTCTTGCGACAAGAGATCTTCAAAGAGAGATATCTGATCTGAAGGAACTGCAAGATCCAGATGCTTGGGAAAAGGCTCTGGAGATTCAAACAAAACTGATGAATGAAAATAAACTACTCGCTGAACGGATAACGCAATTGCAGCAAACATGTGGCGCGCTCACAGACGAAATAGACAATGCCAAACAATTGCTCGCAAAATATAGCGATTCTCCAATTGCAAAAGATAGAACGCTTGACGATGCGTTACGCAATATGCTTGCAGTATATGTATCAAACAGAGATTATATTGTAGAGGTTGAATCAGATCTAAAACATCTTCAGAAGAGATGGGATGAAGCTGCATGCCCAGAATGCCATGACTTTTGTTGTGGTGGTCATAGATAAATAAGAAAGGAAAACAAGATGATGGAATCTGATGACAGAGGATACATAGGAAGTGTTGTTTTGTATAGACCACTAAATAAGCCCGTGTACATAGAAGCTGGCGCTTGGACGATTGAAGGAAGACTTTCTAATTTTTGGGATTGGAGATTTATAAACAAGGATGGATCACTTGGTAAAAAAG
>Ga0209210_1001729_pt1 | contig 17605 bp, 12 predicted proteins | sample RifGroA1_FD_183991 | JGI IMG/M metagenome (GOLD analysis project Ga0209210, IMG submission 183991) | Contaminated groundwater microbial communities from Rifle, Colorado, USA - Rifle Groundwater A1 (SPAdes) (version 2) | ecosystem: Environmental > Aquatic > Deep subsurface > Groundwater >...
GATGTTCCCGATTTAATAACAATCTATTTTCTGACAAAGTACACAAGAAGACCACTCCATTTTTTTGGCAAAATAGGGGCTTTTGTTTTTACTATTGGATTTATTATTCTTCTATATCTTTCGTACTTGAGATTTATCGGTGAGAGAATTGGGGGAAGACCACTGCTTTTATTTGGGGTCCTTCTTGTCTTGACCGGCATGCAGATAATTTTCACAGGGCTTCTTGCGGATCTTATCGTAAACATTAATTCTAAAGACGACGATGATTTCCTCACCAAATTTGAGCAGAATTAAATGAGGCAGGATTTTAAAAAGCTATTTGAATTTTTACTGGGAATTCCTCTGACGATTGTTTCTTTTTACTTTATATTCAATTTCATCTATAGAAATCGGGAAGAAATTCTCCCGGTTTTTTCCGATTTTAATATTGCGCCGTATCTTCTTGGGCTTTTTTTTCTGACTATTTTCTTTTTCCTAAGGGCTCTGGTTTGGAAAAATATATTAAAACACCAAGGATTTGAGGTGGAAACGGCAAAGTCCGTGTATTTACTTTCATCTTCCGAGATCAAAAGGTATATTCCGGGAAGTATCCTCGCTTTTATATCAAGAGTTAAAAACTTTAATTTTCTCAAAATTCCCACAAAGAAAATGGTCAAAATGATTTTTTATGAGAGCCTAATCTTTGTCTTTTCAAGTTTTTTAATTTCCATTCCGGGATTAGTTTTTATAATAAAAGGTTTCAATATAAGCCAATTTTTCGCCGATTATCTATTTATCTCTCTTATGCTTTTCTTGCTTTCGATATCCTTAATTTCAGCCGTATTTTTAATAAAATTTAACAGAATCAAGTCGTTTGCTAAAAAAATATACCCCCTTAAAGAAGCTTTTGTCTTGATGGCACTGTCATGGATCTTTTTTGGAGTGGGAAATTATTTGATAGCCGCGTCATTTGTCTATCTTGATCCGATAAGAATCGTCGCCCTTTCTTCGTTTTTTGTTCTCTCCTGGCTAATAGGGTACCTTTCAATTGTCGCGCCCCTGGGGCTCGGTGTCAGAGAGGCAGTGATTATTTATGGATTATCACCTATTATATCTCTCCCGCTTTCTGCGACTCTCTCTGTTTTACTCCGCGTTAGCCATATTGCTTCAGAAATCATATTCCTTTTTGTTTCATATTTGAATCTCAGATTTTTAAAAATAAAAACACCTGTTTCTTTTCATTTTGCGATTCTTTGGGCAGCAATTATATCCTATATCTCGTACTTTTCATATGTTAGCATTGAAAAACATAATAATTTCTTCACCGGCAGGTTTGATTTGGGGAATATGGATCAGACCGTATGGAATACACTAAATGGCAGATTTTTTCAATTAACAAATCCTGACGGAACACAAACAATATCCCGTCTTGCCATACATTCGGATTTCATTCTTATGTTAATCTCACCATTTTACATTTTATGGAACGATCCAAGGGTTCTTCTTGTAATTCAATCAGTTATTCTTGGATTGGGTGGCTTATTTATATACAAAATTTCAAATTATGTTTTAAAGAATAATTATCTTTCCCTTGTTTTTGGCATATCATATTTGCTTAACCCTTTTGTCCAGAAGCAAAACCTTTTTGACTTTCACCCTGTTACTCTTGCGACAACTTTCCTGCTGGCCTCTTTTTATTTCCTTATCAAAAGAAAAAATATCCTTTTTTTGCTTTTTTTGGTTGTGGCTTTATTGACAAAAGAAAGCGTTTACATAATCGGTTTTCTTTTGGGACTATTCGCGTTTATCAGAACAAAAAATAAATGGTGGATAGTGTTCGCGTTATTATCTATTTTCTTATTTTACTTCCTTATGTCATATGCCATTCCTGCCGCTCGTGGAGGAGCTCACTTTGCTACGGAATATTTTGAGATGTTTGGATCCTCCCCGTTTGATATAGGAAAAAACATGTTGATGAACCCGATAAAAACGACAAGCTTACTTTTGACCTTCCCAAATTTGAACTATGCATACAAACTCCTTCTTCCGGTAGGATTCCTGTCTCTTTTGGCGCCTTCTTTTCTGATTTTTGCCTTGCCGGACACGCTGATAAATCTCCTATCCAAAAATGAAAATCTTAAATCCGTAAATTTCCATTACGCCGCCCTAATATTGCCATTTATTTACATATCGGCCGTATTCGGAGTTAAAAATTTGTTAAGTATAACTTCGCGTTTTACAGGCTCGAAAGTTTTAGCAAATTTTATTCTTATAGTCAGCCTATTTTCTACTTTTCAATATGGAGTACTTCCCGGTGCAAAAAAACCCTCACTTGAAACTTACAACAATTCTTTACCCGAAAGGCGCGAAATTAAGAGTTTTTTACATAAAATACCGCCTCAGTTAAAAGTTGCCGCAACCAATAACCTGGGCGCGCATCTATCGCATAGAGAATATATATTTACAATACCCAATGGTGTTAATGAGGCAGATGTTATAGTTTTTTTACTTAATGACCAATATGCTCAGCCCTCTCTTTCATATCAAATTGATTTGTCAAAAAGAATTCAAGAGGATGAGAATTATACAAAGGTTTATCAAATCGGAGATTTTGTCGCCTTCTCAAAAAAAAACGCAGCTTTCCCCTTTCAAAAATAACCTACCTTCTTGACAGAGTATAAACGTAAGGAAAATAGACAAATGTAGCCGGGGAATCATCTATTAAGTATTTTTGAAAATCGGAGTAGATATTGACTCTTTTTTCCGCGTCAGTTATTGATCTACCATCCTCAAGGAGCTTGTCAATTCTCATGCTTTTGTACTTGGAAATATTATTTGTTTGACCGGAATGCCATAATGCGTATTGATCAGGGTCATGAGGCAACATAATAGGATAAATTAATATTTGAAAACTCCCCGGTATCCCGCTTACCAGCTTAATTTTTGTTTTTACGCCAATTTTGTTCCAGTAGGATGTAATTTTTTCAGCCAAATCCTTATTTTCTTCATTTACGGAAATTTCAAAAGTTTTGTTTTTTATTTCCTTTCCCGGACTTACAAGGCTTCTTGCGATGTCAAGGTCGGATATCCCATAATTTGGAGTTTTTGCGAAAAAGACGGATTTGGGAGAGATGGGAGAATACGCGCGCTCTCCGCGCTCCATTTTGTCGGGGAGAGCAAAACTTAAGGCTTGTCGAGTCTTCTTGTTTGACAGTATTGAATCGGCATTGTTGTAGAAAATAGTAAAAAGCCTACTGTAGTCAACCCTCTTTCCTATTTGAGTATTGGTCCAGGCTTGCGTATCTGAGCCTTTTATCTTAACATCTGTCAGAGCTTGCGCTACATCAATTTCACCCAAAGCGAAAGCAGTTTTTAAGGCTTCCTCGGTTGGGTAGAAACTTATGATTTTCTTATTGCCTGAGCCCTTTTTATTTTGAAGTATTATTTTTTTGACAAACCCTCCATTGAGTTCGACTTTTGTTACTTTAAATATTCCCAGTCCGGAAAAATTCAGAGCAAAGATGGGTTTAGATAGCGATACTAAAAAAGGAGAATAGGGTTCTTTCAAAAAAAAAGAGACTGTATAATTATCTATTATCTCTTTTCTGACATCTTTAAAATTCAAATTTAATGATTTTGAGGTTAATTCATCATTGTTATGAAAATATTGTCCTTTTTTAATTTTGAAAACATACTCCTTTCCATTGTTTCTGATTTGCCAGGAGTATGAGGCTGCCGGCGAAACAGTTCCATCAGGATTAACCTTCGTTAAGCCATAGCTTATGTCTGACAAGATTTCGTGAGGTAGAGTATCTGTCCTGTAAATTCCCCAATACCCTATTTTTTGAACTTTTTTCTGAATTCTGGGCAAAAAGTAGAAATTAATTATAAAAATAATAGCGAAAAAAAAGATAACTCCAAAAATTAATGAAATCAAAATTGTCTTGCTCCACCTCTTAAAATAAGCTTTTAATAACCAAATGTAGTAACGCCTTCTAATCAAACTCATGAAACAAATGCGCCTAGTAAAGAACAGCCAAAATGGACACTGAAGCAAAAAGTACGGTAAGGACTATGGTTGCGTAAAAAAGAAATTTTTCAATACCTTTTTTGCTCCTGTATGTCTCGCTTCCTCCGCCAAAAGTAATTCCGGCCTGAGTTCCTCTTGTTTGAAGCATTATTGAGATTATAAGCAAAACAGACACAACTATCTGTGTAAGGATTAAAATGTCCATCTATTTAGAAAATAGCCACTCAATTAGCGCGCTTAAGAAGTATATTGTAGCAGATATTATGACATATGACAAAACGCCCGAAATAAAAATCTTGTTGATTGACAAACCCATAAAAGATAGCCCATTGAAGGTAAAGCTTGTAACTTGCACATTTCTAAAGACTAAAGTCAGCACGACAAGCGCGGCCAGCGTTGAAAGAAAAGAAAGCAGCCCGAATGTCATTATATTAAAGGGCATTGTGATCAACTTGACAAAGGGTCCCAATGCAATGGATACAACAAACAAGATTGTCCCTGCATAAAAATAGTTTATATATTCCCCGTTTATTTTTAATCCCGGAAGAAAAAAAGAAACAAGAAACAGAGATAAGGCGTTTAGGAATGCTCCTTTTATAACTTGCTTCATTATTTTATATTACCAGCAGGGAATACCGCATTTCAAATATTAAGAGCTTTTTTGCGAAGAATTTTATGATAGGCAAGGGCAAATCTGTGGGCTTCATCCCGAATCCTTCGGAGCAAGTTCACTCCCGGTGTAGATTTTGGAAGCTTAACCTCAAGAAATTCCGTGTGACTGGTTCGAACTGGAATAATAATTCTTTCCTCGCGTTTTGCAAGCCCAATAACCGGTTTCTCGAATTTTTGTTCGGCAAACACCTGAAGCACTGCTGAGACCTGTCCACGACCCCCATCGATAACCATTAAATCAGCATCCTCCCAATCAGAACGATTTATTCGGCGCCTAATAACTTCTCTCATCATCTCAAAATCATCCGGAGTTTTTTTAAACTTGATTCGAAACTTTCTATATTCATTCTTATTTGAATCTCCATCAGTAAATACAACCATAGATCCTGTCGCATTCTTTCCTTGAATATTTGATATGTCATAACATTCAATTCTATGTAAGGTTTCTATTCTAATCCCATACTTAATTAGTATCTCTCTTAACGAATTAACCTCGGCTCGAATTCTCTCAAAATAGAAGTCTGGTTTTTCTTCGTATTTAAACGGATCATATGTCTCACTTGTGATGTAACCGATTTTCTCAATTTTTCGCTGGATTTCCCCCGCTTTTTCAAATTCCTCTGAGGCAACGAAATTTTCTTGTTCAGATTTCAATTCACGAACTACTCTCCCGACATCGCCTTTTAGAAAGGAAATGAGTTTCTTAATGTCCTTTTTATATTCTGAAAGTTTGTCGGGAAATGCAGGAATGCAGGGGCATAGACCGATATGGCTATATAAACACCGACGGTTTGGGTGATTTTTAACAGACTGGAAGGGGAATATTCGACGCAGCAATCTTAAGACTATTTTTAAGTCCGAAACGGTTGTGTATGGTCCTAGATAAACTGCGTTTTTGTTTTCTCGCTTTCGGGCTAAAATTATATATGGTATCGGTTTTTTATTTATTTCAAGATATGGAAAAGATTTATCATCAATTAGCCTAACGTTATATATTGGCTTGTGTTTCTTGATGAGGTTTGATTCGAGCAAAAAAGCTTCAATTTCAGATGCTACAATGATGCGGTCAATAAACTTGGCCTCCGAAATCAATTTTAGAGTTTTTGTCGAAAGATCCTTATTCGAAAAATATGAGGATACTCTTTTTTTAAGGTCGCGGGCTTTTCCCACGTAAATCACTTTGTTTTTTTCGTCTTTGAAAATATAAACTCCAGGTTTTGTGGGCAATAATACTAAGCGCGATTGATCCAGCAAATAAAACACCTCCCGCGATTATCATAAATCCGCTTGGAAAAATTCCAACGTAAACATCCCTCCTAAGCGTGTTTCCGTCGAATTGAATTGTAACTCCATAGGTTTTATTTGTCAAAAAAGGAGTCTTTGCGAATTTAATTTCTTGTTTTAATATCCCATAAGGAAGAATCTTATCTATATAAAACTCCTGAAATTGAGGAGAAAGATCCGAGCTTACTATTAATTTCTTGTTTCGAACTGGTAAATTGCCTTTATTGCTAATTTCAACCACAGCGCCGATTGGCATTGCGGATAACGCTCGCGAAGGAAACATGAAATCTACGCCGGTTTTATTTTTATCATAAAAATCATCCGGGTTTGCGAAAGAAACAATTACATCTTTTGTTTTACTGCTAATTTTGTATCCTCCGGCCGGAATTGGATATATCGAATCTTTTCCTTTGACAACAAACGCAATATGGTCATAATCTAAAGAACTGAAGTAATCCATGCCAAGAGTTGTATTGCCCCAAGTAGGATCAATCATTATCCATGTTTTGGTGGGTTCATCGTAATACTCGGGCCAGGAATGAAGAACATCCTCAACTAAAGAAAGCGGACGCAATTTTGAATTTTGAGTGTAAGCAAAACCCTCAACAGATCGCGCGCGAATCCCTGCTGCCCGGGCAAGTGCCACAAACAAATCCGTAAACTCCAGACAAACGGCAAAATCTTTTCTCTTTAAAGATTCGCGGGCGCCAAGTCTTACATTATTCTCCGATACTTTTTGGTAATTGTACGAAAGAGTTTTTACTACATAGTCATAAATCGCCCTTGGAGTCTTAAGCTCTTGCGCTACCTTTTTTATCTCCGGATCATTTACTTCCCAATATTTTGAAGCGGCAAGATATTCGGAAGGTTCTTTTTCCTCAAATATTGGCTTTGAGTAGACACGAACTAAAATTTCCGCGTTAATTGATTTTGTTTCGCCGGGCGCAAGGTTATAAACCGCAAGCCAGTTGCCATCCTGATCTTCATAGACATCAAGCGGCTCGGGGTTTATTGATTTAATTCTCGTATCCTGATAGGTAGTTTGAGGCGGCAGGGCAATTTCGGTTTTAACGGGTATTACTTTTGGATTTGATATGTGATAGGAAAGGCGAAGATAGTAAGTTTGATTGTCTCCAAAGATAATGAATATCCCCGACTTTCCAATATCCTGCTTGTTAAATGTGTATTTTCTTCCAGAAAGTAAATTTTTGTGGGGTTTAACAATCGTGGGCCTGCCGAATGTTTCAGGAATAATCAAACTAACATTATATTCTCCAAAATCATCGGGATTTGACAGTCCGGGTATGTTAATTTCCCATATGGAACCTTTTTGTTCAACGATTTCATCAGTCTCATAGCTCAGCTCAAATTCATTTTTAAGGCCCATCCCTACAATCCTATTTGGAAAAGTGATCTCAATGCTTTCTCCCCTCTCCCCTAAATCTCTCAAAGTGTTTGGGAGTGATCCTTCCTTATTAAATACTTTTAAATTTTTTAAGTCTTTTAGTCCTAAAGTAATTGAATATGACGGCGTATAAGTAAAATCGGTATTATTTTTGATGGCAATTATTTGTTTTACTTTTGTTGCGCCGCTTTCAAATGCTTCATATGTGGAATTTGTCAAGATATCAAACTCTTGGATAGCGTTTGCTTTTGCGGGATAGCAAAGAAGCAGGAGTAAAAGTGCGATAAAAACCTTTAGTTTCATTATGATAACTCTTTTTTTAAATAAACTCCCGTATATGAAGAAGGGGAATTAGCAATTTGTTCGGGCGTGCCCTGGGCAACTATCCTTCCTCCGCCATCACCTCCTTCCGGCCCTAGATCTATTATATAGTCGGCATTCTTAATAATATCAAGATTATGTTCTATAATAATAACAGTATTTCCTTTATCAACAAGCTTTCTTAAAACTGAAATTAATTTTTCAAGATCCGCGAAATGCAGACCTGTTGTAGGCTCGTCTAAAAGATACAAACTTCTTGCCATGCCTTTCTTAGACAGTTCCGCTGCCAGTTTTATTCTTTGCGCTTCCCCTCCTGAAAGGGTAGTTGCCGATTGTCCAAGCTTGATATAGGATAATCCCACCTCCTTTAATGTTATAAGTTTTGTTACTAAACCCTCATGGAATGAAAAAAATTTCAAGGCTTGGTCTACGCTCATATCTAGCACATCCGAAATATTCTTACCCTCAAAATCTATCTCAAGAGTGTCTTTTGTATATCGAGCTCCCTGGCAAGTCTCACATTTTATAAAAACATCCGGCAAAAACTGCATTTCAATTTTAATCTGCCCTTCACCTTCGCAAGTCTCACACCTGCCGCCTTTTACATTGAAAGAGAATCTTCCCGGTCCGAAGCCTCTTAATCTTGCTTCTCTTGAGTTGGCATATATATCGCGAACATATGTAAAGGCTCCGGTGTAAGTTGCCGGATTTGACCTTGGCGTTCTGCCAATTGGTGACTGATCAATCATAAATACCCTCTTAAGCGCGTCATCCCCTGAAATCTCCCGGAATTGCCCGGGTTTTTCTTTGTGATACGGATTTTTGCGAAGAGCCACTGTGTGATAAAGGACATCATTGATCAAGGTTGACTTCCCGCTTCCCGAAACTCCTGTAACACAAATAAATGCCCCAAGCGGAAATTTTACATCTATATCTTTAAGATTATGAGCGGAAACTCCTTTAAGTTCCAGAAAATTTTCAATTTTGTTAAAATTAAAATCGCTTTTTCTATTCCTTATTTTCCTTAAGCCGGAAAGATACTCCCCGGTAATGGAATTAGAATTTCCTATTATTTCGGCAAGGGTACCCCTTGCCACGATCTTTCCGCCTTGATCTCCCGCTCCCGGCCCTATATCAAAAATGTAATCGCTTTTAAGCATCATTTCTCTGTCATGCTCAACAACAATTACCGAATTTCCCAAATCCCGAAGTCTTTTAAGGGTATTTATTAGTTTTAAATTGTCCCGAGGATGGAGGCCAATTGAGGGTTCGTCCAAAACATACAAAACGCCCGATAATCCGCTGCCGATTTGCGATGCCAGCCTTATCCTTTGGGTTTCTCCCCCTGCCAGACTCCGCGCGTTTCTTGAAAGCGTCAGGTATGAAAGACCAACATCAACGAGGAATTTCATTCTAGCTTCAATTTCGCGCAGGATCACTCTCGCAATTTCTTTTTCACGATTCGTAAGTTTTGCCTCAAGTTCACCTATAAATTCATGCGATTTTTCAATTGATAAATCCGAAAGGTCAAAAATCGATAAATCATTGACCGTCACAGACAAAGCTTCCTTTTTTAACCTCTTTCCCTCACATTTCTCACACACAAGTTCGGTCATAAACTTCTCAATCTCTCTCTTGACTAATTCAGAATCGGTCTCATGAAATTTTTGAAGCAAATAACTAACTACCCCCGAATATGTTTCATGTATCCGGGTTTTTTCTCCGAATCTATTTAGCCCTTTGACCTCATAGACCCTATCTCCTGTTCCATGCAAAATAACCCTCTTCTGCTCATCGCGAAGTTTTGCAATTTCAACATTTTGAGGAATATTATTTTCATTAAATACTTGACGCAAGGTTCGAGTCATCCATGTGTCCTGGCTCCAGATGTTTGAGAAAGCCAATATTCCGCCTTCCGCAATGCTTAAGTATGGATTTAATACACGGGCTTCATCAACCGATTGAATAACACCTAATCCATTGCAGTTTGAACACGCGCCGTACGGCGAGTTGAAAGAAAATAGTCGGGGCTCAATCTCAGATACTGCCCCGCCGCAGGCGGGGCACGCAAACTTCTCCGAATAAAAAGTGTCAATAGTTTCCTTTGGTTTCTCGGGAATTGAAAATCCCTTATCTTTTATTTCAGACACTATCATTTCAGAGCTGCCAAGGCTCAAAGCCTGCTCGATACCGTCAATTAATCTTTTCCTGTCATGCTTGCGGTCCAAACTTATACGGTCGACAACCGCTTCTATTGTATGTTTGTTAGTTTTAATTAAGACAAGATTTTCATCAATTCCGTATATTAATCCGTCAATTCTGACCCTTTGGTATCCGCGTTTTTTAAGATCCCGGAATAAATCCGTATACTCACCTTTTCGCCCGCGCACAATAGGGGCGAGAATCATTATTCTTGTGGGAGTTGTTCTGACAAATTTTGAAACTATGTCATCCATGATCTTTTCTTTTGTGGTTCTTGATATCTCAATTCCGTCTTTCGGGCAATGCGGATGGCCGATTCTTGCATAGAGAAGCCGGAGGTAATCATGGATTTCAGTGACTGTTCCAACAGTTGAACGGGGATTGTGGGAGGCACCTTTCTGGTCGATTGAAATTGAGGGCGACAAACCCTCAATCAAATCAACATCCGGCTTTTTCATTATTCCCAAAAATTGCCTCGCGTAGGAAGAGAGGGACTCTACATATCTTCGTTGTCCTTCGGCATAGATTGTGTCAAACGCCAGGGAGCTTTTTCCACTACCAGACAAACCCGTAAAAACCACGAGCTTATATTTGGGAATTTCCAGATCAATATCCTTTAAGTTGTGTTCTCGAGCACCTTTTATAATTATTTTGTCATTCATAACTAATAGTGGAGAGAAGTTAGAAAAAATTTGAACTAAATATTATACCCCGAAACACAAGTCATGTTCAAGCTCCCAAAACCCTACTTCTCCATACACACCAGGTGTGGATTGTGCTAATTCAAGGTTGCTAATTCAAGGTTGATCCTTAAAATCGTGCTTGACACAAGGATCAACCTTGTTAATAATTAGGGTGTGCCGTCAAGAAATATCATTAAAGCGTATATAAAAGGTGGTTATTATCATGCTTATAATAGGGGTATAGACAAAAGGTCGATTTTCCTTGATAAGCAAGATTGCTCCGTATTTCTACATTATTTAAAACTCTACCTCTCGCCAATAGAGGAAATAAAGAAAGGAGTTTTAGAAGACAAGGTCGGAATGAGATTCTTAAATCTAAACCTCTCCGAGGAAATCGAGCTTTTATCTTTTGCATTAATGCCTAATCATTTTCATTTGCTTCTAAAACAGAACATAGAGGATGGCATCACTAAATTACTTAAGCGATTAACGACCGCATATGTAATGTATTTTAACAAGAAATATAATAGACTTGGTCCGCTTTTTCAAAACATCTTTAAAGCATGCTTAGTTGAAACAGATGCTTACCTACTTCACCTTTCGCGATATATTCACTTAAATGCATCTGGAATAAAGTCAATCATAAAGTTTGCCGAGTTTTCAAGCTACCCCTATTATCTAGGAAATAAGCAGGCGAGCTGGGTTAAACCCCAAGAGATCCTAGATTATTTTATATCTGCTAGAGATAGAACGATTGGAGATTTATCTTCATACGAATCTTTCGTTAATGACATGAATCAAGGCTCGAAAGAAATCCTTAGAGATACGATTCTTGAGGAAAACTGTAGCGAATAAGGACCAGCCTTAATTTACGCATATCTTAAGATTGATCCTTATTGTACTTATTGCGGTTTCGCCGGAATGGTAAGATGGGGACGCTGATTCTAAACTATAGTATAATTACCGAATCGTATGGAAATTGACAGGAGAAGGTTTCTGCAAATCTTAGGAAGGGGGTTAGTAGGTGGCGCTATTTTGATCGCGGTCGGCAAGGAACAACTTCCCAAGAATACTAATAATCTTGTTGAAAATGATTTCACTCTAGAACCAATAAGACGAGGAGAAGGTGTCTGGACGACTCATGAAGTTGAGAACGTTGCAAGATTAATGCTTGATGAAAGAGATTTCAGGGAAATTCCATATGCTGGCTCCTTGATTTTAAAAAACACAAAAGGGGAAAAAAGTTTTTCAGAAGACCATAGACTTTTCGTCGACAGCCCTCTTCACATAGAAACCGGGCCTCTTAGTAACATTAATGAAGACTGGGGCAAAATTGGTGCTACGAATATTCGCGAAACCGGATCTGTTGCTAGATTCGTTTCGGATAGAGTGCCTCCACAAGAATCGCAAAATCAAACTCGGTTTCAACTTCGAAGGGTTATAATAAACCCGGAGGCATCGAGGGATAACTCCGATTTTTATATTAAATTTATTATTGCGAAAGAAGTCATGAATGTCAGGGCGTTCCAAATGGTAGCTGATTATATAGCCACATTTGCGGAAGTAGCCTCTCAACAAAATGCTAGTTCGCGTGATGCCTATATCTTGTACCTTTTCAAACGAGGAGGAATAAACAGATATAGCCCGATGCCCTTCCCCTTCATGGCTGACATGTGGGCTCACTATCTTATGACCCTAGACTTTCTAAAAGCGAAAGAGCAGGGGAGGCTTGACGAGGCTGATTTACGAGATTTAGCCGTGATCGATATCTCAGCTGGTTATTTCTTAAGAAATGGAATTTTATCGAAAGGCGAGAATGGCTATTATGAGTGGACGAATGATGCCGAGGCATTTTATGAACATTGGATTGAATCAGCGGCAAGGTCTCATGCCGCTTTTACAGGGGTTTCTCCACCAAAAGATCCATAAAGTTAGTGTTGGCGAAGGTATTTAATCTTATCTCGAAGCAGCGCGGCGGTTTCAAAGTCAAGCAGTTTTGCGGCATCCATCATGTCCCGCCGCAATCTCTTAATTACTTTTTCCTTCTCATCCGGCAGTAAAACCTCTTTTGCAAGTAAAGGCTTCAGATCCTCAATCGTTTCTTTTTTTTGAACAAGCTTTGCCCGTATTTCTTTTTCAATCGAACGAGGTGTAATTCCATGTTTTTTATTGTATTCGAGTTGTCTTTTTCGTCGCCTGTCCACCTCCTCCATTGCTCCCTTCATGGATCCCGTGATCCCGTCGGCATACAATATAACCTTTGACTCAATTCTTCTCGCGGCCCTGCCCATGATTTGAATAAGAGAAGTTTTTGAACGCAAGAAACCTTCCCTGTCAGCATCCATTATTGCTACAAGTGACACCTCAGGAAGGTCAAGACCTTCTCGCAGCAGATTAATACCCACCACTACATCATATTTTCCTTCCCTTAACTCATCTAAGATATCCTGTCTTTGAAGCGTATCGATCTCCGAATGAAGGTACTGTACTTTTATCCCATGATCCTCAAGGTAATATGTTAAATCCTCTGCCATTCGTTTTGTTAATGTTATTACTAAAACCCTTTCTTTTTTCTTGGTCGTCTTCTCGATTTCTTTTATTAAATCTTCAACCTGCCCTTCGGTTGGTTTTATCTCTATTTCAGGATCGACGACTCCGGTGGGGCGAATTAGTTGCTCAACAACATTATTGTTTGATTTTTTTATCTCCCACTCATTGGGTGTTGCGGATAAAAATATCGTTTGCTTAACTCGTGATATAAATTCATCAAAAGTGAGCGGTCTATTATCAAAGGCCGATGGAAGACGAAATCCATATTCAACCAAAAGTTTTTTTCTTGATAAATCCCCTTGGAACATTCCTCTTATCTGAGGGATTGTCATGTGAGATTCGTCAATAATTAACAACCAAGGTCTTCCGGTTTCTTCAAAATAGTCAAGCAGGGTAAAGGGAGGTTGGCCGGGTGCTCTACCGTCAAAGTATCTGGAATAATTTTCAATTCCATTAACATAACCTATCTGTTTTATCATTTTTATGTCATACTCCGTTCTTTTCGAAAGTCTTTCTGCTTCCATCAATTTACCCATGTCTTTCAACTCTTTCACCCGGGCAGCAAGATCTCTTCTTATCTGCTCAAACACATCTTCATAGGAAGACCTATCTGTAATATAGTGCTTTGCCGGATAAATCATAGTCCACTTCCTGTCTTCGATAATGTTCCCATTAAGGGGGTCTACAGACTCAATTTTAGCAATCGAATTATCATTAAGCGTTATTCTGATTAGTTTATCCTCGTATCCGAGATATACTTCTATTGTTTCCCCTCTTGCACGGAATGTACTTCTTTTGAAAGCATAGTCGTTTCTTGAATATTGAAGATCCAGGAGGCGATCCATAAGCGCTTCTCGAGACAACTTAACACCTTGGGCTATTTCCATGGCGAATTTGCCATATTCTTTCGGAGACCCAAGATTGTAAATTGCGGAAACCGATGCAACAACAATTGTGTCCGGACGGGTCAGAATATTTGTTGTCGCGGCCAATCGAAGCTTGTCTATCTCTTCGTTTATTTCAGTCTCTTTCGCAATGTAAGTATCGGTAGTGGGAATATATGCTTCCGGCTGATAATAGTCATAATAGGAAACAAAATAAGAAACTGCATTCTTCGGAAAAAAATCGCGAAACTCCTGATAAAGCTGTCCCGCCAATGTTTTATTATGTGTCATAACAAGCGTAGGAATGTTTAGGTTTTGAATTACATTTGAGATTGTAAAAGTCTTACCGCTCCCGGTTACCCCAAGCAGAACCTGGAATGGTTTTTTGCCTAAAATATTATTAGTAAGCTTTTCAATTGCCTCCGGCTGGTCCCCGGTTGGCATGAATCTTGAAACTAATTCAAATCTCATGGTTTCCTATTTTAACATGCGCACTTGCTAATTCGCCCAATATTAAAAATTAAATATTAAATAGCAAATATACATATCAAATATCAAAGATCTAAAATATTTTATTTTTCATATGTATTTTTTAATATTTAATACTTTATATTTGATATATTTTGCCTAAGATTACATCACTTGACAATTCGAGTAATTTTCTAGTAAATTATTAATTAGTTTCAACATTTAATTTTAGACTTTAAACTTTTAACTTAAATAACATGACTGCGGTACTTTACAGAAGAGAAAGAGAACTTCTAAATTATGTAATCCAATTCCAGGAACAGCATGGTTATTCTCCAATTCTTCGGGAAATGGCTGATGCAATGAACAGGAATAGCGTTTCTACAATTCACGCCCTTATCCGCTCGCTTGTTGACAAAGGATACATACAAAAAGTTGAAGGCAACTCCCGGACTTTAAAGATTTTAAAGAGAGACAATATAGGTATACTTTTAGGGGCAACACCAAAAGCAATAGGTCCCACAATGACATTGCCCCTAATGGGTTATATTGCCGCGGGAAAACCCCTGGAGCCATACACTGACCCTGAAGCGACATTTGCTGTTGCCTCAGATATGATTTCCGGCAAAAAAACATCCTATGTGCTTCAGGTGAAGGGATCTTCAATGATTGAAGACGGAATTTTAGATGGAGATTTTGTTGTAATTGAAAAAACCGAAACCGCTAAAAATGGAGATATTGTGGTTGCTCTCGTAGACGATAGTCTTGCAACCTTAAAAAAGTACTATAAGGAAGGAGACCGCGTAATTCTGAAGCCTGCAAACAGCCAAATGGATCCCATTTACCCCAATGAATTAAGAATTCAAGGAATTGTCGTTTCCCTGGTGCGAAGGTTCGGAATGTATTAACCTACCCTCTCCTTAAGAGCTTGCGAAGACCTAAATGCTTATCAATATAATAAATTATTCCGGCAATTAATAAAACCACAATGATGATCTCAAATTTTCTGTAATATGGCTCTAGAGAATTCCAGTTTTCTCCTAAAACATAGCCAACATATGTCAGAAAGATTGACCAAATCAAACAGCCGGCCGTTGTATAAACAATAAATTTTTTAATGTCCATCTCAAACATTCCCGCGGGAAGAGAAATTACCGTACGAATTCCGGGTAAAAGCCGAGTAATAAAGATTATTTTATCACCGTATTTGCGAAACCAATGTTCTGTCTTGTGATAGTCGTGCTCTGAAAGCAATATAAATTTTCCATATTTTCGGATCAGACCGAGAAGAACTGTTTCTTCAAGCAGATACCCTATGTAGTAAGCGAGTAGTGAACCTGCGAGATTTGCAAGAGTTCCGACAATTACAACAAGAACGAAAGAAAGTTGGCCTTTTGAGGCCAGATATCCTGAAAATGGCATCGTAATCTCTGAAGGAATTGGAATAAGAGCCGATTCCAAACCCATTAAAATAAAAATCCCAAGATATGAAGTCGATTCAATTAGCTGTATAATATATTGCCCAATGAGCTCAAGCATGAAAACTTTATACATTGTAGCAACACCAATTGGAAATTTGCAAGACATAACTCTTAGGGCCGCGGATATCTTGTTGTCTACTCCCGTAATCGTCGCGGAATCGACATCAAAAGCGGGAATCCTGCTCGAATTTCTCGAAAAATATTTTAATCGAAAAAGGTTAACCGGTCAGAAAATAATTTCCCTAACGCAGGAGGAGGAGGAAAATAAGATGAGTTTGATTGTTCAAATAGTCGAACAAAACAATGTGGCTCTAATATCCGAAGCAGGAACGCCGCTCATCTCCGATCCGGGGTTTAGGATTGTTAGGGAGGCAATAAAAAGGGATATTAAAATAGTTCCTGTCCCTGGTTCTTCTTCTCCGATTGCCGCTTTGTCTGCTTCCGGCTTGCCTACCGATAAATTTATATTTCTTGGTTTTTTGCCCAAGTCTCAAGCAAAAAGAAAAAAACTGTTAATCCAAAGTAAAGATAGCAAATCAACTGTTATTTTTTTTGAATCGCCGCATAGGACTAATGAAACACTTAAGGACTTAATTAATGCTTTGGGAGATATTGATATAGTTGTGGCTCGAGAATTAACCAAAATTCACGAGGAGATCATTCGAAATAAAGCCGGTAAAATTCTCAAAAGATTTGAACAAAAACCTCCCCGCGGAGAACTCACGGTTCTTTTTTCCGCCAAAAGCTAAAGGTTTTGAAAATCTGTTTCTATTTCACTTAATCTGTTATATTTCGAAACCCTTTCTCTTGCCGGCGCTCCAAACTTCACATAATCTGCCCCAATTCCAACCGCAAAATCCGCAATAAAAGTATCCATTGTCTCACCGCTTCTGTGAGAAACAATAATTTTAAGACCTGTGTATCTTGCGATTTCCGAGACGGCAATTGCTTCTGTAATTGTGCCTATCTGGTTAGGTTTAATAATTACGCCTCCGACAACCTTATTATCAAGCGCAAGCTGGAGCCTATATGGATTTGTCGTAACTAAGTCATCTCCGACTATTAAAGTTTTATCCCCAATTGCGGAGTAAATCTTTTTCCATCCTTCCCAATCATCCTCAGCAAATGGATCTTCAATATACAATAACGAATAATCAGATAACAAGGTTCTGTATAATTCAACTAAATCATCCTGATCATAAGGAATTGCTCTGTCTTTTATTTTGTAAACTTTCCCGGCGCGAAATGAATTTGCCGCTACATCAAGCCCGATAAATGCGTCAAGCGAGAAGGAAAAACCGGACCGCTCTATGGCCTCTTTTGTAATTGCAAGCCCATTTTGGTTTATATCAAGATTCGGCGCGAATCCTCCCTCATCCGCGACAGATGTGTTCTCGCTTCTCTCAAATAATACTTTTTTTAAAGATTGGTAAACGGAAACTCCCAACTCAAGACTTTGGCTGTATGATTTTGAGCTGGCAGGAACAACAAGAAATTCTTGAAAATCCAAAGTATTTGCCGCGTGCTTGCCTCCTTCAATAAGGTTGAACATGGGTATGGGTATTTTTTTTCCTAAGCTTCCACTCACAAATTGCCTGAGATATAGTGGAAGCGGAAGAAGAGAAGTTTTTGCTCCGGCTTTTGCT
>Ga0209210_1001737_pt1 | contig 17483 bp, 16 predicted proteins | sample RifGroA1_FD_183991 | JGI IMG/M metagenome (GOLD analysis project Ga0209210, IMG submission 183991) | Contaminated groundwater microbial communities from Rifle, Colorado, USA - Rifle Groundwater A1 (SPAdes) (version 2) | ecosystem: Environmental > Aquatic > Deep subsurface > Groundwater >...
CCAGTTTAGGTTGATTTGTGATGAGGAGATTGCGGTTGCAGAAAGTCCAGTTGGTGTGGAAGGTGGGGTGGTGTCGGAGGGGGAAGTTACAGTGATGGTTGCGCTTGTGTTGGCAGTTCCCCCACTTCCCGTGCAGGAGAGGGTGTAGGTTCCCGTGGTGGTGAGATTGGTGAGTGTTTGTGAACCTCCCGTTCCCTTGGTTCCTGACCAACTGCCTGATGCTGTGCAGGAGGTGGCGTTGGTGGTTGACCAGGTCAAGGTTGATGGGCTTCCGCTCGTTACCGATGCTGGTAATGCTGACAAAGTGACTGTCGGTGCAGGAGTGGGTGGGGGGGTGATTGATTGAGTTGTCGCTGAAGCAGACCCAGATTGTATTGAAATATTTCCCGCCCCATCTGTTGCTTGCACGGTGTAAGTGTATGCTGTTCCCGCAGTAAGCCCAGTGTCGTTGTAGGAAGTGTTGGCGACACTCGCAATTTGTATTCCATTTCGATACACATTGTACCCTGTTACCCCTACATTATCCGTAGATGCAGTCCATGACAAATTTATCTGTGATGATGAGACTACTGCAGCAGAGAGTCCTGTGGGAGTGCTTGGAGTCGTGGTGTCGGAAGGGGGTGGAGCGGTAGTGCCACCGGTATAGGTAATGGTAAGTTTGGGCCGTAAGGTGATATCTCCCGATTCTGAACTGCTAACTATTGCGCGCGGACCATTTCCCGAATGAAGCACTACTCCTGTATTTGAAATAGTTCCATCCACCCAGCTTTGTGCGAGAGAAGTGATTGGAAACGCTGCCCATACGTTTGCGGGAGAATATCCTACATTAACCGATGCATTGGCTGAAGATGCGTAATCGGTTCCCGCTCCGAGTCCCGCAGTTGACCAATTATTCCCCGTTGCATACACATTCCATGTAACTTGAGACTCTACCCAGTTTTTATTAAGGATACGATTTAAGAAAATGGTATTGCCGCCGGCATTATCGTTATTCCCGGAGATATAGAGCTCAAGTGTTGCATTACTTACGGTTGCGTTTGCAGGAATGGAAGAAAGATCAAATTGAAAAAGCGCTTTCTGATTTTCGGCACCGGTAAGAGACGTGGCGGTACCGAAGTTGCTTGCCGCGCTATATGTATTGATATATGCATCAGAGGTTCCTGTATAGCCATTAAGCCCCTCTTGAAAAACCACCGTAGTGCTTCCACTCACTTGTGCTGAAACTGTTGTGGCTGTTGTGGCAATTCCTAATAGAAATATAAAGAAAGAAAGGGTTGGTATGAGAATTTTTTTAAGGGTCATTGGATATACATGAAAACTATTAAAATATGTTTTTTAATTATACAGGAGGATTGATTCAACGCATCCCCAAAACGCAAAACCCCGCAAAGCGGGGCCTTACGCAGACATTCATTGATTTTGAAAGTACCCATTCAGAGCACTCACATATAAAAGCATAGCATAAAAAACCAAAAATTGCAAGCAGAAAGTGGCTGTAAGTTTCTATCGGCCGAGCGCGGTTTCTAATACCCGTACCTTATCCTCCAGCCGTTCAATGCGGTTCTCGTGCGCGCGAATAAGCAGATTTTCAATACGGTCAAGCCGCGTGTCAATGCCGTCAAGACGTTTATCAATGCCGTCACTTCAGAGATGTCTTTAGTGGTGTGCTCAAACCCTTTTGCGACCATCGACGCAAGACCTTCAATCTTCTTATTAATGAATTGTTGTGTGCTCTTTTCCATAGGTATTATTATATTTCCCTATAATCAATTTGTCCACAGCTTCTGAAGAATGGGTTATGGGTTGCAAGATTTACGCGTTTCTCGCTGGCGAGTCGCCGACATGCTATCAAGATTTTTATTTTGTATCCCTATCGCGAAGTAAAAACCCTGATATTTCTCGTACGGCGCGTTTGATATTCCCCGAGACATCTTTGCTTCTAAAACCTTCGGTTATTTCCAAATGTATTTTTTGTACTGAACCCGCGGCAGAAAGCGCGACAACCCAACTCGTAATATCTTGCTCCGGGTATATTTCTTGCCACCAAAATATCCATGAACGTACATCCGTTTGCTCTGCAATACACGCAAGATCAAAATAGTCTTTATACTCTTCCCTCCCGCACACCGCCTGCAATTTCATCACCGTGATATCTTTGATACCGGCAAGCCGAAAACAATCGGCGGTTTGCACGGGATCCAAAAGAGTATTGAATCGGGAAAAAAAAGAAACTTTTACGCCATTGATTATGCACCATAATGTATTTTTTTCTTCAAAAAGAATTTCTATTTTTGCAGAAGAAAAGACTTCATAAATGTTCTTTTTCAAAGCGGGGGTATCGATCGGCGATGCTATAAAGTAATCGAGGTCCACGCTTTTTCGATGCCCAATATGAAGTGCAAGAGCCGTCCCACCCGCAAGGTAATACCCCGCATCGAAGTTTTCAAAAACACCGCGCGCAACGTTTTGTATAGTGTCGGTTATTGTTTCAAAATGAAGCATCATGCTAAAAGAAAATTTTTGAGATAAAAATATTTTCTCTCTGATATGCTCGTTGGCTTCATTGCTTCAAACACGCGCTTCACGGTATCAATGCCGTATGCGTGCATCGTTTTTATAATAAGAAAAAGTCCGCCATATGAAAGCACTCTTCGGATAACAAAATCAACGGGCAAACTATCAACGCGTTCTTTGTTGATATCCCACAAGACTATTTGGAGATCTTGCTTGTTCATTTTTATATTATATCATAATTCAGCACCATTTTCCACACAGAAAATCGTGAAGCGTAGAGCACAGAACACAAGAATCTATCAATTGTTTAAGGATCCACGCTCCACGTTCTACGATTCGCGGTCTTACGGATTTCTCCCCGCCTTGATTTCTTTTATGTAGTATTCTCCCTGATCTTTGAATCCAGGGCTAACATCAATTGCTTTTTGTATTTCCGCGATTGCTTTTTGCTGTTCCCCTTTTTCCAAATGGAGCGCGGCAAGCGAGATATGATAACGATAGTTTGCGGGGTCGCCAGCAATAAGTGCGCTTAAGACTTCCTCCGCGCTTTTATAGTCTCCGGTGTCAATATATGCCTTGAGTAGGCGCTCATCGACGACCGCCCCCCCTCCGGATTTTTGCCGAATCGGCTCGAGAATCTTTTGCGCTTCGGTTTTATTGTTGGCATATAAAAGCGCCATTGCGTAGATGATCCGCGCGTTGTCATAATTCGGCTCAAGTTCGTATGCGATCTTTGCCGCGTCCACCGCGTTCTTATAATCTTTTTTATTCAAAAATGCGCTCGCCATCTCAAAATACACTTGCTGTTTTTTAGGGGTAAGCGCTTGCGCATTTTTCAAATATTCAAGTGCCGCGTCATAATTGCCGATCTGGTTTAAGAACGACCCCATAAAGATCTGGTATCGCGCGTCACCAGGGACCCATGCTATTTGCTTTTTAAGTTCTTCTATCGCTGTAGTGACGAAATCGTCTTTTGTCTTTTGGTCGACGTTGACGCCAAGGATGCGGGAAGTGGTCATCGTAAGCTGTTCACGCGCCTCGGAAGTTCCAAGCGAATCGCGCGCGATCGCTTTTTTGAAATAAGTAAGATTGATCTGTGGATCATTGTTTTGGTTTTGTAGGGCTCGTATAAGATCGCGATTTGCCGACAGGGAGTGATAGTTGATAAAATAAAGGACAAAAATGGTTGCAATGATCACGATAGGAGAAAAAATAATATCTTGTTGCACGTTCTCACTTTTATTCTGAACAGAATTTTTTATTTTTCCCTTTTCCGGCATCTGTACTGCCTGCCACGAAGTTGCGTAAACACTATGGATATACGCAAGGACAGAAAAAAAGAGAACATAACTCGTAAGGTTATCGAATACGAATAAATTGTTGAAGAAATATCCCGCAAGAAGGCCGGTAAAAATACTTTTTTCTGTTACAGAAAAATATGTTTCTCCTCTGCGCCAAATATAATAGAGCGCCATGCCAAACAGGGCGAGATACGCAAGAAGACCAAGGATCCCGCCCGCAATGAGCCAGTCAAAGAAAACATTGTGTGCACGATCAAACCATGGCTCTTGATCATACATTTTCGGGTCGTAATATTTATTGAAGACAAAGTTAAAACTTTCTTGACCCCAACCAAATACCGGCCGCTCCTTGAAACCTTCTAGTGCCATATTCCAGACCATAAAACGGGATTTAGTTGTTGTCTCTTGAAGCGAGATCGAGGTGAAGCGAGAAAGAACGGGGCTTTCCTTTACCCACGCCGTATTACGAAAAGTAAGGACGGTAACAGGAATGAGAATCGCAATAACAAGCACGCCGATTGCCGCCTTACGGAGTGTCACATTCCCCTTTTCAAAAAGCGCAACGAGAAGCGTGGCAAGCATCACACCGCCCAAGAGTCCTAAAATGGCGCCGCGAGTCGCCGTGTGGTAAAGCATAAATACATCAAGTAAAATTACCGCTCCATATACCCACCTTACCCATTGAGCGCCCTTGTGACCTGCCTGCCGCGTTTCCGGCGCAGGCAGGCGCACCGCAAGGAACGCCGCGATGAAAATATGGAACAGAAGATATATGGCAAAATAAGTTGAGTTTCCAAAAGTTGCGTCAAGCCGCGTAGAACCTTGATGAATTTCGAGTTTTCCGGCAAGTTGAAGCATCCCGTAACCACCGAGAATTACGCTGACACCGAGCGATGTCTGCCAAAAGCGTTCCCAGAGATTCCCGCGAGCAAGAACTGTTCCCGCAACAAGAAAATACGCAAACACATGCATGAGCCCCACAAACCCCTCCATGCGTTCGTAGTTGCTCCAAAAGCTTTTGAAAGGATTCTCGCTCAAAACATCTGCCACCGCCATCACGCCAACAAACGCTCCGAGGGTGTACAATATTAAAGATTTTTTCGGACGATACGCCGGCACGCGTAACGCGAGAATAATCCATGCGCCGGTGATAAGCTCAACAATAATTCTAAACGCAAAATTCTTCCCCGTGATGAACGGGAAAAACATGGAGTCGGATACGTAGAGCGGGAGAAAGAGAATTAAAAACAACCCTCCCAAGACAAACCACTGCAAAAATTTATTGATATTCATCCCGTTAGAGATAGGAAACACTCGTGTAGTGCGCCACCTTCATTGTTACCATGTTTAATAATAATTTTTTGCCAAACATAATATTTTAAATCGTTTCCGTAGATAGACCGCCTTGCTCGACCTTTAAATACTTGTGTATTTTTATAATCTTTGTGCTATATACCAACTATGTAATCTCTAACGGGATTCATAGTACTTATTGAGTGTAACTATATCATAGATTCAAAATTCATATCCAGTTACAAAAATCTCTTTGTGTAAGCCTTTATAACTATAACTTCTTTCTAAGTTTACCTAGAAATCGTTTCGCCATGTGTAATAATCTTGGATTGATCTTGCCCAAAAAGGGCACCACGAGATGCCATCTTTCGGAGTAATAAAGATACATGTGCGGGTGAACGAAAGGCAGGGCTTCATTATATCCTGCTTCAATTTCCCTTTTTAGCTTTTGGTATTCGGTTAGCTTATTTTTATTTACATATATAAGAATATTCTGGGCATAAAAAAACGATACACGACCGTCATTCCAGATTTTGCGTCGCAAACAGTCTACAGGAACATACCCATTTTTTCTAAAAATCTTTGACCAATAATCTGGCCATTGTTCATTAACATGGTGTGCACCACCTTGAAACGGTATGGCGGCTGAAAAAAGTATCACAGGAGCCATTTCAACCAAGCTACCTACCAACTGCTCGGATTTTGAAGAATCAAGATGTTCGGCAACCTCAAGACACACCGCAAGATCTGCTTTTTTACCGATATTAAGTGGTTGCTCTAAATCTCTCGGTGTAAATGCCTGTTCTGGTATTACAAGCATTTTCTTATCAACCCAGTTGCCATCAATCCCAGTAATTTCCTTAATACCGTTCTCGTTGAAAGCTTTCAACCACAGACCGGTACCACAACCTATGTCTATAACCGACTTTGGATTCACGAGATCAATTACCAATGGAATCACGACACGGGCTGATACAAGGTTTGTATCCTCCATTTCATTATAGAATTCTTTAGAGTATGAAGTCATGGTGAATGTATCTTGTCATATTTATTACCTTTTTTCAACGTAACAAAAAATAAGATACCCTTGTTTCGTATTTAATGAAAAGATACTATACTAATGTCATCATTTCTGATTATGGGTATTATATCTCTTAAAAAAAGGTTGGTGCATATACTTCGTTGGTCTGAACGCTACACCAAGACTGATATGGTGTATTTTGCTTCCGGTAATTTTTGGCTTATGGCTAATCGAGTAATCGGTGTCGGAAGCGGGATTATACTTACCATTGCTTTCGCAAATCTTCTCTCCCCCGAAACATTCGGCACATATAAATATATTCTTGCGATTGCCAGCATTATAGGCGCATTTTCACTCGGCGGGTTAGGTGGTGCTGTGACACGTGCGGTTGCACAAGGCAAGGCGCATGTGGTTCCTCATGCGGCACGAATTGTATTTCTTTGGAGCTTGCCGGCAAGCTTTGTTGCACTTTGTGGTTCTGTTTACTATTTTCTCATGCACAACATAAGCTTAAGTTCGGGACTTCTCCTTGTTGCGCTTACAAATTCTTTTTTTAATGTATTTGTATTTTCAAAAAATATCCCCTTGGGAAAGAAAGATTTTCGAGGGATGGCTCTTATTGGTATACCAATGACCATAATACCGGTTACACTTCTGGTCGCTACTCTTTTTATAACAAAGAATATTATTATTATTCTTTCTGTCTATTTTTTATCGAATTTCGTAACAGGATTATTTTCATATAAATGGTTCCTGCGTAAATACAAAATCACAAAAGGAGATGAGGGGGTTGCCGAAGCAATTACCTACGGAAAACACTTAAGCGTTATGAGTGTAGTCTCCCAGGTAGCAGGAAATCTTGATCAGCTTTTATTGTGGCACTTTGTGGGCCCAGTACAACTTGCCATGTATTCGTTTGCGCTTGCGCCAATCAGAGAAATAAGAAACTTCTTTGAGAATATCTACCCTCTCATATTTCCCAAATACGCCACCAAGACTGTGGCGGAAATGAAAAAAACTGTTCCCTTGCGTGTTGCTCAGCTTTTTATTGTTTCTTTGGTAATTGGTATTATATATATACTTGTGGCTCCGTGGCTTTACAAGATCATTCTCCCCCAGTATGTATCGGCGATATTCGCAAGTCAGCTCCTCGCGATTGCCTTAATCTTCCAACCAAAAGGAATCGTTGATACAATGCTTTATGCGCAAGGGAATACTCGTTTACGCTACGTGTCTGTTTTTACCACACAGGGAATAAAGGTGGTATTGAGTGTTATCCTTATTCCAACATATGGACTTATGGGTGCGGTTGTAAGTGTAATTCTTACTGATGCCTTATCGGCACTTGTTCTGTGGTGGGTATATAAAAACTTAACTGATGTGATAATATCAAAATTAACCCTAAGTTAAAAAATATTTATGCTCAAAAAAATCAAACGAAAAATTACTTTTGTATATAAACTTGTCATCCTTGGGGCTGACGTAAGCTCAAAATTGATACTTATTCGAGAATATTTATATTTAATGCGCACGCTTTATTTTGGGGGCAAGAACAAACCATTTTCCTGCCGCATAAAAACAAACGGCAAATCTACGCGAGTATTTTTTACAGGCACATTAAATGAAATGCATGCCCTTATAGATATTTTTCTTGAAAAAAATTATGAATTAAAATTCAACCACACCCAGACTTTGTTTTCAAACAATATAAAAACATTACTCGACTTGGGCGCCAATATAGGTTTGACGTCTATATGGTTTGCAATGAAATACCCTGGTATCACCATAGACGCTTATGAACCAAACCCGCAAATATTCGACTTTCTCAAGAAAAACCTTGCATCGATCCCAGGCACACGAGTATTTAAGAAGGCTGTGACCGGTATAAATGGGACAATGGAGTTCAATCAATCAGAAAATTCTTTCCATTCGTCTGTATTTGCCGTAGAAAATGGCCATAAAATATCTGTGGAGTCCATAGACTTAGACACCGCTATTGCGAAGATTGGGGGCAAAGTGGATGTTCTCAAGTTAGACATAGAAGGTGCTGAGTTTAAGGCACTGGAAAACTCTAAGCAGCTCGTCGATATTCGAACAATAATTGGAGAAGCCCACACCGCACAATCTGGTAATAAAGAAGAGGACCTGAAAAAACTCCTCTCTTCATTCCTTACATTTAAGATCTATAACCCAAACAAGGCAAATATATTTGGATTTTATGCTGCACGAACAACACCAACCGAAGCATGAGGCACGAATCGCTTGTAATGTTTACCCCCCTCCTTATTCTTGATTCCCCTAGATTTTAATAAAAGAATGTGATTGATTTAAACAACGTATGATTACGGTAAACTGGCGCTTGTTTTGTGGTGAATATATACAAAAAATTGAAATAAAAAAGATTCTATGATTTTTTTACACAAAATAATTATCCTTTTAAGCGACATCGAGCATATATACTTTTCGTCATACCCTCAAAAACGCAAGTTCAAATTGTTTTTCGATTATATTCGCTTACGGATTAAAGCATCCCTTAACCGATGGTTTCATTTTCAACACGAACATTTTCTCGATTATCATATTTACGTTCCTGATTACAACACATTTCTTGCAATATTTCGTCAAGTATTCATCAGAGACACATATTATTTTCAAACAAAAAAGTCCGCACCGGAAATTATAGATTGCGGGGGAAACATTGGTATGTCGGTGCTTTATTTTGCTCACCTCTACCCGCGTGCAAACATCACTGTTTTTGAGCCATCACGAGAAGTAATCAATGTCCTGAAGAAAAACATAGCAATGAATGGTTTAAAACATGTACGCATTATTCATGCGGCTGTAGGCGCAGAAAACAGCGATGTTGAAATTTATCCTCGTGGGATGGCTGCGTGTGGTAATACCCTTATATCAGCAATAGCCAACACGTCAACAAAAAATACAACAAGCCCATATAAGGTGAAGATGCTGCGCCTTTCTCCTTATATCATTGCCCCTATTGACCTTCTAAAACTTGATATCGAAGGAAGTGAGGGTGTCGTAATAAAAGATCTTACTGAGTTAAAAAAACTTCATTTTATTGAAGTTATTCTCATGGAATACCACTATTACCCGCAAGTAGCATCAAATAATCTTCCTGATCTCCTTACTAACCTTAAAAATTGTGAGTTTGGAATCCAAATATATAGCGAGGATGTGCAAAGCACAACAGATCCATTTGCGCTTTTTGATAATGGCTCTTATGCACTTTCAATTCGGGCAATAAATTTTAACCCGAAAAAATCCTAAAAATACGAGGCTTAAAAAATTAAATACGTTCTAAATATTTTCCGTTAATAATTCGTTATATTTACTGAATTATTTTATATATTCGGTAGCTACTGTTTTCTGCCGCAATTATTGTAGCCATACCAGATCTTTTAATAATCTCCGTTATTTCCGGAATGGATGCTGTACTAATAATAATATAGGTAGCATTGTGTACAAGTTCGTATAATGATTTTGTATTGTCTGGATACTCCATATAATCTCCCGAGATCCAATATGGCAACCGGCGAAAATCATACGCACGATCATAGTCTACAAAAGCAGACATTGTTTTTGTATCAGTAATAACCACTCCTCGAGGATTTGTACTTATTAAGTATTTTTTTGTATCCCAAACTAAGAATGCATCTGCTGTGTGAATTTTACTAGAAACATATTGTTTATAAAATCCATGATTGGCTAAAAAGTCTACTGCCACAGATACAGCAATAATACATACCAATATCCCTACAATAATTTTATTTTTGAATACGGTTTTATACGCGATATAAGCAGCGAAGAGGCAAATAATAATTGCAATGACTGGTATATAATAACGACCAAATACAAAAGTAAATATTAATGTTTTTAGAAAAGTATACCAATCTCCCGTAAAATTAACGTCTACCAGAATCCGATGCCCAAACATAAAAAGTGGTGTTAAGTACAGTAGTATCGTGCCAACCAGAAAATTGTCTTTTTTTACGGTTATAAATATTATTGCTATAATAGCCATTACTCCAAGGAATAAAAATATTATGGGTAAAATCCATGACGGAATGTTGCTATACTCACTTGCTATAAAGTGATACCCCGTCCAAAAAAAATAAAATACGGTTATAATTGCCCCGAGCGACCATATATATATGTATGGTGCAATGGTACGCCATATATTTATTCGATTTCTATATGCTTCCAAATACACAATACCAAGCAACGGAAGGGCAAAAAAAAGTCCTTCCTCTCTTGTGAACACAAGTGCACCAATGGCAGTAATTTGTTCCCATCGTGGCCTTTTAAAAAGAATGGCTGTGTATGCAATTAAAATAATTGGCGCAAATAGATTATAGGGTCTTATATTCTCAGCGGATACGTTGATAGAGGAGGGGAAAAATATATACAGAAGAGATAAAAGTAAAACGATTAACCCCGGTACCTTTCTAGTTGCAACATATGAAAAATATAAAAGAGGTATAAAAAAAAGTATTGAATAAAATAGAAATAATGCTTCAGTATGAGGTATTAATTGATACAAAAAGATTGTGCCATATTTTATTGGCTCAAAATGTATTGATTTATATAAATTATCCTTTGCCTCTATTGCGTTCGTACCTCCAACAAAAAATATATTTTTGCCAATTGGCTGCACGGATAATTGCGGCATGTAATTTGAATCTCCGGCACGCACAACTAAGCCGTAAAAATATTGGTAGTCTTGGGGCAACGTTAAAGATACCAATCTTTTTTCCGCATACTGAAATGATACGACTACGGCAAGAAAAGAAAAAATACCCACAATCCAGATAACATTTCGGCGCGCTAAATACATATACCTAAAAAAACATTTTTGCAATTTTTAATGCCCCCTGTTTCCATGGAACACGATGAGATACTCCTGACTGATTTTCAAAATCACTTAAGTGTTGAATATACCAATCATAATTCCTAATAAGCGCCTGCTTATTTGAATATTTTGGTGTAAACCCAAGAACTCTTTCGGACTTTTCGATAGAAACAAAACTGTCTTTTGCTGCTGTTTCATATACCCACTTATAAAGTGGAGACAAATGAAAAAAATCCAACAAACGAAGAGTCATTATTATTGGCCACGCTGGCAGTCCTATAACTTTTTTTCCAAAACCTGCCCTATCAAGCACTGCTTGGTAATCTTCCTTCATTGTGGTAAATTCTTTTGCTCCTATATTGAAAACATCATTCACTAAGGACTTTTCTTTAACAGCACAAAGATATACTGCAGTAGCGAGATCTTCTACATCCAATAACTGGTATCGGTTTTCCCCTGTCCCAATCATGGGAAAATTCTTGCCATCCTTTGCCCAATCATAGAAAAGCGCAAAGACACCCAGTCTCTCTGGTCCAATAAACGACTTGGGACGAATGATGGAAACACAAAGTCCTTTTTGCCGATACTCTTCACAAAGCTTTTCGGCGATTATTTTAGCTTTTCCATAAGGACCAACGCCATCAAGTTTATCTGTTTCAAAAAGAGGATGGTGGTCTGGAATACCATAGACGGCGGTAGAAGAAATATGAATCACACGATCAATATTATTTTTTAATGCACAGTCAAGAATATTTTTAGTTCCATCAATTCCGGTAGTAAGAATATCTTTTGTGGGGTAAAGAGGGAGCGCCATCGCGGTGTGCACCACTATATCTATGTCTTTCATGGCATCGTCAACCAAATGCTGATTCCGAATATCACCTTGTACTACATCAATTTCTCCTGCTTCAGGATAATGGAATGGTGCCACGTCAAAAGAGCGAACCTGATGTCCTTTCGCAAGCAAATACCGGATAACATTAATCCCTGTAAACCCAGATCCTCCTGTAATAAGATATCGTGCCATACACTAATGTTAATTTTATATTTAGTAGAAAATAACAAAGACAAATAAAAGCCAACATAAAACACTCCCTGCAATAACTTTATCTCTAAAAACCACGATTTCTGGCGCCTCCATAATCGGGACTGTGTATACAAGATAGAGATATCGAAAAATTCCTATCAAAACAAAAATGTTCGAGTAAACAAAGATGGATGATCGAACCCCGAGAACACTATACATAGCATATGAAGCAATAATAAGCGTAATTGAAATCGTAAGAAGATGATCAAGTAAGTTTGCTGTGTAATATTGAAGTACCTCTCTTTTATAAACTTGACTAAGCTCTGCTTTACGCTTGCCAATGATAATAAAAAGAGATCCAAAAATAATACACAATACCAACCAGCCTGAAATTGGAGTATTAGAAACTAAGCCACCCGCGACAACCCTCATAAGATAAAAAATGGAAATTACCAAAATATCAAAAATAACAATATGTTTTAGTTTGTACGTATAAGAAACATTTAATAAAAAATACGCACCAAGTAACGGCAATAAAGTTGGCACCCCAACCCATGCAACGACTACAGCGATAGAACCCGCTACAGCCAAAAGTACACGAGCTTCTTGTATAGAAATTTTTCCTGAAGCAAGGGGACGATCCTTTTTCTTTGTATTTTTTTTATCGCTCTCACAGTCAATAATATCATTCAATATATACCCAGCGCTCGCTGCAAATGAAAAAGAAAGAAAAGCAAAGGTTGATGCTATAAGTTTGCCCGTAATAAAAATTTCCCCAGCAAAAAATATTGGAATAAATACCAATAAATTTTTTGCCCATTGATGTAGCCGTAAAAGATAGAAATAATGCATGATGTTTATATATTTATGACATAATTTTCGATATGAGTCGATCAACCACATATAAGATTCTCACCAAGAAAGAATCGTCGGGTGAAATAATACCGCGTACTTTTAAAAATTGAGCGCGAATTCGCCATGCAAAAAATCCATCAATTATAACCTTGTCTCCTATAACAATTTTCTTTTTTTCTCGTAGTTGCATGGGGAGACCCTCCAGTACACGCGTACTTGGTTTTCTGAATACTGTCCTAAGATATAAAACCCCCAATGATTCAGCGATCCGTAAATTGCGATCATGAAGTTTCTTGTTTGAACAAAGATAAATAATATTATTTTGTTGTTTTAATATATTTACGCCGTTCTTTATCTTTTGGTCAACAATATCTTTTCCGTCAGACACGATTGTTCCATCAACGTCCAAAAAGACCACATGGTTGTGTATTTCCAAAAAATCATTTTTTTCAAAATCTAACTCAATATTCATACGGTTGCACGGTTGGAAAAAAAGAAAACGAACATAATCCCTAAAACTATCATCACATACCCAACGAGCTGCATAGATGTAATTTTTTCACCCAAAAAGAAATATGCATATAGGTTGATAATAAGGAAGCTCATAATAACCATAACTGGATATGCGACCGAGAGTGGGGTAACTCGAAGAGCAAGAAAATAGAAAATAACATTTAATACAAAAAGGGAAAGGCCGAGCAAGAAAGGCCAATTGTTTTTAAAAAATAAAATCGGTGAATATGACAAAAGAACTATTCCTTTCTCTGAGCCAACCTTAAGGAGTATGTTCGCTATTGCATTAAGAGTAAAAGCACAAATTAAATATATATATGTCATATAGACTTAAACACTTATCTTAGGTTCCATTTAATTATATCTATATTCCCTTTATCCCCAGAATATCAGCAAATTAATTAAATCACATATTTATCGATATGTAAAATTCAATCAATCACTCATTCTTTTTCCATGGCGTTTAAAATTCTTTAAAATATCCAGCTATAAAAAGTTGGCTATTTTTTATTGTGCGTTATAGTCTTCCCTGCAATAAAATGATATTCTGTGTTAAATATGCATATAAACGTAGGCATCTTGCAGAATCTTAGTAACTATAAGATTTTAAATACAATCCGATTAAAGTTATCGGGGGGGGTTGTGCATCTTAATCCGAACATTGGTGCGATAGGTAATGTACTTTTATCATACACAACCCTTCCTTTCATTACCAAAAAACACGTATTGGACAGTCACACAAATAGATGGGAATGCAGAGAAATAGCTCATCTTTTTCTGAAACGCGGATATACAGTAGACGTGATTAATTGGGAAAATACTTCTTTTATTCCAAAAAAGAAGTACGATTTTTTCTTTGATATACATAAAAATATGGAACGCCTCGCACCCCTTTTAAATAAGGACTGCATTAAAATTCTTCACCTCACGGGATCTGAGGCAAGATTCCAAAATAAAGCAGAAATGGAGAGGCTTCTCAATCTTGAAAAAAGGAGGGGGGTTAAGCTTAAACCAAGAAGGCAGGTTGAGCTCACTGATCCAGTGGTTTACGCAGATTATATTTCATTGCTTGGCAATAAAACAACAGAATCAACCTACAACTTCAAAAATGCGAACCCTTGTAGTATCCCGTTGTCTACCACACACACCTATCCTTCGCCTGAAAACAAAAACCTGAAATCTGCAAAGAAGAATTTTATATGGTTTGGGGGAGTTGGTGCAGTACATAAAGGACTGGATTTAGTCCTGGAAGCTTTTGTGAAAATGCCCGAATTTAATCTTACTGTCATGGGTAAGACGTCGAATGAAAAAGATTTTGCCGAGGAATATACAAGGGAACTCTATGATACTATAAATATTAATTATGTCGGTTTTATTGATCCTGGGAGTCCTGAATTTAAAAATATAATAAACAGTTCCATGGGGATTGTTTATCCATCTAGCTCTGAAGGGCAATCTGGGGCGGTTATAACTGCTATGCATGCCGGCTTAATACCGATAATAAGCGAGAATTCTGGTGTCAATGTTGAAGACTTTGGTATTTTATTAAAAAAGAATACCGTAGAAGAAATACAGGAAGCGGTTGAAAAAATAGCGAGCACACCAGAAGATGAGCTTAAAAAGAAGGCCCTGGGCGCATGGGCATACGCCAGAGAACACCACACGAGAGAAAGATTTTCAAAAGAGTACGATGCATTCATAGAATCACTGATAAAAAAGAATGGGAAATAAAATTGAAAAACTATTGATTTCAGTGATTATCCCCACGTATAACGAGGGGGGTAAGATTGCTCGCGCGATCGCATCGATGCAAAACCAAACCTATAAAAATCTTGAAATTATTGTTGTTGACGACTGGAGCACTGACGATACCAAAGAAATTGTGGAGAAAATTACTGTTGCTGATAAACGAGTTCAGTACCATAAACTACCTTACAAGCCGATACATAGGACAAATTGGAGAGGATACGACATCAATGCCGGATTTTCAGCCAGAAATTACGGGTTTAAAATCGCTCGAGGGGAGTGGCTCACTACCCAAGACGCTGATGATGCTTCTCTTCTCAATCGCATAGAAGTTCAATATGAACTGGCTCAAAAATACGGTGCTCTGTTAGTTACCATACAATGGCAACAACTTAAGACACCTGTTTTAAATAAAATTCTTGATGTTAAGAAAATATTTGAAGAAAAAGGAGAAGAAAATATTGTGATCAAACCTGAAACAATAATAAATCTTGCTAAATCAAATAGGGGTATATTTATGAGAGACCCCATGCATTTTTTCATACCTTTCCCTATAAAATGGTTCCCTTACACTAGAAAGTTGTTTTACAGACGAACGGATTCGTATTCAGGCGCGGATAATAGTATGTTCTTTCATAAAAGCATCCGCGATGCTGGGTATTATTTTCGACAGCGCAACAAAAGGACATGGGGTGTTCCCTCTGGACGCGGAAGTGGCAGAGATTTTGCTTTTAAGGTAGCCCTGGATTTTAAAAACAGCTGGTCTTTTAATCTTCCACTTTATTTATGGAATGTTAAAATCCAGAATCCTAATTTTATCGACTACAATAAATATTTAACGGATAAAATATCATGAAGTTCTCTATTGTCACTCCCACATATAACATGGAACGTTGGATCGCCGAAACCATTGAAAGTGTTCTTTCACAAGAAGGAGACTTTGAAATTGAATATATCATCGTCAATGATCATTCAATAGACAAAACAGAATCAATAATTAAGGAGTGCTTGAATAAAATTAATCACGGTGAGTACCCCATTCGCTGTAAAAATATCTCAATGATATATATAGAGAGAGATAAAAATAGTGGAATGTATGACGCAATTAACGCAGGATTCTCGAAGGCTACAGGAGATATTTATGCATGGATAAATGCGGACGATGTGTACGAACCAAACGCTTTTAATGCAGTGGCAAAAACACTTACTGCCTTTCCTGAAATAGTATGGGTCAAAGGCATTACATCCACCATTGATGAGCATGGCCAGTTTCTTCGCAAGGGATCGTGTAAGATTTACCACCAAGACTGGATAGTCAAGGGCGTATACGGGCAAGAGGCATATTTCATTGAGCAAGACAGCGTCTTTTGGAGGGCAATATTATGGGAGAAAGCAGGTAAAATACCTGCAAAATTTAAAAGTGCTGGTGATTATTGGCTTTGGCTGCAATTTGCAAAACACGCTCCACTCTGGTCAATAAATATTCCGATAAGTAATTTTCGAAAACGAGAAGGTCAATTAAGTAAGGATATTCCTCGATATAAAAAGGGACAGTGGGAAGCCCGCCCAAAGAGGTCGTGGGGGGCTTGGAATGCTCGGCTATTTTTCTCTCCTCAATCACGCCTAACTGCAATATCCCCCCGCTTGAATAAATTTTTTATTTGGCTTTACCCTATTTTTTTCCGCAAAATGTTCCCTGTTGAATATATTGAGATGAAAAACGGAGAGCCGATTATCAAGAAATCTAGTTCATATATAATTTAAGAAATCACCATGCTGATGAAAGTAAAAAAACTATTGAATAAATTCGGGTTTGATATCAAGCGATATCACCCCTTGTATGATACGACAATCAAGCCTCTTGGGATAAAGACGATCATAGACATAGGCGCAAATGTTGGAATGTTTTCAAAAGAGATGAGAGAAAGATTTCCTGATGCTTATATATATGCTTTTGAACCACTCTCCGATTGCTACCGAGGGCTTATAGCAAGAATGAGGTCTGATAGCCGATTCAAGGCTTGGAATGTCGCACTGGGAGACAGCGAAGGAAAAACTGGGATGCAAAAAAGTTCCTTTCATCCGAGCTCTTCTCTTCTAGTGATGACTTCTCTGCATAAAAAACTCTATCCAAGAAGCAAAGACATGGAGAGGGAATCAATAGAAGTAAAACGTCTGGATGATATTGATAACTTGGTTTTAGAGAAGAATGTCCTCATAAAAATGGATGTGCAGGGGTTTGAGGATAAGGTTATTGCAGGGGGCAAAAAAACAATAGAAAAAGCAGCGGTTATCATTGTGGAGAATTCCTTTATAACCTTATATGAAAACCAACCTCTTTTT
>Ga0209210_1001740_pt1 | contig 17464 bp, 19 predicted proteins | sample RifGroA1_FD_183991 | JGI IMG/M metagenome (GOLD analysis project Ga0209210, IMG submission 183991) | Contaminated groundwater microbial communities from Rifle, Colorado, USA - Rifle Groundwater A1 (SPAdes) (version 2) | ecosystem: Environmental > Aquatic > Deep subsurface > Groundwater >...
TTCTGCATCTTTTCCGCCAGAGGCGGATCCGCCTCTGGCGGAAAAGCGTGCTACTAAGAGCCCATCTGACTCGCTAATCGCTTTTTCTATCGCTTCTGATAGCCTCTCCTCTGCATCTTTTTTAATTTTTCCGCCGAAGGCGGATCCGCCTTCGGCGGAGAATTCGGCTAGATTGATAGAGTCTACTAAGACCGAGATCTCGTGTTTCTTGGTCTTGGTTAAAATAATCCGTTCTCGGAGCGACTTTTTCACGCCATCCACCAGGACTTCGCTGAAACCTTTGCCCAAAAGGTCGTAGAGAAGCTGGTAATATTCACCCTTCCTGCCTCGGACAATAGGAGAGAAAATTTCAAGCAGTCCAACCTTTTCGGCAATCTTTTCTAATACGAAATCTTTGATTTCTTCATTGGAGAGCTTTTTGATTTCATGACCACAAACTAAACAATGTGGCCGGCCGATCCGCGCGTAGAGGATGCGCAGATAATCATAAATTTCGGTGATGGTCGCTACAGTTGAACGCGGATTGTTCGAACGGCTTTTCTGATCGATGGAAATGGCGGGCGAGAGACCAATAATCTCATCCACGTCCGGCTTCTGCATCTGGCGCAGAAATTGCCGAGCGTAGGAGGAAAGAGACTCTACGTAACGTCTCTGTCCCTCGGCAAAGATAGTGTCGAAAGCAAGTGACGACTTGCCCGAACCAGAAAGACCGGTGAAAACAATCATCGCATTCCGCGGCATCTCAACCGTAATATTTTTGAGATTATGCGTCCGCGCTCCTTTGACGATGATTAAATCTTCTTTCAAATGTTTTTTGTCCATGGTTCAACAAGCTCACCATAAGTAATGGAAAGACCCCTAGAGTCAGCTCATAGGGTGAATGTGCCATGCTACCACAGCTAGCAGTACACTTCAAACTCATTTTATTGCTCAAAATATTATTTAAACATAACATACGATATATCGTATGTTATGTTTCTAGGATTCAAGAAGTTTCTGGTCGTAAATGGACTTGTCCAATTTCCTCCAGCGTTTCCCGCCAACCTTAGGGAGCATCAGTCCACCGATAGTTAGAATCTGGTTGATTGTCTCCCAAATATCTTCCTTACCCAGAGCATACTTGATAATTGCTTCATACTTGCCGTGTTTATATTTCAGAGACATTCTATCAACAGTCGAGGGACTCATGTGAAGCGTTTCGGCGACAGCATAACTCGAAATTTTCTTGGAAAGCATAGCGATCACTGCTAGGCGTTTAGCAAGCATTGCTCTTTCTGTATAGGTAAAAAATTCGTAGAACACTGATTTAGTCTCACCTTTTTTGAATGATCTCTCCAGGGATTTAATAAGCTCCAAGACTAGTTTATTGAAATGCTCTTTGTTTAACTTCTGTTTAGAAATATGGGGCATAACTTATCATATATCGTATGTTATATATTGTACACGGAATAAAAGTGAACTCAGGTGTCCATTGTTCTACTTTTTTGTTAAATGGCTTTCGAGAATTTTAATTTCATCCCGTAGGATAGCCGCTGATTCGAAATCAAGGTCGCGCACAGCTTCTTCCATTTCTTTCTTCTTAGTTTTGATTAATTTCTTAGGACTTCGGGCGAAAAACTTCTCATCCGTCTCGAGCAATAAATTAACGGCAGAACGATGTTCGCGCTCGAGCGTGTCTGTAATATCTTTTATTTTTTTAATAATCGTCCGAGGAGTGATGCCGTGCGACTGGTTGTAAGCAGTCTGCAGGGCGCGGCGGCGCCGAGTCTCCTGTATCGCCCTCTCCATTGACCCAGTGACAGTGTCGGCATAGAGAATTACTCTACCATCCACATTACGCGCCGCCCGCCCGATAATCTGGATGAGAGAAGCGTCAGAGCGCAAAAAGCCTTCTTTGTCCGCGTCCAAAATTCCTATCAGAGTGACTTCGGGCAAATCCAGACCTTCTCTCAAGAGATTGACCCCCACTAGACAGTCGAATTCTCCACGGCGGAAGTCTGTGAGAATCTCGATACGTTCTATGGTCTTTATTTCACTATGGAGATATCGTGCGTTGACTTGTTTTTCTTTCAGAAATTCGCTTAAATCTTCCGCCATCTTTTTGGTCAAAGTGGTGGCTATTACCCGTCCACTTTTTTTAATCGCTCTTTCGGCTTCTGCTATAAAATCATAAATCTGGCCACGATATTGTCCTCTAGGTTGAATGGGTTTGACAGAGACTGCCGGGTCAACTAATCCAGTAGGACGAATGACTTGCTCTATGACTTGTTCACTATGTTCTTTTTCGTACTTAGATGGCGTAGCAGAAGTAAAGATTATTTGTCCAATGCGCTTTTCAAATTCTTCAAACCGCAACGGCCGATTGTCTCGAGCACTCGGTAGGCGGAAGCCGTGTTCAATCAAAACATCTTTACGCGACTTGTCTCCGGCGTACATACCACCAATTTGCGGTACGGTGACGTGCGACTCGTCTATGATTGTTAAGAAATCTGCGCTACCATCTGACTTTTTAGGAAAATAATCAAGAAGAGTGAAAGGCGCCTCGCCCGGAGACTTACCGGAGAAGTGTCTCGAGTAATTTTCAATGCCGTTAGTATAGCCGACCTCGCGAATCATAGCCAAGTCATAAGTAGTGCGACGCTTGAGTCGTTCGGCTTCAAGTAATTTACCATTCCGGCGCAATGCTGCGAGACATTCTTCGAGTTCAGCCCTGATACTGAGAAGAGCACGTTTGGCGGCGAGGTCGGCGGTAATGAAGTGCTTGGCAGGGAAAACGAAGAAGGTTTGTGGTTTATTGATCACAGCGCGGGAAACAGCGTCTATCCTTTTTATCGATTCGACCTTGCCTTGCCCAATTTCCATTCTGTAAATAATGCGTTCCGAAACCGGCATAATTTCGATAGCGTTACCGAGCGCCCGAAATGTCCCCGGCTTGACATCCGAGTTGGTGCGAGAATAGTGAATGTCGATGAGAGAACGGATGAAGTCGGCACGGGAAATTCTTTGCCCTTTCCCAACCTTAATGTTAACCTTTTCATACTCTTCCGGATCACCAAGACCGTAGATACAGGAAACCGACGCGACAATGATGACGTCCTTCCGAGTCAAGAGTGCTTGGGTAGAAGCGTGGCGCAGGCGCTCAATCTCCTTGTTAATCATCGCTTCTTTTTCGATATAGATGTCTGTGACGGGCATATATGCTTCCGGCTGATAGAAGTCGTAGTAAGAAACAAAGTAATGCACCGCATTATTAGGGAAAAATGCCCGGTACTCTTGCGCCAGTTGGGCGGTCAAAGTCTTGTTGTGCGCGATGACCAGTGTCGGCTTGCCAATTTTGTCTATGACATTGGCGATAGAAAAAGTCTTACCGGAACCGGTCACACCTAAAAGCGTCTGGTATCTGAGACCTTTCTTAAGCCCGTCTAGGAGCCCCCTTATAGCTTGCGGCTGATCCCCCGCTGGCTCGAATTCCCTATGGATTTTAAAAACTGACATTTAGCTATGATACTCTTTTAGAAAATCTTTTTTAAATTCGAAGAAAGTGTCATCGAGAATACTATCACGCATGCGTTTGACTAGGTTGATAATGAAAAAGAGGTTATGCATTGAGCCGAGCGTGCCACCAAGCATTTCATGCGCTCGGTAGAGGTGACAGAGATAGGCGCGTGAATACTTATTACAAACTTCACATTCACAATCCGAGTCCAGCGGACCTGTGTCTTCTCGAAATTCTGCATTTCTTATATTTATCTTCCCTTTAGAAGTATACAAGGTGCCACCACGGCCATTTCTCGTAGGAGCAACACAATCGAAGAGGTCCGCTCCATTTTCTACTCCCATAAATAAATCTTCCGGCTCGCCGATACCAAGTAGGTGTCTCGGCTTCTCTTTCGGCAATATTTCATTGACCCACCTCACCACGGTCTCCATATCTTCTTTTGCAAAAGAACCGCCAATACCAAAACCGTCAAAGCCGAGATCACCTATAAATTTTGCTGACTTCTTGCGCAGAGACTCTTCCCTCCCACCTTGGACAATACCAAATAAAGACTGCCTTTCAGAATTAACTTTCGACTTATGAACTTCTAAACTTTTTCTGGCCCAGCGATGCGTACGCTCTAGAGCTTCTTCCTGGTAACGAAAATCTTCTGTCGGCGAAGTGCATTCATCAAAGGCAAAGATGATATCAGCACCAAGGTTATGTTGTATGTCAATAGACTTCTCTGGTGTAATGTAGTGAAGTGAACCATCAATATGGGAACGAAAGGAAACGCCGTCCGCGTCGACTTTAGCGAGACTCCCAGGAAAATCTTCGTCGCGTCGGAGCCCGCCACTTGCGGGTAAAGCGCGAAGATTTTCTTGGGAACGAGCGATTTTTGATACTTGCTTACCATATGCGGCACCGAGGGAAAAAACTTGAAAGCCGCCGGAGTCGGTTATGAGGGGCCCGTCCCAATTCATAAACTTGTGTAACCCACCAAAACTTTTTATACGTTCCGCGCCCGGCTCAAGGTAAAGATGATAAGTATTTGCTAAAACTACTTCAGCTCCCACATTTCTCACTTGCTCCGGAGTGAGCGCCTTAATCGAGGCCTTAGTGCCCACCGTTACGAAAGCAGGAGTGTGTATTACCCCGTGCAGGGTTTCTAAAGTTCCCACCCGACCAAGGTTGTTCTTCAACTCTGTTTCTATAGAAAATTTTAGAGCCACTACCTCTTAGCAATAATCGATTTCTTGTAAGTACTGAGATGTTCGAGCGCTATGCCGGTACCCTTGGCCACGCAGTAATATGCGTCTTTGGCCATGACAGCCTTTACGCCAGTACGACGCAGCATCAGTTCCGGAAAATTGCGCAACTGACTCGATCCCCCAGTCATAATAATCCCCCGGTCAACGATGTCAGAGGAGAGTTCAGGTGGAGTTTCTTGAAGCACCTCTTTAACCGCCTTAATCATCTCGCGCAATTCTTTTGACATCGCTCTTGTCATTTCATTGGTCTTGACTTCGATAGTGCGCGGCAGACCAAGCACGAAATCTCTTCCCTTCACCGCCGTGACTAGTTCCTCGTCGAGTGGGATGGCGGAACCAATGGCAATCTTGATATCTTCGGCCGTCTTGTCTCCGATAACCAGATTAAAATTTTTCTTGATGTAATCGGCTATGGCAGTATCAATTTTGTTGCCGGCTACTTTGACAGAAGTGGAAGCGACAATCCCTCCGAGAGAAATGACCGCCACGTCCGTGGTCCCCCCGCCGATGTCTACAATCATATGACCAGCCGCTTCCTGGATAGGAATACCGGCGCCAATGGCGGCGAGAATTGGCTCCTTGACCACATAAGCATTCCTGGCCCCCGCTTTAATAGCCGCTTCGACCACCGCCCGTCGTTCAGTAGAAGTCACTCCTGCCGGCACCGAGATGAGAACATCAGGCTTGAAAATGTTCCACCTCCCGAGTGCCTTGTTTATGTAGTAACGAAGCATGGCTTCTGTCACTCGATAGTCGGCGATCACCCCGTCCTTCATTGGCCTGTAAGCGGTGATACTTTCTGGCGTCCGGCCTATCATAAGCTTGGCCTCCGCGCCAATAGCCAGAATCTTATTATCTTCGGAAACTGCGACCACCGAAGGCTCGTTTAAAACAATGCCTCTGCCGGGCACGAATACCAAGGTGTTAGTGGTACCGAGATCTATACCAAGTTTTTTCGCCATCATAAAAATCTGTGATACAGGCACTATGATACTATAGTCCTATAGCGGGATGAAATCTATTGACGAAAACCTAAAAAACCGCAATGTTAAAGGACTCTTCAAACATCCGCGGCTCAAGATGCTCGACGAGTTCCATAGGCGGATCAATGCCGAAAGAAGGGTAGCCGATATGAAAGAATTGCCCATGAGAGCAGTAGCGATAAAGACGTCTCATCTTTCTCTACAAGATCTGGCATACTTTCTGAAGAGGTGTTCCCAGAGTTCAAATTTCTCTCGCTGTTTTTTCGGCAGCCTTAAAATCCCTCGACAGGCTCGGGATAAATAAAAAATGACAAAAACTGAAATCTTACAAAAAGACGCTCTGATGCTAAGAGAGACCGCGAGACTCGTGTCTGTAAAAAACATTGGAACGAAGAAAATTCAAGATCTCCTAGAGAGGATGAAAGAAGCGCTCCATGCTGAAGAAGACGGCGTGGCGCTTGCCGCGCCGCAAATCGGAGAGAGCTTGCGTATATTTATAGTCAATGGAGAAATGCTAGTGTCAAAACAGGCTAAAAAAACGGATCTCGTATTCATTAATCCGGAACTCATTAAGACTTCAAAGAAAAAGAAGCGGGTAGAAGAAGGATGTTTGTCTCTACGTTACCTCTATGGACAGCTCAAAAGGAGCGAGAAGGTCACCATCAAGGCTTATGACGAGACGGGAAAGACAGTGGTGAGAGGGGCCTCTGGACTCTTGGCCCAAATTTTCCAACACGAGATAGACCACTTGAACGGCATTCTCTTTACCGATACAGCGGAGAATGTCCGGGATATACCTCCCGCTAGAAAGCCCACTTTCGTCTTTTTTGGCAGTTCTCAATTCTCTCGCTACGTACTCGAAGAACTTGAGCTCGCGGGTTTTTCTCCCCTACTTAGTATCACCTCAGCCAGAGATGCTCTGCCCACAGAAGAGCTCAGGAAGACTGGCGCAGACGTATTCGTAGTGGCGTCATTCGGCAAAATTTTACCGAAGGAACTAATCGAACTGCCAAGATATAAGACACTCAACGTCCATCCTTCGCTTCTACCGCAACTGCGCGGTCCAGCGCCGATTCAAGACACTATCTTAGGAAAAGGTGTGCCGGGAGTAACCATCATCAGAATGGATGAGAAGATGGATCATGGGCCGATACTCGTGCAAGCAAAAATTCTCATCACTCCTTGGCCAGACCATTATCACGTGGTGGAGGAGAAGCTCGGTCGAGCTGGCGGCAAGATACTCGCTAAAGTCCTTTTAAAGTGGGTTAATAGTGAAATACGAGAGATACCACAAAATGACTCCCAGTCGAGCTACACTAAGATGAAAAAGAAAGAAGATGGACTTCTTGATCTCAATGACAGAGCAGAGGTAAATCTAAAAAAAGTTTTGGCATATAGCACTTGGCCGGGTGCTTATATCTTTTTCAAAAATAAAAGAGGCAAAGAAGTCAGAGTGGTGATCAAAGACGCCAAGGTGGCAGATGATCAGTTCTTTCCCACCCGTGTTATCCCAGCCGGTAAAAGAGAGATGAACTGGCAGGATTTCTTGAGAGGTAACTAGAAGTTGCTAATGGTAACACGAAATTCAGCCTCAATCTTGACAAGCCAGAAGAGAATAACTGCAGAAATCAAGCCTCCGGCCAAGACAGAGAACGAGACCCATAGAGCGGCTTTCTGTTTCCAATAATTCATAGTTTTCTTTTGAAACTATTAGCGATACCTTTCATTATATTTTTCATCGTCTCGGCACCCCTGCGCGCCAGCGTCTCTTGCTTACCCTTCAATTGTAGCGCATTGTGGGCTATCTCGTCTTTGACCACATCAATAGCCGCGTATAAATCCTCCATTTCCGAGACAGCATAGAGGTCTAGTCCGGCACCTGTGATATGTACTTCCGCACGGAAAATATTACCGGTTTTGTGATGTTCGGTATTCTTCCCCACTTCTACTTGGGCCACCGCGTCGGCATAATTCTTGTCTATATACTTCTCGATCGAAGAGATTTTCTTTTGCACATAACCGGAGATCGCGGGAGTCAGTTCCATTCTAGTTCCTTTGATGTTTATTTTCATATGGTTTTGAGGCGATCATATCTACCCATCAATCCCGTCTGGACGTAGTGTTTTGGGCACATCTGGGTCATCCATAATAATGAGGACGAGAGACTTTTCTTTCATCATAATCTTAATCAAATAACTTTATAAGATAGGCGTCTATCTCGCGTTGGTCGAGATCGTAGAAATACTTGTTTTCTGTGTGCAGCATTTCCGCAAGTGAGACCCCCACAAATCTCCAGTGCCAGGGCTCAAATTTGTAATAAGTATTACCTTCTGGATAAGAAAGTACGAAACCATACTGGTGGGCATTATTTATAAGCCATTGGTAAGCCGGATCTGATTTAAACTTCGAGAACACAGCCCCGACAGCGGCTGTGGTGAAGTCGACAGAAGTACCCAGTTGATGTTCCGAATACCCCTGGTCTGCGGAGAACTGGTTGGCCGTGCCCGCGCCATAGATCACTCTGTATCCAGATTTCAAAGACGCTTGGGTATCGAAAGAACGGAAGGCGGAAATAACCAGCAGTTCTATGCCACTAGCGCGAGCAGCATCCAAAAGCTTTTTGAGATAGGGCCAGACTTCCGCATGGATGAGAAAATTCTCGCCTCCGTCAAAGGTATATCTCTCCTCTACTTGGGTAAGCTTGGCGGGAACGTAATTTTCATTCAAAAAATAGACTTTCGAATATTTCTTCAGAAGCTCTTTGTCCGTCTGGGCAAGTTTCTCGAGCGTGCCTACCGTATTACCGATACTGCTAATCTGACCTGAGAATGAGTCGATTATGGATTGCTGATATTTCGACAATTCCGAGAGATCAAATCTCTCTTTTCTTACTTCTTCTAATTGAGCGCTGATCTCCAGATTCTCTTCTTCTGAGATCTTTAATTCGTCGCTCAAGAGTCGGTACTCGAAAGCGACGTAACCAGCGAGAAACAAAGCCACAACAGTAAAGACCAAAGTGACTAGTTGGATGTCGAATTTGAGGTATGTGCTTGATTTCACTCCCCTATTCTAGTACTGATAATGCGATTTCGTTATCTTTTCTTTAAACTTTGGTACGAAAGATAGCTGGCTACAATAACACCAGCCCAACTTAACCACATCGGTACTACGAAAGTGCCTATGTTGACTGGCCAGCTATTCAATATCCTCAAGAAATGCAAAACACCGATAACGAGGAAAATGATACCGGTAGTTGAATAATACGCTTTTGAACTCATAAGTATTTGATTAATGTCTAAAAACCCACTATCATTCTACCATTATTCCGCGATAGCTCAGTTGGTAGAGCGCCTCCCTGTTAAGGAGGATGTCCCAGGTTCGAGCCCTGGTCGCGGAGCCAAATAGGATGATACGAACTTGAATTTCATTATACCCTTCCTACAGCGGTACAAAAATGGTTGTAGTCTCCTTATCTAAATCGTATAATTGCAGATAGAAATGATCTTCGTTTCTCACACAACAGAAGAGAGGAGACTAGCCCATGTTCGACAACTTGCTGTGGACGCTCGTATGGGCCCTTGTTGCGGACCAGGCTGCCGTGCTTGCTACATCGATAAAGCTGCATCGTGGTGAGACACACCAGTCACTAGTTCTTCACCCAATAATCGACTGGTTGTTCCGCTGCGTCCTGTGGATTACCACAGGGATATATCGAAGGAACTGGGTCGCCGTGCATCGGAAACATCACACATTCACTGAGACCGAGAAGGACCCGCACAGTCCGCGACAAAAGGGCTTCTGGAACATCCAAATCGGGAACATCTATTACTATGTCAAGGCGACAAAGGAACAGGACTTACTGACCAAGTATGCGCCGAATATTAAGGACGATGTCTGGGACCGTTGGTTCTTCAACCATGGACTTCTCGGTCTCGCCATCGGCATTACGTCACTCTGCGTATTGCTGGGGTGGCGTCGGGGACTGCTAGCAGCGAGCATCCATGCGTTCTTGTATGTCTTCGTGATCTCGTCGTCGATCAATGGGCTCTGTCACTGGTTCGGCTACAAAAACTTCGACAACACCGCTGGGAACATTCCGATCCTTGCGTGGTTGACAGGTGGCGAGGCGTGGCACAACAACCATCACAACCGTCAGCGCTGCCCACAGTTCAGCTATCGACATGACGAGTTTGACCCATCATGGTCACTCGTCATCAGGCCATTGGAGTTTATTTGTCTCGCTGAGCCCTACCGAGGAATCGGTGGGTTGAGGTGAACCTCTTGTTCACGGACAGCCCCGAGCGCATGCGCTCGGGGCTGTTTTCCACTTAAAATTACTAAAAGATAATCTCTCCGAAATACGCAACTAAGAACACTACCGTGATGCTGCCCGCCATCAACACTGGAGCCAGCCGTTGAGCCATTTGTTCCATAAATTCTTTATTGAGAAGTAGTGGTATATCGATGCTATACTTTGGGAGCCCATGAAAATACTCAGAGTCGTTAACAGATATATTCACAGGACTATTAGTTATATTGTATTGTTTATCGCATACATTTTGGGGATCGCACCAGTAGCCATCATTGCTAAGCTCGTAGGCAAACATTTTTTGGATACCGGACCGATAATGGGCAAGACAACATACTGGATAGATGTTCCGGTCGCAGAACATAAACTGGAAGAATATTATCGACAATTTTAACAACAATGGGAAACAAGATAAGTACCTCGGTACAGACCTTCTACAACACTACCCCTTTCCCGGACTATGAGCTGTCTAGATTCGACTCTAAAGAAGATCTGATGTTAGCTGCCACATCATTCTCGAAGATTTTAGATAGAAGTATACCTTCTGACGCCTTCATTATTGATATAGGCACTGGTACTGGCCAGTTGGCTGCTTATCTAGCTTTACGCAGGAAGATGGTTTTGGGAGTGGACTTCTCCTCTAAATCTCTGGCAAAAGCGCAAGCCCTGAAGAACAAACTCGGACTGGATTCTCTGAATTTAAAGAGAATAGATATTCTCGAGCCGAAAGAGGCAGAAGGGATAGGGATCCAATTTGACTATGCCCTTTGTCTTGGAGTATTGCATCATACCAGTGACCCATATCAGGGCTTTGTAAACGCGCTTAAATTTGTCAAACCTGGAGGTTATATCGCTATCGGTCTGTATAATAAGTCGGGGAGAATTCTGCTGAAGATCAGGCGATTTCTGGCAATAAAAGTATTTAAAAACAACAAGAGACTAAACGATCGGTTTATAAGATTGCAGATTGGCGATACGGAAGACAAAGAAAAGATTTGCGGATGGTGGAACGACCAATATCTTCATCCGCATGAGAGTACTCATACTGTCGGGGAGGTGCTTAGGTGGTTTAGAAAGAACAACATCGAGTATTTTCAATCTGTACCAGCACTGAAACCATTTGATGAAAGTAACCTGGAAATTTCGGGAGTTTGGAATAGAACCGACGAGACATATCCTAATTTTCTTATCCGTTTTTATAAACAGCTTGAATGGATATGGAAAACGCATCGGGAAGGTGGATACTGGGTAATGTTTGGGAGAAAAAAGTCATGAAAAATATTTTTGTTCTTGGTATTAGCTGTTTCTACCATGATTCATCTGCCACGCTTTTGCGCGATGGGGTTGTAGTAGCCGCCGTGGCAGAAGAAAGGTTCACGCGCATTAAACACGATACGTCATTTCCCGTTAACGCAATTGTTTATTGCCTTGAAAACCAGAATATCACCATTCAAGATATTTCGTATGTTGGCTTCTACGAGAAGCCTCTCCTGAAATTTGAGAGGGTGCTTTACCAATATCTCGAAACTTTTCCATCAGGGATAAAAACTTTCCTGAAATCAATGCCCTCCTGGATCAACGAGAAACTTATGGTAAGAAGAATTATCAGAAAGAAGCTGAAATACGCTGGAGATATTTTTTTCATTCCTCATCATCTCGCGCATGCGGCCAGTGCGTTCCTTGTCAGTCCTTTCAAACAATCGGCGATTGTAACTGTGGACGGAGTAGGCGAATGGACTACGGCGACTATCGGTATAGGCGATAATAATTCGATCAAGCTTATCAAGGAACAAGTGTTTCCCCACTCTATCGGATTGTTGTACTCAACTATCACTGCCTATCTGGGCTTTCATGTCAATGACGCGGAATATAAGGTTATGGGATTGAGTTCATACGGCCTTATGGATAAAGATAGAAACCCGTACTATCAGAAACTAAAAAGAGTCATCGATATAAAGAAAGACGGTAGTTACAGATTGGATTTCGACTACTTTGTCTTCCACCATGCCGATAAAATGCCATCCAAAAGACTGTGTAATCTTTTGGATGGCCCCGTTCGTAAACCAGAATCCGTACTGACTCAAAGACATAAGGATGTCGCCGCCGCGCTACAGATAATTCTCGAAGAGGTCATGACCAAAATACTGAAGCACGCACATCATCTTACTGAATGCGAGAATGTGGTCCTTGCTGGCGGAGTCGCGCTGAATAGCGTCTATAATGGGAAAATACTTAAAAATACTTTATTCAAAAATGTATGGATTCAGCCTGACGCGGGAGATGGCGGTACCAGTATGGGCGCGGCCTTATATGTCTACAATAGTTTGCTTCGATATGATAGAAAATTTGTTTTGGGAAATATCTATCTTGGACCTTTATTCTCGACAAGAATGGTGGAACAATTTTTAGATAAGAATAATATTCAGTACTACCGGTTTAAAGACGAAAACGGACTTGTAGACAAGACGGCCAAACTCATTTATGAAAATAACATCGTGGGTTGGTTCCAAGGACGCATGGAGTGGGGACCGAGAGCTTTGGGTGCCAGAAGCATCTTAGCTAATCCGCTCAATCCAGAAATGCAGAACATCTTGAATAAAAAGGTGAAACATCGCGAAGAATTTAGACCTTTTGCTCCCGCGGTACTGTATGAAGAGGCACCAAAGTATTTTGAAGTTGATAACCCTCTTCCGGCTATAACTGACTTTATGCTCATGGTCTATCCTGCCAAGAAAGAGTGGACTGGAAAAATTCCCTCGGTTGTGCACGTCGATGGCAGTGCGAGACTGCAAACAGTCAGAGAGAAATGGAATCCCCTATACTATCAAACCATTAAGAAGTTTGGTAGACTCTCGGGGGTGCCAATTATTATTAATACTTCGTTTAATGTTCGAGGAGAGCCGATAGTATGTAGCCCCCTTGATGCTTACAAATGCATGATGGGCACAAAAATAGATTATTTGGTAATGGATAAGTTCTTAATTTCTAGAAAAAGTAATGAGTAGGAATTTGCTAGTTAATATCTCCGTTTCTCTTGCAACAATTACTATATTCTTAGGAACTGCAGAAGGAGTGGCACGCGTATTGGTAAACTGGCAATACTGCCGACACTATTACGATTACGACGGGGTTCTTCCTCACAGTCTTTATCAACTAGTCGAGGAGCCAGATTTGATATACGGCCTGATACCAAACGCGCAAGGAGTGCTTTACGATCAGGAAATCAGAATCAATTCTTACGGCATGAGAGACGAGGAAACGACAACAAAAAAACCTGAAGACACTTTTAGAATCGCCGTACTTGGAGATTCGGTGACTTTCGGCTATGGAGTGAGCAAAGAGGAAAGTTATCCGGAGATTCTAGAGAAGAAATTTCAAACTAGCGTGGTTGGCGATACCAAAATTGAGGTGCTCAATTTTGGCGTTATGGGATACGGCATGAATCAAAACCTGTTTGTTCTTGAGCGTAAAATCTTTGACTTTGAGCCGGATGTCATAATTTTAGGACACCATTTGAATGATGTCTGGGGCGAAGGGACAGTCATTATCGCTCCACCGTTCTTTATAAGATTCTTAAATAATCACTCGGCGCTCTTCAGCTGTGTCAATAGAAAGGGCGCTCTCGGGGCTGGAGTGCTATCCGTGACTGACGAAAACGAGAACAAACCGCTTCAGGAGATGTATAGGGAGGATTCCGTGTCCTGGAATGCGTATAAAAAAACGTTCGAAAAAATTTCCCAAATAAGCAAAGTAAGAGATATTCCCATAGTGATTGTCTTGTTGCCGGTATGGAACAAACTTAATGATGACTATGAATTTAAATCAATACATGAACGGCTGGACAGAACCGTACATGAAGGGGGCTTATATTCATTGAATCTAGCCCCAAGTGGAAGTGTTCAGTATGATAATGCAATGGGATATAGAATTAACCCGAGAGATATCGACCACCCGAACGCTAAAGGCCATGGCAAGATAGCGGATGCTATCTACAATAAGCTGGTGGCGGAGAAACTTCTACCCGAATGAAAGAGGACAAAAATAGCGGCTTAATAGTTGAAATCTGGAATTTTCTCAAAGTCAGAAAGGCTTGGTGGCTGGCCCCCATCATTATTATACTTTTTCTCCTTGGAGGATTGCTTGTCGTGGTACAAAGTAGCGCAGTCTCACCCTTCATTTACATGCTGTTTTGACAAGCTATCTTTATCAAGGCATTTTTTAGTTGGTTTAAATACAAGATCTTTATCTGCTTCCGCTCTCCGAATTTGATCCGCTATGATCATCGTCGCTATTATCATCGTCATTTTTGTCATCCGAAGTAGTCGTATCATCCGGGCGACTGGCTCGATTTTCAATCTCCAAGTTAAGGGCAGCATCAACATCTGTCGCCATTAGCGTTGGGAAACGCTTTAGAATTTCTTCTACAATAGCCACGCGAGTCTTAGCGGCGGTGGTAAAGGTGGTGGTGTCATCATCCAACTCTACCTCAACAATAGTGATATCGGTAAACACATCGGCCTCTGCCTCAAGTGCTGAATCGTCGCCCGAAGAACCGTCGCCGTCGTCATCCCTATCTTCATCCTCGAATTCAGACTCTACCTCGATCTCCCCATTCTTCACTTTAATTATGATTTATTACTTATTGCAAGACAATTGTATCACACTTTTTTGGTATACTTAACATAGCTGGGTTTTAACAGCTAAAAACGTACATGCAATCAGCGCCAATACCACCAGACGAGAAGGCGAGGTTAAAGAAGATAATGGAACTCGGGATTTTGGATACCAAACCGGAAGAAAGGTTTGATGCCATTACCCGCCAAGCGATTCAGACATTTAATGTCCCGATATCCACTATCACCATAATCGACGACAAGCGAGAATGGTACAAATCTTGTCAGGGCCTAGATGTCAGAGAAGTCCCTCGCGAAGTGTCTTTTTGCGCGCACGCGATGTTGAGTAATGAGATCTTTATCATTGAGGACACTCTAAAAGATGAACGCTTCAAGGATAATCCGATGGTTATAGGAAAACCATTTATACGTTTCTATGCCGGTATTGTTTTACACAGCCAAGACGGCACAAGTATTGGAGTATTTTGCATCAAAGATACAAAACCACGAAGTCTATCACTGAGAGAGGTTGAGATGTTACTTGATTTTGCGGCGCGCGCAGAAGTTGAATTAAATAAAAAAAACGAACATGATAAAAATAGTGCCTCTAAAGCTGAAAGATAATCTCTCCGAAATACGCGACCAAGAACACTACCGTGATGCTGCCCGCCATCAACACTGGAGCCAGTCGTTTGAATGGCATTCCCACAAGCGCGAGAGCCACCATGAGGAGGTCATTGGGAAGCGGAGTAAACCCTATATAGATATAGACACCGACGAGGATAGCAGTGAGGGAAAATTTTTCCATCCTCGAGACGAGCCACAGGGAAAGGGGTCTGGCTTTTTTCTTGAGAATCTCGACTCCATACTGCGCGACAAAAAAGAAGATGCTATCGCTAATAAAGATTCCCAAGCCGCCGAAGACGGCCAGAAGCAGCGTATTGGCACCTCCGCTCGAAAAGGTGACCACCGAGGCGAAAAAAGAAAGGCCAGTCACGGCCGAGAGCCCGCCAAAAACAGCTAACAAAAAAGAGACCAGATAAGTATTCCTCACACCGACATAATCCACTATTTCCTCGGGGGTGATAAACGCGAAGATTAGAGCAAGCGCCAAAAGAAAAGCTAGGAGAAAGAAAACTGTCCAGTATCTTCTGGCAAGGTCTGACATATACAAACATTCTGACAGAAAAATCAGGTTATGTTAAGATAGGGCGAATGAAAAAGATTATCATCATTGTCATTATTCTTGGAATCGCAGTTCTCTTCTACACAATGCGCGACAAATCTCCAGCAGAGGAAGCCAGAACGCCTCAAGTAAACGAGAACGGGACTTTTCGTCCTGATCCATCGAATGCCACTTTCACCATCGATGACGAAGAAATTACTCTCTCGGCAGGACACAATGAGAGAAACATTGCTCCCGGAAGCGCGCTGGTGGAAGAGACTGTCTTATTGGACCAATTCGCCTACGGCGATCTCAACGCGGACGGTAAGGAAGATGCTGTCTTTTTCTTGGCACGTTACGGTGGCGGTTCTGGAACATTTATATATCTAGCAGCCTTTGTTTCCGGACCAGTAACTTATCGTGGGTCGGAAGCTACTTTCATCGGAGACCGGGTTTCTCCTCAATCTATTTCTTTAAATAACAGCACTATAACGGTAAAATACCTTGACCGTGAGGCAGACGAGCCCCTAGCCGCTGAGCCGACTGTTCTGACAACAAAACAGTTTTCTTACAAAGCTGGAAAATTTGAGGAAAGGTAAAAATTGTGTTTTAATAGCCGCTTATGGAAATAAGAAACATAGCTATTATCGCGCACGTTGACCACGGCAAGACCACTCTTACTGATGCTTTGATGCGAGAAACCGGAATGGTAGGCGTGGGAGTATCAATGGACTCAAACGCTCTTGAATTGGAACGCGGTATTACCATTTATGCCAAAAATACCTCTATCTTTTATAAAGATACAAAAATCAACATCGTCGACACCCCCGGCCACTCGGACTTCGGCTCGGAAGTGGAACGTGTCTTGCGCTCCATAGATACGGTGCTTCTCGTCGTAGATGCCCAGGAAGGACCAATGCCCCAAACCCGTTTCGTCCTGAAGAAGTCACTTGAACTCGGTCTAAAGCCTATCGTGGTGATAAATAAAATTGACAAACCGGCAGCTCGACCGGAAGCGGTGCATGAGTCTGTGCTCGAACTTTTCCTGGAACTGGGTGCCAACAATGAGCAAATTGAATTCCCCACCGTCTATGCGATTGGGAGAGAGAGTATCGCCAAGAAAAATTTGACTGATGAATCAAAGAACCTGACTCCCCTACTAGACACCATTCTCGAACATGTGCCCCCCGCCTCCGCTGAAGCTACGGCGGGCAAGCCCGCGGAACTCCAAGCACAGCCATTCAATCTAGCTTATGACAATTTTCTTGGACGTCTCGCTATCGCGCGCATTTACGAAGGCACGCTTAAAGACGGACAGACAGTTTTTGTTAAAAAATCTAACGGAGAAACTTATACTGGGAAAATTACCAAACTTTATACTTTCGAAGGATTGAAAAGAAAGGAGGTAAGCGAAGTCGTTGCTGGAGATATCTGCATGCTCGCGGGACTGTCACAGATTTATATCGGTGACACCATCACGGGAAGTGAGGAGACTCCGGCTCTACCGGCCATATCAGTCGACGAACCGACTATCTCCCTTAACCTACTCGTCAATGATTCCCCTTTCGCCGGCCGAGTCGGCAAGTTTGTCACCGGTCGACAGATCCGGGAACGCCTCGAGCGTGAACTTGAGGTTAATGTCGGT
>Ga0209210_1001741_pt1 | contig 17459 bp, 22 predicted proteins | sample RifGroA1_FD_183991 | JGI IMG/M metagenome (GOLD analysis project Ga0209210, IMG submission 183991) | Contaminated groundwater microbial communities from Rifle, Colorado, USA - Rifle Groundwater A1 (SPAdes) (version 2) | ecosystem: Environmental > Aquatic > Deep subsurface > Groundwater >...
ATTTTGCTTGGGGAAAAAAGAAGCTACCGTTTCGGTAGCTTATCTTGCCGATCAAAAATGGGGGAAAGGTTTACGCAACAAGACAAGCCGCAAATTTGGGACTTTTGGCCATAGAAACACAAAGCCCTGTATTTCGGCCTTGTTTTCCGCCAATGTTAAATTTGTGGTCGTACACGCGTTTGTGCATGTGTTGGATTATATCATGGATGGCAAGGGGATAGTGTGCTCAGCAAATTCTCTTTATATCTCTGATTCCATCGAAGTCCTTGTCAAAACTGGCGATGTGTCTGATTCGCGCTTTTTTCATAATTTCGATTATTAATGCGTCTCTAGGCCTTAGCTTGAACTGATACATGATTTCCAGGGTGTTAATTAGTTCTTTGTTGGTCAGCCCGGTTTCCAACACCTCCAAATTTTCGAACTTGAGAACCGCTTGTGTCGTTTGTATCAGCGATATATGCAATTGGTTTCTGTCTGTCCTTTGCTCTGAAGCTTTCCATATCCCGGTTAGAACATACCAAAACTCGTCAAACACGAGCCAACTTGTATAGAGTTTGTACTTTTGGTCCAGAAACAATTTTCTAATTGCCAACGTTCTGTCATAAAATTCATGTCCTTCCAGTTGCGAGGATACGAGAAAACTGGTGTCAAGAAAGACGGACGGTTTTGTCATAAGGATTTTCCTTCAGATATTTGAGGATCTGGTTCATATTTTTAACACGAATCTTAAAAGTCCCGCTTGTTTCCCTTATGTGTTTCTCGGCGGGGGAAAGTGCCGTATTGTCGACTATTTCGTAGATCAGTTTTTTACCTTGGCGCGAGTATTTTACTTTGGTACCGGCCTTTATGCCCGAACTTTTTGGTATAGATACGGCTACGCTATTACCTATTTCAAAGACTTTCTGTGCCATAGGAGGAGTATAACTTCTGTTTAAACGGCTGTCAAGAATTTGTGGTTTTTGTTAAAACATCTCACCAGCTTCTGCCTCCTCCTCCTCCTCCGAATCCGCCTCCGGAGAACCCGCCGCCGCCGAATCCGCTGGAAAAGCCGCCGTAGGAACGCGTGGGCGTGGCAACGCTGCCAATGTTTGAATCAAACGAATCCATGGTCGCGGCCAATGTGAGCGCGTTTAGCGTTGAGTAGCCATGGTACCACGTTAGGTCTTGTGGGGCGGAAATTTGGGCAAATCTTTTTGCCCAAATTTCCGCCACTCCAAAAGCAATCGCGTACGGAAGCAGCTTTTCAAACAAAAACCAATTTTCCTCCTGAAACTCAAGCTGCTTCTTTTGCGACGCCAAGAACAGCTTCAAGCCCTTTATGTCCGTCAAAGCCCGCACGCCCTTCAAAGTCTTTCTGGGCATCGTTTTGGCAAAAATCACCGCCACAATGCCAAAAGGTATGTTGATGGTAAAAAGCGCAACAAGGCCAATACCTATCCAAATGTTTCTTACGGTATGCGGATTGTGCGCAAAGTAACCGGCGGCAACAAGTTGGCTATAGAGCGAATCCTTGATTTTTTGCGATTCTTGTGCGAACGAGTTTTTGAGGCTTTTTGTGCTTGTTGTGTTCGCCGAGCCAAAAAGCGCGTTCAGAAGCAATTCTTCGTGGGGTTGGAGCGGGGAAGTGCCGGTTGGTGCTTTCTTTGTAAACGTGAAATTTTTATCGGCGAAGATACCATCGCCTTTTTCTTCTTTTATTGTCAAATAACCCCGTATGGCAAGGTCAACAATGGTGGCGGAAATGTCGTGGTTGTCGGCCGATTCGTCAATGAGCGTGCCGGCCTCGCCCGGAGTGACGCGGGCGTGTGTGTCTTTGTCTTTTGGCGCGTCAAAGAGAGCGGGGATTGAAGTGGCGATTTTGGGGTCGCGGCCGCGCAGGAAGTAAATGACGACAACGGCAAGCGGCGCGATGACGTACCAAAGTATTATACCGGCGACGATTAAGGCCTGCGTGAGTTGGTCCGCTTCTTGTACAGGCTCGGCCGATGTCTTTGGCGTGATGGTTACGTGACCCGGTTCAAAGCCTACTACAATGGTGAGGCCTTCGCCGGGGGAGAGGGGACGCAGGGCGGCCCCGCCAAGGGCGGGGCCGCCCCCTTCACACTCCTGCTCCTTAGATCCATAAACTCCTGTGTAACACGCCGTCTTTATAGACGCCTGCGGTACGTCGTTCGGCAGGCTCACAGCCGCGCCTGCCTTATTTATGGGGACATCCCAGCCGTTGCCGGTTACATTCCAATATATTTCGTCGTGGTCCGAAAAGCGCTCAATGGCGCCTGTGACTTTATACTCAATCACGTACACTTTTGTATCCGAAACCAGCGTATCCGCGTCGCCGATTTTAACCGATCTAAAAGCGCCGTTTCCTGTCACAACAAAGTTGTATGGCACATTGAGCTCGTTTATTACTCGAACTACCTCAACGGGTTTTTTAAAGTTTTTTCCGTCCTGATTTGTGAAAGTGTCCTGAATGTCTCTAATAATTCCGTGTTTCATGCTATCGCCGAAATTGTACGTTATGGTTTCCGTCACGTTTAGGCTGCCGTCTGTGTTTACGAGTATGCTTGTTTGAAAGTTGTCTATTGCCTCTCCGGTGGCTGCAAAGGCGTTTGCGCCAATTGTAAGGGTGATAACGGCGATGATGAGAAAAACGTATTTTTTCACTGAGTTCATTTTAGCACTTCTAAAATGACGAAAGCCTTTTGAGCACTTTTTGCATTCGTGCGCCGCCGTCCGTCATCCCGAGCGAAGCGAGGGATCTGTTGGAGGGGAACCGGCCTGAAGCAAATTTCTGCGCGCTGGACGGTAAAATTTGCTTCAGGCCTTTGGCTAGGCCGGCAATTTGGTCAGTCGATTTTCTCGACGTCGGAAATCGCGGTTGCAGCTACGATGTAGCGAGTTCTGTATTGCAACACCGTGATAGTGTCGCCGGTAACTTTCTCCACCTTGAACTCTTCGCCGCCGATGAGCTCAATCACATCGTGACCCAAGAACTTGATTTGTATTTCGTGATCGGGCAAAACGCGGTAGCGCTTGTCCACTTCGAACAGCTCGTCCATGGTAACTCTCCCTTCTTCGCCATCAGCCCATCGAATAGGCTACGAACTCCTTTATCGTGCCTTCCTCCTTCAATGCCGTAATGGCATTGTCAACCTCCTGATCCGATGGTTTGTAATCCAACAATTGAGCCAACCGTGCAACGATCTGTGCGCGCGATAGTGCAAACGCGGAGGTCAGCATCGTTGCTATGAGCGTTTTCAGCTCTTCCGTATTCATCTTTGTTCTCCTTTATTAACTTATAGCATCTGGGCAAGGCGGTTTGCAAATTGGGCAAAAAGTTGTAGACAAAAACCGAGGGCACGCGCGCAGGCGGTGAAACACCCTCGGTTTTTTGGTCTAACGTGGTACGTCCTGAAGCTTGGTGCCGCACTTGTGGCAGAACCCAGGCCATACAAGGTGGCCGCCGCGGCTGCGGGCTGCGCGTCCCTCCACGCACTTTGGACAGAATTTGTCGTATGGGGGTCGCCGACTATTACTCCTTTCTTTCCGCTCCTTCATCTTCCGAGGGTATTTGACCTGGTGTCCGCAGTGTAGGCAGAACTTGTGATTTTCGCCGATAGGCTTTGCACACTCTGGACACTTCGGCGGCTCTTGCTCGCCACTCCAGATTCTCGAGATACTAAACATATCTTCCTCCCGTGGCTCGCATTATGCCATTGAAGATTTTAGACGTGCTAAAATGCCTGTAGTCATGCCGTATCACATGGTTTTGCCCTTTGTCATCGCCATTATCCGCAACAAACCCGGCGATGTTTTAATAGGCCGACACCCCAATTTGCAAAGAAAACCGTATCCCGGCTTATGGGACTTGCCGGGCGGCAAACTTGAAGCGGGCGAGTCACCGCAGGAGTGTATAAAGAGGGAAGTGCGCGAGGAGTTGGGGCTGCGAATTATATCTTTAAAGCTTGTGGGCGTTTTTCATCATTCCGGCGAAAAAATAATAAAAGATTGCACAAACAACACGCCCAGCCTTGGGTTATGCTACGAGGTTGAGGTAGCCGGCGAGGTTACGGCCACCGAACAGGATGACGTTCACTTTGCCGGACCTGCGGAGCTAAAGACTCTCAAGATGACTCCTTGGGCGGAATATTTTCTTTTGTGAGGTTGGTGTGGGGGATTGGGCGCGGCCGCAACTGCGAAGGACTATTTTGCAGTACTACTTTGCGGCCGCGCCCAGAATCGAAACCTTAAATTCCATGTTTTTGGCCTCTTACTGTGTTGGGCGGCTCAGAGGTATGGGCAGACGCTGCCGAGACACTCTGGATCCGCGCCGCAGGCTGTGCACGGCACACAATTTTGCCGGCACGTAAGAGCTGCTTCAAGCGACATCAGCAAATGCTTCCTGGGATTTATCGCCGATGGAGCGTCGCCCCGCGTTGGGTATTCCGGCGTCTCCTCCGGGACGTCGAACGCCGCCTCCAAATCATCCAGCCTCCGCGGCATCTTGCCACTACCCGGGTTTCCCATTATGAACCCTCCTTTTCAATATAAGCACATTGTACGTACAGGTTTTACGGGATGTCAACTCCGGGAATGTCCTCGTGATAAGAAGCGATTATAAACTGTTTTTTTACCTTGGCAGGGGTGGAGGGACTCGAACCCCCGACACCTTCTTTTGGAGAGAAGTGCTCTACCAACTGAGCTACACCCCTACGGCATTGGGATTATATCGGGTTTAACCTTTTTTTGCATCTTTGCTGCAACTAAAGCTTAACGCGGGTGGAACCCGGACTTGTTTAACGTTGTTGTATCAGCAATCCCAAAACGTGTTTTACGACGTTGCTGTTCTGACGCCTGAAAAACGGGTTGAACTGGGTTAAACCTTATTTCAACCTCTGGCGCTCTTTGTGTTCGGTGTACTTTTTGCAGCCGGAGCAGAATTTCTTCATTACAACTTTGTCGGCTGTGTTGACCTTGTTCTTTTCGGTGACGTAATTTTGCCTTTTGCAAACGCCGCATTGCAACCCGAGCAAAACCCTGTTTGTTTTCTTTGCCATAGCAGTGGGAGTTTAAGTCAAGCGGACGGGGGAGTCAAGATTTGGGATTTTCTGGAGCCTAGGGAGGGAGTCGAACCCTCGACTTCTTCCTTACCATGGAAGCGTTCTACCACTGAACTACCTAGGCCTGGTGCCGGGGACAGGATTCGAACCTGTGGAGGCTTGCGCCAACTGTTTTACAGACAGCTCCGTTTGGCCACTTCGGTACCCCGGCTTACGCCTACATTGGAGCCAACGGTGGGACTTGAACCCACGGCCGACGGTTTACAAAACCGTTGCTCTACCACTGAGCTACGTTGGCACGCCAAAGACGGTCTACGCGTAAGATTTTAGCATAGCCCGCGCATGCTTTATAATACGCGCATGGCTCAAAAGCCCATAATACAAGTTCCAGACCAAATCTTAACCACGCCTTGCGACAAAGTCAGGGTATTCGGCGATGAAACAAAAGCGCTAGCCCAAGACCTTGTTGACACTCTAAACGCAGCCATAAAACCGCAGGGCGCCGGGCTCGCGGCGCCGCAAATTGGCGTAACCGCCAGGGTTTGTGTAGTGCGCAGGTTTTTCGCCGACCCGGCCAAACCATCGCAGGAATTGCACAAAGACTACGCGTTGGTAAACCCCAAAATCACAAGCGAATCTGGCGAGTTTGACATTGATTGGGAGGGTTGCTTGAGCATCCCAAACACGTATGGTCGCGTCAAGCGCTCGCGGAAAATAAAGGTGATGGCTTTTGACGAGAAGGGAAATGTGATAAAGTTAAAAGCAAGCGGATTTTTCGCCCGCGTCATTCAACACGAGCTGGACCACTTGGACGGAGTTTTATTCACATCCAAAGTTGTTGGCGATGTTATGACCGAGGAAGCGCTGGACAAGTTGTATGAAGGAGTACCAACTTTATGAACATTGCGTTTTTTGGAACCTCAAACAGGTCCGTGCCAATTTTGGACGTTTTGCGCGAGAAATACAACTTGTTGCTTTGTGTCACGAAAAAGAGTGTAAAAGTAGGCCGACACCAAACACTAAAAGAAAATGCAGTTGAAACGTGGGCGCATGAAAAGAGAGTAAATTGTTTGACCATTAGTCGTTTTGATGTTAAAACAACGCCAACTGTTGTTGAACAAATAATGAACTCAAAAATCACTGTAGGTGTGGTTGCAGACTTCAGCCTTATTATTCCCCAGGAAGTAATTGACACGCCAAGGCATAAAATAATCAACATTCACTTCTCTTTGCTTCCAAAATACAGAGGTGCCAGTCCGGTTCAGCACGCGTTGCTAAACGGCGATGAAAAAACCGGCATAACCTTTTATGTAATGGATAAAGGTATGGACACCGGACAAATAGTGAGTCAAGTTGAGTATGCGTTGTTGGGCAACGAAACGGCCGGTGAGCTTTATGAAACACTTTTTGATTTAGCCGCGCAAAAGTTGCCACAAGTGCTTGACGGTTACGTTGCGGGTGAATTACAGCCGGTGGCGCAGAAAGGGGCGGCCGCCGTGTATACGTACTCAAAGACTCACCCCAAGAATACGTTTATATATAAGGATGACGCCAAAATAGACTGGCGGCTGCCGCCTTCCCAAATTGAGAGAGAGATCCGTGCCTATAACCCGTGGCCTATCTCTTGGACAACTTTGGGTGAGCTTTGCAATGCAGTTGGTTTGCGGCTGCGCGAAGGCGCAGACCCCCAAACAACGGTGAAAATATATGACGCCGATTTAGTCGATAAGCGGTTGGCTGTGGCGCAATTGTGCGTGGCGGGTAAGAAACCAATGACCTGGAAGGAATTTGTAAACGGGTATGGCAGGGGGTAAGGGCGCGGTGGGTCCTGTCTCGCATCTCCCCACGACCGCTCGCCGTCTTCTCACCGGCCTGTAGCGTTCACGCAGCGTTGGTTTCCAACCTCATTCTCTTTAGACACGACGCGCAAATGCGCATTTTCACGCCGACTCCGTTGACAACAAACTTTTTGCTCCGTAAGTTGGGCATTTGGCGATGAATTGATCGGTTTGTTACACGATTACCAATACCCCGCGGAACGAGGTTGCCTTTTTGTGATCCTTTGCCGCAAAGTTGACATATTCTTGACATAGCCTGCTGATTAAACCATTTGTGGTGGTTTTTGGCAAGGGAGGGGGCACGTGGCATGCTGCGCCTGAAGAAGTCACGGTATGCCCGTGAGCCCCGCCAAAGGCGGGGCGTTTCTGAAGGCGCAGCATGCCACGTGCCCCCTCCCTTGTGCTAAACTCACAGCAATGCTGGACAGAATCTTTGGGCTTTTTTCCCACGACATTGGAATAGACCTTGGCACCGCAAACACCCTTGTCTACGTAAAAGGCAAGGGAATACTCATTCGCGAGCCAAGCGTTGTTACCATCCATAAAAAGACAAAGGAAGTCTTGGCGGTTGGCGCCGCCGCCAAGAGAATGCTGGGCAAAACGCCCTCAACAATCTCCGCCATCAGACCCCTGCGCGACGGCGTGATTTCGGATTTTTACGTCACCGAAAAAATGCTTGAGCATTTTATAAAAAGCGTGCACAACATGCCCTCAAGGTTTCCAAAGGTTCCGCGCCCCCGCGTGGTCATTGGCGTGCCATCAGGCGTAACCTCGGTTGAAAAGAAAGCGGTGGCTGACGCCGCGCAAAACGCCGGTGCGCGCAAAGCCTACCTTATAGAAGAACCAATGGCTGCGGCCATTGGCGCCGGCTTGGCGGTTTGGGAACCCAAAGGCGCAATGATAGTTGACATGGGTGGGGGAACAAGTGAAATCGCCGTTATCAGCCTTGGGGGCATGGTGGTGAATAAATCGCTGCGGGTGGCCGGCGATGAAATGGACGCCGAAATCGTCAATTTTGCCAAAGCCAAGTACAACCTGCTAATGGGCGAGCGCACCGCCGAAGAAATAAAAGTGGAAGCCGGAAACGCCATTGAGTTTGACGGCGATACGGAAGTAAAAGTTGTATTTAGAGGCCGAGACCTAAAAACCGGCCTGCCAAAGTCCGTGGAGGTTTCGGCGGCGGAAGTGCGCGAGGCGTTGCATTCGCCCGTATTTACCATCATCAACGCCGTAAAAGACGCCATTGAGGAAACTCCGGCCGAATTGGTGCCGGACATATTAAAGGACGGAATTACGTTGGCGGGTGGAACTTCTTTGCTCAAAGGGTTGGACAGGTTGATGGCGCGGGAGCTGCACGTGCCGGTGTACGTGGCGAAGGATCCGCTAACGTGTGTGGTGCGGGGGTGCGGGATGCTTTTGGATGATTTGGCTTTGCTGGAGCGGGTGAGGGTTTAGCGGGGATGGCGATGGTGTACGTGCGCCCCGCCGAATCAAACTTCGTTTGATTTGCGGCGGGGCGCACCCTGTCAGCCGGCCGGTGCGGCACGGAGAATAACGCCGACCGTTGCTATGTGCATGTTCCTGAGGCCGGTGAAGGACGCGCAGATATTTCCATTGGAGTCGCGCCAAAGCGACGAGGATTTTTCCACACCATTGTGGTCAACCCGCGCGAACCAATCGCCGCCGAATTCTCTAAGCTTGTGCACACCCTGTAACACGAACCCGGGATCTTGGGTTTGGGCTTGTGCCAGAGTCCAATGGTAGCTGGGCGGGGCTCGCTTCGGCAAGGCTGCAATCTCCTCCATCGTTAGCGCGTCTGTCGGTTTCAAATCCATGGTGTTCTCCTTTTCTGTTTCAGCAATTATATCACCATCTGCAGGGCGGCACCCTGCAGGGTGATAGAATGACCTTGTGAAATACCTTGTAGCCAGCGTCGTTATATTTGCCGTTGGGCTCACCGGCGTGTTTACACCCGCGCGGGGAATTGCGCAACTGGCAGCATCGCCAATACAGTTGGGGCTTAGTGATAGCGCAGCTAACATCAACGGTTTTTTTGAGTTTTTTGCAAATATAGGCCGTGTCAAAGGTGAGAATCAAAAACTCCTGACGGAGGTAGAAAAGCTAAACTCGGAGTTGGTGGCTATAAAAGACGCGCAGCGCGAGAACGCCTTTTTAAAGGAGCAACTCGGCCTAAAGCAGGAAAGCATTGTTGACAAAGAATTGGTCCTGGCCGGAGTTTTGGGCAATCCAACGGATCAAACCGGCGCGTCGGTGATTTTGAACAAAGGAGCAAAGTACGGCGTCAAAGTGGGCGACAACGTTATAAAGGGCGCACACCTTGTGGGCATTGTGCGGGAGGTCACGTTGGGCAGGAGCGTTGTTGACTTAATCACATCGCCGAATGTATCTGTGACAGTTTATGACATTGATGTCGCCGGTAAGACTTCCGGGCTTGCCGTTGGCCAGTTTGGGACGGCAATCCAAATGACGCGGATACTTCCCAAAGAAGACATTAGCGTGGGCGACACCATAGTTTCGCTGGGCGCGGACGGTTTGTTTGAACCCGGGCTTATTGTTGGGAAAGTGGTTGAGGTGGCCAAAGACTCGTCGCAACCGCTCAAGACCGCTTTTTTGGATACGGTTATTGACTTGTCTAAATTGGATAAAGTTTTTGTAATTGTGGAAAGATAAGAATGAGGAAATATTTGCTGATTTTCGCAATTTTGCTGATTTTGACATTGTTGCAGCTTTCGTTCTTTCCGGCGCTGTTGGGTGTAAAGTTTGCGCCAAACTTGGTTTTGGCCTTTTGCTTTGCTTTGCTTTTGGCCGGCGATTTTGACTTGGCAACCTTTGGCGGGCTCGTTGGCGGTGTACTGATTGATTTGCTGAGTTTTTCGGTTTTTGGCGTGTCGGCGGTTGTTTTCTGCGCGACGCTTGTGGGAGCGTACGCGGTTAGAAAATACGTCTTTAGAGGTTTCTTCATTTTCTCGCTGCTTTCGTACTTTGCTTATGTTGTATACACGGTGGCTCTTAGCGCGCCGAATTTTTACTTTAGGCCCGAAGCGTTTATTTCAGCGATTGGTTCGTTTGCGTGCTTTGGGTTGTTTTTGGCGATTTTAAAATCGTACATTAAGCCAAGCGTGTATAAAGTATGAAAATAGCCTTTTTTGAAGAAGTTTTACGGTTTACTCCAAAGGGCAAAAAGCATTACGGACCTTTGACAGCCGGATTTCTTGGCGATGACGTGTGGCGAGAAAAATCCGGCGACGCGTTTGAAATAGGTGAATTGGCGAAAACCCGATACACGGCGATTTTTGCATTGCTGGTACTTTTGGTTGTGGTGACCTTTTTTGGCAAGGCGTTTGCTCTGCAGGTTGTGAAAGGCAAGGACAACCTGGCTTTGTCCCAGGGTAATAGTGTACAGGCTGTGAGCCTGCGTGCGCCCAGGGGGCTGATTTACGACAGGAACGGCGTTTTGCTGGCGGGGAACATTCCGGCGTTTAGCGTGGAGCTGAATACGGAGGTTTGCGGAAGGGAGGCGGCCCCGCCAAAGGCGGGGCCGCCCTGCCAATCAATCGCAGCCGAAATCTCAAAATTCGTCAAAATAAACGCCAACTTTGTATCGCAGCAATTATCGTCAAAAAAAGCAATTGTTGTCTTGGCGCAAAACCTGACCAAAGACGAGATTTTGGGACTTGAAGCCAACTTGTACAAGTTTCCGGCTGTTTCCGTTTCCATAAGCCCAGTGCGCGACTATGTGTTCAAAGACGCCTTTGCGCATTTGTTGGGTTATGTTGGCCTTGGCGACGTTTCCTACCCTTTGGTGGTTGGCAAGGCCGGTGTGGAGCAAATTTACGATACTGAACTTGCAGGCATTTCCGGAACCAAAGTTATACAAACCGACTCTCTGGGCGCAAACGCGCGGATTGTCTCGGAAACGCAGGCAGTTTCCGGGCGCAACTTAACCCTGTTTGTCGACTCGCGGTTGCAAACCAAGGCTTACGAGCTTTTGAAGGCCAAAGTTGATTTAGACGAGAACACAACGGGCGGGGCAATTGTTGCGCAGGATCCAAAAACCGGCGGAATTTTGGCGCTCGTGAGTTATCCGGCTTTTGACCCGCAAAAGCTTTCCGGCGGGAATATATCGGTTGGGGAGCTTGGCGAGCTAACATCGCAAAAAGACTTTCCTTTTTTCAACAGAACCGTTGCGGGCCAATATCCTCCCGCGTCTACTTTTAAGATGGTGGTGGCCGCGGCGGTCTTGGCGGAAAATTTAGTCAATGAATATTTTCCGATTAACGACGTTGGTTATATTATGGCCGGCGGTTTGACGTTTAAAAACTGGAAAACCGACGGCCACGGTTTGGTTGACCTGCGGCGCGCGTTGCAGGTTAGCAACGACACGTACTTTTACATTGTTGGAGGCGGCTATGGCGGCGTGCCCGGGCTTGGTATTGACCGGCTATACAAGTGGGCGCGCGCGTTTGGCTTGGGCTTGAAGACCGGCGTTGATTTACCGGGCGAGGCGGCCGGTTTTATGCCCGCAGGCGGCGCTGGCTGGTTTTTGGGCAATACGTATATTACGGCCATTGGCCAGGGCGATGTGCTTGCGACGCCTTTGCAGGTGAATAACGTTACGGCGTACTTTGCAAACAACAAGGTTATGTTTAGGCCGCGTGTTGTAAAAAGCGTTGATGGGGTGGGGGATACGGCGGCGGAGGTTTTGGCGCAAGACATTGTCTCCGGCGATGTTGCCGGCGTTGTTCGCGAAGGGTTAAACATGGCGGTTGAAGCGGGTGGGACGGCCTATCCGTTGTTTGACTTTGTGGCTAGGCACAAGGGTGTGCGGCTTGCCGGCAAGACCGGAACGGCGGAGTTTGGCGGGGCGGATAGCAAGGCCACGCACGCGTGGTTTACTGTTTTTGGGCCTTACGGCAATGACGTGGAGGCGAGTATTGCCCTGACGGTTTTTCTGGAAGGTGGGGGCGGTGGCGCGGACTCCGCCGCCCCACTAGCCAAAGAGCTCCTAGACCTTTGGTTTAACCAATGAAGTAACTTTTATTTGAGACCAAACTTGTATTATTTTCTTGTTTCAGAGAATCCAGGTAATTTTTTATCCATTGCGGTATGTCATCAGATTCTTCGTACACAGCATATTCGTAAGCCACCCAATCCTTTGCCAAAATGAGTTCGTCAGCGTCTTTACCGTATTCAGTTTTGTTGAGAAACTTTGTGGGGATTTTAGCGGCGGAGAAAGCAACATCGCTACAAAGGGCCTTCCCAAGTCTTATGTCCTTTGCTAGAGCGTTTAGTGATACTAGACGTAGAAATAGTTGTTTATTTGTCATATGTTGGAAGAAGGGTTCTGGCTGTGATGGGGCTTCTTCCTACGGACCTTCGCTAACCGCGAGAAATTTCGTCCGCGGCCTCAGCGTCATCGCGTGCCTGGTGCCAAGCCTGTGTCGCTTCCTTGGTGCTGGTGGCCTGGCCGTGCTGTATCGAACCAGAACCCTTCATCTATTTACTACCATGTTAGTGTCGTTTTGTAAATCCCACTAGCCAAAGAGCTCCTAGACCTTTGGTTTAACCTGTAGGCTAGTGGAAGTAGACACGCCTCTCTTTATGCGTGGGCGGTTGGGTTGTATGGTGTGGCTGTGCACACGCTAGGAAACGCCGCCGTTTTGGCGGAGAAGAAGCTCATCGCCGTTGTCGGTACCAGAGAGATGAGCCCGTACGGGAAGGCTGTTGTTGACGATTTAATTCCGCGTTTGGTTTCCTTTGGTTTTGTTATTGTCTCCGGCATGGCGCGTGGAGTTGATTTGTATGCGCAGAGCGTGGCTATAAGCTGCGGGGGAAAAACGGTTGGCGTGGTGGGTTTTGGCTTTGATTTTCTAAAGAAGAATGTATACGTGTCTACTGTGGATAGAGTTTTGGAGGGTGGGGCGATTGTGTCGCCTTTTGAGGCGACACAATCGCCTCAAAAATGGACCTTCATAGCTCGCAACAAACTCATCGCAAAACTCGTCTGCGCCGTTTTGATTGTTGAGGCCACAAAACAAAGCGGAGTCTTTTCTTTGGTCAACGCGGCTCTGGAATTGAACAAACCGATTTTTGTCGTTCCCGGCAGCGTTTTTAGCTATACGTCTCAAGGCTGCCACGAGCTCATCAAAGAAGGCGCACAACTCGTTTCAAGCGGTGACGATATTTTGCAAAATGTTCCAAATACGGTGTGATATACTCTCTCGAGAGTATGAAGCTAGTCATTGTTGAATCGCCCACAAAAGCCAAAACCCTTGCTTCCATTTTGGGTTCTGCATACAGGATAAAAGCGTCAAACGGCCATGTGCGCGACCTGCCCAAGAGCGGGCTTGGCGTTGACGTTGAACACAATTTTGAGCCGGAGTATGTAGTTTCTCCAAAATCCAAAAAAATTATCGCCGAATTGAAAGAAGAGCTTGGCGGCGTTGACGGCGTTGTTTTGGCCACAGACTTGGATAGGGAAGGCGAGGCTATTGCGTGGCATTTGCGCGACATTTTGCAAGGCAGCAAAGGTGGCAAGAAGGTTAAGTATGAACGCACGGTTTTTCACGAAATTACTCCGCAGGCTGTAAATGAAGCGTTTGCGCATCCAACCGCCTTGAATGAAAATTTGTTTGACGCGCAACAGGCAAGGCGAGTGCTCGACAGGCTTGTTGGGTACAAACTGTCGCCTTTGTTGTGGAAAAAGGTGAGGTACGGGCTTTCGGCCGGGAGGGTACAGAGCGTGGCGGTGCGGCTGGTGGTTGAGCGCGAGCGGGAAAGGCAGGCTTTTGCGCCGCAGGAGCATTGGTCGATTGACGCTCTGGTTGAGACAAAAGAGGGTGAGAAGTTTACTGCTGCCGTGGTTGAGAAGGAGGGTAAGAAGTTGGATGTCAAGACCCAAGCTGCCGCTACGGCGATAAAAGATGGGCTGCAGGGTATTCGCGGGGTACCGCGAACCCTGCAGGCGGCACTAAACGTGGACGAGGTCAAAAAGTCCGAAAGGCAAAAAAACCCGTACCCGCCGTACAAAACGTCAACACTTCAGCAGGCCGCCGCCAACGTGTATGGCTTTTCGGCAAAAAAAACCATGGATGTTGCCCAAAAACTCTTTGAAGAAGGCCACATAACTTACCACCGTACGGACTCGTTCAACTTGTCCGGCAAGTTTTTGGATGACGCGCGCGCCTTTGTTGGCAAAACCATTGGTACCGATTTTTTGCCCGAAAAGCCCAATTTTTACAAAAGTACGTCAAAAGGCGCGCAGGAAGCGCACGAGGCAATTCGCCCCACAAACGTGAATTTTGGCCCTGACGTTTTGGCAAAGAAGGGCGGAACTAAAGACGAGGAAAAGATATACTCTTTGGTTTGGAAGAGGGCGCTGGAAAGCCAAATGCTTCCGGCCGTTTACGATCAAACGCAGGTTAAAATCTCGACGGCCAACGGTTACGGGTTGCGCGCTTCCGGCTCCGTTGTAAAGTTTGACGGCTGGTTTGCCGTTGGGAAGTTGCTGGGCTTCCAAGAGGATGAGGACGAGATAAACGCGCTGCCGGTTTTGCAAGAAGGCGAAGCCCTAAACCTGCTGGAAGTGTTGCCGCAGCAGCACTTCACCCAACCGTCCGCCAGATACACAGACGCAACTCTCATCAAAGCATTGGAAGAGTTGGGCATAGGCAGGCCGTCAACATACGCGCCGACAATATCAACCATAACCGCGCGCGGCTACGTTGAGAAAGACGGCCGCTACTTTGTACCCAAAGACGTGTCTTTTGTCGTCACTGGGCTTTTGGAGCAACACTTCGCCAATATAGTCGATTATAAATTTACCGCCGAAATGGAAGAAGCGTTAGATGAAATTGCAGAAGGTGCCCGAAAGTGGGTGCCGGTCATAAAAGACTTCTACGAGCCTTTTGAGGAAAATTTGGCCAAAAAGGAAGCAGAGCTCAAAAAGGCCGACGTGACCACGCTTGGCCAAAGCGACGAAAATTGCCCGGAGTGTGGCAAGACGCTAAATATAAAGCTTGGCAAGTACGGCAAGTTTTTGAGCTGTTCGGGCTTTCCCGCCTGCGAATTTGCAAAACCCATTGATGGAGACGGCGTTGATGAAAATGGCAAACCGGTTAGTTTTGGCCCGTGCGATGTTTGCGCCGCCGGCGAGCTGATTTTGAAACAAGGTCGCTTTGGCAAATTTTTGGCGTGTACTAACTATCCAAAGTGTAAAAACACAAAACCTTACGCGGAAAAAATAGGCGTGAAGTGTCCAAAGTGCACTGAGGGCGACGTGGTGGTCAAAACCGCCAAAGGCCGCGGGCGTGGCAAAGTGCGTACTTTTTATGGTTGCAGCCGCTACCCCGACTGTGACTACGCTAGCTGGAAGAAACCAGGGTCGGCGGGTCCTGCCTAGCATTTCCCCACGACCGCTCGCCGCCTTGATGCCTGCTGGCATGTGTCGGCTGCGCGTCTGTGGGGACTCCATGCTAATCACCCGCCGACCCTGTGTTATTATAGTGTCGTGTCGCAGGCTATTTTCACAACCCAAAAACAAAAACAGAAAAACTACAAAAACCGGCCCTCTAAAATCATCGACTTCAAAGATCTGCGAAATCTATCCAAAAAGCTAAAATCGGCAAAAAAGCTCGTGGTGTTCACCACCGGCTCGTACGACTTGTTAAACCCCGGCCACTGCCGCTACCTTGCCGAGGCCAAAGCACATGGCGATGTGCTGGTTGTCGGCGTTTCCACGGATGAGAGCGACAGCCGCACGCACGGCGAGGCGTACCCTTTTGTCAACGAAAAGGTGAGGGCGGAGATGGTTAGCTTTTTGCGCCCGACCGACTTTGTGATAACCGTTGACGAGGTGTACCCCCACGGCGTCTTGGCGCTTTTAAAACCCGATGTCTTCTTTACATACTACAAATCGTGGGAGAACGGCATTCGCGACGAGCAGGAAAAATACCTGGTTGAGTCGGGTGGCGGGCGGGTTGTGATTAGAGACGCGTCTTCGCGCCATTTTGGGGCAAACGACCTGGTCAACCACGTGGCCGACATTAGGGTTATAAGGATTTTAGAAGACTATCTCAAAGAAAAAGTCAAAGATTTTCACCTTGACCCCGAATCCGATTTACGTCCCGTTGACTATGGCGATCAAAAACCAAAATTTGAAGGCACTTTTGATCCGCGCTCTCTCATTGTAAATTTTTCGGATCTTGCGGCTTTGGGCGAAAAATATCGCAAACGCGATAAAACCGTGGCTTTTGTCGCCGGCTCGTACGATCTGCTCCACGTTGGCCACGCGCGCTTTATTGAGCAGGCCGGAGTTTTGGCGGATATTTTGGTGGTAGGAATTCCGTCCGACAAATCGCTGCGCCGGCTAAAAGGCGTCGGCAGGCCGGTAATTTGCGAACACTCGCGCGCGCTCGTTCTGGGTCATTTGGATTGCGTAAACCACATGGTGATTTTTGACGATGATACGGTTATGAACACTTTGGAGGCGCTCAAACCCGACATTTTCTTCACCGTTGCCGAAGAATGGAACAACTACAAAGCCAGCAACGAATACAAGCTTGTGAAAAGCTACGGCGGAAAAGTTGTTGCCTCGCCAAGACAGGCGCCGTTTATCTCGGCGTCGGCAATGATTGACAAAATGGCGCTTGGCAAAGTGCGCGAAATATTTAAGGAGTGTATGGATGAGGAGAGATATGCGAGAATATTGCAGGAGACTGCGAGGAAAAATGGCGGCAGATAACATCACAGATCCCTATTCTGTTGAGTCGCTTAAAAACGCGCGAGTTTCACGCTGGTACGATGCAATTGCAAAAAACGTGACCAAGTGTGTTTTTTGCGATTTGAAGGAAAAATACATTGTTGCGGAAAAGGGGAGCGAAGTGTTGACGGTGAGCCTTTTCCCCTATATTGACGGCCAACTCATGGTAATTCCCAGGCGGCACATTGAGACCTTGGAAGAGATTTCCGCCGATGAGTGGCAAAACATGTTAGCGCTCATTACGGCGGGTGAGCGGTTGATAAAGGAGGTCACCGGCGTTGAGAACATTAACGTGCTTTACAGAGAGGGAAAGGCCGGTGCGGGCAAGAGCGTTGGGCATTTGCACGTGAACATTTTTCCCGTTACGCCGGAGTTTATGAGCTACAGGAAGGACTTTGGATTTGAGTGGCGGTTTCAGCAGATTACGGTTTCGCCGCTTGAGATGGCGGCGCGTATGCGGGATAGACTTGCAAGCCGAGGTTCTTCGCTACGCTCAGAATGACGTCTTTCTTTTTTGTCATCCTGAGCGCCCCGCCTTTGGCGGCGCGAAGGACCTAGCGAGCGCAGCGAGCGTTACGACGGTGGCTTATGACATTTAACGACAAAAACATTGAATATATGCGCGCGGCGTGTTTGGAGTGTGACAAGTCGGACTGTGAAGTAAAGACCGGGTGTGTTGTTGTGCAAAATGGCGAGCTTGTTTTGAAAACTCACAACATGCTTAGTTTTGCCGCGACGGCTTTGCCGGAGCGGGACAGGGCGTTGCATGCTGAGGCGGCG
>Ga0209210_1001742_pt1 | contig 17458 bp, 33 predicted proteins | sample RifGroA1_FD_183991 | JGI IMG/M metagenome (GOLD analysis project Ga0209210, IMG submission 183991) | Contaminated groundwater microbial communities from Rifle, Colorado, USA - Rifle Groundwater A1 (SPAdes) (version 2) | ecosystem: Environmental > Aquatic > Deep subsurface > Groundwater >...
CCCGCCAGTATTTCCTTTAATATCTGAGAGAATGCTTTCTAAATAATTGGGGGTAGTCCCGCCCGACTTAGTAGAGCTTGTAAGCTTTAATAGCTCTTGAACATCTCCAGCCAACATTGCGCCTTCTTGCATAATACCCATACAAATGCCATATGATCTAGACATCTCTACTGCATATTCCTCAGCATCTGATATCTCTGGATGAGATTTCATATCTTCACAAATAGCTTGTGATTTTTCTAATGCATCAATTAACTTTCTAACAAGACTTAAACTCAATTTTGCCATATCTTATCTCCATTATTGGAATGTATTTAATGAGGATCTATCAAAATCCACTAATTTAAAATTGCCATCATTATCTTTCATGATATTGCGCTTATGAATATCATTATGATGCACTGGTAGATTACGAATATTCCTGCAGAAAAACATAACTTTCTTCTTATCAAAATCAAGCGCCCTACCCATACCATCGAGCATTTTATCAATAGTAGATAAAGAAAGATCTTTAGGAGTTCCACTATCCTCATGACATATAATACTATGAAATATTCGCTTTTCATCTTCTGAAATTTTATTCAAACGCTCCATTATATAATAATATAATGTAAATTTTTGTTGATGTTCTAATGCTTTATTGTCAAGATAATAAATTTGTTTTCTATCAAATGTTCCAAGAACACCATGACTAAATACTTTGGCAAATGTATTAATTGATTTTTTTTCTAAAAAAGAAAGAACATCAATAATTGATTTGAAATTAGCTTCAAACAAATCATTATCTTCATATAATTTACAAAATTTAATTACTTTAGAAGTGTCATTTTTAACTAAATAAACATCTCCGTCTGCGCCATCTCCAAGAAAATCCCCAGCAATATTTACAATTTGATTCGTGCATAATTGCGCGCTTAAAGTCAATGCTCTCATAATATTTATCTTTAATAAGATTAGCTTGTTTCTTTGTCTGACGTTTCTGAAGAAGATTCCAGATCATCTTCGATGCCATCAAAATTCAATAATATTTCAAATTTAGAATTTTTATTATCTTCTAATATTTTAGACAATTCAGAATCACATAATTGATAATTATAGTAATCTTGCCATGCAAACATAGCGGATTCAATATCTGCCGGTTCATCTCCAAGATAATAATAGAACTTTTTATCAAACTCTACAACAGTACTTAGACCGTAATCAGTTTCTGTAGAAAAAACAGAAATGATTTCTCCCAAAATATTATAATTTATATATTCTTTATATACTATCATATACGTCCGGCTAGTTAAAACTAGCAATATTAAAATGAATAGTCGTAATATTTATTACGATATCCAATTGCAACAATTTGTTTTGATCCGGTTATTTTAAATGATCCGTCTTTTCGTAAACTTGCCGTATAAATAGCTCCTTCTGGATCAGATTCATACTTATAAGTTTGAGAGTCGGAAAGACCATTATTATCTATACGGACAGCTTTATCTCTTTGTAAGACAATTTTCCTGCCATTAGGAGACACTTGAATAATAGTAGCAGGCTCCCTATCACTCCAATGGATAAGAGTTGCTCCCATTCCTACTTCTGGAATCTTTTTTTCTTCCATTCTTTTACCCTAAATTTCATTTCACTATATGTATCAATGGTTGAATTGAATACATTAAATATAATTATAATTGTTGAATTGATTATTTTTAACATTGGTGCTGTATAACATTTAAAAATTGTGAAGCAGACACGATTTGAACGTGTAATACTTGTTGGAGTATCAACAAGCAACGGGCAAGCCAAATAATACACTATTTGAACTTATCCGGCGTCTACCTTTGCGCCACTGCTTCAGATATGCCATTATTTAATGGCTAACATTACCACTAAGAGATGCCACATTATTATAACAGTAATACATATCATTACCTCACTTTAAAACGTTTAAACGCTTTTTAAGCGTATTCTTTTTAACACCATGAGCGGCAAAAGCTATTCCTATATTAGCCTCAAACATCCAATTTGTGCGTATACAAAGACGGCAGTCCGAACACCCAATACCCTTAGTCTGGGCTGGGCATGGAATCCACTTAATATCAGATCCATCAATAGTAAAAGCCTTTGGAGAATCATGATGATCCACTACAATGGCAGTGGCATATCCCTGCAATCTTGCCTGTTTAGCTTCTGATACATTGGAAATTGATGCCATCATAGATACATGATGCCAGTTTGATCTTGCAACAGTCTTCCAAGCATGAGTATATGACCAACAATCTCCACCACCTCGCTTTTTCCAACGACCAACTGCACTATTAATAAGTTTAGAGCCTGCAATAGTCTTTGAATCTCCGGCAACATGCAGTCGCATGTCACGATTATCTGGAATATTACCACCAGAATAAGCAGAGTCAATAGCAGCGGCTTCAGCCCTAGCAATATCAAGTGCTGATAATACTTCAGCCTCATTATTAAGACGAGAAACCGTCATGCCAACAAATGATAATTCTGCATAACAGCCATTGCCATCTTTAAGAGAACAAGATGAGGGGCAAGTCTTTTTTATTGAAGCATAGGTGGCATCAACTTTTTTGCTACCCATAATCTTCGTATTACCCGAATTCACAACATACGTAACGCCATTCATATTAATATACCTTCGTTAAGAGTGAAGCCTTTGTTGATCGATGGGACCCGCTTCTTATAAAATAGGCTCCCAGCCACCAAAATTTACCTGCAATGCACTTACCTATTACTTTCCATACCAAGCCCATATCGGCTGGACAGCTATAACAGAGTGCCAGTAATTACCAACCCTATTCCAATTATCATTATAAATTCTAAATCCATGACCATTGGATCCATCGTGATCACAATATTCAAGATATTTAGATTTATCTTGACTTTGTAACCAAGCCCAAGCTAAGTCGGCTGCGCCTTTCCATGCCAAAGGCGCCGGCAATTTTATTGCACCTTTTGATTCTATATAGAATAGAACCAAACCTTTATCAGGATCATCTAGATAATGAGTTATTTTTCTAGCTCCCCAACTATCAATTAACGATAACTGAAATGCAAGATCAAAAGCCTCTCTGCCCTCACTTTGAATTAGTATCTTTTTATTATCCATAATTGTTACCAATCACTACTTGAACCGCCGCCTCCAGAATCGCCACCACTAAATCCGCCACCTGAATCAGAGCTTGACCAACTAGAACTTGAGTTACTTGAATCGCTAGATGAACTATAAGAACTTCTACGACGGTCTTCATCTTCACGATTTCTACGCCTACGATCTTCATCGTCTCGTTCGCGACGAGTACGATCTTCTTCTTCTTGACGCCTTCTAGTAGAAGAACGCCTAGAATCTTCTTCTGCCTCTCTAGCCATTTTAGCAGCACGATCTCTTGCATCCTGATCTTTTTTTAGCTTATCAGAAGATGTAGCCACTTTGTTGGCAGGTATAATTGCCTGCGGCTTTTCTGCCCAAGATGTATTATGAACTCTGCCAACTGAGATTATTGGCTTAATAACCCGAGGAGGTTTAATTGCAGGCGTAATAATCGAATGAGAATGGTTGTGCATGTCTTTAACCTTGCGATTATATTCATCTTCTTCTTTAGAAGCTTTGTCTGATATAATTCGAGCAGCTTCTACCTTTTTTTGGCGAGCCAGTTCTTTTGCTAATGCAATACCCCTATTAGCTAAATCCTCTTTATGAAGACGATCTTTCAACTCTATAGCGCTCTTTTCATAAACCCTACGTTTTATTGCATCATCATATGCCTGTTGCCGACGTCTATCTTCCCTCTCTCGCTTATTATTTGACATAATCAAATACCACGCCAAACCACCAGACAAAAAACATACGCTAAAAAAGACAATCACAAAACTACCTGATTCGCTTGAATTCTTTATTGGTAAAATAACAGGATCTGCATTCTTTATTGGTAAAGGCTTTAAGCTCCGGCTTGAGATAGTAGCTGTTATGGTATTAAAGGTTTCATTTAAACCGCCATAAAAATCACCTGTTTTAAGGTGAGGGTTTAGATTCTTTCTAAGAATATCATTACATAACAAATCTGGCAAATCGCCCTCAATACCTTTACCAGTATGAATCCTAGACTTCCTATCAGAAACGGCAATAACAACTAGAACTCCATTATTAAGGTCTTTTTTTCCAATACCCCAAGAACGAAATGTTGATTGAGCAACCTCTTCAATTGACTCGCCATTTAAAGATGGAACAATCAATGCCCCGTATTCATTAGAAGTAGACTTGCTAATTGAGTCTAGATTAGAATTAAGTTGTTTAAGTTGAACCTCAGATAACTTACCCGCTTGGTCTACAATATACCATCCATTATCTGGTTTGGCAGGAGGCGTATAAGCCGATGCCTTTGCAGCAAATAATGAAATTATAGATACAATTAAAATTGCTAAATACTTTTTCATCTTATAATCTTTCACCAATCATCACTAGAGCCGCCACCACCTGAATCCCCACCACCAAAACCACCACCGCCTGAACCTCCACTTGAACCACCAGATCCGCCAGTTAAAATGGCAACTAATATATCAAGTATAACTTCAATAAAGCCGTACCTAATGGCAAGGTATAAAACAAAAAGGGCTAAAATTACTAGCCCTATAATCTCTGGGGTATGCATATCACTTCACCGAAGATGAAGCCGACACAGAACTAAAGTCAACCTTTGGAGCAACCTTAGATGATTCATCAGCCTGATAATAAATACGAGGCTTAAACTCGTGCCCAGTAATAGGATTGATTACCTTACCAGATACATGACGAAGCTCTGTATTAAATTTCATTACAGAGTCATTATAATCACGACGAGCAATAAGAATGCGATTCTCAGTACCCTCTAAAGATACCATAAGGTCATGGAACTGGCTATTAGCCTTAAGATCAGGATAAGTCTCCTTAACCATCATAAGCCTAGATAATGATCCTTTGATCTTATCCTGAGCCTCATTAAACTTCTTCATCTTTTCAGGGTCAGTAAAGTCCTCGGCAGAAAGCTTAATCTGTGTAGCAGAAGCTCGCGCCTCAGTTACCTCTTTAAGAACCTTCTCTTCATGAGCAGCTGAGCCTTTAACCGTATTCACAATCGCTGGAATAAGGTCTGCACGACGCTGTAACTGAGCCTCATAATCTGCCCACTTCATAGTGCAAGTTTCATCCTTGTCAACCAAGGTATCATACTTTGCTACACCACGGTCACAACCAGACATAGTTGATGTGCTAGCACCAACAATAAAAAGTGACATTCCTAATACAAGTCCATTTAACTTCATGACTGTTTCTTGCCCTTCTTTGCCTTCTTAGAAGGAGCTTCTTCTGTTGACTCTACGGTCTCTTCAGCCTTAACTGAAGCTTTTGCTACTGAGGCAAGCTTCAAAGCTTCTAGGCGGGCACGCTGGCGCTTTGCACCATCGGCAGGAAGCCTTGCAAGCTTCTGGTCAAGAGTGAGCTTATTATACTCCTCATGAGCTTTATCCGCACGAGCCCGACGTTCCTCACGCATCCTTTTTGTCACTGGCATTCCTCGACTAGACATGTTATACAATCTCCTTATCACTCATATTTAATGTAAACTTCTGGAAACAACTGCTTGAACTTATTCAAAGTATTAATATTATAATCTGCAAAAGCAGGCAGATCAACTGTTAGTTCTTTTTCTGTTAACCACTTAACAGTTCCTTCATGTGAAGAAACAGGCTCTCCCTCCCAACTAAGGGCATAAAAACAATGTGTATTGAACTCTTCACCATTTGGTGAACCTGCTGGTTCAACACGTTTATAGATAGATACGGCATCTAGAATAGTAACACCTGATTCTTCTTTAGCTTCTCGAATAGCAGCATCTTTGGGGGATTCCCCCGGTTCTAATTTACCACCAATAAGACCAAATCGTGTAAGGTCTTTTCCGCGAGAAACGCAAAGAATAAGACCATCTTTAATGATAAGCGATACCGCTGCTTCTCTCATACTATAATCCTTTGTAATAAGGCAACATCATCCAATGATAATTCGATGGATGCAGAATCATCCCATGAACCATAATTCAAAAGCCACATGTACCTAATATAGACTAGTTCAACTTCTTCCCCAATAGGGAGACAATCAAATGGTTCAATTAATTTGCCAGACTTTTCAATCATAATTCTAATTTTATATAAAATAATCGGGATGCGGTTTAACTCGTTTCGGCGGCTGGCGTTTCGCTAGAAACTATAGCCTGTGTTTGTTCTGAGCAATCCCCGCTTCTATGTGCTTTCGGTATCAACTTATATAGCAAGCTAATTTCATTGATGCTTTTCACAAGCATATCGCAGTCCCTAAGTCTACAAACTCTTACCTTTATTAAGGTTACTGAGCAAGTGTGGCTTTATCGGTAGCTACTCCGTTTCATCATGGGTTTCCATCCCACTAGCAGTGGCTAAACTGCGTGACTCTTATATGCAGAAATATAAACCATAAAAATTGACTGTCAACCGATGGTAATATTAAAAATTAATTTTTTAATATTAAAATTATGGCACATATTTAGTAACATAATCATTCATTATAATTCCACTTGCAGTAGCTGCATTAAGACTACGAACGCTGCCAAATTGTTCTATATAAATAAGCTTGTCGCATAAATTGCGCATATAAGGTGTTAATCCTGTTCCTTCGGAACCAAAAATTAAAAGAGAGTTTTCTTTATAAGAATATGAAGAAATGGGAATAGCCCCGTCAATGTTATCAACACCAACAAACTCATATTGTTCCTTTAATTTAATTAAATTATCAATAGACTCAATAAATTTAACATCCGTATAATTGTGGCAACCCAACATGCCCCTACGATCAACCTTTTTATTACCAATATAATAAACTTCTTTCGCATTAAATGCGTTTGCATTCCTAACTAAAGAACTAAAATTAAAATCATTAATCCAATTTTCCATACAAACTGCATATGGGAAAGCAGTATATTTTAAATGTTGCCTAATCTCTTCAACCGTTTTGCTTTTAAAATGGTCTGCTACGTTATATTCCCATGCCCTAAAATGATCATCTCCCAATTCTATTGCTTCTTTATGAGAAGTTGAAGCTTCAGATAGATCAGGCAACGTCTTGATCTTTTGTTTCATTTTTATTTATCTCTATAGAGATCAGTTAATTTGCTCATGATCAAAGTCCCATATTAACTTCTTTATCTACTGCAAAAGTAAGATTTTTATTACCACAATTTTCAATTGCAGCATCAACTAATTTAAGAGCCTTTTCATATGTACAATGAATGCCTTGAATACCCATTACAGGATTACATCCGTTGTCAGATGTAATAAATGTAATATGATCATAATCTTTATCTTTACCAGAATTCATGGTAATCATACATCTGCCACACATCGCATATGTTAATACTTGCACAGAATCATTCTTTGCAGAAAGCCCTTTAAATTCCGATCTTACAACCTCATTCTGCAATCCATTAAACCAAACTTTGGATTCAAATTCTTTACATTTAACTTGAAGCTTTTCAACCGCCTCATTAATTTCAAGTGTTGATTTTAAATTGTCAAGCTCGCCCTCCTTAAGAGGCTTACCTTCTTTAAGGTAATAAACCACCATAGAAGCGTCCATCATCAATTTCGTTGAGATCTTCTTTGAAGATAAATATTCATCATAGCGTTCTTTTTTATCACACTTAAAACATATTGTTTTGTATTCAATACCTTCTCGATACCAAGTAACTTGACCAGAATCGAGATTCGATTGACATGTATCGCACTGTGACTTTTTCATTTACTTATTTTCTGGCTTTAATGTTGGAAACAAAATAACATCTCTTATATTAGAACGGTTTGTAAGAAGCATAATTAGACGGTCAATCCCCATGCCGAACCCAATTGCTGGAGGCATTCCATATTCAAGAGCTTCAATATAATCTTCATCAAAATCCATGGGGTCCTTATCATTAGATTCAAGTTGTTCTCTAAATCTGGCAGCCTGTTCATCAGGATCATTTAGCTCTTGAAATGCATTACACAGCTCTCTGCCATCAATAAATAATTCAAACCTATATGTTAGGGTAGAATTATCAATAGACCTAGCTAACGGAGATATGTCCTTAGGGTACTGTGTAATGAATACTGAGCAAGAATATTGATTATCTTCAGTGCGATAATCTTCTGTTAAGAATGGTTCCGCCAAATATTCAAATAGAATGCCAATTTTTTGACCAATGGAAGTTGAGCCAATTAATTCCCTACACAATCCAACTGTGTCAATCTTTGACAATCTCGGATTAGAAGGGTTCATAAAAATAAGATCAGGAGTTCCTGTGTCCAAAGGTGCATGCAGACGCGGGTGTATGTTACTACCAATTACAATTTCTGCCTTATTAGCGGCATTAATAACTGCATCCCACATTGGGACTTCTTTGAAGTCAGATAAAGAAAATGCTCTATTCTTCTTCCATTCTAAATAATAATCTACATATTGGTGCGTTGCTTGCTCAAATGAATGATCAATATGAAACAACAAGCTCTTTGTTTGTCCAATCAAATCATCGAATTTGCCAAATGCCTCATAAGATTCAAGCATTGTAAATTCTGGATTATGTCTAGTTGACATACCTTCATTACGATAATTTCTACCAACCTCAAAGACCTTATCAAAACCACCAACCAATAACCTCTTAAGATAAAGTTCGGGAGCTATTCTAAGATATAATTCCGTATCAAGTACATTATGATGAGTAGTGAATGGCTTGGCATTTGCGCCGCTGCTAATAGCATTTAAAGTTGATGTTTCAACTTCCATGAAGTCTCGGCTTTGCATAAAATCTCTAATATACTTTAATGTATATGAACGGACTCCGAATACTGCGCGACTTTCTTCAGAGGAGAGCAAATCAAGATATCTCTTACGATACTTGATTTCGTTATTAGTTAGTCCCACAAACTTTTCTGGCGGTTGTCGATGCGCCTTGGTGGCGATATTCCAATCAATAACCAGAATAGACTTTTCGCCAGTCTTAGAGAGAGTTGGAAATCCCGATATTTCAATGATATCTCCCAAATCAATTAACTTAATTGATTCAAAGTTCTTGCACGCATTCTTACTAAACATAAGCTGAATGCTTCCAGAAGAATCATAACAACGAATAAACGCTAAAGATCCATTCTTTCTAAAGAAAGAAACTCTGCCATGAATTTCGGTCTGCATACTTTCATGAAAATCAGCAGGATTAATAGATGCTGGATAATCACTAAATTCTCCCAAAAGGCGAATTACGTCTTTGATGTTAGCATCATAATCATACTTTGGCAAAGGATATTTGCCATTATTAAATTCATTATGCTTCGTCTTGCGAATTTCAATTAGTGATTCTTCTGACATTATTAAACCTTAAAAATTCTATCTGTATCTTATTTGATATAAATATTTTTAAATCATATCAATAATAAGATATTTATCCTATGAGAACAAGAACTCCAAAATATATAGTATCAATTAATGATAAATATAATAAACTAACAGTTATTAAAACTGACCTTAGAACTAAGTATAATCAAAGACTTTTACACTGTAAATGCGATTGTGGCAAAGATGTATACTGTACTCCACGTAGTTTAATTTGTGAAAATACAAAATCATGTGGGTGTTTGAAAACAGAAAAATTAATAAAACGACTTACAAAGATAACAGTTGGATCACGTTTAGGTATGGTTACAATTCTTGAAGAATTAAAAACACACAGTAAATCTGGTAAGAAACAATTTAAAATTAAATGTGATTGTGGAAATATCAAAAATATAAACATTCATTATGGAATGAAATCTTGTGGATGTTTAAAACGAACATGTAAGGATCCAGAAGAATTAGAATATAAACGTTATAAATATACTACTAATAGAAGAAAATTAGATTTTCATTTAACAAAGGAAAAATTCTTAGAATTGATCTTTGGCAATTGTTATTATTGTGGTGATAACCCACATGGAATGACTTTAAGATATTCTAAAAAAAATAGAAACGGAATTGATCGTGTTAATAATGATATTGGCTATACAATAAGCAACTGTGTTAGTTGTTGCGCTAATTGCAATATGGCGAAACGCCAATTAACAAAAGAACAATTCTTTGAATTAGTTAGAAAAATCTATATAAATCATATAGAAAAAACTCTGTCCCTGTCATCTTGAGGCAGCCAGAGCCCATAATTTTCTTCGTTAATACTATAATAAACTTTCTTTATCCGTGCAGATTTAATTCTTATAGCACACATTTCACAGGGACGCGCCATTGCCAACGATCCATTTCCCTTTAAAATTCTAGCTACATAAAGAATTCCGCCATGACCAAGCTTACGCAAGCAGCGTCCTTCTGCATGAGAATTAGGAATCAAATTATAATACGGCACAGTATCAAAATACTCGGTCGCTCCATTTTTAGCGGATACCAATACACCATCGCGGCGAATACCAATACAACCAAGATAAAAATTACGACGATCAATCTCGCTAGTAGGCATTGCAACCTTGCCAGCAAGTCTAAGCATTTCAATCATATTACTCCCAATCAACAAATGATTCTGATAGATTAGCAATCGCTAATTCTTTTTCTTGTATTCGTTTTTTAAGTGATTCCAATTCACTAGTTAGTGAATGAATTTTATCAGCCAAAGGATGTTTAGTGTGTTCTGGAAACATTTTCTTACGCCAGGCATAACGAGTGAATCTTTTACCATCCAATGTTTCAAGACCAACAATTTCTGAATTGTGTGTTGAAAAATTACGTAAAGCATAACATTTCATGCCAACTAAATGAGAAAGGGATTCAACCTTAAAGACTTTGCATATGGCATCGGAATATGATTTGGCAGTCTTATCATCGATAAGCCATAATCCGCCGAACCCCTGAGTCCCACCATCATCAAAATCAATTGCAATGAGTACTGTAATATATGATGTTAAAATCCCACGGTATTCTGTATAAACCCTAGCCTCTATAATTTTTCCAAGTTCTTTAACTGACATAAACAATCCTCCAAATAAAAAAGATAAGCTGATTTGGCACTATCAGAAACAACGGAGGTAACGTTTCCAATAGAATCAGCTTATCCGATACTATATATCATCTTGTTGCGTACCTCCGCGTGCCTTCATTGATCGATGGGAGTCTTACTTATAAGGTCTTGTGTCAGGTCAACGAAGCGAACCACATTCGCAAGAGGTAACAATTTTATAAGTTACCGCTACCAATGTTTTAAATTACTCTGCGTCTAACCTGGCGCGTAACTCTAGACAATGTTTATAAGACAACTTCCAAAGTGGCTGAGTTTGATCCTTACAATTAAAGTACCAATTATATTCAACCATATCAGTCCCTTCAGTTGGTTGAAGGCGCCGATCTAATTTAAACATATCAGCAAATTGAGATTTAATTAGATTAACATAAATCGCTAATCCATGTTCTTGCCTTGTCAAAAAAACAAAATAATATTCTTTATCCACATTACTAGTAACAATATTCTGTTCGGAAATAGATGTCAACATTCTAATTGTTTGAAGCCTATATTCCTTATTCTTGCCAGTAATGGTGCTCATCTTTTATTTATTTCCATGGTTTTAATTTCATAATGATGAGTACATAAAGTCCAATACCATCTATTAATTTCTCTAATTTGGGCTTCGTTTCCGCAAATTTCACAAGTATGAATACTCATTTTGCCAGCCATCAGAATAATACCATTAATATAAGGGTATGTAAAATTAGTATAGATGCGTAGCCCTCCAAATTTAGATTTAATTTGAACCGCATATAGTTTAGACTTTTCCTCTTCAGGCAAGTCCATCCTATATTCAATAGCCTCTTCAATTGAGGAGGCGGCAGCAAAAAGTATTGAATTCCATCCATCATACGTACATATTTCATCTGGACTATTTAATAGCTTGCAGAATCTTGGATGGCTCTCTATAATTTGCTGTTTAGTATAAATCATTTCTTTTTCAAAAACTCCTGAACAAACCTCATTCGCATCTCAAAATGACGTTTTTGTTTTTCAAACTTTTTTAATTTTTTATTAATTCTATTAAGACGGTCTTGAATTCTTTTTTTATTCTTAACCCAATCTTCAATAACTTCAATAGGAGGAGCCATTATTTATTCTCAAAAGGATAATCTTTAATTAAGCTTTTTGCTAAATTCCATCTATTACGAGCAAACTTTTCATTAGATCGGCAGGTCCCGGTTGTATACATACTGAGCACATCACTACCTTTATAACCTTTACAACGCTGCATAGATTCACGAATAACTTCGATGGCAACCATAAAACATTTCTTTCTATCATCCAAAATATCTTTGGCTGCCCAAGAACGCATCTCATCATCTCCAACTCTAACCTTACCATGACCTAAATTAATCTGAGTAAGACAAACAGATCTGCCAGAATCGCCTTTTACAGTGCCATTATCAATGTCTTTACGAAAGCCACTCTCAAACTTAGCAATAGAAATAAGCAATGCAGCAGTATCTAATTCAGCCCTGTCACCTTTAAAGATTGGTTTAGATGAATTAATAGCCTTAACTAAATCATCTGCAATATCCTGATAACGTGATTTCATTTCCGTTTCAGATTCAAACTTTTTTGTATAATCATTTGAGGGAGCCAAAGCAAGAATTGCACTGAATGCCCATGCGCTTAATAAGTTCATTATTTCCTTTGTTAATTCAAAATATTATCTATTAAATATATTTGATTGGTTATTTAATATATCACTGAATTATATATGTGATATTATGGCAGCATTTTATAAATAATTTCAACCTGCCTTATTTCAAGATCGGGTTCAGAATAAACTATATTTTGATCCTCTTTATCCAAAATAATATATGTCTTATAAAGATGTAATGCTACATCTCTATTATTGGTAGTAATTAATTGTGCATCATTAATATCATCAACAAAAATAGAATAATATACTTGTGGAAATTGATTCGTATTATTACGCCTTTTAATTGAAGACATTCTATAATCTATTTTTCTATAGAACTTACCAGTTAAAGGGTGAAAAATAACATATCGATTATGTCTTCTTTTTGTTATCTTAATCATTAAATTATAATTCTACTTATCTTTATTTGCTTAACTTCTAAATCTGATATGTTATTTTAACAGGTGTAATTAAAAATTCATTAATAGATATAATCTCATCATTTGATCCAAGGATCATATATTTTTTAATAATTAAAAGGCGATTATTTAATAATTTCTTGGGTCTTATTAAAGCTTGATCAAGCTTATTAGTAAGAATTGCTCTATAAATAGGACGATTATTAGTTCCATAACCAATAAAATCTATATGAGATAAACATAATTCTAGACTTGGATGGTATAACACGAAGCTTATATTATGCTGTGTCGGTAACATCAATTTTCCCACTCAAAATTTCCATTATTGATTTATCAATAAAATCATCATCCCAACAACAAATTCTTTTGATAGCATACTTAAAATCTTCTATTGAAGATGGGGCGTCCCCAAATTTAGATTCATAAATTAATTCGCCGCCTTCTGAAAATAAACCATCTTTAATATGATCCATTCCAACTTTTAAAAGCCAATTGGCTGCTTTATATTTATCCCATTTCATCTGTCGTTCGGACCTCCGCGCTCATCATCACCACGACCATAACCACTTGAATGCATTGGATTAAAATCACCTGATGTATCATTACCAATATTGCGAGCAATACTTTCACTGCCATGATAATTATTACCAATAGCGGCAATTGCTTTATTTATCTCTGCAAGCTCTGCAAGAATCTCATTCTTGCGAATAAGCAAGATGTCTAATGTTTTCGACATTTTAATATCCTTTAAATTATCTATATCCATGGTCTACAAATATCACAGCCAGAACAATATGATTCGCAACTAACAGGCTCAAGAGCACTCAGGGCTTGAACCACCTCATCAAGCTCATTTTGAATCTTGAGAAGAGGTTTAAGTTGAGCCTCAAGCTTTTTCTTGCGTGCCAATAATATTTTCTTCGTATTGGACATTTAATAACCTTTTAATATGGAATTGGATCTCCTGGAGTCGGAGGCTTCAAATTTGGAATTGACTCGCCATTATAATTAGGATCATCATAATTATCATTGCCCCAACCAGAAGGATCGGACTTATAATCATCTATAGATTTAGATCCAAGACAAGGCGCAATATAGGTTTGTGCGGTTGGTTTGCCATCAAGCACAATAATATATGTTACTGGAGGTGGGCAATCATTTCCAGAATTGCCCCCAGCAGAATAATAAGAGCCGTTATGCTCAGAATCAGTATTCATACTGCCCGACTTGCTTTCAGCCGCTTCAAAAGAACAACCAAACAATAATGCACTCAATACAAGAAGACTTTTCATATCTATCTCCTGGCTACCTATAACTATCTTCCTTATATGGTAAGTATATGTCTGAGGAATTATTCCTCCGAATTTCATTAGCACCCTATATAGGAGTTGAACCTATCAAGCTGAGTTTAGAAGACTCTGCCGCACATCCGGCGCATAGGGTATATTTAAAGTTATAGGTGAGCGACACATTATTGATCGATGGGACCGCCCACCTTAATATACATTATTATTACTTAATCTCCAAATTAGAAGGACAGCACCACAACGTATTCGGTCCTGTCTGAGTATATGGATACATTAAGTTAATCGCTCCTACACAATCACTGAATGGATTGAATGAGAACGCATTACTACAACGCCACATCTCCATCTTGCCTGATGGACACATAGATCCTGTGCTAGTGCTAATGTAAGCACAATCACCAGAACATTGATAAGGGGTCTTAGGCAATAAAGTTGTAGCAAGTGTCACTGTGGTAGATGTGAATCCGGCAGACCCTCCACAAGATTCTTTATGATTAGCACATACTGTTGGGCAGGAAACTACACCGCCACAACCGTCAGGAATAACGCCGCACGGCTGTCGCCCTGTTGAAGATAATAGTGATGAGCATGTTTTAGGAATACATCCCGGACCCGTATCTGTTGGTGGTACATATGTATCTGTTGGTGGTACATATGTATCTGCTGGGCTAGTATCCAACGTATCAGTATCTATTGCAATTGAATCCGTTACAACATTAGTATCCGCCTCTATAAGAGGATTAACATCTGATGAAGATGTTTCAGTAGAAATTTTATCCGAATCAATACAATCTAATAAACACCCAGCATCTTCATCTGGCATATCAGCAATATCAAATGAGGCAGAACTACACCCCATAACAGTTATGATAATACACAGCAAATATTTATACATTACATACACCTAACCTTATTTAAGCAATTCTAAACCCCAAGCTGTAACCACATATTTATTATCAAATTCTTTTTGAGATTTTGTTTTCTTAAACTTAAAAGAATGCCCGCAGCTTGCGATACTCTTACCATTTTTAGTTTTACCAACTATCCAAATTATATCTTTACATATTGGACATGGACGTTTGGATAAAACATCATTCATCCTTTAAATTATCTCGCTCTAATTTAGAGATAGGTAATGGAAATTTACCTTGAACTTGACCACAATCTAAACAAAAATCTAGTTCAAAATAATCGCCGTTACCAACACCCAAATCATTGGGAATATAGCCATCATATTCTATATCGCCAATAGAACAGTAAAACATATCGGAACATTTAGCTCCAGCCCCAAGCACTCTTTCACTAGAGCATTTTTGACATTTCATTCTTCATCTCCATATCTTGGATAATAAATTTCTTTAGCTTTAACCTGTACGAATTGCTTATCAGTGGGGCTCATAGGATCAAATAACATTCCTGTTAATGCGCCACCAAAAACACAACCAGTGTCTAATCCAATGCAAGTTACCGTATCAGAAATCTGGTCAATCCTAGGCTCACTTTCGCTATGAACACAATGACCATACACAATTGATTCAGGACCTTTCCACAGCTCAGTCCAATACTTGGAACCCGCCGGCTGCGACCAGTTAGGTCCTAATGATTGTGCAATACCTTCATCATTAACATATCTTACACGAATAATTTGTCTTTCGCTCTGATTTGCTAATGTGAATCTTGGCTCACACCCAGCATGCACTGCCCACCAATTATTTCCAAGATCAAGTGACAATGGAAGATTGGTCATCCAATCTAAATCGTCTTCTGATAAAGATTTATTTGCAAATTTTTCTGATTCAGAAATCCTTTTCATAGGATTAATCTTTCCAGTTAACCTTTCCTTAGCCTCATGCAAACGCCATCTTAATAATTTATCTTCGTGATTTCCTTTAACACATTCTGTTCCAAGCTCACGAACTTTACGAACAACTCCTAATGTGTCGGGTCCACGATGGACAAGATCGCCCAAAAATACCAATCGCATATTATTTTTATTATACTGAATAGTTTTTAACAGCTCATTTAATTCTTCAACACAGCCATGTATATCGCCAATAGTAACAATAATTTTCATTTTAACCTTTTAAAGAAAACCCTATTTTATTACACCAATCATCCCAATTCATATTATACTTTTTGCTATTACACGATCGACATGCTGGCAATAAATTATCTATAGATTTTTCTAATTTACATTGAGAACAAATTTTAACTTGCATAAATCCAAAATAAGAACCACTACGCAGTAGTCAATGCCTCATTAATTAAAATTAATTACAAGGATTTTCTCGACATCTACAAGGGGGTATATTATAGGGGAAGTAATATATAGTACGCCTGCTACTAAACAAGTATTATTATATGACAACTATAAAAGAAGACAAATTAGAGGCTATTCGCAAGATAGCTTTAATAAGAGCAACTGCTAATACACCAGTCCAAACTAAAGAATCAACTCAATCTGAAGATGAATTAATGGCTATGGATGATGAATATATACCAGTGCTTAATTTCAAGCTTCAAAAATAAAATCTTTAGTTCATTAATTTAAAAACTTGACTATTACAAAAGTCATCTTATATTATTTATTCAATTGATATGATCGTTTGTACGGACAAACTGCCGCGTTTTTCTACTTTATAGAAAACAAAATCTGAACATTCCTCATGGAGGGCTCTAATATTCGCTTTCCATTCATCTAAATCTATAGTTACCCAAACTGTTAAATCATTATTCGAATCAAATACAATGACAACATAATGAAGTCCTGTTGGATATTGTTGGGAAGCAGTTACCTGCCTCATCTTAACATGCTCATAAGATGCTTTATAACTCATTTATAATCCTCTTTGCTGAAAAACCATATCACCATTATCCCAAACACGATTCTTACAAGCGTTCATAGAGCCTCGTAATGAAGAAGAATTAAATCATCATTTGTAAACCAATTAATCTCTCCAAGAATTACCTGAAGATCATTACCTTTGATGGCAATTCCTTGTA